>Ga0066683_10000628_pt1 | contig 11912 bp, 12 predicted proteins | sample GraSoiAngelo_132_FD_62296 | JGI IMG/M metagenome (GOLD analysis project Ga0066683, IMG submission 62296) | Grasslands soil microbial communities from the Angelo Coastal Reserve, California, USA - 14_0929_02_40cm | ecosystem: Environmental > Terrestrial > Soil > Grasslands | place: USA... | reverse complement strand
TCCGGGGAGAGAACGCCTTGCACTTTCGGGTTGACGATCAGCCGCCAGGTGAAGACCACGTCCGCAGCCGTCAAGGGCTGCCCGTCCGACCAGCGCAGGCCGGACCTCAGCCGGTAGGTCACATCCATCGTCCCGCTGGCGTGGTTCCAGGTCACGTCGCCGTTCTGGAGCGTCGGTACGCGCTGGGCGAGGTCCGCGACCGGTTGCAGATTGGCGTCAAACCGCACCAGGCCGGCATAGAGCAGGGCATCGACCTGGGCGGCGGGGACCTCTTCGTTGAAGAGCGGCGAGAAGTTGGTCGGGCTCTCCCAGTCGCCCACGACCAGGGTTCCGCCCTCGTGGCGCGCCGGCTCCGGCTGGTACGGCGAGGGCAGCGGGCTGGCGCTGCCAAGCGAGATCCCGTGCACCGACGGCAGTGTGTTGCAGCCGACCAGCAGCGGCACAGCCAGGGCGAGGACGGCGACTCTAGATGTTATCGAGGATCTTGCGGCGCTTCCGTTGAAATTCGCTCTCGGTGATGGCTCCGCGCTTGCGAAGCTTGTCCAGCTGACCCATATCGGAGATCAGGTCCACGAGAGGCGAGGAAAGCCGCTTGCTCAGATACCGATCTTCCTTACCGTCAAACTCCGGCGGCCTGGTGTCCCAGGTTTTCAAATAGAAGAGCGCTTTGAGGGCCGTATACGGGATCCCCAGCGTCTCGATCCGATCCTTCTCGACGCTCAGCAGCCGCAGGGTGAGCCCGTGGCTGGCGTGATGCAACTCCCCGTCGAGATAGCCCTTGAGGACCTCGCCATCCTGGAACCGAATCGCCACTTTTCGCTCTGCGCGCGCCCGCTCCTCCGAGCTGGGTTCGCCGGCGGTCAGCGTAATCCGCTTGATCGAGGGAAACGGGATGAGCGCGCGCTCGTTGTTGCTGGCCTCATCCGGCATCTGTACTTCGATATTCGGCTGATTCAGGCTGATGTTGGCCACCCGGCCCTCCATGATCTCGTCGTCGAGAAATCGGATGGTGACGGTGGTGGCTTTTCTGGCCCCCGGACTGCCCATTTGTGGCCCTCGTGGAACTGGACGACAGCGGCATTATAACGAGCTAGTTGCGGATCTCCTGCGAAAAGATCGCGGCCGTGTGACAAAGTTGGAAATTGCGTCCGAGAGTCGTGCAACGCGCGCAAGAACGGGTGCTATGATTCGCCCGCGACTCGGCGGGAGGGACCTCACGTCGATCGATTTTGCCGAGTCCGGGTGGTAATCAGGGTAGTGACGCGAGTTGCTCGGGGGCCCTCGGACCTCGATTTGATCCGTGATTACCTCGTAGGCGACGTGGCCGCCTTCGATACTCTCTTCCGGCGCTACCACAAGGCCATCTACGGCCTGACCTTCCGGCTGCTGCGCGACCGGCAGCTCGCCGAAGACCTCACCCAGGAGACGTTCTTTCAGATCCTGCGGACCATCCATCGGATTAACGACAGCTTTAATTTCTCGGCATGGATCCACCGGATCGCCACCAACCTCTGCTACGACGAGCTCAGGCGCCGAAAGAAATTCCCGGAAGCGCAGGAGATCGATGACGAAGAAAACGAAGATTCCGTGCTACAGGTGCCCGATGCGGACGCCCGCAAGAGCCCCGAGGTGGCGCTCGAGATCAGCGAGCTGCGGGACGCCGTCTGGTCCGTAGCCAGGCGCCTCCCGGAAAAATATCGGCTCGTCCTGACGCTGCGCGAGCTCCAGGGTTTGAGCTACGCGAACATCGCGCGCAAGATGAAAGTGTCTGAGAGCGCCGTCGAGACTTTACTGCATCGGGCTCGCCGGCGCTTCAAGGAAGAATATCTCTTCATGGAGGGCAAAGCGCAGACCGAGGAGACGCGCTGTCCCACGATCGCCTATCTGCTCGACAACTTCCCGCCCGGAACGCTGCGGCGGGAGCAACGAAAGATGGTCGCCCAGCATCTCGATTCCTGCCCGGCCTGCACCGAGCGATATCCCAATCCTCCGCACCTCCAGCGCAACGACGTCGTGGTCCAGCTCAACACGGCAATCATTACCCGGCGTCTGACGTCAAAGGCGCGTCATCCGAAGATCTCCTTCATGGATGGCCGCGTTCAAGGCGGATACCGCAAGCACTAAGTCAGGCTGGCTATAGTGGCCCGGTGGCCACCGGCGTGCAGGTCGTCTTCGACTGTAGCGACCCCGCCAGGATGGCGAGCTTCTGGTCGGCCGCCCTTCACTACAGGCTGCAGGACCCACCGGCCGGGTTCGACAGCTGGCCGGCCTGGCTCACGGCGCAGGGCATCCCAGAATCTGAGTGGAATTCTGCCAGCGCGGTGGTCGACCCGGACGGACTGGGACCGCGGATCTACTTCCAGCGCGTCCCGGAGGGCAAAACGGTCAAGAACCGGGTTCACCTCGATCTGAACGTTGGCGGGCCGAGGACAGCGCCGCCCGAGGAGCGACGCCGCCGGATCGACGCCGAGGTAGAACGGCTGGTTGCGCTACAGGCGCGGAAGGTCAAGACGCTGGAAGAGCGCGGGGAATATTTCGTGAACATGCTGGATCCGGAAGGCAACGAGTTCGACGTCCAGTAACGCGTTCAGGAGCTCGCCATGAGCTCCTCGAGGTCGAGCTGCTGGTAGTACTCGATCTCTCGTGCGTAGGGCAACTCCGATTCGGCCAGCTGGATCAGCACCCCATGGGTCTCCCGGGGATGGAGAAACACCTCTTTCCATGCCGGATTCTCAAAGTTCGGCTTCACCGGCCGCCAGCCAAGGTCTTCAAGCTCACGCATGCGGGCTTCGATATCGCGGACCCGGAGCGTGACGTGATGCAGGCCTTCTCTCCGTGTCTTTAGAAAGTCCCGCAGAAATCCGTCTGAACCAACCGGCTCGAGCAGCTCGATAATGCCGCCTCCTGGGAACTGGAACTGCGCCCAGCGGAAGCCCTGGGCTGCCTCGGTGGCGCCCATCAGGTAGCGCGCGCCCAGCACATCCCTGATCAGGGGGACCATCGCCGCGATCTTCCAGGTGGCAATCGATACGTGGTCCAGCCGGTCGGCGATACCTCCGCCGCTCGTCTTCCATCCCATGGCGGCCGATTCTATGCCTACGCCAGACGCCGGCCGGCTTGGAGCAAGCGCACCACGCGGCTCGCTGCGCGCACCAGTAGCGGCCGCGCTTGCGCGATGGCATCGTCGAGTGAGCCCGGCTCCACCACCGTTGCCTCCACCCCGTCGAAGAGGAGGGACAGCTCGGCTTCATCGGCCACGCTGCCGCCCAAGCCCACGACCAGGATGCCGGCATTCCGCGCATGCCGGGCGACGGCTGCCGGCCCCTTGCCGAAGCGTGCCGTCTGCGAGTCGAGCCGGCCTTCGCCGGTGATCACGAGATCAGCCCCCCTGATCCGGTCATCCAGGTTGAGCGCCTGCATCACCATCTCGGCGCCCGGGCGCAACCCCGCTCCCGTGAAGGCCACCAGCCCGGCCCCAAGACCCCCCGCCGCGCCGGCACCGGGCAGCGCCTCGACGTCCACGCCAAGATCCCGCCGGATGATCTCGGCGACATGCCGGAGCGCCGCGTCGAGCTCGGCCACCATCGCCGGCGTGGCCCCCTTCTGGGGTCCGTAGACCGCACTCGCCCCGCTGGGCCCCGTCAGCGGGTTGGTGACATCGCAGGCCACGTCGACGACTGCCTCCTTCCAGTTCGCGTGCACGCCTCCCACGTGGATCCGTGCCAGCCGTTTCAACGCCAGCCCGCCAGGCGGCAGCTCATGACCCCGGTCGTCCAGGAGGTGGTAGCCAAGCGCCTGCGCCATGCCTGCGCCTGCGTCATTCGTCGCGCTGCCCCCGATACCCACGATGAAGTGGCGCGCTCCCGCCTCGTAGGCGTGCTGCAGCAGCTCGCCGACTCCGTAGGTGGTGGTGACGCGTGGATCACGCTTGTCCGCTGGCACCAGCGCCAGGCCGGCCGCCTTCGCCATCTCGATAACGGCTGTTTTCCCGTTATCGATCACGCCATAGTCGGCATGCACTGGATCCATGAGCGGCCCGCGCACGCGCAGCGTCCGACGCTCACCGTCGGTTGCAGCGATCAGGGCGTCGACCGTCCCATCGCCGCCATCGGCTATCGGCACGAGGACGAGGTCGGCATCGGCCGCCGCAGCCAGGACGCCGTCGCGAATCGCTTCAGCGGCCTGGAGGGCCGACAGCGAGCCCTTGAACGCGTTGGGGGCGATCACGATGCGCATCAGCGCATCAAGCGCTAGTAAACCGGCGTCAGCCAGTCACGGTACTTGCTATTGCGCCCGCGGACGATGTCGAAGTAGAGCTTTTGCAGCCGGGTTACCACCGGCCCCACCTGGCCGTCGCCGATCGGACGGCGGTCGACATCGATCACCGGCGAGATCTGCGCCCCGGTGCCGCAGAGAAAGATTTCGTCAGCGATGTAGAGCTCGGAGCGATCGATCGATCGCTCAATGACTTCTAGATCGAGTTCGTTACGCAGCAGCTCGATCATGCCGAGCCGGGTGAGACCCTCCAGGATGTTGTCGGAGGTGGGCGGCGTGAACACCTTGCCGTCGCGGAGCACGAAAATATTTTCCGCGCTGCCCTCGCAGACATGACCCTCGTGGGTGAGCATGATGGCCTCGTCGAAGCCGTTCTCCATGGCTTCCGTCTTGGCCAGCGCCGAGTTCACGTAAATGCCCGTGATCTTGGCCCGGGCGGGGGCGGCATTGTCATCGATTCGCCGCCAGGTCGACACCATGCAGCGGATGCCGCGCTCGATGTCGACGTAGTTGCCGAAGGGTGTGACGTAAATGGCAAACGAGTCTTTCAGATTATGGAGGCGAACGCCGATCTCTTCCGAGCTCTTGAAGGCCAGTGGCCGAATATAGATATCCTGTCGAAAATTGTTCTTCCGGACGAGCTCGATGCTGGTTTTGCAGAGCTCGTCCAGGCTAAGCGGGATCTTGAGCTTTAACACCTTCACCGAACGCTGCAGGCGGGCGAAGTGCTCGCGCAGCTTGAGGATGAAAAGCTGCTCGTGCTCGGAGCTCCAGTAGCCGCGGATCCCCTCGAAGACGCCGGTGCCATAGTGCAGGGCATGGGTCATCAGGCCCAGCTGGGCGTCGGCGTAGCGTTTGAACTCGCCGTCGAGAAAGACCCAGTACTGCGCCTGCTCTTTCCGTCGGGCCTCAGCCGCGCGGGTGATGCCCTCTGCCTTGATCGCCATCCGGGGACGACCTCCTTTTGCCTTGTGAACAGGCTTTAAGAACTGGGTCCGAATGTCTTTCTCCCAGACCTGCGTCGATTATATGCCCGCTTCCGCGAACCGGCATAGGGTCCAATGGATGTAACGAAACGGGCGGGAAATGAGTTCAAAAAATGCTGTGCTAAGCTTGGGGCGCCGGTGGCACCCTTACGGATGAACCCCCGGGTGGTGCGCTGGTTCACCCCCGGCCTCCACGTTAAACGTTGGCTCGTCCTCCTTATGGTTGGGATGGTCCTCATCAGCCTGGGGATCGGCTACGCGCTGGCCAACGTCTACCGGTCGGGCATTCACCTTCCCTACATCTTTTACTATCTGACCCTCCAGTTCCTTGACCGCTACGTCAGGGGCGCGCTCTTCGCCGCCCTCGGTCTCAGCATCATCCTGTTCGCCCTCTACAAGCTCACCCAGTCGGTGCTGGGGCCCTTCCTGCCGGGGCGGGACCGAGCGCTGTCCGAGATCATTTACAACTATCGGTTCCTTCAAAAAGGCCCACGGGTCGTGGCCCTGGGGGGCGGCACCGGGCTCTCCACCCTGCTCCGCGGGCTCAAGAAATACACCGGAAACCTGACCGCGATCGTGACGGTGGCCGACGACGGCGGCAGCTCGGGGCGGCTGCGCGCCGAATACCGCATCCTGCCACCCGGCGACTTCCGGCAGTGCATCACGGCCCTGGCCGACGTCGAGCCCCTGATGACCACCCTCTTCCAGCACCGCTTCAAGGAGGGCAGCCTGAACGGGCACTCCTTCGGGAATCTCTTCATCATGGCCATGGCCGAGATCACCGGCGACTTCGAGCACGCCATCCGCGAGTCCGGGCGAGTCCTGGCCGTCCGCGGGCAGATCGTGCCGTCGACGCTACGCGACGTCACCCTGATTGCCGAGATGGCCGATGGTCAGACCCGGGTCGGCGAGTCGAGCATTCCCCACCCTAACGGTGACGACGGCAATGGCGCCGTTGCCACGGCTATCAAGCGCGTCTTCCTCGAGCCGGAACCCACCATCAACCCGGAAGCCGAAGAGGCGATCTTGAATGCCGAGATGATCGTCGTCGGGCCCGGGAGCCTTTACACCAGCATTTTGCCGAACCTCGTCGTCGACGGGATGGCCGAGGCGCTCAAAGCCTCGCCCGCGATCAAGGTCTTTGTTTGCAACGTCGCGACCCAGCCCGGCGAGACGGACGCGTTTCGGGTCAGCGACCACCTCAAAGCCATCGAGGGTCACATGGGCACCAACATCTTCGACTTCGTCGTGGTCAACAGCAACAACAATTTCCCGTTGCCGCCATCGGCCCAAACGGCCGGCATCAAGCGAGTCGTCTACGACCCGGCAACTGTGAACCAGCGCAGCATCCATGCGGTGCTGGTGGACGTCGTCAACTCGCGGATCTCGACCCACCACGATCCCGACAAGCTGGCCCGCGCCATCATGAAGAAGATCTGGAGGTCGTAACCAGCTTCGGTTGGCTGCGGCGCGCCTGATGCCGCTGCCACCATTGGGTGAACCAGTCTTCTCCGAAAAACGCGGCGCCGGCAAAGATCACCGCGCCGACGATGTCGACGATGTAGTGCTCGCCCAGGTAGACGATGCTGAGCCAGACGCCGGCGGTGTAGACCAGCGTGGGCCACGCGCGGCGACCCCAGAGGCGTAAGGCGAAGAGCGCGCCCAGCAGCGGGAACGCGGCGTGGAGCGACGGCATCGCCGCGTACTGATTGGGCGTCAGCCAGTGGTAAACGGTGGCCGGTATGGGAATGCCGGGCAGGTCCGTAAAGCTGGGCAGCGTATGGTCGATGATCTTCACGATGCCGGGAACCGCCTTCCATGGCGGAGCGACCGGAAGCAACAGATAAAACACAAACGCGGCAAACGACATCGCGATCAACGCGCGTGAGAAGCGCAAAAAGGTCCGCCGGTCGACGATCCAGAACAGGTACCCAAGCCCAAGCGGAAACGCAAAGTGCAGGAAATAGAACATGGTGGCGGCGATGTCGTACCAGCTCAGCTGGCCGGCGTGGTAGAAGGCCTGCTGCAACGCCAGGCTCGGTACCAGCCCGAAGCTGACCCACCGCTCGAGGGCGGTGACGTCATGGATCGGCATGCCGAATTCCCCACCCAGACCCCGCAGGTACTCGTAAGACAGAAAGAGAATCAAAAATGGAACCCAGTCCGCGAGAAAGAGCTTCGCGCGTCCAAGCACCAGGGCCGCGATCAGCATCAGGATCAACAGCCGCTCGGGTGAGACCGAAAGGTGCAGGACGAAGACCATGAACAGGGTGACCACGGCCAGGTAGCCGCCCACCAGGGAGGGGAGTAGCCAGGAGCGCCGGCGGGCTAGAGGAGGACGCTGCTCCGCGTCAGCCGGCTGCACCGAAAGAGCTTACCTGCGGGAATCGCGCGACCCCGAGCTTCCTTAGATCCTCCTGAGAACCGTTAGCCTCAGATGGGATTTCGCCGGAAGCGCCGTTATATTGGGGCTGAGATGGCGGAGACGGCCCCGGATGCGACGCCGGTCCGCAACCCAAGGGTGCTCGTTGTCGACGATGAGCGCAGCATCGTGGACTTCCTTCGGCTGGGCCTGCAGTACGAGGGATTTCAGGTGCAAACAGCGCCCGACGGGCAGGCCGCCCTGCGCCTGATCAGTGAATTCAAGCCGCATGTGGTGGTCCTCGACGTGATGATGCCGAAGCTCGACGGGCTGGCGGTGGCCGAGGCGATCCGGGGCAACAAGGACACGGGGGTCATCATTCTGTCCGCTAGAGACGAGGTCGCGGACCGGATCAAAGGGCTGGAGGTCGGCGCGGACGACTACCTGGTCAAGCCGTTTGACTTCGGGGAGCTGCTGGCGCGGATTCGGGCGGTGATGCGCCGGCGGAATCCTGGCGCCGGCCCGGAATTGCAGGTCCAGGACATCGTCATGAACGAAAGTAGTCGCGAGGTCCACCGCGCGGGGCGCCCGATCGAGCTCTCGGCCCGTGAGTTCGACCTCCTGCGGCTGCTGATGATGCACCCCAACCAGGTGCTGCCACGCGACCGAATCCTCGACCAGGTTTGGGGCTACAACTTCTTCGGCGACGCGAACAACGTCGAGGTATATGTCCGTTATCTAAGGCAGAAGCTCGGCGACGAGAAGCACCAGCTGATCCAGACGGTGAGGGGCGTCGGGTACCGGCTCAAGGCATGAACCACAGGCCGCGCCGCAGAGGGCGCGGTTGATCATGGCTCGCTTTCGCTCTCTACGCTGGCGCCTGACGGCTTTTTACCTCGGCCTGCTCGCTGTGCTGCTTCTCGTCGGCGGCTTCGCCCAATATTTCGCTGCGCGCGAGGTTCTGTTTCGGACCAATGCCCAGGTCCTGACCAGCGAGTACGCGGCCGTTCTCACCGCCTTCCGCAAACAGAATGCGAATCGTCCGGCAGCGGCGCTGCGCGCGCTCATCCTCTCGAATCAATTCAGCAACCAGCTGGCGTCCCGGCACACATCGGCCGCCATCTTCGACGTCAACGGCGGTCGGCTGGCACAGGCGCCGGCGAGCCTGAGTTCGACCGAAGACGTCCCCACCCTGACGACTCAGCAGTACCTCGATGCCCTGGGCGTCGGGCCGCAGGCTTACTACATCGCGACCTCCGGCGACGGCTCGACCCATCTCGTCGTGCTCAACGTGATTCGAAACGGCGCGAAGGCGCTTGGGCTCGCCCAGCTTTCGATTCCCACCGATGAAATCGATCAGACACTGCGCGCCGACCGGCAACTGGCGGTCATTGGTTCCCTCCTGGTGCTCCTCGCCGCCTTACTGTTGAGCCCGCTGATCGTTGGCCGGGCGCTGCGCCCGCTGGAGCAGGTGTCGGCAACCGCCGGGGCGTTGGCGGCCGGCGACTACAAGCAGCGGGTTGCCGTTCCCAACACGAGCGACGAGATCGGCAAGCTCGCGATCGCCTTCAACCAGATGGCCGCCGGCATCGACCGGGCGTTCGAAGTCCGCCGCCAGTCCGAAGAGGAAATGCGTCACTTCGTGGCGGACGCGTCGCACGAGCTACGTACGCCACTAACGTCGATCGCCGGATACATCGACGTGCTCGGCCGTCGCCAGAATGTCGACTCGGAAACGCTCCATGAGTCCCTGCACGCCATGCAACAGGAGAGCAACCGGATGACCCGGCTGGTCAACGACCTGCTCACGCTCACGCGCATCGAGACGGGGACCACGCCGGACCGCCAGCGTTTGCGGCTCGATACGTTTCTTACCAAGGCACTCGATGAGCTCCGCCTGGGCGAGCACGGGGTAGTCGAGTCGCGCGACATCCAGCCCGGGATCACCGTCGAGGCTGATCCCGAGGCCCTGACCCGGGTCGTCAGGAATCTTGCCCAGAACGCGATCAAGTACGCACCCGGGGCGGCGCAGCGCTGGAGCGTCTTCTCGGTTAACGGTCAGGCGGCGATCCGGTTGGAGGACACCGGTCCCGGCATCTCACGCCAGGATCTCCCCCACATCTTCGAGCGCTTCTATCGAGGCGACACCGCGCGCGATCGCTCCGCCGGAGGGTCCGGGCTTGGCCTTGCTATCGCCAGGTCGATTGTCGAGGTCCATCACGGCCGCATCGAGGCCCAGAGCGAGCCGGGAAAGGGGGCAACCTTCACCGCCTGGCTTCCGTTGGCGACCGAACCTAACGCTTGAGTCGAACGATCGCCGAGATTTCGACGGGAACGCCGAGCGGCAACTCGCTGGTCCCCAGCGCCTGCCGGGTGTGCCGGCCCCGCTCGCCGAAGACCTTGTAAATCAGGTCGGATGCGCCGTTGAGCACCTTCGGTTGCTCCTCGAAGCCCGCGGCCGAGCGGACGAAGCCACTGAGCTGGATGAACTGCTCCACCTGATCCAGCGACCCGGCATGCTGCCGGACCAGCGCCATGATGTTCAGGGCGCAGATTTCGGCGGCCCGGGCGCCGTCTTTCAGACTGACGTCGCCCCCCACCACGCCGCGAAACTTGACTTCGCCGTTCCAGCTGGGAATGACTCCCGAGGTGTAGAGCAGCTCACCCACCTGCTGAACCGGAACGTAGGACGCCAGCGCCTTCGGCGCTTCTGGAAGCTCGAGGCCGAGCGCGCGCAGCGTTGCCTCTGGCGAGTCCACGTTCAGCATCCGCCTCGACCGGGTGGTGAGCAGGCGCGATCGACCTCCTGGGCCCGCTCTCGACGGGCCGTAGCCACGAGGGTAGCCCGGCCGGTCGGCAACCGCCAGCGTGAAGCGGTGAAAGGATGGTTAACGGCGCGGGCCCGCGCGTAACAAACGGTCACGAACGATATGAGCCGGGGCCGTCGCGACGCAGCCGCCGGCGCCGAGCCAGGACGACGGCAAGCAGCACCAGCAAGACGGCGGCGGCGACGGCGTAGCTGGCAAAGGCCGGCGCGCCGCTGGAGCGGCGGACGGGGACCGACCCGGCCGAAGTGGGACGGGGCGCGGTCGACGGCGCCAGACTGGCCGAGGGTGCCGTCGTGGGCGTCACACCGGCAACGGTGGCGGCGGGGTCCGCAATTCGATATGCCCCGGCGGAGCCATCGGTCGGATTCCAGGCGGCGGCCACTACCTGGGCGGGGTTGAGCGGCTGGAGGGCGAGCGCGGTGATTCGAGGCTTGCTTGGCAGGCCGGCGCCGAATGTGCTCCAGCTGGCGCCCCGGTCCAAAGAACGGAAGACGCCGCCGGTACCCTGGTCGCCGTCACTGCCTACATAAATCTGGTCGGGATTTGCCGGGTTGAAGGCCGCGATATTGAAGTCACTCGATGGGAGGCCCGCCAGCGGGCTCCAGGTCACCCCGCGATCATCGGTGCGAAAGAGGCCCGCAGAGGTCCCGGCCAGCACCGGCGGATCGGTGCCTCCCGATGGCCCGGACGCCACCGCCAACGCCGCGACGATAGCGTCGCCCGGGAAGTTGCCCTTGACCACAGCCCAGCTGCCACCCAGTCCCTCGGTCTTCAATAAATACCCGGCGCCGGCGGTGCCGTTGTCGGCACCGGCAAACAGGGTGAACGCGTTGGCCCTGGCGAGCACGGCCACCGCCGCAATGCTCAAGGTCTCCAGGCCGAGAGAATGCCATCCGACGGCGCCATCGTCGGAGTAGTAGACACCCTGCGCCGTTCCGGCGACGACGAGGCCGCCGGCCAGGTCGATCGACCGCACGTCAAGGTTGTTCAGTCCCTGGCTCTGCGCGGTCCAGGTCTTGCCTTCGTCGATGGACTTGTACAGGCCTGCCGTCTGCGTTCCGGCATACACCGTTGCCGGCTGTTGCGGGTCGAAGCGGACGACCCAGGCGCCGTCGACACCGGCGATGACACGGCTCCAGGTAGCGCCGGAGTCGGTGCTGCGCAACACGCCTCGACCCTGGGTGGCCATCAACAGGATCGATGGATGAGCCGGGGCGGCCGCGATCGACCACACCGGCCGGTCCGGCGCTCCGGATTGCTGCGCGCCCGTCGACGTCCAGCGGGTGTCCGCCCCGGTCGCGGTAGTGAGGGTGACGAGCAACCCGGCGGCCAGCGTGATGGGCGTTAGCAGGGCGATTCGGCGCGTAAATCTCACGTGGGTGCCCGGAAAAACGGTGTAAGGATAGCAGACGATCTCCGCCGCGCCCCGCAAATTTGGACGCAGCGTCCACCGTCAGGCCT
>Ga0066683_10000622_pt1 | contig 11926 bp, 1 predicted proteins | sample GraSoiAngelo_132_FD_62296 | JGI IMG/M metagenome (GOLD analysis project Ga0066683, IMG submission 62296) | Grasslands soil microbial communities from the Angelo Coastal Reserve, California, USA - 14_0929_02_40cm | ecosystem: Environmental > Terrestrial > Soil > Grasslands | place: USA... | reverse complement strand
GGTACATAGGCTCCGCCAGCTTTGAGAATCCCCAGTAGGCCAACGAACATGTCCAAGGAACGCTCCAGGAAGACGCCTACTAAGGTCTCCGATCGAACGCCTCGCGATCGCAAGTAACGCGCTAGCTGGTTCGCTCGAACGTTCAGTTCAGCATAAGTCAGAGACTGCTCGCCAAAGCTTACGGCGATTGAATCGGGTGAAACACTCGCTTGGTGTTCGATCAATTCGTGAAGGCACTTGGTCGCGGGGAATGCGCTTTCGGTTTGGTTCCACTCCTCCACCACCTGCCGCCGCTCCGCCTCCCCCAGCAGCGGCAACCGGCCGATCGCCTCGTCCGGTGTTTGTACTGCGGCTTCCAGCAGCTTCTCTAAACTCCTCACCATCCGCTCGATCGTCGGTAGCTCAAACAAATCCGTGTTGTATTCGACTAGGCAGCTAATCCCCTCTTCCCGGTCGAAGGCATCGAGAGTGATGTCAAACTTCGAGGTCGAGTTATCCAGTCGAGTCACGTTGAGCTTCAGCCCGGGTAACGAGATTTCCCGCACAGGGGCGTTTTGCAGTGAAAACATCACCTGGAAAATCGGCGGGCGACTCAAGTCACGCTTTACGTGCAGCTCTTCGACCAGCTTCTCGAAGGGCACCTCTTGATTGGCGAATGCATCGAGCGAGGTCTCTTTCATGCGGTCGAGCAATGTGCGGAAGCTGATGTTCCCATCAACTTGAGTACGCAGCGCCAGCGTATTGATGAAGAAACCGATCAGCGTTTCCGTTTCCATGCGCGTCCGGCCTGCGACAGGCGTACCAACGATGATGTCTTCTTGATTTGAGTAGCGATGCACCAGCAGCTTGAAGCCAGCCAGCAATGCCATGAATAGCGTGGCATTCTGCTGTCGGGCAAACCTACGGATCTTCTCGCTGGTCTCCCGAGAAAAGATATGCCGTGATTGTGCGCCTGCGAAGGTCTGCAGCATCGGCTGTGGATGGTCCGTCGGAAGATCGAGCAATGGCAGTGGTCCGCTGAGCCGTTCGCGCCAATAGCTCAACTGCTTCCGCAACGCTGCGGTTTCAAAAAGCTCCCGCTGGTACTGCGCAAAATCTGCATACTGAATTGGAAGTGGCTGGAGATTGGGCTGCTCTCTTTTCGAAAACGCAGCGTAACAAGCGCTCAATTCGTGGAAGAGAATACCGAATGACCAGGCATCGGTCACAATGTGGTGGAACGTGAGCGCAAGGCGGTGCTCAGTAGCGGAGATGCGATAGAGGGCAGCGCGGAACAGTGGCCCTTGAGTGAGGTCGAAGGGCGTCTGAAGTTGCGCGACCGCGAGTCGCTTCGCCTCCGCCTCCGCTTGCTCGAGTCCCAAACCGCTGAGGTCAGTGGTGAGCATGGAGAACGGCAGCGGGTCCGCAACGATCTGTTTCGGATTCCCCTCTTCCAAGACGAACGAAGCGCGCAAGGTTTCGTGTCGGCGCAGAATCTCGGCAAAGCTCTGCTCAAGGGCGCCAACGTCAAGTTCACCGGAGAGTCGGATTAGCACGGGAATGCTGTAGTTGACGTTGCCAGGCTGCCACTGATCGAGGAACCACAGGCGCTGTTGCGCAAAAGATAGTGGACGTGGCCCGCTCCAATCCCGGGCATTAAGCGTCGGCAGGCACGATTGCTGCTGGCGCTCTTCGAGCAACAGCTTCAACAATTCCTTTTTGTTCTGCGAGAACGAGGTCGTGGTGGTGTTACCCATTCGCTGCGCCCTTTCGCGCTTGCAACCGCTGCTCCAGTTCTGCTTGCACTTGCTCTTCGCCCATTTCTTCGACTCTCTTCAACAGTTCTGCGTCGACGTCCTCGAAAACGGTTTTGGATCTCGGAATAAGTTCGGCAAGCTGTGCCACTGTTGGACATTCAAAGAGCTGACGCAACGGCATCTGATAGTGCAATGCCTGATGTACTCGCGAGACGAGCTGCGTTCCAAGCAGCGAATGACCACCGAGGTCGAAGAAGTTGTCGTGGATGCCTACTGGGCGCACACCCAGCAACTCCTCCCAAACCACCACCAATCGCGACTCGGTCTCCGTTAGTGCTTCGACGTACGGCGTCTGAAGACTCGGTCGTGGGTAGTATTCGTTCTTGGATTCGGTTTGTGCGGGAGCAAGCTCCCCGCTCGGAGCAGGCGCGTCCGCCATCTGCGCCATGATGGCATTCAAGTCTTTGGTCGACACAAACACCTGCGGTTCGCCACAGCGTAGTACGCGCACGAACGCCTCAACTCCTTCCGTCGAACGAATCGCTTCCTGGAGTTTCTGGCGACGCAGCGCCTCGAGATGGGTCGGCATTTTCGTGTTGACCGCCATACCGATATCGCCCCAATTGTCCCAATTGATGGACACGACTCGTTGGCCCAACTTGTTTAGGTGGTGTGCATACGCGTCGAGAAACGCATTGGCCGCCGAGTAGTCACTCTGGCCGAAAGCAGCGGCGACCGAGGCAAGCGAGGAACACAACACTATGAAGTCGACGCGACCGGCAAACAGCTCATGGAGAACAAGTGTGCCTTCTATTTTCGGCGACATGATCTTCCGGGCACTCACAACGGATTTTGTCTGGATGTTTTCTCCCCCCGGCAGACCGGCCGCATGGATTACGCCGTTCACGGCGCCGAATCGGCTCTTGGCACGTGCGAGAACGGTCCTCATTTGCGCAAGATTAGTGACGTCGGCGCTAGCCACGAGCACTTCCCCGCCTAGTGTTTCAATGGCCTGCAACTCGTGAATCTTCTGACTTGTGTTGACTTCCTCGCCATTAGAAGCCAAGTAAGACTCCCATTCATCACGTGCCGGGAAGCCGGTCCTCCCAAGCAGAATCAGCCGTGCTTGAAACTTTTCTGCAAGGTAGCGTGCAAACACCAGTCCCATGCCACCCATACCGCCCGTAATCAGATAAACGCCGCGGTGGCGTAGAACATTCGAGGGCGCACTTTCGGCAGCAAGTGGAAATGCTTCGAATGTCGGAATCCAGCGCCGCGACCCGCGGTAACTAATGACGGAATCGCGCGACTGCGTAACTGCCTCCAAGAAAAGGCGTTCGGCGATGAAGTGCGAGGTGAGGTCGGAGCCGAAGTCGACGGTGCGAACGTTCAAGGTCGACAATTCCTGGGGAAGCACGCGAGCAATTCCGAGCAGTGCAGACTTCGCGGGATTCAGCGACTCATCCCCCGTTACATCCTGCAGATCGTTCGCTGCCACTGTTATCTGTATCGGATGATCGGAGGCGTATTGGCCCAAGGCCTGGGCCAGGAACATCAGGCTGAGAAAGCCAGTGTTGAGCGCGTGCTCAACTTCTGAATTCGCCAGCGGATCGCTCAAATGCTCTAGGTTCCACAAATGCACAACGTTGTCGGGAAGTTCGTCTTCGGAAGCAAGCGTTTTTAGAAGCTGAAGGTAATCTTGGCCTCGATGGGGCTGAATCTCGAATTCGCGACCGGAGCGCGAGAAGCGCCCACCCGGGCGCACAACGGTAACAGACGATGCCACCGAGCAAAGCCGCTGTTCAAAACAACTGGCGACGCGATCATCCGCAAAAATTAACCACTTGCCTAGGGCTGCGCTAGGCTTGGCCGTCGGTAGCGGCGAGCGCCTCCAGGATGGAACATAGAACCAATCAGTGACATCCAAGCGGCGTTTCGGTGAGTCTGTCACCTTTGCAAGGGCATGTTTCTTAGGCTCGATGAAATACCGGCGCCGCTCAAACGGATACGTTGGCAACGGGATGCGGGCACGTTTCTCTCCAGCATGCAGCGCCTGCCAATCGATGCGTGCGCCTGAAAGCCACAGTTTGCCAAGAGTGTTCAGTAGGAACAGCTGATCAGACTCACTGGAGTTCACGTGACGCAACGAAGCCAGGATGACTTGCTTCGCGGTCTTCTCTTGATGCTGACGCACAATCGTAGTCAGCGTCTGCCCGGGTCCAACTTCCAGGAGAATCCGAGGTTCTCCCTTCAAGATCTCCATCAATCCATCCGAGAAGCGCACCGTCTGCCGCATGTGACGTATCCAGTATTCAGGATCTACCGCCTCCTCCGCCGTGATCCAGGTCCCAGTCACGTTGGAAATGTAGGGCATCTTCGGCACGTTGCGCTTTACCTGGCGCACGAATGCGCCGAAGTTGCCAAAGACGGGTTCCATCATCGAGGAGTGGAAGGCGTGCGAGGTTTGCAAATGCTTGGACTCGATCCGCTGCTCGACACAACGACTCTCGAGTTCATCGATCAGTTCGTGAGGGCCGGATGCCACGCACATGGACGGTGCATTGATCGCTGCGATCGAGGTCCCAGGGGGCAGGAGGGTGCGCGCCCTTGCCTCTGACAGTGGCAGAGCGAGCATGGCGCCAGACGGCAAATCCTGCATCATGCGACCGCGTGCAGCCACGAGTTTCAGTGCATCGTCCAGCGAAAACACGCCAGCCAAGCAGGCTGCGACATACTCACCGATGCTGTGCCCCATCATAGCCTGCGGGCGGACACCCCAGCTTATCCACAGCTTTGCGAGGGCATACTCAATGATGAACAGCGCCGGCTGCGTATGGCAGGTAAGCTTGAGTTGCTGAGCGGCTTCTTCGGACTGGGAAGCGCAGGGAAAGAGCAATGTCCGCAGATCGACACCAGCATGGCATGCCACCTTGTCGCAGCACTCATCCACTACTTGGCGGAAGACCGTTTCCTTTTCGTACAGGTCACGGCCCATGTTGACGTACTGTGAGCCCTGTCCCGGGAAGAGGAAAACGATAGCACGTTCGACGTTCGCCTCCGAAGAACTCAGTACGCGCTTCGCATTGATAGGGAACAGCGCCTTAGCCGCGTCTTCGCTACTGCGAACAAGAATAAACCTGCGATGCTGGTGCGCGCTGCGCCCCACATGGAGCGTGTAAGCGACATCCGCAATGTCTGATTGGCGGTTCGCTCCGAGGAACGCCGCCGCCTCGGCAGTCATCGTCTCAAGCGCTGTAGGGGTCTTTGCCGAAAACGTAAGCAATTGCCACTCTCGCTTGGGCGCCGTGGTCTCCACGGATGGAGCTTCCTCAAGGATCACATGAACGTTTGTGCCCCCAATTCCAAATGAACTCACACCTGCACGACGCAGTTTATTGTCGCTTTCCCACTCCCGAAGGCGCTGATTGACGAAGAACGGACTTGCCTCGAGGTCGAGCTTTGGATTTGGCTTTTCGAAATTCAAGCTCGCCACCAGTTGCCGGTGCTTGAGCTGCAGCACGGTCTTTAGGAATCCGGCTACTCCTGCCGCGGAATCCAGATGTCCCGTACTGCTCTTGACCGAACCGATCGCGCAAAACTGCGTCTTCTGTGTAGATCGACGGAAAGCCTGCGTTAGAGCGGCGATCTCGATGGGATCACCGAGGGGCGTGGCTGTGCCATGGGCTTCGACGTAGGTCACAGACTCGGCACTGATTCCTGCTTTCCGATGAGCGGCAGTGATGACCGCGGCCTGACCTTCGACGCTTGGTGCCGTATAACCGACTTTCGAAGAGCCGTCATTATTGGTTGCCGAGCTCCGGATAACCGCGTAGATGGTGTCCCCGTCTGCTTGCGCACGCGAGAGGCGCTTGAGTACCACAATTCCGGCGCCGCTGCCGGGAACAGTTCCTTTCGCTTTGATGTCAAACGTCCGACAGTGACCGTCGGGCGATAGGATGCCTTCTTCCTGGCAGAAATAACCACTCGGGTGTGGAAAGCTGACCGTCACACCACCGGCCAGCGCTACTTCGCTCTCGTTGGACCAGAGGCTCTGGCATCCCATGTGAATCGCAACCAGTGAGGTGCAGCAGGTCGCTTGCACATCGATACTCGGGCCGGTCAAATTCAGCTTGTAGCTGACGCGCGTCGACAGGAAGTCCTTGTGATTGCCGATGCCGATCTGATATTCACTGATGGCCCCGATGGCATCTGGATTCTGCAAGAGATTGTTCATCATGTACGAACTGGACGTGGTTCCGCCGTACACCGAAATGCGGCCCGGATATGTCTGCGGATCGATTCCTGCATTCTCGAGCGCCTGGTGTGCGGTCTCAAGGAAGATTCGATGCTGTGGATCGGTTGCTTCTGCTTCGCGCGGATTGAAGCCGAAGAACTGCGCGTCAAACTTGTCAACATCTTCGAGCAGGCTCCCGGCCTTTACATAATTGGGTTGGCTAAGAACTACTGGATCTACTCCCGCTGCTAGCAGTTCCTCGTCGCTGAATTGGCGGATGCACTCTTCTCCGTTGCGCAATTTTTCCCAGAACTTCTCGATATTGGGAGCGCTTGGGAACCGGCCCGCCAGCCCCACCACTGCGATTGGCTCGCATTCCGGGTGGGAGATGGCCGCCTCAGGTAACGCACTGTCCGGTTCTTGCGGCGGGAGCAGATGGGCAGCAAGACTGCGCAGAGTCGGGTGAGTAAATAGATCGACGATTCGGACATCCCGACCCAGGGCTCGGCGCAGTTTCGTTTGAGCCTGGGTCATTAGCAACGAGTGCCCACCAAGATCGAAGAAGTTATCGTCGCGACTGATCTGATCAACCTGCAGGATCTGCCTCCACACCTCGGCGATTTTCTGTTCGAGTTCGTTCTCCGGAGCGAGGGAGGCGCTTCTTTGCGCCGAATCCGGCGCGGGTAGGGCTCGGCGATTGATTTTTCCATTCACCGTGAGCGGCATTGTTTCCATCACCACGAAAACGGCCGGCACCATGAACTGCGGTACACGCGCTTTCAGGTGTTCCCGGATCTTCGGAATCGTCGGCGGCTTAACGCTGTCGATAACTAGATAAGCCACGAGACGCCTATCTTCTGTCTCCTCCTGGCGAACGAGCACCGCTGATTCTTTCACTCCTGGGCACTGCGCCAATACTGCTTCGATTTCCTCCAGCTCCACGCGGAAGCCACGGATCTTGACCTGGTGATCGATACGGCCGATGTATTCGATGTTGCCATCGGGGAGGTAACGAGCAAGATCGCCTGACTTGTAGAGCCGTGCACTTTGATTTGCGGCAAAGGGATTAGTGACAAATCGCTCCGCGGTTAGCTCTTGTCGGTTCAGATATCCTCGCGCGAGCCCCGCACCTCCAATGTGTAATTCCCCGACAACTCCGACCGGCACGGGATGTAGTGCCGCGTCCAGCAAATAAATCTGCGTGTTTAAGATGGGACGACCGATCGGCGGACGGCGTGTCCCGGCGAAACACTCCGCCGCGCTGGCCCAAACGGTGGTTTCAGTAGGACCGTAGGCGTTGAAGAATCGCCGCCCTGGTGCCCACACGGTGACCAAGTCGGCAGCACAGGCTTCACCCGCGACAATAATGGTTTTGAGATCTGGTAGATTGCCCGCTGGCAGGGCTGCCAGAACAGAAGGAGGAATGGTGAGATTGGTTACTCGTTGATTGCTAAGTTGCTGGAAAAGAGCTTGCGGCGAGAGCGTCGCTTCAGTCGAAGCAAGCACGATCGTCGCACCCGTCTTGATAGCCATGGCGATTTCAAAGATCGAAGCGTCATAGGCGAGCGATGCAAACTGGAAGACCTGATCGTCCCGGCGCAGGTCGAAAGCACGCAGTTGCGCCTCCATCAGGTTTGCCAGGCCTCCATGTTCGATAAGCACGCCTTTCGGACGACCCGTAGACCCTGATGTATAGATGACGTAGGCAAGATTCGACGGCCTTAGTTCAACACCAGGGTTTTCTACTGGTTCGCTGGCGACGTTGGTCGAACTGGCGTCCAGGGCAATAATCTCCACTTGTGATTGTGCCAGGCGATCAATCAACCGCCGTTGGGTGACAACTATTTTCAGGCCGGCATCTTCCACCATGTACTGCACACGGTCGGGGGGATAGGAGGGATCAAAGGGGACGTATGCGCCTCCCGCCTTCAGAATACCTAGAAGGCCCACGAGAGCGCTGAAAGATCGCTCCACGCAAAGCCCGACCAGGGTATCCGGCCCAACACCGCGTCCGCGTAAGAAGTGGGCCAGCTGGTTCGCTTGTGCGTTGAGGTCCCCATAGTTTAGTTCGCTCCCTTCCAGCCGAACTGCTGTCTTTTCTGGATGCTGCGCTGCATATCTCTCGAACAGTTGGTGAATACAAGATTGCCGGTCTTCGAAGCTGCCATAGGTGCGGTTCCAGTCAGACACGATCTCGGTGTACTCAGCCTCGCTGAGCATCTGCACATCTCGCACTGCCTGGTCAGGATTCACGGTGATGCTTTCCAGCAGGCCCTGAAGGTGACGCAGCATACCTGAGACTGTCTGGGCATCGAATCGTTTTGATTCGTAATAGAACTCTAGGGACATGGGTGAACCCGGAATCACTACCAGACTCAACGGATAATTGGCGCGCTCGAACGCGCGAGGGTTGTGAATCTCGAGTTCGCCCCCGATCTTCAGGACCGCATCGCGCATCGGATAGTTCTCGAAGACGACCAGCGTTTCGAACAGCTCTTGCGATCGAGGCACTTCACTCCATTGCCGTAGACTGACAAGCGGAGTGAATTCGTGTTCAGCCACCTCGACCAGCATCGCCTGCAAACGTTTCATGGCGGCAATCAGGGGTTCCAGGGGATCGAGTTTGGCTCGCAATGGCAAGGTGTTGATGAAGAGTCCGACCATCTGTTCAGAACCTGGGAGTGAAGTCGGACGACCTGAGAAGGTTGTGCCCCAGACGACATCGCTCTGGCCGGAATAGCGACTCAAAAGCAGAGCCCACGCGGACTGCACCACGATATTCGGCGTCATCTGATTCTGTCGTGCGACGTTCTGAATGGCCGTGGACAGCGCTGCGGAAAGCTCAATCCTGATGCGCTCGTAATTCGACTCGCCTCCTGGTTCCTTTCGATTCAGGTTCAGGTTCAGGTTCAGGTTAACTGGAGCGGTAAATCCGGCGAGAGACTTGCGCCAGAACTTTTCTGCCTGTGCGTGATCTTGGGACTGCAACCAAAGAATGTAGTCACGGAATGGCCGCACGGAGGCCAGGTTCGGATGCTTTCCTTCACAGAACGCCTCATAGGACCGGAACACTTCGTTGAGCACAATCATCAACGACCAGCCATCCAAAAGAAGGTGATGAAAGCTCCAGACCAGGTGATGCTCACGATCGCTGAATTTCAGAAGGGCAACTCGCATCAGCGGTGCCAGGGTCAGGTCAAAACCCGCCTTCTTGTCACCATCGAGGAAGAGAATCAGCCTGCTCTCCTGCTCTTCTGGACTAATAGCGCTCCAGTCCTCTTCTCTCCACGGCAGTGTTACGTTGCGATCAATGATCTGGTATGGCTTCTCGAGATCCTGCCAATGCACGCTGGCACGGAGCACGTCGTGACGATCCAGCACGTGCTGCCAGGCACGTCGAAATACCTGGGTATCGAGCCGGCCGCGAAGGCTGCATCGCACTTGCTCAAAGTAGACGTCGCTATCCGGAGCGTGCAGCGTGTGGAAAAGCATGCCCTGCTGCAGCGGGGAAAGCTCGTAGATATCCTGCACGTTCTCCGTTGGTTTCATCTCGCACTCCCCGAGACCGATCGGCCCAGTTTTGGAAGCAGGTTCTTGAAGTCATCTGCGCTCATCCTGGCGGCCATGAAATCGACAGCTGTCAATGCCGAACTGTCGGACAGAGTGAGCAGTTCGCGCAGGCCCGCAACAAAATCCTGGGCCAGCTGCTCGATATCCTCATCTGAGAATTGGTCCGCGCTATATTGAAACGTACAGCGCAGAGCGCCGTTGGCAATGTTTGATTCTATGCTCAGATCGTGTTGGCGCCGTGCAAGCGGGTCCATGCCGCCACGCAGGGGCCCAGCTCCATCGGCAATGGGGCGCAGGAGAGCGCTCCTGCCATTCGGCTGGAATTGTCCGAGATAGTTGAAACTGACCCGGGGCTCACAAACAGCAAGTGCTTCCTGCGCTTCACGCTCAGGACTCAGATAGCGCAGAAGGCCATAACCGATTCCGTTCCGATGAACCGCCCGCAATACTTCTTTGGCCTTCCCGAGCTGCCCAGCAATTTCCATTCTCCTCACTGGCAGCCGCACGGGATACATCGAGGTGAACCATCCAACCGTTCGCGAAAGATCCACTCCTTCGAGAACATCTTCCCTGCCGTGACCCTCAATGGCGAGCAGTAGATCGCCTTTCATGCGCGATGAGAACGCAAAGATGAGTGCCGCAAGCAGCCCTTCTTGCACCTGCGCGCGATGCCGCTTCGGCAGTTCATGCAGCAGACGACCGGTATCTTCGACAGAAAGTTCCACATGGACGCTCTGAAGTGCTGAAACTGTATTTTCTCCATGATGTTTCCACGGAAGCGGAACGACCTCCCCGGACACCTGCTGGCGCCAATATGCAATCTCTCTCCGCAGCGCTTCACCTGCTGCGAATTGCGTGAGCTGTTCGCTCCAGCTTTTCCAGGAGGTGGTTCGCGGAGGGAAGGCCATCTGTCCGCCTGTTGTTGCCTGTTCACAGGCAGAGGCAAGGTCTTCTTGGAGAATGCGCCACGAAACCCCATCCACGGCTAAATGGTGGATGGCCACGAAGAGCCGCTGCAATCTGGCTTCGCCCAACTCGAATAGCGCTGCTCGAACCAACGGACCTTCGTCCAGCCGAAAGGAACGACCGACCTCCTCGGCCACGCGAACCATCGCTGCGGTCTGCTGTTCTTGAGGCAGCGCCGACAAATCATAAGCTCTCACCAGCTCAGCTCTTTCGTCGGCGACTACGTTCTGCCTCCACTGTGACTCGGATGGCGTGAAGCGCAGTCGAAGTGCTCCGTGGTGCGCGACGATCGCAGCAAGGCTGCGCTCGACAAGCTCCTTCTCCAGAGGCTGGGAGATCTCAAACAGCATCGCCTGATAAAAACAGTTTCGGTCGACAAATGGCTGCTCAAAAAACCAATGCTGAATGGGCGTCAGGGGAGCACAACCAGTATCGGGTGAATCCATCCGAGCGGTGCTCCCGATGTTTACAACTTTAGCCAGCTCGGCGATGGTCTGAAATTGAAACAGCTGTTTAGAGGTGAAGCGCAGACCCAATTGCGCGGCGCGCGAGATGATCTGAATGGTAAGAATCGAATCGCCGCCGAGGTCGAAGAAGTTGTCTTCGACTCCCACTCGGTCGACCTGCAGGACGTCTTGCCAGATTTCGGCAATCTGCCGCTGTACTTCATTTCGAGGTGCGACGAAGTTCTTCTCTGTGTCGGTCGGCGATCGCTCCGGCTCAGGTAAAGCATGGTGATCGACTTTTCCATTAGCTGTCAGAGGCAGCTTGTCCATCACCACGAACGCCTTTGGAACCATGTAGTCGGGCAACTTGGCCTTCAGGTAATGGCGCAGTTCGGAAACCGTCGGCACGCTTGCCGCGGCTGGGACTACATAGGCCACGAGTTGCTTGTCGCGAGTTGCTTCTTCGCGAACGGCAACGATTGCCTGTCGTACTAAATCATGCTGTTCGAGTGCGGCAGCGATTTCCCCCAGTTCGATCCGGAAGCCGCGAATCTTCACCTGGTCATCCGCCCGACCGAGGAACTCGATGACTCCATCGGCACGGTAGCGAACCAGGTCTCCGGTCTTGTATAGGCGCGCTCCCGCTTCCCTGCTGAATGGATTCGAAACGAATTTCTCTGCAGTCAGCTCCGGCCGCCGGTGATAGCCTCGTGCCAGGCTCTCACCTCCGATATACAGCTCGCCGGCAACCCCCACCGGCACCGGCTGCATACCCTCATCCAGCACGTACACTTGGGTGTTCGAGATCGCTCGCCCGATCGGTGGTATCCCTTCTTCGTACGGTTGAACCTCGCAATACGTCGCCACCACGGTGTTCTCCGTGGGACCGTAATGGTTCATCAGCCGGAAGGGCAGCTCCCGCTGTGGTGCGCGATGCAGACGATCGCCTCCCGTCAACAGCGCCCGCAGACACA
>Ga0066683_10000621_pt1 | contig 11951 bp, 5 predicted proteins | sample GraSoiAngelo_132_FD_62296 | JGI IMG/M metagenome (GOLD analysis project Ga0066683, IMG submission 62296) | Grasslands soil microbial communities from the Angelo Coastal Reserve, California, USA - 14_0929_02_40cm | ecosystem: Environmental > Terrestrial > Soil > Grasslands | place: USA... | reverse complement strand
TGCTGAAGCTTCTCCGCGGGAGCGAGATCGTGCCGAGCCACCGGGGACCGCATCGGGTCCAGGACCCGTACTCCCTGAGATGCATCCCCCAGGTGCTCGGGGCCTGCTTCGAGTCGATCCACTACGCCCGCCAGGTCCTGGAGATCGAGATCAATTCCGCGACGGACAACCCACTGATCTTCTCGGACTCGGGGGAGGCGCTGAGTGGGGGCAACTTCCACGGCCAGAGCCTCGCGATGGCCCTCGACTTCCTCGGCCTCGGTCTCACGGTCCTGGGCGGGTTCGCGGAGCGGCGGATCGCCCGCCTCGTGGACGCCCGGCTGAGCGAGCTCCCCCCGTTCCTCACGGAGCACGGCGGGCTCCAGTCCGGGATGATGCTCCTCCAGTACACCGCCGCTGCGCTCGCGGCGGAGAACAAGGTGTACGCCCACCCCGCCTCCGCGGACTCGATCCCGGCATCGGCGAACCAGGAGGACCACAACTCGATGGGCCAGGGGGCGGCCCTGAAGGCCCGCGAGATCCTCGAGAACGCCCGCCGGATCGTGGCAATCGAGTATCTGTGCGCGGCGCAGGGCCTGGAGTTCCGACGACCGCTGAAGCCCGGCGTCGGGCCCCGCGTCGCCCACCGGACGATCCGGGGGTCCGTCCCGAAGCTCACCCAGGACCGCGCGATGGCGGGGGACATCGAGGCCGTCACAGGCATGCTCGTCAGCGGGATCCTCTCGCGGGCCGTCGAGGCGAAGGTCGGACGGCTCGCCTAGCCCACGTCGAACTTGAGCTTCCGCTTCTTGTCCGCGGTCTCGATCGGGCGGAAGCACACCGGGCACCGCCCGACGCGCTCCGCGCACATCTCGTGGAAGTCCCGCCCGCACGAGCACTTCGCGATTGTGAACCCTTTCTTGATCTGCCCCTTGCAGATCGGGCACCGGCTCTCGTACTCCGCGACGAGGGGCCGGACGGGCTCCTCCACCCTCGCTGCCGCGGCGAGCACCTCGATCTGGGCGATCATCTCCTGCGTGTACTCCTTGTCGTCCATCACCCGGTGGCTCGCGACCTGGATGACGAGGGGGATCACGCCGGGCGCGGTCATGCGGATCTTCAGGGGCACGCGCTCCTCGCCCTTCGCGCGGATCGCGGCGAGGTCCTTGAGCCCCTGCACCTCCGCGTCCCCGAGGATCCGGACCTGGACGTCCTTCGCGAGGGCCTTCCCCGTGTTCCGCAGGACGAGCGTCGCGTCGGACCACTGGTCGAGGCGCGGCGCCTCCACCTCCAGGCTCCCCTGCATGCTCGGGGCGAACCCTTCGACGCCCTCCCACGCGAGGCGGTACGCGTCCTCCGCCGTCGCGATCGCCCGGGTCATGTCCGTCTTCTTCAGGGCGATCGAGGCCTGGAGGGTCCTCTCCGCCTCCTTCACGTCGATCCCGAACTTCTTCGCGTTCCGGATCGTGGACTCCGCCTTGTACGTCAGCTCGACGAACCGCTTCTCCACCATCCGGCGGGACTCCACCCGCTCGGAGCCCTGGTGGATGAGGTTCAGGGCGCGTTCGAACTCGCCCTCCAGGAGGGCCTGGCTGGCGAGCTGGAGTTGCTCTTCGGCGTCCCCGACGTCCGCGCCGATCCTCTTCGCGTGCTGCACCGTCGATTCGGCGTTCGTGAGGGCGTCGGAGACCTGTGCGGCGATCCCGCTTTGCGCGTCCTTGATCCCCGCCTCCATGAGCTCGTACGCGTCCTCGAAGTTCTCGCTCTCGATTTGGGCCTTCGCCTCGGAGAACCGCTTGAGGCTCCCCGCGACGTCGACATCGAGGCGCTGGCCGAGTTCCGCGGTGGCGCGGGCCTTGTGGAGCTTCTCGAGAAGGTGGGTCCGGGCCGCGCCGACGCCCCAGTCGAGGGCCTGCTGGTACAGGTTCCGCGCGCCGTCAGAGTCCCCCCGGGCGAACGCGGCCTCGGCATCCCGGTGGACCTTCGCCACCTTGGCGGGGTCCGCCCCGATGGCCTTCAGGACCTCGACGATCCGCGAGGCCCCCGTCCGCGCCTCCAGCGCGTCCTCGGTGATCTCCCGCCGCTTCCCGAACTCGTCCCCGCCCCGGATCGCCAGGTCGAGGGCCTTCACGTAGTCCCCGGACTTGAACGCCGCCTTCGCCTCGTCGACAATGCTCGCGACCTGCGCGATGGGGTGGCCGAAGCCGGCGAGCCGCTTCTCGATCGTCTGGATCGCCTTCGCGGCCATGTCCTGCTGGAGGGCGACACGCTCCGTTTCGCTCTCCGACTGCATCGCGACCGCGAGGGCCTGCCGGAACTTCCGCTCCCGCAGGAACTCCTTGGCGCGTTCGAACAGCTTATCCGCGGAGCGGGTGTCGATGCCCTCGCGCCGCGCCTTCTCGATGGAGTCTTCGAAGCGCTTCATCGTGCCCGCGACGGCCTGCTGCGTCTCCGTCTCGAGCTCCCCGGCCGCCTTGTTCGCGAGGTCCAGGGCCTCATCGAACCGGCCGGACTTGTACGAGCGGTCCGCCTTCTCGAGGAGCCGCCGGGCAGACGTGGGGTCGATGTTCATCGTCTCGACCTCGGCGATCGCGTCCCGGGCCCTCTTCATCGCAACCGCGGACTGCTCGCCGACCTTCTTCAGCTTCTCGACCTCGTCGCGGATCTGGAGCACGAGGTCCGTCGCCTGGGCGTACTGCTGTGCCGCGGCGAGGTTCCGGGCCTGGATGATCTTGGATTGGACGGCGGAGAACTCCACCCCTTCGATGTCCGCGAGGACGCCCTCCGCGGTCGTCGCCACGCTCGCGATCTTGTCCCCGATGAGCTCCGTCAGGCCCTTCTCCGCCCGCTCGGACAGCTGGAGGGCCCGCTCGTACTCCTTGGACTTCATGGACTCCTTGGCGTTGTTCAGGAGGTCCCGCAGCTCGGGCGTGTCGATGCCGAGACGGCCCGCCACGTCGAGTTTCTCGCGGCTCGAGATCAGCCGCTGGGCGGACGTGTAGAGGATCATGAGCTTCTCCGTCTCCGCCTTCGAGCGGTTCGCGAGCTCCAGGGCCCGCTCGAAGTCGAGGCGCTCGAACGCCTTCTTCGATTCGAGGAGCATCTCGAGGACCTTGGTGACGTCGACGTCCCGCTTTTTCGCCTCCGCGACGAGCGCTGCGGCGCTCGAGATCGCGTTGTGGGTCGTGCGATAGAGCTCGAGGACCTTGTTCGCCTTGTCGTTCGTCTCCTTCAGCATGCGAAGCGCCTCGACCGTGTCCTCGACGCCGAGGGACATCTTCGAGCGCTTCAGGAGCTCTCGCATCTCGTCGATGTTGATTCGCATGTTCTTCGCTTGGACGACCTTCTGTTTGACGAGGTTGAACAGGTTCTCGGAGGCGGCGGCGAGGTCCTTCGAGGCCCGCTCCCGGAGCCCGACGACGTCCGCGTAGCGGCCGTCCCCCATCGCGGCGTTCATGTCCTTCAGGATCGCCTCGAACCCCGCGGACTCCCCGCCGAGGTCCTGCATGAGCGTGACCGCCGCCCGCACCGTCTCGTGGTACTGCGACGCGCGGTCCTTCGTCTTGCTCTCGGAGACCTTCTGGCCCTCCGCGAGGAACCCGAAGGCGCCGTCGACATCCTTCGCGGCGACCGCGCTCTCCGCCTTCGCGATGAGGCTCTTGACGGCGGTCGCATCCTCCCCGAGGAACTGGAGCGAGGCCCTCAGGCCGGTGAGCCCGGTTTCGAGGCGCTTCTGCAACGCCCCCTCCGCCAGGTCCCGGCTCTTGATCGCGAGGTCGATCGCGCGGCGGTACTCCTTCTCCTTCGTCGCGAGGATCGCGTCCTCGAGGGCCTTGCTGGACTCCGCCAGGTCCGCGCCGAGCCGCTCCCCGGACGTCAGGATGAACTCCGTCTTCTCGACGATCTCCATCGTGCGGTCGTACTCCGCCCGCTCGAGCTCCTCCCGCCCCTTCTTCACGGACTCGCGTGAGCCCGCGAAGTCCTTCGCCTGGAGGGCCTCCCGCGCCCGCTCGAGGTGCCGGCGCGCGCCGGCGACCGCGACCCCGAGAGTCTCCGCCTCCGCGCCCATCCGGGCGAGCTCCCGCACGGACCCTTCCATGTTCCGGAACTCGGAGACGATCCGGTCGACCTCCGCGTCCGCCTTGCGGGCGGCCTCGACGGCGGCCTCGAAGTCTCCCTGCTGGAGCCCCCCGCGGGCCTGCTGGAGGAGCGCCACGGGCCCGGACAGGTCCGCGCCGAGGTTCTTCGCCGCGACGAACTTGTCCCGGCTCTGGTTCATGAGGGAGAGCACGCGCTGGAACTGGACCTGCTGGAGGGTCTGGAAGCCCTGGCGGGCGAGGGTCGCACCGTCCTGGAACCGCCCCTCCTTGATCGCCTGCTCCGCCTGCCGCAGGGTCACCCGCGCCCCGGTCGTGTCCGCGCCGAGCTTCTCGGCCCGCGCGACCCATTGGGTGAAGTCGGTGACCTTGCCGTCGAGCCCCTTCTGCAGGGCCCGCTCGCCCTCCGCCCGGCTCTGCTTGAACGCGTTGAACGCCTTCTCGAAGTCGAGCCGCTCCATGTCCTGGCGGCCCCGCTCGATCAGCTGCGCCATCTTCGCGACGTCCGCCCCCATCTCCCGGGCCGTCCGCATCAGGGCCTCAGTGTCCGCGACTGTCCGCTCGAGCTCCGACCGGAGCTCCCCCGTGACGGTGTCCAGGCACTCCTTCGTGAACCCCATCGCCATCTCGAAGTCGTTCGACTCCATCGCGGAGCGGGCTCGGGAGAGGAGGTCCTCGACGGTCCCCGTGTCCCGCCCGAGGTTCTTCGCGGCGATGATCAGGCTCTGGGCTTTGGAGAACGATCCAGAAAGGTGTTCGTGGAGGACCTTCTCCAGCCGCTTCCAGGCCTTCTTCGCCAGGTCGATCGCGGTCTCGAAGTCCTCCGCCCCGAGGGCCTCCCGCGCGCGGCCCATGGACGCCTCGCTCTCCGAGACATCGGAGCCGACTCCTTTCGCGATCGCGACGAGGTTGACGCTGGCGTCGACGATCCCCTTGGCCCGCTCCCGATAGATCCGGGTGGCCTTCTCCTTCGCGGCGACGGCCTTGTCGAGGGCGAGCTTGTAGTCCTTCCCGGACATCGCCGCGGTCGCTTCGGCCACGAGGGTGTCCGCGTCCGTTGTCACCGCGTCGATCCGGCGGGCCGCTCCGACGAGGTCCGTCGCGGCGGTCAGAGCCTTGTCCGCGTCCGTTCGGACGCGGGTCGCCTCTCGAACCTTCTCCTCAAGCTGCTTGCGCAGGGCGATGTCCTTCAGGTACCCGCTCACGCTCGTTCACTCCGGGTCCCGCGGAGAAACGTTGCACTCACTGGGGAACGCGACCCAGCGGTAATTACGAGTTCCATGGTATATAAACGCTATCCGTCGGTTATCGGCTGTCCCGGGCGGTCCTGGGACGAATCGTTTCCCCCGCCCCCCGGGTCCCCGGCCGGGACCGCGCCCTCCGGCGTCGGCCCCGCGGGCCCGGACACCGCGGCGGGTTTGGGCGTGAACTTCACACCGGCCTGTTCCGCGAGAAGCCGGCGGATCCCCTCACGGTCCGTCGCCTTGAGCCCGAAGAACTCGACGAAGTACCGCGTCGTCGTTAGCTCGAAGCTGCGCCCGCTCGGCCGCTTGTTCACGAGGCTGAGGTCCACGAGGGCCTGGACGTGTTCGTACACCTTCGAGCCAATCATGTCCCCGAGGTCGCTCTGGAGCACGGGCTGGTGGTACGCGATGAGCGTGACGGTCTTCAGGAGGTCCCGATCGATCTCCGGGGGGGCGAACGCCTGGGCCCGGTCCGCAAACTCCCGCCGGATCTGCATCGTCCACTTCCCGCCCACGGCGGCGATCTCCACGGCGCTGTGTCGGGTCGTGTAATCCGCGGCGAGGGCTTTCACGTGCCCCTTCACGGACTCGACGTCGATTCGCGTGCTCTTGGCGAGGTCTTCGACGGACACGGGCCGGCCCGCCGAGAAGAGGGCGGCTTCCACAATCCCCCGCTCGTCCGTCATGGCCCCACCTCCGGCGCCGCGGCCGCGGTCGCGGGCGAGCCCGCACCGGTCGGGGCAACTGCCGGGATCCCGGCGAGTTCCTCAGGGTCCAGCGCGCCCTCCGGCACGATCCGCTGGACGAAGATGTCGCCCGAGGGGTACGCGTCCTGTCGCAGCCGGACCTTCTCCATCTTCGCGAGGAACAGGACGGCGACGAAGACCGTGACGAGGTCCCACCGGTCGTGCGGGGCCGCGAGGCGGTGGAGGGGCACCGCGTTCCCGTTGAACCGGGCGAGCCGGGTCCACGTGAGGCCGATGTCCTCGGACAGGTCCTCCGCATGGACCTTGTCATGGAAGTTCGGCGCGAACGCGCGGACGGCCTGCTCCCGCAGGGCGTTCAACTGGAGCTGCACCTCCGCGTCTCGACGGGCCTCGTCGAAGGCGTCCATGAGCTCCATGAGGGTCACGGGCCGCCGGCCCTCCCGCCGGATTGCCTCGTCGATCGGGACCCGCCCCGCGCCGAGGACCGCCTGGTTGAAGTCCAGGTCCTCCGGTTCCTGGAGGCCCGCGAAGTCCCAGTCCGCGGGCGCCTCTTCCAGGGGCGGCGTCGCGCTCACGAGGAGGGAATCGCTCTGGAGCTTCAGGATCGACCAAGCCATGAAGATCAGCTTGCCCGCGGTCACGAAGTTCACGGGGCCCCCCTGCTGGACCTTCTCGAGGTACATGCGCGTGAACTGCGCGAGGTCGAGGTCCCATGGGTCGAACTCCTTCTCCAGGACGAGTTCGAAGGCGGCCGCGACGGCCTTCTCGAAGGGGTCACGGAGGGCGACGTGCATCCCCTGGTCGATCTCCCCGAGCATCGTGACGTAGCGGGTGATCCGCCCGCCGCCGTCCGTCTCACTGATCAGGGACTTGTGGAACAGGAGGTGGTTGAGGACCGTCTCGTACGCCTCGCTCATGCCGCCACCGCCTCCGGGGGCCGTTCGTCCTGGACGTCGGAGAGGTTCACCTTCATCACGAGGTCGGAGTGGCCCGCCGAGGTCATCGTGACCCCGATGATGTGGTCCGCCTCCTTCAGGGTGACCTTCCTCAGGGAGATCTGGACGAACTGCGCGGTGCTCGAGTTCCTCTTGATCATCCGTGCCACCCGCTCGGCGTTCACGGCGTCGAGGTTCTGGTCAATCTCGTCCAGAAGGTAGAACGGCGAGGGGTCGTACTCCTGGATTGCGAAGATGAACGCCATCGACACGAGGCTCTTCTCCCCGCCGCTGAGGGCCTCGAGCCGGAGGACCTTCTTGTGGGACGGGTTCGCGCGGATGATTAATCCGCCGGTGAACGGATCCTTCTCGTTCTCGATGAGGAGCTCCGCCTCCCCGCCTTCGCTGATCTCCTTGTACACGCGCTTGAAGTTCGCATTGATCGCGCCGAACACCGTGCCGAGTCCCTCTTTCTTCTTTTCCGTGAGCTCCCCGGCGAGGTTGATGAGCTCCTGTCGCTGGGTCCCTAGCTGCGTGAACTCCTCGGTCAGCTCTCCATAGCGCGTCTGCTGGGCGTCGTAGTCGTCGAGGGCGCGCATGTTGATCGGCCCCAGAGCCTGGATCTGTGCCTCGCACTCTCCAATCGTCCGCTTGAGCGCGTCGAGCGGCGGGAGCGTGCCCTCGATCTCGCGGCCGAGGGCCTTCAGCTCCTCCTCCGCCTTCGCGAGGGTCTCCTCCTGGGCGTGGAGCTCCGTCTGGAGGTTCGTGGCGAAGTCTTCCTTCGTCTCCAGCCGGTGGCCGAGCTTGTCCACCTCCCCCTCGAGCTCCGTCTTCTCCCGGTACGCGGAGTCCCGGTCCTGCTGGAGCCCCTGCATCTCCTTCGACATGTGGGCCTCCATCTTCTCCAGGCCCCGGATCTCGTTCTCGAGCTTCCCGAGGGACGCTTCGAACTCCTTCCCGCGTCGCTCGTGGTCGGACTTCTGCGTCAGCAGGCCGTCGGTGCGTTGGTCGAACTCCGAGCGGCGCTCGGCCTGGACCTTGATCTGTGCGTCGAGGGTCTCGAGCTTCGCGCGGGCGGCCGTGACCTCGTCCCCCGCCTTCGTCCGGTTCGCCATGAGCTCCTTCATGCGGGCGGACACGGCCTGGGGGGCGGCCTCGAGGACCGCCTTCTTTCGCTCGTCCCGCTGGGCCCTCAAGGTCTCGAGTTCCTTCTGGAATCGTGCGAGGTCCTCCCCGATGCGGGCGGCCGTCTTCTCGGTCTCCCCGAGCTTCTGCCGCTTCGCGTCGAGGTCCTCGCGGATCGATTTGACCTTCGTGGCGAACTCCTTCCGCTTGGTCTCGAGCGCCGACGCCCGCACATCCACCGCGGAGGTCTGCCCGCCCACGTCCTTTAGGTCAGACTCCAGGGAGGTGATTTCCTTCCTCAGGTCGGCGAACCGCTTCGTCACCCGCTCGGCCTCCTCCGTGGCCTTGCGGAGCCTCTCGGAGACGGTGTCGATCTCCCGCTTGTCCGGGGCTCCGAACCGGAGGGTCGTCTTCTCGAGGTCCCCGCCGATCATCGCGCCGCTCGCCTCGATGAGCTCCCCGCCGAGGGTGACGAGCCGGACCCCGCCCATGTACTTGCGGGCCAGGTCCAGGGTCTCGACGACGATCGTGTCTCCGAGGACGTAGAAGAACGCGTCGCGGTACTTCTCGTCGAACTTGATGAGATCGATCGCGAACCCGACCGACTCCTTCGCGACAAGGATCGCCTTGCCGCGGGGCCGACCCACGAGCATCTTGCTCAGCGGCAGGAACGTCGCCCGCCCGGCGCGCGTCTTCTTCAGATAGTCGATGCACTCCGCCGCGACCGAGTCGTCGTCGACGACGATCGCCTGCATGCGGTTCCCCGCCGCCATCAGGATCGCGGTCTCATACTTCGACTCCGTGTGGCCCAGTTGCGCGATCGTCCCGTGGACACCCTTGATCTTCCCGCTGTCCCGGGCCTCGAGGATCGCGGCGACGGCGCTCGTGTACCCTCGCTTCAAACTCTCCGCGACATCCGCCTCCGCCTTCATCGCCGTGTACTGGCGGGTGAGCTCAAGGATCGCGGACTGGAGCTCCGTCTGTTGCCTCCCGAGCTCCTGCTCCTCCTTCCGCTTCGCGTAAAAGTCCTGCTGGAGCTTCGCGAGGTTCTTCGTCGCAGCCTTGGAGCCGGTGCGGATCTCCTTGAGCTGGAACTCCGCGTCGTCGAGCTCAAGCTGGTACGTCTTTAGCACGTCCTCGAGCTGGACGACCTCGTTCCGGAGGCGCTCCAGGCTCTCCCTCGCTCGGTCCCCTTCCAGGACGAGGGCCTTCGCCTTCTCTTCCCCCTCATCCGTACGCTTCGAGAGGGACAGGACCTCCTTCTGAATCTGGAGAATCTTGGAATCCGACTTCGAGGTCGTTTCATCGAGCGCCTTCAGGTCCCGCTCCGCGACCCCGAGCTGCTTCTCGAGGTCCCCGAGGGAGTCCGCGACCGAGGCACGTTCTCGCTGGAGGGCCTCCAGCTCCTTTGAGACCCGGGCCCGCTCCCGCTGGGCGTCCGCCACCTCCGCCTTGAGCCGCTTGACCTCCTCGGCCCCCGTGGCGATTCCGTCCGTGGCCCGTGCCCGCTCGATCCGGAGAGCGTCGAGTTTGCCCTTGAGCTGCTTCGCCTCGTCGCCGCCGCGCTCCGCGATCTTCTTCTCGAGGTCGTCCAGGCGGGCCTCGGCCTCCTTGAGCCGGGAGGCGATGCCTTCCTTCTCCTTCACAAGTCTCGCCCGCTCGACCTCGAACTTCGCGAGCTGTTCCTTCGTGGAGTTGATCTCCTGTTCGATGATCTCGCGGTTCTTGTACACGAGCTGGGCCTTCGCGAGGTTCAGGCGGTCGGAGAGCTCCCGGTACTTCAAGGCGCCCTCCCGGTCCGCCGACAGCTGGTGGAGCTGCTTCTTGATCTCGTCCAGGATGATCTGGATCCGGCCGAGGTTCTCCTCGGTCTGCTTCCGCTTCGAGTCCGCCTGCCCGATGTCGTCGTCGAACTTCGTGATCCCGGCGATGTTGTCGAGGACCTTCCGGCGGTCCACGTCGGACATCGAGACGATCCGCTGGATGTCCCCCTGTTGAACGAGGTTGTACCCCTCGGCGCTGATCCGGGCGTGGGCGAGGAGGCTGTCGAACTCGTCCAGGGAGGCCTTCCGGTCGTTCACATAGAAGTACGAGTTGTACCCGTCCGGGACGCTCGGCGAGACCGCGATGTAGCGCGTGAGCTTCACCTCGTCCGCCTCGATGGGGATCGCGCGGTCCCCGTTGTCGAAGAAGAGGGAGACCTCGCAGTGGGAGGCGCCCTTCTTGTCCTTCCCGCCGTTCCAGATCAGGTCCGTGAGGCGCTTGGCCCGGATCGCCTTCGCGCTCTTGGGACCGAGCACGAAGAGGACCGCGTCCGCGATGTTCGACTTCCCGGAGCCGTTCGGGCCCGTCACCGACGTGTACCCGGTGAGGAACGGGACCCGGACCTTCCCGGCGAACGACTTGAAGTTCTCCACCTCGATTTCTTTCAAGAACACGGCATCACCGCGACGGAAGGCGTGGACTGAGCGCTCGGAATGCCCATCCCATCCTGGCCCTTCTGACTGTCCGACCTTCGTCGGACGCCAGGCCGAATATCGGGAGAGCCTATAAATATCTTTGGCGGGAAACGGAGGGCGCGGGCTTGACAAACGGGCAGCTGGGAGGGTTCGGCGGCCCCCGGGCGCTCGTCCCAGGCTCACTTCACCGTCTGCAACGTGAACACGAGGCTTTCCACGGTCTGGTCGAGGTACCGTTCGACCCAGGGGAGGAGCCGCGGAAAGAGCCGCTTCACGTACTTACCGATATGGTACTCGTGGATTTTCTCCACGGATAGGATGTTGAACCGGGCCTTCGTGTAGTAGGAGTACTCGTTCTTCCCGAAGTAGTCGAATGACTCCTCCGTAAAGAACCGGACGTGGGTCGGGTCCTTGAAGGCGTTCGCGTGCTTGTAGTGCGGGACCTTGATGACGATCCGCGCCCCGGGACGAGTCACCCGGTGGATTTCCTCCATCACCCTCACCGTATCGGGCAGGTGCTCGATTACGTCCGTCGCGTGGACCTCGTCGAACACGCTATCCTTGAAGGGCCATGGGAAACGGGAGAAGTTGCAGAGGAGGTCGACGCCCGCCATCGCGTGGAGGTCCGCGTTCACGAACCCGACCTTGCTCCGGGGACCGGAGCCCATGTTCAGTTTTGCGGGGGTCATCGGCCACCCGCCAGGAGGTCCGAGACGAGCCGGAGGAGCCGGTCCGCGCGCCGCCCGATGGGGAACCGTTGGACGACGCGCTCCCGGGCCCGCGCTCCGTCCGCCGGATGGGAAAGGGCGATTCTTATCCCCTCCGCGGTCGAGTCCGCGTCCCCGTATTCGACGTAAACGCCGGTGTCGCCCACAACCTCCGGGAGCGACCCCCGCCGCGTCACCACGGGCACGCATCCGCACGCCATCGCCTCCGCGACGGCGAGCCCGAACCCCTCGTGGGCGGACGCCTGGACATACACCTTCGCCCTGCGGTAGAGCGCCAGAAGTTCGTCGTCGGAGAGGTACCCGGGGAGCTCGAGGTTCGGTGGCGGGCTCGACCGCAGATCCGTCTCCATCGAACGATCGACCGCACCGGCGAGGACGAAGCGGATTCCAGGCACCTTCCTCGATGCCTCCACGAACGTGGCGTGCCCCTTTCGGCGGAGATTGGACTCTGTGATGGCCCCCGCGGTCACCGCGAGATCCTCCTTCGCACCCAGCGGCGCGAAACGATTGACATCGACCCCGAGATACAGCACCTCCATTCGGCGGGGCTTCCGCACCCTCAGGATTTCCGACGCCGAGAACTCGGAGAACGGCAGGACGAGGTCCGCCAGTCGGATCGAGAGCCGCGTCGAAATTCTCGATTTCCAGGACCCCGCCATGGCGCCATACCCGATGTC
>Ga0066683_10000618_pt1 | contig 11971 bp, 10 predicted proteins | sample GraSoiAngelo_132_FD_62296 | JGI IMG/M metagenome (GOLD analysis project Ga0066683, IMG submission 62296) | Grasslands soil microbial communities from the Angelo Coastal Reserve, California, USA - 14_0929_02_40cm | ecosystem: Environmental > Terrestrial > Soil > Grasslands | place: USA... | reverse complement strand
ACTTCGATGACCGGCTTCCCGGATCCCCGCAAGGCGTCCGCCAGCGCCAGGCTGGTGTGGGACAGTGCCCCCGGGTTGATGATGATGGCGTCCGTTCCCACCACCTCTCGCTCGATCCAATCGATCAGCTGGCCCTCATGGTTCGACTGCAAGCAGTGAAGCTGGATGCCAAGCTCCGCGGCGCGAGCCGCCAGCATCGACTCCAGGTCGGCCAGGGTCCGGCTGCCATAGACCTCGGGCTCGCGCCGTCCGAGCGAGCCGAGATTCGGACCGTTCAGCACAAGGACCCTCATGCGCCCATCACCTCCGCGAGGGCGGCCTCAGCGGCCCCCGGGTTGACCGCGCGGCCATAATCGACGCGGCCAATGTCGCGGAGCAGCACCCAATACACTCTCCCCTCACGCGTCTTCTTGTCGTGGCGCATCGCATCGATTAGGTCGCCGACCCGAACGTCAGGGCGGGTCCCAAGCAGTCCGCTGGCGCGAAGCAGTGAGTCCTGCAACTCCGCAGCGGATGCCGAGCAGGCCATGCTGATCACGCTAAGGCGGGCCGCGACGGCCATTCCCCACGCCACCGCTTCGCCGTGCCGCAACTGCCCATACCCCATCGCCCGCTCGAGCGCGTGGGCAACGGTATGCCCGTAGTTAAGGATCGCGCGAGGGCCCGTTTCGTACGGGTCACTCGCCACCACGCGAGCCTTGATTCGGATGGCGCGCACAACCGCCTTGCGCAGAACGGACGGCTCCCGACCCAGCAATGCCGCCAGGTTGGCGGATAGCCAATCGAAGAAGGCGCGGTCGGCGATCACCCCCGCCTTGATGATCTCCGCGAGTGCGGCCCGGTATTCGTCATCCGGAAGGCTGGCGAGGTTGTCGAGGTCGCAGAAGATGGCCGATGGCTGATGGACCGCACCAACCAGGTTTTTCCCGGACGGCAGATTGATCGCGGTCTTGCCGCCGATGCTGCTATCCACCATCGCCAGTAGCGTGGTGGGAACCTGGATGTACCGGATGCCGCGCATCCAGGTCGCGGCGGCGAATCCCGCGACGTCACCGACCGCACCGCCACCAAGGGCGATCAGCGCACCGGCTCGGTCGACACTCGCAGCCGCGAGCGCTTCGTAGATCTCCGCCAGCGTGTCCATCGCCTTGGCCGCTTCGCCTACCGGGACCAGGTGCAATTTGGCGTCGATGCCGGCGGACGTCAACTCGTCCATCAGGACCGCACCATGCGCCTCGGCCACGACCCGGTCGCTGACGACGACAACGGTTCCAGAGATGCCGAGTCGGATCAAGGTCGACACGATCATTGGGCGGAGCCGCGCACCCACCGAGGCTTCGTGAGGCGAGCCCGGCACCTCGATGGGGACCCGTTCCATTCCACTGGATGCCAACCGGTCGTTCAGTCGCCGCGCGATCACCTCCGGAGCGACGCCATCGGTGCTGACCACCAGATCCGCTTCGAAATAGCGGTGGATACGATCTTGCAGCAACGAAGCGATCGCGGTCGACGCGTCGGGCTGAAGCAGCGGCCGGTCAGTCGATCCATTGAGCCGCCGAGCTAGTTCAGCCGGCTCCGCGGTAAGCGCCACCACGCGGTTTCCCTTTCGGATAAGTTCCCAGTTGACGCCGTTGCGTGGAGCACCCCCTCCGACAGCCACGACGCAATCATCCTGGTCGAGCGTGCGCTGCAGCATCCGGGATTCGCGCTTGCGGAACCCGTCCTCCCCTTCCTGCGCGAAAATCTCAGCGATCGGACGACCGGCATCCTTCACGATCTCGTCGTCGAGATCGATGAACGGTCGGCTTTGGAGCCGGGCAAGGATCGGCCCCACGGTCGACTTGCCGCTTCCCATGAAGCCGACCAGCACGACGTTGTTCACGCTCGCACCTTCGCCAGGTAGCCCTCGACGTTCCGACGAAGTTCGGGGATGGAGTCGCCGCCGAACTTCTCGAGGACCGCACCAGCCAGCACCAGGGCCACCATGGCCTCCCCCACGACTCCAGCCGCCGGGACCACGCAGATATCGCTGCGTTCGTAGTGCGCCCGCGCCGGTTCGCGGGACTTCAGGTCGACAGTCTTGAGAGGCTTCAGCAGGGTTGAGATCGGCTTCATGAAGCCGTGGACGACCACCGGCTCGCCGTTGCTGATCCCACCGGTCACGCCCCCGGCGCGATTCGTCTCGTGATGCAGTCCGCCGCCGTCGTAGGTGGGGCTGTCATGGACCTCGGAGCCCGGGCGCCGGGCCGCCTCCATGCCATCGCCAAGGCTGACCGCCTTGCAGGCGGGGATGCTCACGATCGCCTGAGCCAGAAGGCCGTCGAGCCTCGTATCCCACTGCCGGTAGCTGCCGAGGCCGGGCAGGACGCCGTCCGCGACCACCGTGAAGACGCCGCCGAGCGTATCGCCACGCTCGCGCGCCGCATCGATGGCGGCCACCATCGCCGCGCCGGCCTGCGCATCGGGACAACGTACGGCGGACGACTCGACAGCGTCCCAGTCGATCGACGCGCCGGCCTCGCATGCGATCGCCCCGATTGAGCGGGTGTAACTGCGGACCTGTATTCCGAACTCTTTGAGCAGCAACTTGGCGACGCCGCCCGCCGCGACCCGCGCCGCCGTTTCCCGGGCGCTGGCCCGTTCCAGCACGTCGCGGGCATCGTCCGCGCCGTACTTCAGCATGCCGGCGAGGTCGGCATGGCCCGGGCGCACCCGGGTTATCGGTTTGCGCTTGACCTCAGCAGCGTCGACCGCCATCACCTGGCGCCAGTTCTCCCAGTCACGGTTGACGATCTCCAGCGTGATCGGCGATCCAAGCGTGAGGCCGCCACGAACGCCGGCGACGATGTGCGCGCCGTCCTGCTCGAGTGCCATCCGTCCACCGCGGCCATGACCGCCCTGCCGGCGGCGCAGGTCGGCGACCAGGTCCTCTTCGCGGAGCGTGAGGCCAGCCGGAATACCGTCCAGGATGACCGTCAACCGCTCACCATGCGACTCGCCAGCGGTCAGGAACCGCAAGCTCACGCACGCACCTCTTCAGCCGCGCGCTCCAGCGCCGCTCGCATCACTTCGACCGGGGCCGGTCGTCCGGTCCAGATCTCGAACGACGCGGCGCCCTGGTAGAGCAGCATGGACCGACCCTCCACCGACCGACGGCTGCGAAGATCGAAGAGGCGCTGGTCGGGTCTCAGCCAGGAAGCCGGCGGGAGGTCGGCAGGCGTCGCGTTGACGACAAGGTCCGCCCGGGCGATCGTTTCCCGCATTTGGTTCATATCGGCCGGCCCGCCGCGCTCAATCCGAAGAGCTCGGCACAAGCGTCGTGCCTGCTCGAGGTTGCGAGCGATAACCCACACTTCGGCGGCCGGCTGCAGGGCGGCGGCTACCGCCCGCGCCGCTCCGCCGGCTCCGATGATCGCGACACGGCGATACCCCCCACCCCGACCCTCCCCCACAAGGGGGGAGGGAGATTTGCCCCGACCCTCCCCCACACGGGGGGAGGGAGATTTGCCGGGCTCCTCCGTGAGCGCGCGCCGGAACCCCTCGAGATCGGTGTTCCAGCCCTTGAGCCTTAAGCCCTGCCGGCTGATGGTGTTCACCGCGCCGATGCGAACCGCCAGTGGATCCAGGTCATCGAGGTAGGCGATGACGGATTCCTTGTGCGGGATGGTGACGTTGGCCCCGAGGATGCGCTCGTTCGCGCGCAGCTCGGCAATCGCGCCGGCGAGGCCGGCCGGGTTGACCTCTTTAGGCAGGTAGTGGCAATCGATGCCGAGCGTCGCGAAGGCGGCGTTTTGCATGCCCGGCGAGAGGCTGCGGGAAACGGGGTCGCCGAGCAGACGCACGATGCATGGATCAACCGGCATGGGTCACCTCGGAAAGGGTCGCGAAGAATTCCGGATAGGAGACGGCGACACAATCGGCGTCTTCGATCCGGGTCGGGCCGGTCGCCGCCAGGCCGGCAACGGCCAGCGCCATCGCGATGCGATGGTCACCATTGGAGTCGACCGTCGCGCCGTGCAGGGCGCGGCGGCCCTCCACGCTGATTCCATCCGGGCGCTCATCGACCGAGGCCCCCATCCGGCGGAGTCCCTCGGCCATGCTCGCAATCCGGTCACTCTCCTTCACTCGCAGCTCAGCGGCCCCGGCGATAGTGGTGCGGCCTTCCGCCTGGGTCGCGATAGCCAGCAACGCCGGGATTTCGTCGATCGCCGCGACAACCTCTTCCGCTCCGAGCGTGACCGCAAAAAGCGGACGACCGGTGACGCGCACCGTGCCAACTGGTTCCATCTCGCTCGCCGTCAGCTCAACCTCGACCCCCGCCCCCATGGCCTCGAGGATCCGAAGGAACGCCGTTCGCGTGGGATTGAGGCCCACGCCCTCGATCGTGATCGACCAGCCCGGGCGCAGGGTAGCGGCCGCCATCCAGAAGGAGGCGGATGAAAAGTCGCCTGGCACGGCCAGCTCGATCGGGCCGAGCGGCCGGTGCGATGGCCGCAGCTCGACGGTTCCAGCGGCGACCTGCAGATCCGCGCCCATTACGGCGAGCAGCCGCTCGGTGTGGTCGCGGGTGGGAACCGGCTCGACGACGGTCGTCGGTCCTCTGGCGGCGAGCCCGGCGAGCAGCAGCGCGCTCTTCACCTGGGCACTCGGCAGCGGCAGGACGTGCCGACGTCCCTGAAGAGCGCTTCCGGTCAGGAGCAGCGGAGGATGACCATCATCCGATTCGATCCTGGCGCCCATGTTCCGCAGGGGCTCGATGACGCGAGCCATCGGGCGCCGCCGCAGTGAGGCGTCGCCGTCCAGCGTGGCTGACACTCGGCTTCCCGCGAGGACGCCCGCCAGAAGTCGCATCGTTGTCCCCGAGTTCGCGCAATCCAGGCCGCCGTGCGGGGTGGCGAAGGACTCGAGCCCCGCGCCGTGGATCCGCATCCCGCGGCCACTGCGCTGGAGGCTCCCGCCCAGGGCGCGCAGGCAGGCAATCGTCGCTCGGACATCCTCACTCTCGGGAAGCCCGTCGATCCAGCTCTCGCCCTGGGCCAGGACCGCCAGCAGCAGGGCCCGATGCGCGATCGACTTGTCGCCCGGGAGGTGGACGGTGCCGGCAACGTGAGCGGCTGGTTGGACTGTCTCCATCTCGCCGATGTCAGTGCGCAACATGGACGGCTCCGCCAAACAATTCCTTGAGCTTGGTGCCGCCGCCGATTCGCTGGCGATAGCGGTGGAGGACGCCGTCGAACTGATCGATCGCGTCGACCAGTGCATCACGATTTTCTCCCGCGATCGCCTCGTACATTGCCGGGTCGCCGCCGGCCAGGCGAACCATGCCGCGATAGCCCGGTCCGCCAAGCGTCGCATCTGCCCGCCGCTGCACGGTTTCGGCGAAGGCCGAGCTGACCACGAATGCCAGGTGGCTGAGAAACGCCATCTGCTGGTCGTGGACGTCGGCACGCATGAAGCTCAAGGTAGCGCCAATCGCCCGCACGATCTCGAACCAGGTATCGAATGGCCGGACATCTTGCCCCTCGGCCGGAGTGAAGATCCAGGGCTCACGATCAAAGATGGCGGGGTCGCTTTCGCCCAACCCGCTCTGCGTTTTGCCGGCGACCGGGTGGCCGCCGAGAAACCGTGAGGGATTCGGCAAGCGCTGTGCCCAGTCGAGTACCGGCCGCTTGACACTGGCCACGTCGGTGATGAGAGTTCTGGCGGCGACGATGTTGCCGAGGTGATCCATCACACCAGCGATCTGGTCGATGGGCGTGGCGATCACGACGATGTCGCAGTCCGCGAGGTCGGCCAGGTCGGTTGACGCTCGATCGACGGCCCCGCGCTTGATCGCCTCGGCGGCGCTTTCGGCCCGCCTGGCCACACCGGTGACGTCGATCGAATGGCGCAGGCGGCGCACGGCCAGGCCAAGCGAGCCGCCGATCAATCCCAGCCCGACGATGCCGACTCGCATCACGCCACTCCGGCGGTCCGCTTGAGCGCTCCGGCGACGGCGTCGACCTGTTCGACCAGGTGGGCGAACGCCTGCGGGGTCAGCGACTGAGCCCCGTCCGAGAGCGCCACTTCCGGCTGGGCGTGCACCTCGACCATCAGGCCATGGGCGCCTGCGGCGATCGCCGCCAGCGCCATCGAGGTGACGAGCGAGCGCCGGCCGGTACCGTGGCTCGGGTCCACGATCACCGGAAGATGGCTCAACTCCTTGATCAGGGGCACCGCATTGAGGTCTAGCGTATTTCGGGTGTAGGTCTCGAAGGTACGAATGCCCCGCTCGCAGAGGATGACCTGGTAGTTGCCCTGGCTCAGGATGTACTCGGCGGAGAGTAACCATTCCTCGATCGTGGCGGACATGCCGCGCTTCAGCAGGACCGGCTTGCGCAGTCGACCGACTTCCGACAGCAGCGGGAAGTTCTGCATGTTCCGGGCGCCGATCTGCAGCACATCGGCAATATCGGCCAGGGTCGCGATGTCCGCCGGCTCCAGCACCTCACACACCAGTGGCAGTCCGGTCTGGCGTTTCGCCTCGCGCAGGATCGCGATCCCGTCACCGCGCAAGCCCTGGAAACTGTATGGCGACGTGCGCGGCTTGAAGACGCCGCCCCGGAGGGCGTGGCCGCCCGCTGCGCGAACCTGCCGGCAGGTCTCGAGAAACAGCTCTTCCCCATCCACCGAGCAGGGCCCGGCGACGATCCACGCCCGGTCACCGCCAACCTCGTGCGCGCCGACCGTGACCCGAGTGTCGCGCGAGCGGAACTCGCGGTTCGAAAGCTTGAATGGCTTAGTGATGGGTACCACCTCGGCAACGCCCGGGGCCTCGACAAAGAGATCCCGTAAGGCGAATGGATTCGTTCCGATGACGCCGATCACGGTTCGCTCGTCGCCGTCGCTCAGGTGGGTCCGGCAACCGTGGGCCTGGACCTGCGCGACCACCGCCGAAACCTGCGCCGGGGTCGCGTCATGCCGCATCACGATGATCATGCCGTCACCCTCAACTGCTGCGCACCCCGCAGGTAGACGAAGCGGATCGCGGACGACGGGACATCGGTGTTGACGAGCAGCAGCACGCGAATGCAGCGCGGCAGGCTGCGCGGATTGGAGCTCGGCACCGCCATCTCGTGGGCACAGAGCAGCGGCACATCGCCCCAGCCGAGCTGGCGAGCGGCGGCCGCCGGGAACTCCGACGTCAGGTCCGCGGTGGTTGTGAACCAGGCCGCGGCGATATCGCCCGGCTGCAACGCATTCTCACGGGCGATCTGCGCGAGCAACTCGGTGGTCGCGTCGACAATCGCGGTCTCGCTGTCTTCATCGGTGGTCGTCGCGCCGCGTATACCTCGAACCGCCATCCTCGAATACCTCCTGGGCGCGCCAATTCAGTCGTCTCATGGGAGGAGGCCGGTGAACGGGTGGTGGCGGGAGGAGCGGCGCTTAGCCCATCCCGAGCCGGTCCCGTGCCGGCCCGAGGTAGGCGTAAAAGTAAAAGCTCGCGAAGCGAACCCGCCCCGTCATGTGCCGGACATCGTACAAGAAGTCCGAGTGCCTGGCAAGGGCCAAGCGTAACCTCGCCGGGTATCCCTCTTCGGCGCAACCCTTACCTTCGAGGAGGTGGCCATGAAGTCGATTCATTTTCCGGCGGGCATCATTCCGGCGATGGCCGCAGCGCTCGCTCTGGCGGCCTGCGGCGGCACGACCGCCGCCAGCACGGGGGCCTCGCGCGGCGCCGCCCTGATCCATACCGCCTCGGTGAAGGTGAGCGACAAGACACAGACCGTGCTGAAGAACAAAGCCGGCTTGACGCTCTACTACTTCACGCCCGACACCGCAACCACGATCGCCTGTACCGGTGGGTGCGCCACGACCTGGCCGCCGCTGCTGGCGGATGCTGGCACCCCGACCAGCGATGCCACGCTCCCCGGGCGGCTCTCGGTTGTTGAGGGCGCGAACGGAAGGCAGGTGCTCTACAACGGGCACCCGCTGTACATGTATTCGAAGGATGGCGACGCGGGCGATGCCTACGGCCAGGGGATCGCCGGAAAGTGGTTCGTCGCGACGCCAGACCTGGCTGTGGCGTCGGCGTCAGCCAGCAGCGGGTATCGCTACTGACCCGGGAGCATCTGCATCGGGTCGACGGGGCTGTTTTCGATCCGGACTTCGAAATGCGTGTGCGGGCCGGTTGAGTTCCCCGTTGAGCCGACCAGCCCGATCAGCTGGCCCCGTTTGACCAGATCGCCTTCCTTGACGCCGATCATCAGCAGGTGGCCGTAGAGCGTCTTCAGGCCGGTGTCGTGCTGGACGACGACGTAATTGCCATAGCCAACCAGGTTCCCCGCGGCGTCGGTCATCGGCCGCGCCAGGACGACGACTCCATCGGCCGCCGCAAACACTGGGGTCCCAAGCGGGACCGAAAGATCGATTCCGGTATGGAAATGCGCGAACCCCGCATAGGCCGCTTCGAACGAGAACGACGTTGGCCCAAAGCCCTGGGTGATGGTGGCGTGCGGGATTGGCATCAGCAGCTTGCCGGTCGCGGTCAGGACCGGGTCTTCCGCGATGAGCTGGGCGGTCACCTGGAAGTTTTGCTGGGCGAATACGGCTTGCTCGATCTGGCTCAGCACGCTGTCGGTCTTCATCTTCAGCAGCTTTGCCCGCTTGGTGGCCATCTCAGGCGAGTCCGTCTGCATCGCGTCGAGGGCGGCCAGGGCCTCGTCGATCGTCCCCTGCAGCTGGGTCTGCAGCGACTGCTCGGTGGCGATCTGCTGGGCCAGCGTCGATTGGAACAGCACGAGCTGCGACAGCACGTCCTTCTTGCTCGCCCGGCTCCGCTCCAGCGTCGCCTGCGCGTGGGCCAGTGCGACGTCGTCCGCCTGCACCGCGCGAACGAGGTCACGTTCCCGGTCGACGATGACGCTGCTGTAGCCCAGGGTCTCGAGCAGACCGCCGAAGCCGCCGGCCCGGACGAGGCTGACAAAGAAGCTGTCCTGGTGCTTATACAGCCGGCGGACGATGGCCGCTAGCTGCGTCCGGTCGGACTGCAGTCGCGCCGAGACCAGGTAGTGCTGCGCGGCGACGTCAGCAATCCGCCGATCGAGCTGCGCGACCTGCTTCTCGCTATCGAGGATCTGCTGGCCGAGCGCGACCAGACTCAGCTCGGACTGGTTGAGGGATTTCTCCAGCATCAGGGCATGCGCTTCCGAGGCCATCAGGTCCCCGATCAGCTCCCCCTGCGCATGGCTGTTATGGAGTGCCTGGGTCGCCGGGGCGGGCGCGACCTGAGGGGACGTACCGCTGACCGGAGATGCGGTGGCCTCGGGCGTCGGGGAAGCTGCGGCCGTCGTGTCCGAGCCCGGACTCGAGCTGGGTGCGACCGACGGGGCGGGCGATGACCCGGGTACCGTGTCGGCCAGCGCGCCTGCCGGAACCAGCAGCAGGCCGACCAGACCGGCCAGGCTCAGCGCGGCGACGGCCACCCTCCGGCCTCGACTGGCCGGCAAGACCACAGCCCGTGGCAGGTTTACAGGTCTACTAAATTCTTTACAGCTGTAAAGGCCTGAGCGCCTCATGCCTGCCCGGTCGAACCCCAAAACGACTGCCTCCACGGGCCCCTTCCTGCCCGATCGTATTCAACAACCGCTCAGCCGCTTCCCTGGGGGCAGTGGCTAGCTCTTCCCTATTTTCACATTTTTGTCACTCCTTGCCCGCTACCACGTTTTCGGGGAACGCCGGCTGCACTTGCCGCGGCCTAACCTGTGCTACCATCCTGAGAAACCAACTCGAGCTATCACGGGGGAAGTGATCTGGCACAGAGCCGGTTTTTAACGCACACGCTTGTTCTGTTAGCGGCCGCGCTGATCCCGGTACTGGCAGCCTTCGACCGACTCCACACTGACACCGCCTACGGCGCGAATCCGGCCCCTTCGGTCTCCCTGCGTACCACGCACGTCGACGATGTGGTGGTGAGCCAGGGCGGGTTCATCATGAAGATGAGCACCTCCAGCGTGGATACCCCGGTCCGCCGCGACGTCTCCTACTACACGATGAAGCCGGGCGACACGGTGCAAAACGTCGCCGGCCGCTTCGGGCTCACCGTCGATACGCTTCGCTGGGCGAACAACATCACCGATGTCACCAGCGTGGTCCAGGGTCAGCGGCTGCTGGTCCCGCCGGTAAACGGCATCCTGGTCAAGGTCCAGCAAAACACCCAGCTGAGCGGCCTGGCCATCCAGTATCACGTCAATGTTCAGGACATCATCGACTTCAACCTGATCCGAGATCCGGCTCACCTGAAGGCCGGAACCATGCTCATGCTGCCGGATGGCGTCGGCCCGGCTCTGGATTCCGGTGGGGTCGGCAAGAAGACAGTACGCACGGTTACCTGGAACCGCTTCGGCCGGCAGGTGACGAATTACACCATCACCTACAGCAACGCACCAGTCTACGGCTCCGGCGGTAAATTCCCCTACGGCTACTGCACCTGGTGGGTGGCCCATAAGCGCTACATCCCCTGGTCCGGCAACGCCTGGCAATGGTGGTACAACGCCCAGCAGTTCGGCTTTGCCGAAGGCCAGGTTCCGATGGTCGGCGCGATCATGGTGCAAGGGATCAGCTGGACCTCGCCAGTTGGCCACGTCTCCTACGTCGAGTCGGTAAACGCCGACGGGTCCTTCACCGTTTCAGAGATGAACTACGCCGGTTGGGGCCGGGTCGACTATCGGACGATCAAGTCCACGGCTGGACTCGACCTGCTCGGGTTCATCTACTAGCCCAGCTCCGTCAGCGAAGATAGTAAGGATGGGCTCGCCAGAAGAGTTCCTGGAACAAACACGCGAGCAAGGCCTCAACGAACTCGAGGACTTTCTTCGCATCCCGAGCATCTCGAGCCAGCCCGAGCACTTAAGCGACGTCCGCCGGGCGGCCGGCCATCTTGCCGAGCAGTACGAGAGGATAGGACTCGAGAACGCGCAGGTGATCGAGACCGCCGGGCATCCGGTGGTCTATGCGGACTGGCTAAAGGCGCCTGGCAAGCCCACGGTTCTTCTCTACGGTCACTATGACGTCCAGCCAGTCGATCCGCTCGACCTCTGGACGTCACCGCCCTTTGAACCGATCCGCCAGGATGGTCTGCTGCTGGCCCGCGGCTCATCCGACGACAAGGGCCAGATCGCCCTGCACTGGCAGGCGATTCACGCCCGGCTCAACAGCACCGGCGAACTTCCCTTGAACCTGAAGGTGATCGCCGAAGGCGAAGAAGAGATCGCGAGCCCCCACTTCGAAGCGTTCGTCGACGCCAATGCGGAGCGGCTGAAGACGACCTACTGCGTCGTCAGCGACACGTCCATGGTGGCCAAAGGATTCCCGGCGATCACCTACGCGCTCCGCGGCCTGGTCTACGTCGAGCTCCGAGTCGAGGCCGCCAGCACCGACATGCATTCCGGATTGCTCGGCGGGGTGGCACCGAATCCGGCGCAGGCGCTGGCAGAGATCCTGGTGCGACTCAAGGACCCTGCGGGCCACGTGCTGGTGCCCGGATTCTATGACGGAGTTCAACCGTTGAGCGAGGAGGAGCGGCGTCAGTTCGCAAGGGTGCCATTCGACGAGGCCGCCCTGAAAAAGACCTACGGCTTGACCGCCCTGCATGGTGAGCCCGGCTTCACGCCCACCGAACGAAACTGGGCTCGACCGACGCTGGAGGTCAACGGCATCTGGGGTGGGTATCAGGGACCGGGTGCCAAGACGATCATCCCGGCGTGGGCGGCCGCCAAAATCAGCTGCCGGCTGGTGCCCGACCAGGATCCAAGAGCGGTGCTCCAGGCGCTGCGCGACTACATCGACGAGGTCGCTCCCAAAACCGTGCGCGTCAGCCTCGCCGAGCTGAGCGGCCACAGTGATCCGTGGATCATGCCCGTCGACCACCCCCTGATCCAAGCCGCCCGGAGCGCGCTGCACCGCGTCTATGGGAAGGAGCCCGCGCTGATCC
>Ga0066683_10000614_pt1 | contig 11987 bp, 12 predicted proteins | sample GraSoiAngelo_132_FD_62296 | JGI IMG/M metagenome (GOLD analysis project Ga0066683, IMG submission 62296) | Grasslands soil microbial communities from the Angelo Coastal Reserve, California, USA - 14_0929_02_40cm | ecosystem: Environmental > Terrestrial > Soil > Grasslands | place: USA... | reverse complement strand
CGGTGGCTCCGATCGACGGCCGGGAGCATCGCAAAGGCATCCCGACGTGGTTCGGCGACTCGGTGGGCCACTGGGAGGGCGACACGCTGGTCATCGACACGGTCAATTTCAACGGCAGGACCCGCCTGGATACGATTGGCCATCCGCACAGCGATCAATTGCATCTCATCCAGCGCTTCTCGCGGCCCGACCTGGGTCACATCTCCCACGAAATGATCATCGACGACCCCAAGACCTTCACCAGGCAGTGGAAGAGCACGCGGACCTTCACCCTGAGACCCGACTGGGAGATGATGGAGTACTCCTGCGAGGAAAATAACAAGAGTCTCTGGGAAGGCCGGATCAAGGTTCCGAAATAACGGACATCGCCATCGACATTGCCGTGATCCCGGTCGCGGGTCTTGGTACACGGCTGCTGCCCGCCACGAAATCGCAACCGAAGGAAATGCTGCCCGTCGGCCGCAAGCCGGTCGTGCAGTACGTCGTCGAGGAGCTGACGCGCGTGGGGATCACGCGCGTGCTCTTCATCACCGGACCGGGAAAAGCGTCGATCGAGAACCATTTCGATCTGAACGCCGAGCTCATTCAAACGCTGCGCGAGAGCGGCAAGGAGGAGCTGCTGGCGGCGCTCGAGTACGAGCGCGCGACGGTTCAGTATTTCTACACGCGCCAGCGCCAGTCGCTCGGGCTCGGGCACGCGGTCGCGTGCGCGCGGTCGTTCGTCGGACACCAGCCGTTCGTGGTGGCGCTCGGCGACTCGATCATCGGCATGCACGCCGAAAGCGACGTGGTTCAACGGATGACGCGCTGCTATCACGAGCGGGAGGCGGCCGCCGTGATCGCGTTCGAAGAGGTGCCGCACGACGAGGTGAGCCAGTACGGCATCGCCAGGCCAAAAACAGACGAGGAGCTGTTCGAGATCGTGGACCTCGTCGAGAAGCCGTCGCCGCGCGAGGCGCCCAGCAACCTGGCGATCGCCGCGCGATACGTGCTGTCGCCCGTCATCTTCAAGGCGCTGGCGCAGACCAGACGCGGCAAGGGAGGCGAGATCCAGCTGACCGACGCCATCCGCGCGGTCATCCGGAACGGCGGCAGGGCCTACGGCGTGCGCCTGCGGCCCGGCGAGCGCCGGTACGACATCGGGAATTTCGACGCCTACTTCGAGGCATTCGTGGCGTTCGCTCTCGCCGACCCGAAGTTCGGGCCCGCGCTCAGGCGGCATCTGCTGGAAGCGCTGGATGTTTCTCACCCGTAAGCGCGCGTTCGCACGCGCCGGGCTGCTCGGCAACCCCTCGGACGGCTATCACGGCAAGACCCTCTCGATCAGCGTCCGCAACTACTGGGCGGAGGTCGTGCTGTACGAGTGGGACTCGGTCGAGATCGTGCTCGCCGACGACGACCGCGCGAAATTCGATTCGGTCTCCGAGCTCGCCCGCGACGTGCGCCTGCACGGGTACTACGGCGGCATCCGGCTGATCAAGGCGACCATCAAGCGGTTCGTGGAACACTGCCAGGCGCGACGGCTGGCGCTTCACGACCGGAAGTTCTCGGTGCGCTACGAAACGACGATTCCGCGCCAGGTCGGCCTCGCCGGATCGAGCGCCATCATCGTCGCCACGCTGCGCTGCCTGATGGAGTTCTACGATGTGCAGCTTCCCATCGAGACGCAGCCGATGTTCGTGCTGCTCGTCGAACAGGAAGAGCTGGGCATCACCGTGGGTCTGCAGGATCGGGTGATTCAAGTCTACGAAGGGCTCGTGTACATGGATTTCGATCCGGTCCGCGAGCGGATCGTCGACGGCCTGCGCTGCTACTGGTACGAGCCGATGGATCCGGCGCTGCTGCCGCCGCTCTACGTCGCGCACCACGAGACGCTCAGCGAGCCGACCGAAGTGTTTCACCACAACATCCGCGAGCGCTTCAATCGCGGCGATCAGGCGGTCGTCGGCGCGATGAAGTGTTTTGCCGAGCTGGCGGCCAATGGTCGAGAGGCGCTGATCGAGCGGGATCCAGCACGCCTCGCACGCCTCATCGACACGAACTTCGATACCCGCCGCAACATTTACCACTTGCCCCGCTGGCAGGTCGACATGGTGGAAACGGCGCGACGCTGCGGCGCCAGCGCGAAGTTCGCCGGTTCGGGGGGCGCCATACTGGGAACCTACGACAGCGAAGCGATGTTCGCGAACGTGCGTGCCAGTCTGGCGGCAATAGGGTCTCGCACGATCAAGCCGCAGGTCACTTAGAGGTCAGGTAGGTCGCGTGGGTCAGGTAGGTCGCGTAGGTCAGGTAGGTCGCGTGGGTCTGGTAGGTCGCGTGGGTCGGGTGGGTCTGGTGGGTGGGGTGGGTCGGGTAGGTCTCGCAGGTCGCGTGGGTCGCGTCTCATGGATTCGTGCGTAGCGCGAAGGCTTCAGCCGAGCGTGGAAGAACGTAGCGCCGAAGAACATGGAGGGCGGGTGGTTGGCTCGGAGCTTACCCATCAGCCTCACCCGCCCCACCCGATCACCGTTCTCACTTTCTAGCTTTGACTTCTACCTTCTAACTTCTACCTTCTGACTTCTAACTTCTGACTTCTGACTTCTGACTTCTAACTTCTGACTTCCGACTTCCGACTTTCATTTCCCCGCCGTCGGCTGGTTCTTCAGCAGCAGCGGGTAGCCGTAACCGGCCGGCAGCACCCGGTCGGGCCGGACACTGAGGTACGTCACGTGATCGGTGATCTGGCTCCACCCATGGCCGACGCCGGTCGGGATGATGATGATGTCGCCCGTCTGCACCCTGCGGCTGTACGCATTGGCGCCCGCCGTACCGTTTCCGCTGGGGCCATTCATCACGTTGACGCCGGCGCTCGCCTTCTTGTTGACGATCGTGTACTAAGCCACGGCCGCGAGCACGCCGCGCATGTACGCCATTGACTCGATCATCCCGGGCAGCGGATCCCTGGCCTTGATCTCGTACTCGAGACCCACCTGCCCCTGATACCCGATCTCGATCAGCGTCCTGAACAGACCCGGGAAATCGATCACGCCGCGGCCGACTTCAACCTGGCTTTCCTTGTCGCTCTTCACCGCCAGATCCTTCACGTGCATGTCGTAGAGGCGGTCGCGGCACTCACGGCACGCCTGGACCGGATCGGTGCCGGTGCGCAGCGTGTGGCCGATGTCGATGCAGAGGCCGAGGCGCTTGTCGCGCGACTTCACTGCCGCATAGGCATCCTGAGGGCGCGGCCAGCGCTTGTCCTCGGGACCGTGATTGTGGATCGCGACTCTGATGTCGTAGCTCTTCGCCAGCTGCTCGATGGTGTCCAGCGCCCCCGGTTCCGGATCCACGAAGATCAATGGGAATCCCGCGTTCTTCGCGTACTCGAACTCTTTCTTGATCTTCGCCGGATCGTTTGGAATGGTGATCGTGCCGCCCCCCATGATCGTGATGCCGGCCGCCTGGATCTTCGCGCGCAACGCGCGCGTGGCATCGGGCGGATCGATGCGCGGAACGTGGACGTCCTTGAACGTCATGTACTTCACGCCGAGCGTCCTGGCCATGTCCAGGGCCTGGTCGAGCGTGAATTCGCGCATCGAGTACGAGGCGACGCCGATCTTCAGCGGACCGCCACGGACAGCGTCCGTGGCGTCCGGCTTCAGCCGGACCGCCGCCGATTCCGCGCCAGGCACACGGCTGAGCACGGGCCAGGCGGCGGCAGCCGCGGCCGCGCCGAAGAAGCGGCGGCGAGAGCGGTTGGTGATCATCGAAGGTCTCCTTGGTGGGGAATCCTACTCCAGACGAAAGAAAAGCGGTACTTCTTCGAGCGCCTCGGTGCTACGATGCTGCCTTACTCCGTGCCTTGCAAACGAGGAGTCACCGTGGCTGACAAAGGAAACGAGCAGAACGGCATCACACGGCGCGAATTCGCCTCCCGCGTGGGAGCGGCGGCGGCTGGCCTCGCCGTCGGCGGCGGGCTCTTCGATGCGCGCGTCCACGCGGCCCCCCACGTCGGCGGCCGCATTCTCGGCGCCAACGATCGCGTCGTCACCGCCAGCATCGGCATCCGCGGTCAGGGCAACTCGCTCAAGCGCGGGTTTGCGAAGCTCGCGAACGTCGAGATCAAGACCCTGTGCGACGTCGACGCGAACCTCGCGCCGGAGCGGATCCACGACGAGCGCCTGAAGGACATCGCCACCTTCAAGCCGGGGTTCGCCCAGGATCTCAGGCGCGTCCTCGACGACAAGGACATCGACGCCGTCGTGATCGCGACGCCCAACCACTGGCATGCGCTCGCCACCATCTGGGCGCTGCAGGCCGGCAAGCACGTGTACGTCGAGAAGCCCTCGTCGCACACCGTGTGGGAAGGCCGCAAGATGGTCGAGGCGACCGCCCGGTACAACAAGATCGTGCAGGTCGGCACGATGAATCGCAGCCGGCCGGCCGTTCGCGACGCGATCAAGTTGATCCACGACGGCGGCCTCGGCAAGGTCTACATGGCCCGCGGCCTGTGCTACAAACCGCGCCCCGCGATCGGCAAGTACCCGGATGGCCCGATGGCGCCCGGAGAGAAGTACGCGCTGACGGTGACGTCCACCACGTACGAGCCCACCTACGACGATCAATACCTGTCGAAGGTCGACTACGACCTGTGGCTCGGTCCCGCGCCGAAGAGGCCGTTCAACCGCAATCGCTTTCACTACAACTGGCACTGGCACTGGGACTACGGCAACGGCGACAGCGGGAACCAGGGTCCGCACCAGTTCGACATCGCGCGATGGGGCCTGCAGAAACAGGAGCACCCGATCAAGATCCGGTCCGTGGGCGGGTACTTCGGCGCCGAAGCGTCGCAGGAGACGCCCGACACGCAGACGAGCCTCTTCGAGTATGCCGACGGCGCCGTCCTGGAATTCGGGACGCGCGGCGGATTCACGAACGACGAAGGGGGCGTGCGGATCGGCAACCTGTTCTACGGATCGAAGGGGTGGCTCTGGATCGAGGAAAACGGGCGCAAGTGGCAGTCCTACTTCGGGCCCAAGAACGAGAAAGGGCCCGGAGCGGATACGACCGACCCGAACAGCGAGCCGACGGGCCTCACGACGACCGAGTACCCGCACTACCAGAACTTCATCGACGCGATCCGCGCCGGCGATCCGAGGGTGCTCACCTGCGACGTGCTCGAAGGTCACCTGTCTTCGACGCTGCCGCACCTGGGCAACATCTCGTATCTCGTGGGCCGCGCCCTGGTGTTCGACGGGAAAACGGAAACATTCGTCGATGACAAGAAGGCCGATCGCCTGCTGACGCGCGAGTACAGAAGGGGATTCGAGATTCCCTCCTCGCTCAACACGAGATCGCACGAGCAGGCAAGGAAGTAGGACGCGCGATCGCGATCGTCGCGGATGCGCCGGTGATCGCCACGTCACGGGATTCCGAAAGGCGTCGCGCAGGGGACGATCTGGCGGCTGTGGCGGCGGTAAATCCGAAAGTCCGCGTCGGTCGTCAGGATCACCGGGTCGGGCAGCGTTTCGCTCATGCGCACGAGGCACGCATCCGCGAGGCTCATGGGGAGGCTCGCGTATTTCTGCATCAGTCTCAGCACCGGCTCCAGGTCGCCGGCCAGATCGAACCCGGCCACGATCGACCCGCGGCGCAGCAGCGCGCTCAGCGCGGGCCCGCCCCGTGTTCCCAGCAGATGAAACGTCTCGGAGAGCACGGCGTCGCACGTCCGCCAGGGAGGGGCGAACCGGGGCGCCTGCGCTACCGCCCACCGGTGGTGGGAGTCGCGACGGCTGAGGAGCGCTACCACGAAGCCGGCGTCAACGAGGACGCTTCTGGCCATAGCCCGTGGCCCGGAGGTATCGCTTCCTGCGCGCGCTCAGATCCGCCGGCAACGCGTCCACCGAGCCGATCAGATCCGCGATGGCATCGAGCGCCGCCGGGCCCTGCGCTCTCGATTCCGAAGCCGCCTGCAACCGCTCGCGCACGATATCGGACTTCGACACTTTGCGCACACGCGACTCGGCTTCGATCTCCGCGACCAGCGGCTCGGGCAGCCGCACGGTAAGCGTCTTCATGAACGCCAGTGTAGTACGCCGCCGTCAGCGTTGCAAGACAGGCCGTGTGTTCCCTGATTGCCGCCTCTGAACAAGCGTGCTATAAGTGCCTACCTGCTCGAAACGCTGCACGCGAGCTTGAGGAGTTGACCGGATAAGAGTTGCCGCCATGCGCGTGCGTCTGGACTACGGTGTCGACGGGCTCGAGGTGGATCTCCCGCGGGAGCGCCTCACGATCATCGAGCCGGTATTCAGGTCCGCGGTTGCGGACCCTCGCGCGGCGCTCATCGCGGCGCTTCGCGCGCCGCTCGGCCGGCCGCCGCTTCGAGAGATCGTCCGGCGAGGTCAGACCGTGGCGATTTCGGTCTGCGACATCACCCGCGCGCAGCCCCGTCAAGAGATGCTGGCCGCGCTGTTCGCCGAGATGCCCGGCATCGCTCCGGAAGACATCACGATTCTGATCGCGACCGGGACCCACCGCACCAATACGCAGGCGGAGCTGGAGGCCATGCTCGGCCGGGACATCGCGTGCCGCTATCGCGTGGTGAACCACGACAGCCGCGATCGCGCGTCGCTGGCGTGCATCGGCAGGACCTCGACCGGCGTGGCGGTCCATTTGAATCGTGCGTGGATCAACGCGGACATCAGAATCACGACCGGATTCGTCGAGCCGCATTTCTTCGCCGGCTTCAGCGGCGGGCCGAAGATGGTGGCGCCCGGGCTCGCGGGTCTCGACACCGTGCTCGTGTTGCACGACGCTCAGCGGATTGGCCATCCGAACGCGACGTGGGGTATCACCGAGGGCAATCCGATCCACGATGATGTCCGCGAGATTGCCCGCATGGCCGGCGTCGACTTCTCGGTGGACGTGACGCTGAATCGCGACCAGAAGATCACCGCCGTGTTTGCGGGCGAACTGTTCGCCGAGCACCGCGCGGCCTGCGAGGCCGCGATGCGCGACGCGATGCGGGCGGTGGACGCGCCGTTCGACGTCGTGCTCACCACCAATTCCGGCTTTCCGCTCGATCAGAATCTGTATCAAGCCGTGAAGGGGATGTCGGCCGCCGCCAAGGTCGTCAAACCGGGAGGGACGATCGTCTGCGCCGCCGAGTGCCGCGACGGCCTGCCCGCCCATGGGTCGTACGGCGAGGTCCTCGCCTCACAATCGTCGCCCGAGAAGCTGCTCGCGATGATCACCTCGCCCGGCTACTCGATCCCCGATCAGTGGCAAGTACAGATCCAGGCGCAGCTGCAGATGAAGGCGACGGTGATGGTCAAGACCGGCGGGCTCACGCCCGACGCGGTGCGCGCCGCCCACTTTCAGCCGGTGGACGATGTGGGCGCCGCGGTCTGTGACGCGATGCGCCAGGCGGGGCCTCACGCGACGCTCTGCGTGCTCCCCCACGGCCCGCAGACGATTCCGTACCTCCGCTAGCGACGGTCGAATCCACGATCAACACAGAGTCAGTCGCTGCGGAATGCGTTCCCCGCACCGGGCGAGGCAGCAGCCCTGCGGTCACTTTCGCGATGGATATTCAGACAGCCTCGGCGGCCCGGGACGATAGGTCCGCTGCAGCAGCGGCCGAAGCTCGCGGACCTCCTTGATGCGCTCCAGATCCAGGACGCGATCGATGAGCCGCGTGGACTGCGACTCGCCGACGACCGGCGTCATCAGATCGCGGCACTTGGCGACGAATTGCTCGCGCGTCATCGGGTTCTCGACGGTGCCGAGCACGGGCCCGGTATCCTGTGTGAGACGCGTGCCGTCGTTCAGCGTGACCTCGAGAAGCGGCAGCCGGACTGCGCCCCGGCCAGTCCCCCCGCCGCCGGCGGGCGCTTCGAGCCGTACTCTGGCACGCAGGCGGAGCACACGCGGATCCTGCATCCGCGACAGTTCGTGAATCGAGCGGAAGGTGACCGTCCTGTCGATCACCATGAGCGCCATCGCGTGCTGGATGTTGATGTCGGGCGGGTCGCTGTTGTCGACGACCGATTCGGGGGCCGATCGGACGAGCATCTCCCGCACGCGATCGGGATCGACCGGCTGACGCTTCAAGAGCGCCTCCATGGCATCGAGCGGCGCCTGGATCGGCGAGCCCACCGTCCAGCGCTTGATGTTCGTTCGCGCGATCTCGTAACGCTCACCGAGCCCGTCGATCAGCAGATCTGGTCGGGCCTGCGGGGACGTCGCCAGCAGGTAGTTGTCGCGGCCGGACATGATGTCGTCCACACCGTTCCACCCGAGCTGCACCAGCAGCGCAGAGGTGACGCCGTTTCTCGCCGGCATGCCGCCGAAGACGAACCCCTTTTCGATGTGGCTGGAGTCTCGATACCACGACGCGATCCCTGAGGACTGTTGAGCGGTGTAGTCGAGCACCCACCGCATCTGCTGCGCGGTGAGGCCCGCCGCGCAACCCGCCGCCGCCGCCGCGCCCCACACGCCCGCGACCGCGTGCGTGGCCTTGTGCGTGTCCGCGAGCCCCGCCCGCGTGGCAATGAGCACGCGCGATCCGACGTCGTAGCCGAGGGCCACGGCCCGCACGAAGCGCGCGCCGCTTATCCCGAACTGTTCGCCGGCCGCAAGCGCGGCGGGCACCGTGTTGCAGCCGGGATGCCATCCATTCGGCCACGAATCGTCGGTCTCGTCGGCGTGGGCCAGCACGCCGTTGGTCAGCGCTGCCTCAATGGGACCCGAGAGCGCGGTGTCGCCGGCGATCGTGGCGAGGGCGCTGCCGGCGTAGGCTCGGGCGAAGGCGATGGCCGCACGGCCAGGCGGCAGCTCTGAGCCCGAGATCATCGCCGCGATGGTGTCGAGGATGTGCCACTTCGCCTGCTCGAGTACTTTGTCCGGCAGCGGGCGCTCTCCCGCCTCGCTCATGTAGCTGGCGAGCCTCGCCGTGATGTCGCTGACCGGATGACTGGTGGCCGTCGCCGCTCGCGCAGAGGGTTGCGCCTGCTCCATAGGGGCGACTCGCGAACCTCTACTCGCGGATGGCCAGGCGGACGCCGCGATCATCCATCCGGCGCGCTGCAACACGCGCCGCCGGCTCCATCCGGCGCCGCGCAGAAGCCGCGTGCGCCCATCTCGATCGTCGCGTAGACCCACTTTTCGCGATCCTCGCGCGTAAGTCTGAAGTCGCAAGCCTGAAGTTTCAAGTCTGAAGTTTCACAGTCTGAGATCTTCTGGAGTCGCCATGGAGGCCCAAAGAGCCTGCTGAAGAAATCCGACGTTGAACCAGAACTCGCCGAACACGGCAAAACCTTAAAGTATCTGTTTCTGCGGGTTCCGCGGTTTCTGCGTTGTACGTTGATTTCTTCACACGGCCTGAAGGCCTGCACCCCGGCGATTCTCCATCAAAACCGCATGCTATGCTCGCCACGTGGCGCAGCGCGATCCCACGCGACGGCCGGCGACCTACGAAGATCTGCTGAAGGTGCCCGACCACCTCGTCGCCGAGATCCTGGACGGCGAGCTTCATGTCTCGCCCCGGCCGGCGCCTCGGCACGCGGACGCGAGTACGGGGCTCGGCGGCGTCCTGCGTGGTCCCTTTGACCGAGGGCGCGGAGGCCCGGGAGGGTGGCGCATCCTGTTCGAACCCGAGCTGCACCTCGGGCGCGACGTGCTCGTGCCCGACCTCGCCGGCTGGCGCCGCGACCGGCTGCCCGCGCTGCCAGAAGAAGCCTATTTCTCCGTCTCGCCCGATTGGGTGTGCGAGGTCGTGTCTCCATCCACGGCCGCGATCGATCGGGTGAAGAAGCTCACGATCTACGCGCGGGAAAGGGTGCGGCACGCATGGATGATCGACCCAATCGCGCGCACGCTCGAAGTCCTCCGGCTCGAGAACGGGCGATGGACGATCGCAGCCACGTGGTCGGGCATGGAGACCGTGACCGCCGAACCGTTTGCATCGATCGAGCTGGATCTCTCGCTGCTGTGGGAAGAGCCCTCACCAGGTCTGAAGTCTGAAGTGTGAAGTCTGAAGTGTGAAGTCTGAAGTCTGAGGTGTGAAGTGCACTTCAGACTTCAAACTTCGAGAGCGAGGAATTCGCGCAGGCGTTGCAGCTCCGCCTCGAGCTCGCGCGTGAAGACGCGATCGCGCGGTGGAGACGATTCGACGAACCCCAGATCGGCGTGGAGCTCGCCGTTCTCGAGCGACACATTGCCCCACCCGATGACGCGATCGCGCCAGAGGAGCGGCAGCGCGTAGTAGCCGAGCTTGCGCTTGCGCGCCGGCGTATACGCCTCGAAGCGGTACGCCCACCCCCAGAAGATCTCGAAGCGGCGCCGATCCCAGACCACCGGATCGAAGGGCGCCAGCAGACGGACCGTGTTATGCGGCGCGGCGGATGGCACGCGCTCGTCCTCCGGCCAGTACCAGTCGAGGGCTCCCACGCGTGCGTGTGACAGCCGCTCTCCGGCCCGCTGCAGCGCGTCCTTCAGCTCGCCGCGCCACTGGGGCACGGCGTACCGCAGGCGGCTCACAAGGCTCGACAGGCTCGCACCGGGCAGCGGCGCGTAAATGCCGACGACCGCGTCGACCAGCGCGTCGATCTGCGCCCGGCGCGCCGCGGCATCGACAGGCCCGCGGGTGTGGTCGCGCGTCGCGTAGATGCGGATGCCGGCCTCGCGCCGCGCGACGCGCAGCACGCCGCGGTAATGCAGGTCGTCGAGCAGATGAGTCGTGGCGCTCGACGAGCCGCCCCAGTAGTTCGTGACGGTGCCGTGCGAGAAGTGAGCATCCACCTCGCGCGGGTGCACCTCACCACGCTCGCGGACGAACTCGACCAGCGCCTGCGCCCTGCTCCTGCGCCCCCTCGCCCAGCGCGACCTGTCCGCGCGCGGATGCATCAGCGCGTGCAGGGATCTCGTCACGAAGCCGTAGTTGACGAAGACGTCCTCCTCGATGTCGAGGGTCGAGTAGAGACGTTCGAGGTCGCCGGCGCGGTAACGCTTGACGCGGTGTCGCAGGGTCAAATCCTGCGCGCGCGCGGGCGCGCGGATCGGGTCGGCCTGCACGAACCCCAGGTTCTCGAGGGCGCGCTTCAGCGACGTCGGTGGGAAGAGGCTGCGGCCGACAGCAAAGCGCCGCAACCCGTCCAGAGAGATCGGCATGGCGTCGCTTCACTTGCGCCACGTCAGCGTCGGGCATCCGGTCGACAAGACCCTGAACTTCACGCAGAGACCGCGGGTCTCGTGTATTACAGCACGCCCAGTTGCCGCATGTAGCGCCGCGCTTCGCCACGGAGGATCCGGAAGACTCGCTTCCGGCCGCGGCCCATCACGACGGCCTGCACCTCATTGGCGCGAATCTCTTTCCGAATGAAAGAGGCGCTCATGCCAGTCAAGCGCGCGAGCTCACGCGTCGTCAAGGGAGGACCATCGGCCGGAAGAAGGTCTCTCGTTCGGAGACTTTCCTGCGACGGCGTGTACGTTCGGAAGCTCTCCTGCGACGGCGTGAAATCGACGGCGATCTGATCGAGTTTCATGGACGGTCTCCAGCTGCTTTTGAAGAGGCGTCGTAGCGGCCACCACGAGCGCACTCGATCTCAGAGAGGCAAGACCAATACCATTCAGCTGACCGGCTCTGATCAGGCAGGTGTTGACTTTGGGCCAGGGAGGCCGGCCACCGCCCGAGAGACTTCTGCTCTTTAGAGACAGGAAGGCTTCCTCGGAGCCGAAAGCCATGAGACTCGTGACACATCCGTCGAGCCTCGTCGCGCGCGTTTCGCGCACGACGCGCACCACGCGCGCGAACGCCCTCCCATTGTAGACAGACTGTCGCCCCGGCGATACAGTCGCACCCTACAACAATTACGAGCTCTTAACGACAGAAAGAAAACCGTTCGAGCTGAGCGAAGGGCTCTTGCCATTCGTTGTGGGTAGCAGACTGCCCTCCAGCGACCAACCAGTGACTGTAGAGAGGTGATATGAACAAGTTTCGGCCCAGTAGA
>Ga0066683_10000612_pt1 | contig 11988 bp, 11 predicted proteins | sample GraSoiAngelo_132_FD_62296 | JGI IMG/M metagenome (GOLD analysis project Ga0066683, IMG submission 62296) | Grasslands soil microbial communities from the Angelo Coastal Reserve, California, USA - 14_0929_02_40cm | ecosystem: Environmental > Terrestrial > Soil > Grasslands | place: USA... | reverse complement strand
ATCCCCTCCGGAGAGGGTGGCCACGAGAAGGTACCGCGCTCCGTCCTCGCCGAACTTTCTTCCCTCGAGCGTCCCGGGATACACCGCGACCGAGCCCCCTTCGCGGACCTCGACGAAATTGTGGTAGTGCCCCAGCGCGAGATAGGTCAGCCCCGAGGCCGCGATCTCGGAACGCTCGATCGGAAGGTCGGAGGCGCGGATCTTCCACGCGGGGTTGTCCTGGAGCGCGCCATGGAGCACCGCGACGTGGTAGTCCGCCACTCCGCTCCGGGTGAACTCGCCCAGCGGACGGGCGGAGACGGCGGGATCGAAGGCGATGCCGTAGAGCTGCACCGTCTCGTCCTGGATCGTGAGCCGCGGCCCTGGAGCGAGGCGGGGGTCGGTGAGGAGATGCACGCCTTCCGGGAGACGAAGCCTCCGGTACACCGAGCGCCGGTAGGAGTAGGCGTCGTGGGTGCCCGGCACGAGGACGACCGGCACCCCCGCCTTGGTCAGCTTCTCCAAGGAGGTCTCGACCTGGAAGACGAGGCCCTCGTCGGGATCGTGCGTGTCGAAGAGGTCCCCCGCGATCACCGCGAGGTCCACGGGCTTCTCCGGAGAGGTCGCGAATTCGACCGCGCGAAGGTAGGCGCTCAGGAAATCGCGCGTCCGCTCCAGCCCGTGCTCCCCCATGGACGGGAACGCGGCCCCGAGGTGCAGGTCGGCGAGATGCAGGATCCGGACGCTCATCGGCTCCTCTCCCTGGAACGTGCTTGCCGCCGGTCCATCCGGCGGAGGTCTCTCAGCGCTTCGCGATGCGAACGAAAGGCGATCGGCCGCGGGAGGTGATCGAGCGGGAACCAGCCCAGCTCGCTCGCGTCGTCCCCTGCCTGGAGCGTTCCTCCCGTCACGCGCGCGTGATAGAGGATCAACACCGCGCGCGTCCGCGGATCGTCGCGTCCCGCGTAGACCCCGAAGAGGCTCGTCAGCTTCACGCGAAGGCCCGTCTCTTCGAGCGCCTCGCGGATCGCGGTCGTCTCGGGATGCTCTCCGTACTCCATGAAGCCCGCGGGAATCCCCCACGCGTCCCGGCGCGGCTCGTGCGCGCGGCGCGCGAGCAGGACGGCTCCTCCGCGCCGGACCAGGACGCCGCAAGCGGGCACCGGATTCCGGTACGCGATGAATCCGCATCTCGTGCAGGCGCTGCGGCGCACCCCATGCTCGGTGATCTTCCCCATCCTGCCGCCGCACACCATGCAGAAGCGCGCCTCGGGACGCGTCGCCTGCACCTTGCCGGCGCGCGCCGCACCCGGGCGGGGTTGCCCTTTCCCCTGATCCCTCATAGTCTTTTCGTGCGGGCTCCCGGGACGCGACAGCGCCTGTCCTTGGGAAAATCGGCCACCGGAGGACCTTCCTCAAGCGGAATTGAGACGCGGAATACTCCCATGAACCGCCGCCCCAGGATTACTCCTATTTCCCCCGGTTCGTCCCCGGCGGCGCCCGGACCCCTGATCGGCGCCCACATGAGCATCGCGGGCGGTCTCGACAAGGCGATCGGGCGGGCACTCGCGGTGAGAGCGCGGGTGCTCCAGATCTTCACGCGAAACACCCATCAGTGGAAGGCGCGGCGCCTCGGCCCTTCCGAGATCGAAGCCTTCCGGAATGGATGGGCAGCGAGCGGCCTCCATACCGTGGTGGCGCACGACTGCTATCTCATCAACCTCGCCTCGCCGGCCGAAGCGCTCCGGCGGCGGTCGGTCGAGACCCTGGCGGAGGAGCTCCTCCGGTGCGGGGCGCTGGGGATTCCGTTTCTGGTGACGCATCCGGGGGCTCACATGGGAGCGGGATTCCTGGAGGGCTGCCGCCGCGCGGCGGAGTCGCTGGACGAGGCGCGGGCGATCGCTCCGGCCCCTTCCGTCACGGTCCTGCTCGAGACGGTGGCGGGACAGGGTACGACGGTGGGACGGAGCTTCGAGGAGCTGGCGAGGATTCGCGACCGCGTGTCAGCACCCGGACTCGTGCAGTTCTGCGCCGACACCTGCCACATCCACGCGGCGGGATACGACATCGTGACCGAGCGGGGGTACGAGCGGACGCTTCAGGAGTTCGACGACATCCTGGGCCTCACGAATCTGCGCGCGATCCACTTCAACGACTCGAAGACGGAGCGCGGGAGCCGGGTGGACCGGCACCAGCACATCGGAAAGGGTCATCTCGGGGCGAGGACCTTTCAGCGCATGCTGCGCGATCCGCGGCTTCGCGCGATTCCCAAAATACTGGAGCTGCCGAAGGGAAAGGACGGCGTCGTGATGGACCGGAGGAATCTGGGGCTCTTGAGACGGTTGTCGGAGAAGGCGTTGCCCCGGGGACGGACGAGCGGCTAGCTAGTAGTTCCTCTCCTCGTCCTCTTCTTCATCCTCTTCTTCTTCCTCGGATTCTTCGAGCCCCCGCTCCTCTTCGTACTCCAGCATGAAGTATTCGCGGAACGGATCGACGAGGTCGTTGAAGGCCTTGTGCGGCGAGGAGACGCCGTATTCCCGGAGCTTGTCGCAGATTTCCCCGATCAGAGCGTCCATCCTTGCCGAGAGGTTAGTCTCCGCGATGAGACGTTCGACGAGCTCTTTGTCCTGGTCGTGGGCGGCCATGGGGGTTCTCCTCGGATTGGGCTGGTGGGCCCGAGAGCGGCCTCCCGGGTCACTCTCAAGTATAACAGAACACCGATCGTTTTGCTCGGTTCGGGTTAGGCCTTACGTGTCGTTCAGCCATCGCCCTACGTACCCCGCCCTGTGCTTGACAAGCTCGAAGGGTCCCTTGAGGATGCGGCCGCGTGACGGAGAACCGCGAGCCCCCGCCCGAGCCACCGGACGACGTCGCCGCGGAAGTCCCCTTTCCCGTGCCGCCGAGCCAGGCGGCCGTCGCGGCAGTCCCCAAGGGCGCTCCCGGCAAGGAAACCGGGCTCGCGAGAGCCGCCGGCATCGTCTCGCTGGCCACCCTGTTGAGCCGTGTCCTCGGCCTCATCCGCGAGCAGATCTTCGCCGCCTTCTTCGGCGCGGGATTCGCGGTCGACGCCTTCCAGGTCGCCTTCCGGATACCGAATCTGCTCCGCGATCTCTTCGCTGAAGGGGCGATGAGCGCCGCGTTCGTTCCGACCCTCACGCAGGTCCAGGAGCGGCAAGGTCCCGAGGCGGCGATGCGGCTCGCCAACCTCGTCATCAACTTCCTCCTCGTGACCGTCTCCGTGATCTGCCTGCTGGGCATTCTCTTCGCGGACCGCCTGGTCCCTTGGATGGCCCCGGGCTTTGGGCAGGTGCCGGGAAAACTCGAGTTGACCACGCAGATGACCGGGATCATGACCCCGTTCCTCCTTCTGGTGGCGCTGGCGGCGGCGGTCATGGGAGTCCTGAACACGCGGCGGGTGTTCTTCATCCCCGCCATCGCGCCGACGATGCTCAACCTGGCCCTGATCGCCTCCGGCTTCGTGATCGCGCCCTTCTGCCCGCGCTTCGGCCTCCAGCCGATCGTCGGGATGGCCTTCGGCGTGATCCTCGGAGGGCTGGGACAGCTTCTGATCCAGGTCCCGGCGCTCTACGCTCAGGGATTCCGCTGGCGCGCGATCCTCTCCTTCCGCGATCCGGGCGTGCTCCGCATCGTGGGGCTCATGGCGCCCGCCGCGATCGGGCTGGCGGCGACCCAGGTGAACATCTTCGTGAACACGTTCCTCGCCTCGCTCCTTCCGCAGGGTAGCGTCTCCTGGCTCAACTACGCCTACCGTCTCATGCAGCTTCCCATCGGTTTGTTCGGGGTCGCCATCGCCACGGTCACGCTGGCCGAGGTGTCGCGCCACGCGGCGCGGAGAGAAATGCCGGAGCTCAAGCGCACGATCTCCTTCTCTCTGCGCTTTGGTCTTTTCCTCACCCTCCCCGCGACCTTGCTCCTGATCGCGCTCGCGCATCCGATCGTGGCGCTCCTCTACCAGCACGGCCGGTTCGGATCCAGGGACTCCTGGGAAACGGCGCAGGCGCTCTGGGCCTACGCGGTCGGGCTTTCGGCCTTCTCCGCGGTGCGCGTGCTGGTGCCGGTCTATTACTCCCTGGGCATGACGCGTATTCCCGTCACGATCTCCTTCGTGACGATCGCCCTGAACGTGGCGCTGAACCTGATCCTCATGGGTCCGCTCCAGCATCGCGGCCTGGCCCTGGCGACCTCCATCGCTTCCGTGGCGAACTTCGTGCTCCTGTTCGAGGTGCTGAGGCGGAAGATCGGGCCCATGGGAGGGCGGCTCCTGGCCCGGTCGGCGGGGAAGATCCTTCTCGCCTCGGTGCTCGCCGCGATGGCGGCCTACGCCGCGGCGACGGGGGTGGAGCGCGTCTTGGGCCTCACGACCGTGGTGGCGCGCATCGCGGTGGTGGGAAGCGGCATCGCCTCCGCCATCGCCATGTACCTCGCGGCGGTCGTCGCGCTCCGGATCCAGGAGAGTGTGCCCCTCTTCTCCTTCATGGCGCGCGTCCTGGCCCGGACCGGCCCGAAGGCGTAGCGCGTCGCGAGGCGGGTGCGCGTCGGGCCGGGATCAGGACGCGCTGGACAGCGGTCCTCCCGGGCGCGAGAATCCCGCGCCATGGATCTGGTCACCCATCTGGGGCGGCAGTTCGCCCACAATGCATGGGCCAACGAGGAGGCGCTCCGTTCCCTGCGCCAGAGTCCGCCCCCGAACGCGCTTCGGTACATGTCCCACATCGTCTCGGCGGAATGGCTGTGGATCGGGCGGCTCAAGCAATGGAAGCAGGCCTTCCCGGTCTGGCCGGAGTGGACACGGGACCAGTGCGAGGCGCAGGGGGGTAAGCTCCCGCCTCTCTGGAGGGATTATCTGAAGGGAATGCGCCCGACCGGGTTATCCCAGCAGGTCTCTTACGTTAATTCGAAGGGGGAGAGCTGGACCAACTCGGTGGGTGACATCCTGACCCATGTCCTCCTCCATTCCTCCTATCACCGGGGGCAGATCGCGACGGATCTTCGGGCAGCGGGGCTCGAGCCCGCCTACACGGACTTCATCCATGCCGTGCGGGAAGGGTTGGTGCGGTAATAGGAAGAGAAGGGGCGGCTGTGTTTCCCGTGGGAAATTTATCTTCACCATTTCCGAGGGAAACACAGCGCCCCTTCTCGTGCAGCTACCGAACCACTCTCAGATCAGCAGGGATCCGGTCCGTATCAGGTGGGCCAGCTTCGCCCTCTGATCCGCGTTCAGAACGGCGTGCATCCGGCTCATCGCGCGGCTGACCGCGGCTTGGAGATTTTCTCCGCTTTTCACGCGGAGTGATGCGGCAGCCTTAGCCTTCCCGTCGTCGAAGCTGTCCCCCTGGACCGCCTCCGCGAAAGCGGTTAGGGCGCGCCGATCGTCCACCGCGGCTTGAGCGCGCTCGGTTTTGAGCTCGTCCAGAATCTTCGCGAGCTCCGCGACCTGGGATTCGTCCAGCCCCAGCCGGAACGCCAGGAACCGGAGCGGTCTCCTGACTCCGAACGCGCCTCCGCCGAATGCCGCCTGGAATTCCTCGCCGGCTCCGTAGGATTCCCGCCGCTCCATCGAGACGACGGGGCCGCAGCCTGCGTACGCGCCATGGTGGGATCCGTGGCGTCCGTGCTTCCACCAATGCACCATCGCTGGTCGCATCGTGTCCTCCTCTCGCCGGGGCGATTCGCGCCCGGCGGATCGATTCCGTGGGCACCATGCCTCACGGATATTGATTAGATTAGTGCTCCCGGCTCGCGGTTGCACCTTCTATCATGCGCGGCCATGAGCCGGCCCGGAATCCGCCTCGTATGCCTCGACATCGACGGGACGCTGACCGACGGGGTTCTCGGTCCGCCGATTCCCGGCACCGTCGAAGCGGTGCGCCGGATCCGGAAAGGGCTTCCGGTGAGGCTGGTGACGAACACCACCAGCGTGCCGCACCCGGCGCTCTGGGAGGATCTGAAGCGGAAGGGCTTCACCGAGGACCCCCAGGAGCTCGTGACGCCCGCCACGGTGGCAAGTCGCGTGCTGCCCGGCCGCGGGCACGCTCGCGGCATTCTCCTCGCGGAGCCCGGAGCGCGCGAGGATTTTGGGTGGTTCCGTGAGGACCCCAAGGGTACGGCCGTTCTGCTTGCGACCGAGGGGCATTCGTTGGGCATCGCGGATCTCCAGCCCGCCTTCCGGCGCCTGTTCGATGGCGCCGCCTTCTACGCGCTACAGCGGAACCGGTATTTCCGAAAGCGCGGCGAGCTGGTCACGGATCTCGGCCCGGTCGCGGCCTTCTTGACCTACGCCTCGGGACGCGAGGCGGAGAATCTGGGCAAACCCTCGACCCTTCTCTTCGATTCCGTGGCTGAGGATGCCGGCGTACGCCGTTCCGAGATCGTCATGGTGGGGGATGACGCCGAGTTCGACGTCTCCGCGAGCGTGGCGCTCGGGATGACGGGAATTCTCGTCCGCACAGGAAAATTTCGCCCGGAGGACGCGGCCCGCTTCACGCCGAGACCAAGCGCCGTGCTCGACAGCGTCGCGGATCTTCCGGGTTGGCTCGGTACTTGATGGAAATACTCGCGGGTCCTGCGTGAATCTACCGGACCCTCACGAACGTGTGTCTCGAAACCGGCATCGACGACGAACCTCTCCTGATCGCATGAGATTACGAAGACCGTGTGCACTGACTCGCGAACGTCTGTACGCATCGTCGAGGTTTTTTGGCGGATAGGAGAATGGCTCGTGCCGATGAAGCGTTCGCGGTGTCAAGGGTCTCGGTGAGACGCACGCTCGCGCGTACTCGATCGGACCACAGAATGTTTCATTTGGTTCAGTCGCGCGGCGCGCGCGAACGTTTTCGCGGTCGCGTGAACGTGCTCGCGGGTCGCGCGAAAAAAACTTTCGATGAATCGTTTTTGTCTCTTCCCTTTCACCGTCATCAACGTGTATTGCTCTAGATGTCTCACGTCATCGTACTCCGACGCGGTGGTATGAAGGGCAGGTCCCCCTCCGAAACGATGTGTGGGGATCCTTCATGTCTCAACCGCGGGGTAGACGCCGCGCTGGGCCGGGTGGAGCGGGAGGAAGTGGTGGCTGTGGTGAATGTCCAGCGCGGCGTCCTCTCGAGACGCATCGAACTTCCGTCGTAGCCTCATGCCGCACGCCTCGCACGCTCCCGTGCTAGATTTCATCGAGATGACCGAGAAGGACACTCCCATGGAGCGCCCGCGCGTGGCGGCGCTCGACGAGATCCTGGGCAAGCCGATCCGCGTCCTGGACGACGGCCTGGTGCGCGTCGTGGATTACATGGGCTCCGATGAATCGATCGTGCAGGCCGCGCGCGTCTCCTATGGCGCGGGCACGAAGCGGATCCACGAGGACCGCGGCCTGATCCGCTACCTCATGCGGCACCGGCACACCACTCCCTTCGAGATGTGCGAGATCAAGCTCCACGTGCGCGTGCCCATGGATGCCTGGCGGCAGTGGATCCGCACGAGGACGGCCTCTACGAATGAATATTCGACACGTTATTCGGTGGCGATCGATTCGGCGCAGAAAACGTCCCCAGAGGCCTGGCGGATGCAATCGAAGAAGAACAAACAGGGGAGCGAGGATTATTTCGACAAGGCCACCGGGGCCAAGTTCTCGGAACAGGAGACCGAGCTCCACGCGCAGGCGAGAAGGCTCTACGAGGAGCGCCTCGCCGCGGGGGTCTCCCGCGAGCAGGCGCGAAAGGATCTGCCCCTTTCCACCTACACGGAGGCGTATTGGAAAATCAACCTCCACAATCTGCTTCATTTCTTGAGGCTCCGCATGGACCCGCATTCTCAGGAGGAGATCCGGGCATACGCGGAGATCATCGGGCGGGAGATCGTGAGCCGGTGGTGCCCGATCACGTGGGAGGCGTTCCTGGACTACTCCATGAACGCGCTGGAGCTCTCCGCGACCGAGTGGCGGATCATCGCGTCGATGACTGCATCCGATAAAGCGGGCGCGCTCGAGATCGCGAAGAAGGCGGGCATGCTGAACATGGTAGATGGCAAGCTCGCGAAGAACCGGGAACGCGACGAGCTGGAGGCGAAGCTACGTCAGCTCCACCTTGGGGTACCGTGGGAGTAGGTTAGTTCGCGGGCTGCGGCACGTCCTGCTGCTGGGTCGCCTTCAGGTACTCCTGGGGTGACCCTTTTTCGTACCACCTCGTGCTGACGTACTTCGCGTAGATCATGAAATTGTCGGGCGGGATGTACCCCGGCGCGCCGCCGATGATGTCGGCGTCCGGCTTGAGAAAATAGGTCGTCGGAAATCCCGTCACGCCCACCTTGCGGGCGAACACCTTCTCCGACATCGCTTCGCCCTTGTAGTGAAGCTCGGCGGAGGACTCGCCATTCACCTTCGCCAGTACGAAATTCTGCGTCAGGTAATCGGCTACCTCTTTGTTTCCGTAGGTCTGGCGTTCCATCACTTTGCACCAGCCGCACCAGGTCGTGTAGACGTCCACGATCAGGTGCTTGTTTTCCTTCTTCGCCTTCTCGGCGGCCGCGTCGAACGCCAGCCAGGGAAGCTTCTTCTCTCCCGGCGCCGGCTTGTCCGAGCGGTTGAGCGGACCGGCGGGACCTGAGATCGCCACGGGTGCGGTGAAAAGGGTGACGAGGGAGACAAGGACCGTGGCGTGGAGCGGGAATCTCATCGAGGCTAAGTCCTTTTGCTAGGCTGAATTGTGGTTACGGGTGCCGGGTCGGGACAGCGACACCGAGCCCAAACAGGATACCAGCACCCAGTACCCCGCGGCAATCCCGAATTCTTCAGCTCATTGTGCCCGGCGCGCTTGTGCCGGCGCGGCATCGCGCGCCGCAACCGATCGCCAGGCCATCGCGCTCGCCACGACGGCGAACCCCAGCGAAATCCACGGAATGGCACCGAGCCCGGAGCGGTCCGCGAGAATCCCGCCGATCAGCGGTCCCACGATGGTTGCGAGCGCGTACGTCCCGTTCAGGACTCCAAGCCCTCCTCCCCGCTGCGCCGTTGTCGAGTATTGCGCGGCCAGCGTGCTCGCGCTCACGTTGACCATCCCGTAGAGCGGCATCGCGAAGAGCGTCGCCGCGGCGATGGGACTTCGCGTCACCGCCATGCCCAGGTACATGACGATGTAGAAGGTGCTCCCCACGGCGAGGACGCGGTGTCCTCCGAAGCGGCGCACGAGAGGCCCCACCGCCGGCATGAGCGCGATCCCGAGGAGGGAGGAGACCCCCAGCGCCAAACCCAGCGTGTGCACGCTGGCGTGGAGATGCTCGACGAAGAAGACCGAGAAGAATCCCCACGTGATGTAGTTCCCTGCGACCAGAAAGAAGATCATCACGCACACTTGGAGGAGCCGCGGATTCTCGTAGAGCGATACGAGATCCTGGACCACTCCCTGGAGCCAGCCGCGGCTCTGACGGACCGCGGGCGGGCGGCGGAAATCGCGGAGTGCTACGGCGGCGACGATCGTGAGCGCCGCAAGAAGCGCTGCCGCGGCCCAGAGCGCCGCGTGGAACCCGGATCCGATCTCCCGATCCAGAAGACGGGAGCCGCCGATGCTTCCCAGAAACCACCCGACACTCTGCGACATGAGGAGGTACGCGAGCGCGTGCTCGCGGCGGTCCGGTCGCGCCAGCGTCACGTAGGTCTTGAGCGAGGGCGCGAGCGTTCCATAGAGGAGCGACGCGAGCGCGGCCCATGCGAGCAGCGCGAGGGCGCTCCGGAACGCCGGGTAGCCCGCGAGTGCCAGGACGTAGCCCAGGAGGCCGACCAGGATGAACGGCTTCAGCCTGCCGGTCACGTCCGAGAGGCCGCCCCAGAAGTTGCTCGCGATGAACGTGCCGAGCGCGGGCACCGCGACCACGGCTCCCACGATCAGGAAGTGCGATTCGCCGAGGGTCTTCCGGACGTACAGCGGCAGGAAGCCCTGGACGAGCGTGAGCGAGAGCCCTTCGAGGAGCGCCGCGGCCCGGATGAGGAAGAGCATTGAGCGCCCGAAACTAGCACGCGTGAATGGGGTAGTCCAGGTAGGCACGACGTTTAACGGCTGCCAAGGGGCTGTCCGGTGGGCCGCTGGCGCGGTCCATGCTTCCCTGTGTTACTATAGCGTCCGGCCCCCGACGGGCCGCCACCTCGAAAGCTCGCCGGAACTCAAAGGCCCGCAAAGCCGGGCGGAGGTTCATTCCCATGAGCCGTACCGATACCAAGATTTCGCGCGGGCTCTTCGGCTCGCGGACCGTCCTCGCCGGGGCAGCGGCCCTGTTCGCGATGTCGCTCAGCGGATGCGCCGGAAACACCGACGGCACCGCGAACGCGCAGGCCAATGCGCAGAAGCCGCCCGAGGTCCAGATCCCGTTCAAGATCGGGATCATGACCGGGACCGTCTCCCAGGGCGAGGACGAGTTCCGCGCCGGCCAGATGGTCGTGGCGAAGTACGGCCAGGATCACGTGAAGATGGTCACCTACCCCGACAATTTCATGCAGGAGCAGGAGACCGTCATTGCTCAGCTCGTGGGTCTCTCCTCCGATCCGGACGTGAAGGTGATCGTGGTCGGACAGGCCATCCCGGGCAGCGTGGCCGCGGTGCGGAAGATCCGCGAGAAGCGCCCCGACATCCTGATCGGGATGGTGGAGCCTCACGAGGATCCGGCCATCGTGAACCAGACCGCGGACATCTCCATCCAGCCGGACCAGCTCGCGCGCGGCCGCACCATCATCAACGTCGCGAAGGGCATGGGCGTGACCGACTTCATCCACTATTCCTTCCCGCGCCACATGTCTCAGGAACTCCTGGCGAGGCGCCGCGACATCATGAAGCAGGCGTGCGCCGAGAACGGGATCAAGTTCCACTTCGTGACCGCGCCCGATCCCATGGGCGAGGGGGGCCTGCCCGCGACGCAGCAGTTCGTGATGGAGGACGTGCCGCGGGAATTGAAGCAGTACGGCCCGAAGACGGCGTTCTTCTCCACCAACTGCGGGATGATGGATCCGATGATCCGCACCGTCCTGAACAACGGCGGCTACGTGCCCGAGCAGTGCTGCCCTTCACCGACACACGGATATCCCACGGCGCTCGGCATCGCGATCCCGCCGGACAAGGCGGGGGATTTCGCCTACATCAACGCCGAGAACAAGAAGGTGATCGCGGAGCACCACATGACCGGGCATTTCGCGACGTGGCCGGTGCCCGAGGTGATGCTCTCGATCCGCACGGTCACGGACCTGCTCGTGGATTCGGCGATGAAGAAGGCGGACTACAAGGACGAAGCGACCGTGAAGTCCTCCATGGAGGCGCACGCGGGCGTTCCGATCAAGCTGTCGAAGTACGACGAGAAGAAGGGGAATAGCTACCTGTTCCTGGTGAGCAACATCTACTACTAGACAACCTCACTTCGATACCAAGCGCCGCGCGGGACCACACCCACGCGGCGCTTTTTCTTGCGCAAACCGCTGTCGGGCCTCGGCTTGTTTCTGGATGCGTCCTGGCATAGGCTCTCGCGCCACGATATGACCTCATCCGCCGCTGGCGCGCCTGCCCTCGAGCTCAAAGGCATCGTCAAGGAGTACGAGCAGAACCGCGTCCTGAAGGGAGTCTCGCTCTCCGTCCGCGAGGGCGAGATCCACGCGCTCGTGGGCGAGAACGGCGCGGGCAAATCCACCCTCATGAACATCCTCTTCGGGATGCCGGTCATCTGGGAGACCGGCGGGTACGAAGGGGAGGTCCTCCTCGGCGGCGCGCCCGCGCGATTCCAATCCCCGGCGGAAGCCATGGAGGCCGGAATCGGGATGGTTCACCAGGAGTTCATGCTCCTTCCCGGCTTCCGCGTCGCGGAGAACATCAAGCTGAACCGCGAGCCCACGCTTCCCAATCCCGCCTCGCGCGTGCTCGGGAAGAAGCTCGAATCCCTGGACGTGGCCCGGATGCGCGCCGACGCGCGGCGCGCGCTCGACGCGGTCGGGCTGGGCATCGACGAGTGGATCCCCGTCGCGGGACT
>Ga0066683_10000610_pt1 | contig 11993 bp, 8 predicted proteins | sample GraSoiAngelo_132_FD_62296 | JGI IMG/M metagenome (GOLD analysis project Ga0066683, IMG submission 62296) | Grasslands soil microbial communities from the Angelo Coastal Reserve, California, USA - 14_0929_02_40cm | ecosystem: Environmental > Terrestrial > Soil > Grasslands | place: USA... | reverse complement strand
TGGGACTATACACAAGCCAATTCTGAACTGGCTCTGGCTGCGTAAGCTTCGGCTTCACGCACCTGCGTGAGTGGCAGCCCGCCTGAGGCGGCGCTCACGTATCGCAAAGTCGGGCTGGCGTGACCTGGGGCCTCAACGAGTCACGCAAGAGTTTTTAGAGGCTTGTTGCGACCAGGGCTGACAAGGCGCCGAGGTCGCGAGACCACAAAGCCTAGTCTACGCACGTAGTAGCGGTATCGGAGTCATGCTCGGACCGGGGTTCAATTCCCCGCGCCTCCATGAACATCACGGGAAACGGGAAACGAGACACGTGTCCCGTTTCCCGTTTCTCGTCGTTACCAGCCCTGCCTGCAGCCGACGGGTACCGGCTTTTTCCCCGTGGTTGCGTTGACCCAATTCATCTGGATGAGAAAGTCCTTGCCACCGATATTTTCATTCGCTTTGGAGCCGTTCGTCGTGAGATACCAGGCGCCAAATTGCCACGCGCACTTGTCAGCGTTCTCCTGGCCGAGGAAGTCGTACCACGCGTTGAGGTTCTCGTCGGTGGTCGTTTCTTCCGTTTCGTGAGCCAGAACGTTCACAACGGCGTCCGCGGGGGGGTCGTTGTTCGGCGAGCCTTGGAGCGCTGCGCAGCCACTGGGGAATTGGTAGGCGTACGGCATCGCTGCGTATTTCACGTTTCTCAATTGGCTGTCCACGAAATAGCCGTGGTAGGCGCAGTATTGGCTGCCGAAGCCGCCACCGAGATTGACGCCCGAGCCGGTGAACACGGCGTACAGCGTGTTCGGATCGTACGTCAGACTGCCGCTCATCAAGCCTTCCTCGACTTTCGCCTGGATGGTCGCGTCGTCGACTGGACTGTTGTCCGTCGGCGGAAGATTCGTGTTGGACGCCCAGTACTGAGTGTAGGTCACGACGTTCTGGACGTGCGTGCCCGTCCCATCGAAGTAGGTCGTGTTGATGTTGAAGTAGGACGACCCGCCGAGGTTCCGAAGGAAAAAGCCGACGAGCGATCCGTCTGCGCCCCCCCCACCGGTCGGCGCCGTGACCGGATCGGGACCACCGTCGTAGAGGGGCGCTGCCCCCCAATAGATCGCGGCGACGTTTTGGCTGTAGATGATGGGCCCGCCGTGATAATTGATGCCGGTGTTCCCGCCGCCCTTGTGAGGGTTCGCCTGTCCCCGCGGCATCATGATGTGGGTCCGCGGCCCGTGCTGGTCCTGCGTCTCCAAAAAGCTCGGAGCGCGGACGGTGGGCTGAGTGGGGCCGCGGGAGTCGGTACACCCGGCGAGCAGCAGGCCGGTCCCGGCGGCGAGTGTGAACCAACGTCTCATGGTAGCGCTCCTTGAAATTGGATGGCAGCGGCGCGCGGGGGGGGAGGCGTAGCCGCGCGGGAAACACTACCCGCGCGTCACCGCGACGCAAGCCCCTTCTTCCAGATGATTCCTCGATGATTCTCAGCTAACCGCGGAGTGAGCGCTCGGTCTTAACCTCCCCTTTTCGAGTCGAGCTGCCTACACCTAAAGGGAGGTTCTATGCGTCGCTTTCCGCTCCACGCGCTTCGCGCCTGCACATGCGCCGTGCTACTGGTCGGTTGCCAGTCCGCGGTCGCACCCACTCCGCCACCGCCGCCGCCGGCGCCTTGGATGCCCTCTCTCTCGGTTGAGGTCAGCGGTCCGTTCCGGATCGATGCCATCGGCTCCTTCAGTTGGGAGGTGTTCGCCTTCGGTGGAGACGGTGAATACCACTACCGGTGGGAGGTAACGCGCCAAGCGGGACAGCAGCTCACCCCCACGGCTGGAGAGCAGCCCATCCCAACGAGTACGGAACGAACGCTGTCGCTCCTCGTCACAGACACCGACGGAGACCTGTTGTTGAGGCTGACGGTGACATCCGGCAGGGAGACACAGGTTAAGAGCATCGTGGTAAGGAATTGCATTCGTGAATGTGCGATGTGACGTTCAGCAGCCGGCCCCTCCCGTTTCGCTTGCTTAGTGACGCCGTCCGGTGAACGTGCGCAGCTCCCCACTGGAAGGAACGACGAGCGGCGGGGCGATCGGGAACGCCATCGCGGCGGCTGGATGAGGGGCAGGGGCGGGGGCGGGGGCGGGGGCGGGGAAAAAGCGGCGGTCGAATCGCGGCCGCGCGTGCACGAGAATCGGCAGGTAGTAGGGAACGTACACCGTCGCAGGAGCAGCGGTCGGCGCAGTCTGGTAGGCTGGCTGAGGCGCGCCGGTGATTGAGACGCTACCGTTGCCGACCCCGCAGAACGAATTCGTGAGCGATGCGTTCGAGCAGTCCACTGTGTTCGTTTGCGCCGGTGCGGGAGTGGCCGCGACAGGTGTTCCCCGGCGGACGCAGCTCAGGCAGACCGGCGGCGTGAGTGGTGTCGCGTGCGCCGCCACGGTCCCCCCCTTGGAGTATGTCAGGACCCCGTAGTCGTAGGGACGCCCGTCCGTGACGCGGTCGGCGATATCGAGCAGGGCCGCGAGCGGGTCGCCCGCGGTCGGCTGCAGCAGAAATGCGTCCTGATAATTCCAGGTTGATACTGCCCGCAGGGCCGCGAACTCGAAGGGCCAACGGGACCGGACCGCGACGAAAGTCGAGGGGTAGCCTTGCGCCGCCGGGGGCAAGGCGACCGCGACGGGCGCATCGCCGGTTATCGCGCTGCTATCGCCGGGAGCCGACGGGAAGAGTACGAGGATGCGGCCGATCGCGTTGACGTGCAGGAGCATCAGGTGTCCCGGCTCGCGCAGGGCGACATAGATGGTCGAGTCGGCGCGCCAAACACGGACGGGGTCGGGGGCGACCGTGGCCCGGGCCACGTGTGGATAGCCGGCCGTCTGCACCAGCAGTCCGAGAGTCACCGCGAGCGAAGGGATCATTGGTCCGTTGTCGTGAGCCTACATCAACCCCACCGAGCGGGGAAGGGCCCGGATTGCTACTAAGGATCTAGTTGACAAAGTGGAACCTGCCGGGTATAACTACTATAACACTAGTAGATGAGGCGGCTCATGCGCAGTGCCTTCACCGATCGCGAGCTGGATGTCATGAGCGTGTTGTGGGACCTGGGCGACGCCACGGTCGCGGAGGTGCGCGAGCAGCTCGCCGACAAGCTCGCCTATACGACGGTGCTGACAGTCCTCCGGACGCTCGAACAAAAAGGGTACGTGGAGCACACCGGCGAAGGCCGCGCGCATCGTTACCACCCGCTGGTCCAGCGCGAGGCGGCAGGTCGCAATGCACTGCGTCGTCTCGTCGATAAAGTGTTTCAGGGCTCGCCCGAGCTCTTAATGACCCATCTCGTTTCCGACAAGAATTTGAGCGACGAGGAACTGCGCCGGCTGCGCAAGCTCCTCGAAGCGCGCCTCAAGGGAGGTGCCAAGTGATCGCCGTCTGGATGCTGTATTGCGTGGGCATTGGCCTGGCATTCGTCGTCGTGGGGTACGCACTCGAAAAGGGCCTGCATCTCGCGGGCGTCGCAACGCGATGGGCGTGGCTTGTTGCTCTAGTGGGCTCGGGTGCGCTTCCGGCCGCTGCGTGGCTTCGGCCGGACGCGTTTCCCACGTTTGCCTCGCCGATTGGTGTGGTGACTGAGTCACCGCAGAGCTCGTCTACCGTTACATCGTCCACCGTCCTCGCCACGTCTACCGAACGGTCTTTTTCGCTGGACGATCTCGATACGCCGCTAAGGTGGGCATGGGGCATCGCTTCGCTGGTGGTGCTGCTCACGCTGGCGGTGGCGGCGGCGCGTCTGAGCGCGTGGCGCCGTCGCTGGCGTGAAGCCGCAGTGGAGGGACGCAGGGTGCTGGTTTCGCCAAATACTGGTCCCGCTGTGGTCGGCCTCTGGGCGCCGCGCGTGGTGCTACCAGAGTGGGCACTCGCGCTTTCGGTACCAGATCGTGAGTTGATGTTGGCCCACGAGGAACAGCATATCCGTGCCGCCGATCCTGCGTTGCTGGCAGTTGGTTTCGGCCTCGTGTTGCTTGCACCTTGGAACCTGGCGCTCTGGTGGCAGTGGTGGCGCTTGCGCCTGGCGGTTGAAATGGACTGCGACGCACGCGTGCTCGCAGCAGGCCGCTCGGCCGTCGCATACGGCGAACTCTTGGTCAGCGTGTGCCAGCGGCGAACCCGGCACCTTGTGGGCGCGGCCGCATTCGGGGAGCCAATGTCATTTTTGGCATCGCGCGTCCGCCGGATGCTCAGCCAGGCCCCACGCTGGCGCTGGGCCGGCGTCGTCGCCGCGAGCATTGTTGCGGTGGGAGCCATAATTGGTGCGTGCGAAACACCCCGGCCATCTGGTCCGAGCGTTCTCGCGGCGCAGAGCCAAACCCCAGCCCTCGTTCACGGGGATGGGGTCAGTTCAGCTCAAGTCCTTCCCCTGTTAACGCACTACTTCGGTCCCAACGTGCGCCGCCTGGCGGACAGCGCGGTTATTGTCTGGTTTGTCGTGGACCAGCCGGGCCATGTCGTGGGGTGGGGAACCGCTCCTCAGACACAGCGGGATTCACTTTTGTTCGGAACCGCCACGGCAGCGCGTGTGGTGCCCGGATACGACACGCTTAAAATCGAGGCGGTGCTGGTGCATGTGGCGCGCGAGCTGCCACCCACAATTGTCATACGCCTCGGCGACAATGGCGCGAGGCCGGCGGCCGCCATCAACCTACCACGCGTGCGTACCAAACTCACCGATGCTCTTGAGAATGCGCAGCGCCATGCCGACTTCCTGCGGCGCCTCGCTCGACAATACGAGCCGGGTGCGTTCACACATCCGCGAGCGAACACAGCCATCGCGATGGTCGTGGATTCGGGGTACCGCGTCATTGCCCATACGGTAGGAATTCGAGAACCAACCGATAACTCATGTGTGGATGTGCTGCAACGACTGCTGCCGAACTACCGCAATGTTCGGTTTCCAACGGCAGGTTGCTTGGATGCTGATGAGCAGCGCCATATCGCGCTCTACTGGGGTCAGATCGGGAATCGCTGACGATATTGGTCGGCCAACGCGGGAAACGGGACACGGGAAACGCGCAACGTGTCCCGTTTCCCGTTTCTCGTTTCTCGGCCTATATTGGGCCCGGTTCGTGTTGGAACGCAACATTCTCTCGGGAGGCGGAATGGGCCAAGGCATTCAGCAGCCCACCGTAGTGCAGGCTAGCGGCGGCAGTGCGTGGTTCGACGTCGTGAAGGTTTTGTACGAGCCCACGCAGGTGTTCGAGCGCGTCCGCGAGCGGCCGAACTTTCTCGCACCATTCATCGCAATCTGCGTCGTACAGATCGCGGTCTTCGTCGTGAACATGCCGTTTCTCAGGGCGGCAATGGCCGCACAGTTCGCGGCCCGGCCCGCGGGAGGTCCTGATCCGTCGAAGTTCCTGTGGATCGGTGCCGTCTTTATTCCCGTTGGAATCGCGTTGGCGCTTTTGATCGGCGGATTCCTGCTCTGGGTTCTGGTATCGCTGATGGGCAGTGAGGCGAAGTTCGGTAGGCTAATGAGCGTCGCGGCGTACTCGGCCGTGCCGTCTGTGATTGTGCTCGTCCTCGTCGGAACGATCGTATTGCACGTTCAAGGTATCGGTCAGGTCACGTCGCCGCAGGATATGCAGCCGGCGCTCGGGTTGGATCTGTTGGCTCCGGGCACCAGAGGATTTGTGGGCGCGGCGCTTAAGGCGATCAATCCATTTTCGATTTGGGGACTCGTGCTCACGGCAATCGGTGTGTCGACGACGCACCGCCTGTCAAAAGGCACCGGCTACACCGTGGCGACGATCGTGTTCGTGATCGGAGTCTTGATCACGGGGGTGTTCGGGATTTTCGGGCCGCGGGCAGGCTGATTAGACCGTAGCTCTCGTTCGATTGACGACGCCCGCCTCCTCGAGGGCCGCCTGGGCCGCGGCGAGGCGGGCGATCGGCACCCGGAACGGTGAGCACGACACGTAGTTCATTCCCACCCGGTGGCAGAACTTCACGGAGCTCGTCTCGCCACCATGTTCGCCGCAGATACCGATCTTCAAATCCCGCCGCGTACTCCGTCCCAGCTTGACCGCCATCTCGATGAGCTTGCCGACGCCCACCTGATCGAGGCACTGGAACGGATCCTCCGACAACAGCCCGTGCTCCACGTAGAAGGGCAGAAACCGGCCGGCGTCATCGCGTGAGAGACCGAACGTCGTCTGCGTCAGGTCGTTCGTGCCGAACGAGAAAAACTCCGCTTCCTTGGCGATGTCGTCGGCCGTGAGCGCGGCGCGGGGCAGCTCGATCATCGTGCCGAGCAGATAGGGCACCGCCCGGCCCTCGCGCTGGAAGACTTCCTGGGCGACGCGGCGGATGATTTGGGTCTGATTCATGAGCTCACGCACGTCCGCTACCAGTGGCACCATGATCTCGACCGACACCTTCGACCCGCGGCCGACGACGTGACACGCCGCCTCGAAGATGGCGCGCGCCTGCATCTCTGTGATCTCCGGATGCGTAATGCCCAGTCGGCAGCCGCGGTGCCCCAGCATCGGATTCGCTTCGACCAGCGAATGCACGAGGCGCTCCAGCTGGGCCGCCGGGATTTTCAGGCGCTTGGCAAGTGGAGCGATCTCCTCGCGCGTATGCGGCAGAAACTCGTGGAGCGGCGGATCGAGCAGCCGGATCGTCACGGGGAGCCCGTCCATCGCTGCGAAAATGCCTTCGAAATCGCGCCGTTGAATCGGTAGCAGCTTCGCCAGGGCGCGACGGCGGCCCGCTTCGTCGGGGGCCACGATCATTTCGCGCATCAGCGTGATGCGATCGCCCTCGAAGAACATGTGCTCGGTGCGGCATAACCCGACACCTTCCGCGCCGAACTCGCGCGCCCGCTTGGCATCGGTGGGGATGTCGGCGTTCGCGCGGACGCGCAGCCGCCGCCGCGCGTCCGCCCACGCCATGAGCGTTTCGTAGTCCTTGCCGATCTTCGGTGTCACGAGCTTGACGGCGCCGAGTATTACGCGGCCCGTCGTCCCGTCCACGGTGATGATCTGCCCGCGTTTGACCGCGCGGCCGTTGACGCGGAACCGGCCCGCCGCGGGATCGACGTCGAGCTCCTGCGCGCCGACGACGCACGTCTTTCCCATCCCCCGCGCGACGACCGCCGCGTGGCTCGTCATCCCGCCACGCGCCGTGAGCACGGCACGCGCGGCGACAATGCCGTGGAAGTCCTCAGGTGACGTCTCGGGCCGCACCAGAATCACGTCGTGGCCCTTCTTCTTCAGCTCCTCGGCTTCATCGGCATCAAAGACGACCTCGCCGATCGCCGCGCCGGGTGAGGCAGGGAGCCCCTTGGCGAGCACCGTCACGCTTGCCTTCGGATCCACCATGGGATGAAAGAGTTGGTCGAGATCCTGCGGCGGAATCCGTTGGACCGCTTCGTCCTCTGTGATCAGCCCCTCGCCCACCATCTCCACGCCAATCCGCACGGCGGCGGCGCCGGTCCGTTGCGCTCGCCGCGTCTGCAACATGTAGAGCTGATAGTGCTCGAACGTGAACTCGACGTCCTGCACGTCCTTGAAGTGATTCTCGAGCTTCGTGGCGAGCCGCTCCAGGTCGCGGTAGACCTTGGAGAGCCCCCCTTTGGCGCGTTTCATCTTCGCGATCGGCTCCGGTGTGCGCGCCCCGGAGACGACGTCTTCGCCCTGCGCGTTGGTGAGGTAGTCGCCATTCAGCACGCGCTCCCCCGTGCTGCAATCACGCGTGAACGCGACGCCGGTGCCGCAATCGTCTCCCATGTTGCCGTACACCATGGCCACGATGTTCACGGCGGTACCGAGACTGTCGGGGATGTTGTTGAGCTGGCGATAGTCTTTCGCGCGGCGTGTGTTCCAACTCTTGAAGACGGCTTCGATCGCTCCCCAGAGCTGCTCCTGTGGATCGTCGGGGAAGGACCTCCCCGTCCGCGACTGCACGATCGCCCTGAACTCCCGGACCAGTGTCCGCAGGTCCTCGGCGGGAAGATCGATGTCCCGCTCGACCTTGCGACGCGTTTTGGCCTTGGTGAGGACCTCTTCAAACGGCTCTTTGCCGAGATCAAAGACGACATCACCGTACATCTGGACGAAACGGCGGTAGGAATCGTAGGCGAAGCGAGGATTATTGGAGCCGGCAATCAGCCCTTCGACGGTCTGATCGTTGAGGCCCAGGTTCAGAATGGTCTCCATCATCCCCGGCATCGAGACGGCGGCGCCCGAGCGGACCGAGACGAGCAACGGATTCCGCGCGTCGCCCAATCCCTTGCCCGTGACTTTTTCCAGCTGCTTCAAGTGGCGATCGACTTCGGCGCGGAGCGCCGCGGGGAACGTGCCTTCTTCGAGATAGGTGATGCAGAGCTTGGCGGAGATCGTGAAGCCGGGCGGGACGGGAAGTCCCAGATTGGCCATCTCCGCTAAGCCGGCGCCCTTGCCGCCGAGGATGTCGCGCATGGCGGCGGAGCCATCGGCGCGGCCGTTGCCGAAGAAATAGACATAGCGCTCAACGGAAGGCATGCAACTAAAGCTGGAGGCGTTACGCCTATACGGCCATGGTCACCAAAGGCGCGGCGTGGCGTGCTTTCTGTACGTCGTCCGGGATTGCCGTGGGGTAGCGGCCGGAGAAACAAGCGTGGCAAAACTCGCTCGGATCGCCTCCCGCGGCGCGCAACATTCCATCCAGCGACAGATAGCCGAGCGATTCCACTCCCAGATGCCGGCGGATCTCCGCGAGCGAATGGCTCGACGCGATGAGCTCCGACTTGGTCGGCGTGTCGATGCCGTAGTAGCAGGGCCCCGTGATGGGCGCCGAGGCGACGCGGAAGTGCACCTCCCGAGCGCCCGCCTGGCGGATCATCTGCACGAGCTCCCGGCTGGTCGTGCCGCGCACCAGCGAGTCATCCACGACGACCACTTTCTTGCCGGCCAGCACCTCGCGAACCGGGTTGAACTTGATCTTGACCTTGGCGTTGCGCGAAGCCTGGGTCGGATTGATGAAGGTGCGGCCGACGTAATGGTTGCGAATGAGCGCGTGCTCGAGCTTTAACCCGGACTCTTCGGCGAAACCGAGCGCCATCGCATTGGAGGAGTCGGGGACGGAGAAGACGCAGTCGGCGTCGGGCGCGGGATGCTCGCGAGCCAGCTCACGGCCCAATGCGCGCCGGACGCGGTCGACCGAGCGGCCGAAGATGGTGCTGTCCGGCCGCGAGAAGTACACGAGCTCGAAGATGCAGCGTTGGTGAGGCTTGGACGGCAGCGAGAGCAGCTTGTCGACTTCCGGCGGTGAGCCCTGAATCCGCAAAAACTCTCCCGGCTCGAGCTCGCGTACAGGGGTCGCGCCGATCAGGTCGAGCGCGCAGGTCTCCGACACGACGACGTACCCTTGACCGAGCTTGCCCAGCCACAGCGGTCGAAATCCCCGCGGATCGACGATCGCATACAGCGTCCGTCCGATCGTCACAACTAGCGAGTAGGCGCCCTCCACGCGTTCCAGCGCGTCCAGCAATTGATCCTCGGGCTCGCGGGCTTCGGAGCGGGCAATCAGGTGAATCAGGACTTCGCTGTCTGACGATGTCTGGAAGATCGATCCCTTGGCGACGAGATCGGACCGCAGCGCTTCCGCGTTGGTGAGATTGCCGTTGTGCGCCAGTCCCAGCGGGCCTTCCCGATAACCGGCGAGGATCGGCTGGGCATTGGCGAGGACGGACGTGCCGGCGGTCGAATAGCGGGTGTGGCCGATCGCCACGTCGCCGGCCAGCGCGGAGAGGACGCTCTCTCCGAAGACGTCGGAGACGAGACCCATCCCGCGATGCGAGCGTGCGACCCCGGCGCCGTCGACGGCAACGAGGCCCGCCGACTCCTGGCCGCGGTGCTGGAGGCTATACAGGCCGAGGTAGGCGACGCGCGATGCGTCTGGAACGCCAGCGACACCGATAATGCCACACATCTCTTACTCAGTCTCCCATGCGTCGAGGAATAGCGCTGAAATATACCTCCCTCAGACGCGCGACAGGTTGGTCCATGGATCCCCCTCCGTCGTGCAAGGCGATTCGGAAGCGACCGTTGACTGGACCGACGGAACCGGCTCGCACGGCCGGGACGCCTAGCTCAGCCGCCAGCGCATGAACGGCGGCCGCGCGCTCCGGTGCGCAGGTGATGACGGCGCGACCGTGCGATTCGCTGAACAGCAAATCGTGAGCGGTGAGCGGTGAGCCGTGAGCTGTCAAATCGACTTCGAGACCGAAGCCGGCATCCTGGTATGGACCGCCCATCGCCACTTCCGCAAGCGCCACGGCTAATCCGCCATGGGAGCAGTCGTGGGCCGACCGGAACAGGCCACGCTCGGCGCCGGTGACGAGCAACTCGATTAAGCGCCGTTCGGTGTCGAGATCGACGCGCGGCGGTTGGCCGCCTGCAAAGGCCAGGCACATCTCCCAGAACGCCGAGCCACCCAGCTCAGCACGCGTCTCGCCGAGCACAAAGACCACGTCGCCCGCGGCGCGTGCATGGCTGGGGACCGCGCGATCGACGCGAGGCAGTAACCCAATCATCCCGATGACGGGCGTGGGGTTTACGGCTCCTGTTGGGCTTTCGTTATAGAAGGAGACGTTGCCGCCCGTGACCGGTGTGCCGAGGGCGCGGCAGGCGTCCGCAATTCCACGGCATGCTTCTCGGAACTGGTAGAAGACCTCGGGTCGCTCGGGATTCCCAAAGTTGAGGCAGTTCGTGATGCCGAGCGGCCGCGCGCCAGTGCACGCGACGTTGCGGGCCGATTCCGCGACTGCCGCTTTGCCGCCCTCGTACGGGTCGAGACGCACGTAGCGGCTGTTGCAGTCCGTCTTAACCGCAATGCCGAAGTCCTCGTGCCGAACGCGCAGCACGCCGGCATCGCCGCCCGGCGGTATGACCGTGCTGGCCTGGACGGTGGAGTCGTACTGCTCGAAGACCCAGCGTTTTGAACCGATCGATGGGGCATCGAGGAGCTGGAGCAGCGCTTCGGTCGGCGACGTGCGTCGTGCGTCGTGCGTCGGAGATGCGGCCCGGAGTACAGCGATCCGCGGATCCTCCTTGGCGTCCGGAGAATAGACTGGACAGTCCTCGACGAGCTGTCGACCCGGGATTTCGACGACGACTTTCCCCTGCCACAGACAGCGATACATGCCGTCGTCGGTCACACGACCGATAGGGGTTGCGTCGAGCTCCCACTTCGCGGCGATCGCCTGCGCCTCCTTTACGCGGACGGCCTTCGCGATCACCAACATGCGCTCCTGCGATTCGGAAAGAAGGATCTCGTAGGGTGTCATGCCTGGCTCGCGCGTGGGGACCTTCGAGAGATCGATCTCGACGCCGACGCCACCGCGCGCCGCCATCTCGGCGGACGACGACGTGAGCCCCGCCGCCCCCATATCCTGAATCGCCACGATGTGGCCGGACGCGATCAGCTCGAGACTCGCCTCGAGCAGGAGCTTCTCGGTGAACGGATCGCCCACTTGAACCTGTGGGCGGCGACGCTCGCTCTCGTGTGTCAGCTCCTCCGACGCGAAGGATGCGCCGTGAATGCCGTCGCGACCGGTGCGCGACCCGACGGCGAGCAACACGTTGCCGACACCATGCGCGGCGGCCTTGATGAGATCCTTCTCCATGAGCACGCCGACGCACATCGCATTGACGAGCGGATTACCCGAATAGCCTGCCGCGAAATCGACCTCACCGCCAAGGGTTGGCACGCCGACGCAATTGCCGTAGTCCCCGATGCCGCGCACCACGCCTGCGAACAGATAACGATTGCGCGCATCGTCGAGCGGTCCGAAGCGCAGGCTATTGAGCAGCGCGACGGGGCGTGCACCCATCGTGAAGACGTCGCGCAGGATGCCGCCCGCGCCGGTGGCTGCACCCTGATACGGCTCCACGGCTGACGGGTGGTTATGAGATTCGATTTTGAACGCGACCGCCCAACCGTCAGGCAATCGCAAGACGCCCGCGTTCTCGCCGGGGCCCTGGACGACC
>Ga0066683_10000602_pt1 | contig 12057 bp, 11 predicted proteins | sample GraSoiAngelo_132_FD_62296 | JGI IMG/M metagenome (GOLD analysis project Ga0066683, IMG submission 62296) | Grasslands soil microbial communities from the Angelo Coastal Reserve, California, USA - 14_0929_02_40cm | ecosystem: Environmental > Terrestrial > Soil > Grasslands | place: USA... | reverse complement strand
GTTGAGGAAGAATACGGGGCGGTCTATCGAGCGCGAATCCGAAGTTGAGCCGGCGCCCGGGGGACCTCCTCGACGATCGCAGGGGAGTCGCCGGTCTCAAGCCGGCGTGGCGGGGAAATCGTCCCATCATTTTGACCAGGCGTTCTTGGGACGGACGATCGCGCTTTCGTCGACGTCGGCGTTGAGCACTGGTCGCGGCTTCTTCGGCGGCGATATCCCGCTCGACGCAGACGGTCCGCGCCCTGATACACGAGCGTTTTCTGAATCGATGCGACCCTCCGGGTGATCACCGGGCGCCCATCGAGGACGCGATCGGATTCTGGCTGAAAGTCGTCCATGGGAAGCTCGAATCGCGTCGTTCAAGAGAGCGCCAAAGGGCGAGAAGAAGGCAACGTGCCGGTCGAGGCGATCGCTCGGCGGCGAAAGTGCGCAGAATCTCGGGGAAATTGGCTCACCAGCCTGGACGATTTCCGCAACTGGCTGATGCGCGCTCAGGTTGCAATGCGATACAGGGCGGGCAACCGACGGACCTGTTGATGAGGTTGTGGAGGCTGGCGGCCATCGGCGTCGAGGATGAGAGGCCCAGTGTCTGCTCACTCACACCGCAGCGCAACAATCGGATCGACGAGCGCGCCTTTGATCGCCGGCCCGCATGACGCGGCCAGCGCCGTCACGGCCAGCGTACCGGCGACGGTCGCGAACGTCAGCGGATCGGTTGGCGTGACGTCGTAGAGCAGGCTCGCAATCGCGCGCGTTAGTGCCAGCGTCCCGGCGACGCCGGCGGCAATTCCCGCGGCCGCAATGGTCATCCCCTGCCACACGATCATCCGCACCACGTCATGCCGCTCTGCGCCCAGTGCCATGCGCACTCCGATCTCATGTGTCCGCTGCGCGACCGAGTAGGCGATCATGCCGTAGATGCCCACAAGCGCGAGCACCAACGCGGAGCCGGCGAACATGCCAAGCAGCAGCAGGTTGAACCGCCGCGGCGCAATCGAGTCAGCGAGCGCGACGTCGAGCGGCTTGACATCGAAGATCGGCTGCGTGCGATCGGCTCCCGCGAGCAATGCGCGAATCGGCGGCGCTGCCTTGGTCGGGTCGCCGGCGACGCGCATCGCGACTGTCAGCCCGAACGGACGCCCGTGACGGTAGTCGGTGAAAAGCTCCGGCTCGCTCCGTGCATCGAGCTTCGAGTACCGCAGATCCGCGACGACGCCGACGACAGTGGCGAAGCTCTGATTGCCGACCCATGGCAGCCGGACACGCTTCCCGATCGGATCCTGGCCGGCGAGATACTGCCGCGCCAGCGCCTCGTTCATCACGAACACCGGTGCGGGCTCGTCGTCTCGAATCCAGCGTCCCTTGACGACGCGCATGCCGATTGCGTCGGCATACCCGTCGGAAACGACGCTGACGAGTGCACTCGGCCGGGCCTCGCGCGGAACGTCCGGCGCGCCCTCGATGTCGAGCCGCATGCGGCTGTCGGCGCTCGAGCTGACGCCCGCCGCTTCCACCCCCGGCGCGCGCCGGGCGCGCTGTAGCAGCTCATCGACGTACGCAATCCGGTTCGTGTTTTCGCGATACCGCGGCCCCGAGAACTGCATCCGCATCGTTAACACACGCTCGGGCGCAAAACCGGCGGGATTCTCGGTGATGCGCCAGAAGCTGCGCAGCATCAGACCGGCGCCGACGAGCAGCACGACGCTGAGCGCGAGCTCCGCGGCGACGAGCGTCTTCCGCGCGCGCAGGCTTCCAGCGGACGCCGATGCCATCCGCGCGCCGTCCTTCAACACGTCGTGAACGCTGGTCTTCCGAACCGTGAACGCGGGCGCCAGACCGCAGACGATAGCCGTCGCGACGGAAACGGCCGCGGCGAACGCGAGCACGCGCGCGTCCATCGTCGTTTCGACGAGACGCGGTACGGCTTCTGGGAGCACACGCACGAGGCCGGCGAGCGCGAGGCGCGCGACCAGCACTCCGGCAGTGCCGCCGATCGCAGCCAGCATCAGGCTCTCCACGAGAAACTGCCGCAGCATGCGGCTGCGACCTGCGCCCACCGCGGTGCGAATCGCCACTTCGCGCTGCCGTGTCGATCCACGCGCGAGGAGCAGGTTCGCGACGTTCGCGCACGCGATCAGTAGTACGAGAACGACGGCGGCAAGCAGCACGATCAGAGAGCGCCGCGCGCCGCCGACGATCTTGTCGGCGAGCAGCACGATGCGCAGGCGCCGCGGACGGAACTGCGCGCCGAAGGCTTTCTCCGTGTTCGCGCGAATGGCATCGAGCTCGTCGTGTGCGCGCGCGAGCGACAAGCCGGGTTTCAGGCGGCCGATCACTTCGAAGAGCTGCACGGCGGTCGCCGGCCCGGGCGGTCCTGGCGGCTGGATGATCGATGCGCGATAGAAATCGACCTCGCCGGACTGCACGCCGCTCCACGCCGGCGGGGGCGGCAACTGCACGCGGAATCCGGGCGGCAGCACACCCGTGACGGCCGTCGGCCGCCCATTGAGCGGGACGGCGCGGCCGACGACGCCCGGATCGCCGCGGAACCAGCGTTCGAAGAACGCGTGCGACAGCACGATGCCCTGTTCGCCCGGCCGCGGCACGGTTCCGAGCGCGGGGCGCGCGCCGGCGAGATCCCAGAACCCGTCGGTCGCCGCGACGACGCGCGCCTGGACCACTTCATCGCCGACGTCGATCCGCTCGCCGCCGATGAAGAAGCCCGCGAGGCGATCGAGCGACTGCGCCTGATCGCGCCACGCCATCAGGTCGGGGGACATCACGAGCTCCTCGTTCGAGCGCTCCTCCGGGGTGGCGATCCAGACAAGACGATCGGCGTTGGGATACGACAACGGACGCACGAGCACGGCGTTGACGACGCTGAAGACCGCCGTCGTCAGGCCGATGCCGAGCGCGAGCGTCAGCATCACGACGGCACTGAACGCGGGCGTGCGGCGGATCATGCGCAGGCCGTAGCGCACGTCCTGCATCAGTTGATCGAACCAGACGGGGATCCAGACCGCGCGCGTGTCTTCCTTCGCGAGCGCGATGCTGCCGAACCTCTTCAGCGCCGCGGCGCGCGCATCGTCGGGCGTCATGCCGCGGTCGATGTTGTCCGCCATCTCGCGTTCGAGGTGATCGCGGATGTCCGCGTCGAGATCGTCGAGAGCCTTTCGTTTCATACGGATCAGATCCAGCAACACGCCGGACACTACGTCACCGGCCTCAACACGCGCGCGATGGCGCTCGCAAGCTTGTCCCACTTCGACGTTTCGACGGCGAGCTGCTTCCGTCCTTTCGGCGTGAGCCGGTAGTATTTCGCGCGGCGGTTGTTGTCGGACGTGCCATGATCAAAGCCGATCAGGCCGCGCTTGATCAGACGATGCAGCGCCGGATAGAGCGACCCCTGCTCCACCTTCAGCACGTCGTCGGATGATCGCTCGATCGCCTTCATGATTGCGTGGCCGTGCGCGGGGCCGAGGAGGAGGGTTCTGAGAACCAGGAGATCGAGCGTGCCTTGCAGCAGCTCGATGCGCTCGCGGACCTCTCCGGTAGACATCCTAGGTGAGGTTAATATGCGCTCACCTAGAATGTCAAGGCGAGTCAGCGGGATTGAGAGGTTTGTTGCTGGACCTTGTCTTGGGAGGTGGCTCCTCAGGCTCGATTCGAACCAGCAACCCTCCGGTTAACAGCGTAATGGAGGTAGTTGGGCTCGCGGGTTCTTCGTGCCGGCAGCTCGGGTGGGAATCTGGTGATGCCTGGTGTTGGGCAAAGAATTGCTCAGAGATCGAAAAGTCGGCGCTTTCCCGGTTCGTGTAGCGGGTTGGCACAGACTTGATATGGCCATCAATAATAGCTATTATGGACGGCATGAAAATCAGCGTCGCTGAGGCGAAGAACACGCTTCCGAAGTTGATTAAGGCGGTCGAAGACGGAGAACAGGTGACCATCTGCCGCCACGGGACGCCGGTGGTGGACATCGTCCGGACGACGAAGGCACACCCGGAGAGGCCGAAGTTCGGGACACTGAAGGGCAAGGTCAACATCGTCGACCGCGACTGGTGGAAGCCGATGACGAGCGACGAGGTCGACGCCTACGTCGATGGCCGCTGACCAATGCGGCTGATTCTCGATACGGTCACGTTCATCTGGGCGGTCAGCTCCCCGCAGCGCCTCTCGCGTGCCGCGATGGCGGCCCTGCGAAAGGAGACCACGGTGCGCGAGATCAGTGTCGTGTCGTTGGCCGAAATCGCCGTCAAACAGATCAGTGGGAAGCTCACGTTCGGCAAGGGGGACGCGGTCGCAGGCGTCGCCGACTTACGATTGCGGGTCTTGCCCTACGCAGCACGGCATGGGTTCCGACTGTTTGACCTGCCAGCTCATCATGCGGATCCCTTCGACCGCCAAATCATCGCGCAGGCGTTAGTGGAGAACGTTCCTGTCGTCACACCTGATGAGGCCTTCAGCCTGTACGAGGGCCTCAAAGTCGTATGGTGATCGGACGCCTGAACGGCTAGAATCCTTCACGGGAAGGAGCGTCCGATGAAGTCCTTACTGTTGCCGGTATTCGTCATTCTCGCGCTGGTCCACGGCGCAGTCCCCCTGTCCGCACACCACTCGTGGCCGGTGAGCTTGTCCCAGCTCGTGACGGTGAGAGGCACGGTCAAGGAGTTCGTCTGGGGGAATCCGCACCCGATGATCACCCTCGAGGTACGGACCGATGACGGCAAGATCGAGAAGTGGTTGGTTGGTGGGCCTGCGATCAACCGGATGGAGGCGAACGGATGGACCAACACGACGGTCAAGCCCGGTGACATGATCACAGGTACCGGATATCAGTTCGCAGACGGCCAGAAGATCATCAGGCTCGAGCGGGTGGTGCTGCCCGACGGCACCGAGTTGCGTCTCTACGGCCGCTAGGTGAGAGTTCCATCCATCTCGGTCGCCCCGGAGAGTCGAGCTTCCCGGGTCCTGCGGACTGCGCAAGACGAAGTGTCGATCCGACGTTACTTGTACTGTCATCGCGTCGATGAAAAGCGACGCCGACGAAACTGTGCTGGAAGACGTCTCGACCTCGAACGTCCAGTTCAATCGTGCCCTGGCCGAATTCGCTGCCTTCGACCCAGGCGATGCCGGTCCCTTGACGCTCCGACAGGTGAACTCCGCGAGTTCCTTGAATGGTCTGGAGGAATTTCGCGAAGAGCGTCATGTGGTGCACATTGATTTTCGCGTGCAAGTCACACAGTACTTGTCGACGAGCGCTCTGTATTGGCCCGGTGTCATCGTCGGTCCGGGCGCTTGAGCTGAGACGTTTCGGGCGCGCGGCATGGAGCGGGAGGCCGACGCACGGATCCTCGTCTGCTGCGTTGATGGGCCGACAGCTTGGGGAAAAGCGACGATCGCGGCCGCCCACAAGCCGAAGGAAAACAGACATCCAACCGACTTCCCAGACATCCTGCCTCCTTAGTGGCGGGCCGACGGTCGGTTCAGCTATGGATCTGACACGATATTGCCGGACAAACGCGAGCAGAACTTGCCACTTGCCGTTGGCCCTGGCAAGACCGTCTCTCGATGGATGATCATCCGGTCAGTCAAAACTCGACGTCTCCCGCAATCGTGGCCGCTGAAATCGTCCCTGCGGAATGAATTTTCCCGTTCCAGGCTTCCCTGTCACTTTGCCGTTTTCGTACACGACTTCCCCGCGACGGATCGTGATCACAGGAAAGCCGGTGACTTGCCGGCCGGCGTAGGTTGAATATTTCGCGTTCGAGAATTCGTCCTGATCACGAATGGTTTTCTTCATGGTCGGGTCCCAGATCACGACGTCCGCGTCGGATCCGACCTGAATCACGCCCTTGCGTGGATACATGCCAAAGATCTTGGCTGGATTCGTTGCGGTGACATTGACGAACTGCTCGAGAGTGATGCGCCCGGTGACGACACCATCGGAATACAGCATCGGTCGATAGTCCTGAAGATTGTTGAAGCCCGCTCGCATGTTGGCGACGGTCTGCGTCGGGTCCAGCTTTGCCTCTTTCGAAAAGGCCGTATGATCACTCCCGATCGTGTGGACCGTTCCCTTCGCGATGCCTTCCCATAGCGCATCCTGATCCCGCTTTTCGCGGAGCATCGGTGTCCCCATGAACAATCCGACGTCCGGTCGCAGGTACACTTCCTCCGTCAAGTGCAGATAGACTGGTCGCGTCTCGACGTACACCGGCAGGCCGCGGCTGATTGCCTCTTCTGCGACGCGTAACGCGCGTCCAGATGACGTGTGGAGGATGTAGACGGGTGCGCCCGTCGCTTCCGCAATCGCCACACCGCGCTGAACGGCGACAACCTCCGCGATGATCGGGGCACTCTGGCCGACATTGTGCAGCGACCCACGCCCTTCTGCGACCATCGTCTCCCGGGAATCTGCCAAGATCGATGCGTCCTCACAGTGCAGCATGCTCACCACACCGGCTGCCCCTGACGCCTTGAACGCTTTATAGAATCCCAGAGCGTTGCGGTCGAACGACAGGTTCGCGAGAAAGTCCTCCCCGGTGCTGGTAAAACCGCGATCGGCCATCTCTTTGAGCGTGGCGGGCTGCGTAAACCTCGTCGGGTCGTTTCCCATGCTGACGTGTATGAAGAAGTCGGCAATTCCTGACTTCTGGACCTGGCCGATGACGCGTGTCGCGAAGGCGCTGACCTCGTCAGTGCCCAGGCCGATGAAGTTCGAAACGGTGGTCACTCCGCCCGCAAGCGCGCCCTGGGATCCGCTGACGTAGTCGTCCTGGTTGGCGTTGGGGCGCGGCGGATTCGGCAGCTCCGGGACGAGATGAGTATGGGGATCGACGCCGCCGGGCACCACGAGCATTCCGCGCGCGTCGATCTCTCGTGCGCCGGCGGTGGCACTGAGATTTCGACCAATCTCGGCGATGGTTTCGCCGCGAATCCTGAGATCGCCCTCCAACCGGCCCTCCGCGGTCACGATAAGGCCATTGCGAACGATCAGCTCCGTTGGCTGCTGGGCCTGCGAGTTCGTCAAGAGCACGGACGCGCAGCAGGCCCCAAAAAAGAGCATCCACTGCCGGCCTTCATTCCTTCGAGCCGTCTTAGACGTGACCATCTTGGATTCAATCTCCTTTGGGCGATGGCTGGGTGGCCCCGTCTCAGAAATTCACTTGAACGCCGAATTTCGCCAATCGACCGAGTTGAATTACCGTCGGGCGCTGCCACGCCGGACCGAACGTGTTGTTCTGCGCAATGACCGGGTTGCCATTGAATAGGTTGTATAGGTCAAACGCAGTCTGGAATCGCGCGCGTCCTAGATTAAAGGTTTTGCTTACCCGGAAGTCGAGCTGAGTCAGTCGATCGCCGTACAACGTACCGTTAGGGATCAACTGCACTGTCGCTGTGCCGGTCGGTCCCGATGCGAGGTTTCGGATCAGTGACGGCACGATCTCGGCGTTTCTGGCCGTGTAAGTCGCCAGGATTTCCGGCCCCGGTGTGCTCTGAACTGTCGCGCTCACCTGCATCTTCCACCACGGCAGCGGATAGGCCCCGTAGAGTTTGACCTGCGTCAGGAATGGTGGCTGGGTATCGCAATAGGCGCTTGATCGCGGCGTGCCGGCCGGGGTCGTAACGCCTTGTGCGGATGCTGTCACAAGGGAAGCGTCATTCAGCGTGTAGCAGGTATTCCTGCTCATGCGTTCCGTATTCGTGCCGCCCGACAACAACGCGCCGTTCGGAAGCCGAGCCGTGATATTGAGATCAAAGCCGTTGTAGACCTCGCGCTGGTCGCCGAAATTGTCCGCGAACGTGATCACGTTCTGGATTACGCCGAACTTCGCTTGCTTGACGTCAAAGAGCCCACAGATCTGATTGCCCCCGCCCGCGGGCAGTCGTGAATCCGCGGGAGCCGTGATGCAGTAGGTATCGAAATCGGCTGCAGTGACTCCCTGGTTTTGAGTGACCAGGAGATTCTTCCACCACCGGCGAAAATAGGCGGCGCTGATCGCGACTCTCGGAAACAGCTCATGCTGAACACTCGTCGAGATCTCCCAATTGTAGGACCGCTTGCCAAACCCGTTGAGGACATCAGGGTCGTAGCGCGTCGTGATATTGGGAAGACCGAACGTCGCGGCGGACAGGGATCCCAGCTCGCTCAGTTGTGGAATGAAGTCGCCGTTGGAGTCAGTCCACGTTCGCGTGGCATTGCTGGCGATCGCTCCGACAGGGTTGGCGAGTCGCGTGAAGGTGATGATTTCCGGGCCGAACAAATACCGGCTCAGGCTCGCCTTCAGCGCCGTCTTCCCGTTGCCAAACAAATCATAGACAGCGCCCAACCGGGGCGAGAGATCTTTCCAGTTCGGCACGTTCGATACCTCCGCGAACGTGACATCGCGGTTGGGCACCCACGGACCCGGTCCTAAATGCTGTGCCGGAACGGAGGCATTGTAGTAATCGAACCGCAAGCCCAGATAAAGCGCAAGGTGTTTGATTTTCCACTGGTCCTGGCCGTAAATACCGGCCTGTGTCCCCAACTTCTCGTCAATTTCCAGCGGGGTCGCATAGACCACGACCGAGCTCGGGACTCCGTCCAACAATTGCAGTGTCGTCGCGTTACCGGTCGAGTCCCGGGTCGAATGGGACGTGGCCCGCAGCAGCAGGGCCCCTGTCTTAAAGGTGTGGGAACCGGTCACGTAGGAGAGAGAGCCAGAGACGTTGTATTGGTGGGTCGCATTCTGGCCAACAGTCCCGGGCAGATTCCGCCAAACCGTTGTCGTCCGAAGTTCTCTAACGGCAGGCAGTTCCTTCGGGTTGCCGGCCTGTGGGGTCATGACCCAGTTGTTGTTCGCGAACGTCGTACCGGCCTCGAGCAGCAGACGGGAGGTCACTGGGCTGCTCCAGTGAGCTTGCACCCAGTAATTGGGTTCCACGTAATACTTCGAAATCGATTCGGGAGATGTGGTGCCGCCCCCGCCGAGAGAGCCTTGCCCGTACGAATAGTTCTCCCAGTTTTGCTGGTACTCGTAATAGAGACCTATTTTGTTTTTCGGCGTGGCCATCCACGTGAGCCGGAGGTTTTCACTCCCTTTCGTTGAAGTGCTCAAGGCCGGCCGGCTCAGATCGGGCGTGTAAGCCAAGCCGTTGGGCGTCAAGTCGCATCTTTGACGACTCCGGCGATTCCGCTTCCGGTCTGTGCAACGGCGGACGACGCCGCCAACACAACAGTCGCGAGCGTGAACACACCAACTATTGAGGTTCTTCGAACCATGACTCGGGCCTCCGTGACCGCAGAAACCGAGCAGGCGTGACGAATGGCGAAATGACTGTGCTGATGAGACGCAAAGCCTAACATCGAGAACTTGCAATTGCAACCGAGGTGTGATAGCCACGTTGACCTGTCGCTCAAGCGAGGCTGGCACCAAATTCGACTTGAATCCGCTGATCCGTCTCGCCCTGCATCTATGCGCGTCAGATCACGGGCACTGCTGCTGCCGCTCATGCTACTTGCCGCCTGTCGGTCGAATTCCGATGATCGGCGCGAGCCAACACGTCCGATAGGGAATGGACCCGGCAGCGACCTGGAGTGGTTCACCGATCGGGCCGAGCAAACCGGTCTCGACCTCGTCCACTTTAACGGCATGTCCGGCGAGTACTACTATCCGGAGATCCTGGCGCCCGGCGTTGCGCTGTTCGACGCTGACGGCGACGGTGACCTCGACATCTTCCTTGTTCAGGGACAGATGCTCGGCAAGAAGGCGCTTGCTCAGGCGTTGTCCCCACCGCGCGACGAATCTGCGCTCAAGGGTCACCTATTTCGCAACGACCTCGAGATCCACCCGGACGGCACGCGTACGCTTCGATTCACCGACGTCACGGTCGCAAGCGGGATCGACGCGCGCGGATATGGCATGGGTGTGGCAACAGGTGACTTCAACAACGACGGCTGTGTCGACCTGTACGTCACGAATCTCGGTCGCAATCAGTTGTATCGCAGCAACTGCAACGGCACGTTCACGGACGTCTCGAAGCAGAGCGGGACAGATGACGACGGCTGGAGCGTGTCGGCCGCGTTTGTCGACTACGACCGCGACGGATGGCTCGACCTTTTCGTCGGCCACTATGTGAACTACAGTACCGACGCCAACATCAAGTGCTTCAGCCTGACGGGCGGCTCGGACTACTGCTCGCCGAACGTGTATCGAGCGCAACCGAGTCGCCTGTATCACAACAACCGCGACGGTACGTTCACCGACGTCACGCGCGCGGCCGGCATGGCAGCAGAATTTGGCCCGGCGCTTGGCGTCGTCACCGCCGACTTCAACGGCGATGGGTGGATCGACATCTATGTCGCCAACGACGGCCAGGCGAATCAGCTCTGGGTCAACCAGCGAAATGGTACCTTCAAGAATATGGGTCTTCTGTCGGGCTCCGCGTTGAACGCGGACGGAAAAACCGAAGCGAGCATGGGCGTCGATGCCGGTGATTTCGATGATGATGGTGACGAAGATCTCGTCGTGACCAACCTGACGGATGAGGGAAGTGCGCTCTATGTCAACAACGGATTGGGGATGTTCGAAGACAAGAGGATCGGCTCGGGATTGCGTTCGTTCAGCCTTGCGTACACCGGCTTCGGGACGGCATGGTTCGACTTCGATAACGACGGGCGGCTCGACATCCTGAGTGTCAACGGAGCCGTGCGCGTCGTCGCCGCGCTGGAGCAGGCGCACGATCCCTTTCCGCTGCACCAACGAAACCTGTTGTTCCGCAACATCGGCGACGGTCGCTTCGAGGACGTTACCACTCGGGCCGGCGCAGTATTCAAATTGTCAGAGGTGGGTCGTGGCGCCGCCTTCGGCGATGTCGACAATGATGGCGACGTGGACGTACTCGTTGGCAGCAATAAGGGACCGCCACGACTGCTCATCAACAACGTCGGCACCCGTCACCACTGGGATTCGAGCTCTCGAGCGCCGGCAGTGGGAGGTGGCAGCAACCTATTTCCGTAGAGGAATTGAACTGGGACCTGATACACCGTCGCTGCGGCATCGGCTGGGAACGGCTTTGTTCATGATGGGGAATCTTCACGATGCGGTAGCACAGTTCGAGACGGCGCTGCGGTTGTCGCCGGACTTCGCGAAAGCGCATTACAGCCTGGGGGTGATCGTTGCATCGAGCGGTGGGTACGCCGACGCGATCAAACGGTTCTCGGCGGCTGTGAGGTCCGAGCCGGATTACGTCGAGGCGCGTCTCGCCTTGGCCGATACGCTGCGCGGAACCGGACGGTCGGAAGAGGCGCTTCGTCACTATGAGTCTCTTCTCACGTTCGACCCTCGTGTCGCCGAGGCGCGCCTCGGATATGCCATGACACTCGTTGGTCTCAAGCGGTATCAGCAGGCTTATGAGAGTCTGCTCGAAAGCGCAAGACTCCACCCCGATCGGCTGGAATTCGCCCAGGCTCTGACCCGGTTGCTGGCGGCGGCTCCCGATGATCGGATACGCGATGGGCGACGGGCGATGGAGTTGACGCAACAGTTGCTCAAAGGACCTCGAAGCATCGAGTTGAGCGAAACGATGGCCATGACGTTGGCGGAGTTGGGTCAGTATCAGGAAGCCGTGGCATGGCAGCATGAAGCGATCGCGGCCGCCGCACGAACCGGGCATAGCGATGTCGCGCAACGCATGGCCGAGAACCTGAAGCTCTATGAAGCTCACAAACCCTGCCGCACACCTTGGAGAGACGGTGAGCTGCCGTGATCTTTAGGCCGTCACTTGTGCGTCCTCGTGATCCTGGCCAACGAACGCCGCGCGTACCGGGCGTTTGGATCGAACGGTCCGTCGAGCTTCACGTAATAGCGCTCCGCTCCAGGCAACGACGGACCGAAATACGGGCAATCAGATCCAGCCGCGAGACTGACCTTGAACCCGAGGTTCAGATATGGATACCAGTTTTGAACCCCAAGTCGGCCGCCCTGCAGCCCCTCGATGAAGTCCACGAGACCGAAGGGCAATGCTCTCACCTCCTACCCTGAACGAATCAAGGGCATGATTCCTAAGGTTGCT
>Ga0066683_10000601_pt1 | contig 12063 bp, 10 predicted proteins | sample GraSoiAngelo_132_FD_62296 | JGI IMG/M metagenome (GOLD analysis project Ga0066683, IMG submission 62296) | Grasslands soil microbial communities from the Angelo Coastal Reserve, California, USA - 14_0929_02_40cm | ecosystem: Environmental > Terrestrial > Soil > Grasslands | place: USA... | reverse complement strand
CTTTTGCAGACGAGCCATAATTTCTTGTTGGTCCTTCTCCAGCTTTTCAATCTGTACCTGGCTTTGTGTCAGCAAGCGTTTGAGTTGTCCACGGTTGGAATGAACACTCTTATAGCGATAAATATTCCAATAGGAAACACAACTCAGAAGGGTGAGCAACGAAGCCGTAATCAGAAAAAACTTTCGGTTATTAACAAAGGGCCTTGAAGACAGATTGATATTAATTTTGATCATCTCAAGATCTTCCCAAGGCCAGACCCAGTGTAGGAGCCAAGACGTTCTTGACATTGGCTAAAGACCCAGACTGTCGCCACTGGAAGAGACGTAACGGATCCAAACTTAAAACTGGAGTCTTGGCTTTTTCTGAAATTGAGGAGAGCAAACCTGGGTCGAGAGGGCGAAAGGGAGAGATATAGATTTTTTCAATTCCTCTTGCGCCCAGCTTATCCTGGTAATACATCAAGCAGGGATGAATTTCGTTGTAGATTTCTGTAAAGCCACTTTTTGTGGTTGCCGCTGAGTCTTCCGCCGGCGTGGAATCCTCATCACTTTCGTAATCTACATGTCGAAAGAAAACCATGGCACCCTGCTGTACGATTAGGGCTGACACGTCTGACGGTCTCACTCGCAAAAACAACACAGATTTTTGGAGAACGTCGACGTCCAAACGGGCTAACAATTCGAACGCCGCAAAGGAAGCTAAGGTGATGTAGCCAACCTGAATTCCGAGCGAGTCAAAGAATCCTTCCAACTGGACCAAAACCTCTTTGTAAATGTTAGCTGTAACAATCACATACTTCCCCTCAGTCTTCTGCACCAGATAGGAGAGTTGTGAGTCATCCACATTAAATGGAACGGTTTTCTTTAACCTCCATTTCAATAGCTGGATCCTTTCGTTTTCGTTACCGGGTAAGGAATCGAAGTGGTGAATGGTCACTTTGGCGCAAGCGTCTGGGATGGCCAGTGAAATTTTGCTTGTCTTGATTTCGGCTTTGGCGAATGTTGATTTAAGGGCATTCATCAAATCCGATGCGGAGGTAATTATCGGCCGGGTCAGCGAAGGATTCACCAAGCCATGGGGAATGGACTCCACAGCGAACCGATCGATCTCAGGGGGGGTCTTACTATTGAGTCGAACGACCGAGATGAATTGACGGGTGATTTCGCAGGCAACCGCGGGCAGTTTGGGCTGAAAGAAATTTTGAAGTTTTTGCTTTATCCGAGACACAGTCATAGAAACTTGTTTTATTTGTTGCTTGGCAAAGTGGGCCACTCCCATTGGCTTTGGTGGAGGACTGAGGCTGATATGTGACACGTGGAGCGCGAGAAATACTTCGACATCTTACCGATCACGCGTGAGTTTCATAGTTTCATCCTTCAATAAAAGTCACTTTATTAATTTCCTTCAACGTTGTCACACCCGAAAAAACGTTCTGTAGAGCCGATTCTCTTAAGAACGTCATCCCCTCTTCGTGCGCCAGCCTCTTAATTTCTGAGGCTGGCTTTCGCTCCAAGATCATTTCGCGAATGCGATCAGAAAGGTCCAAGAGTTCGTGAATAGCCGTCCGACCGCGATAACCGGTTCCAGCACAGTCCAGACAACCGGTGCCTTCATAAAACGTGAAATCCGCGTAGACCTTAGGATCCAGACCGGACTCCTCTAAAACCTGAGGAGCTGCCTTTACCGGTCGCTTGCACTGTTCGCAGATGATTCGAACCAGACGCTGGGCCAGAATACAGTTCAATGCGGACACGAAATTGTAGGGCTCGACACCCATATTGAGAAATCGGCCCAGGACATCGACCACGTTATTGGCGTGGACCGTGGTGAAGACCAAATGTCCGGTCAAAGCTGACTGGATGGCAATCTGGGCTGTCTCCGGATCCCGAATTTCCCCCACCATCACTTTGTCCGGATCATGGCGTAGAATCGACCTGAGCCCTCTGGCGAAGGTCAATCCCTTTTTCTCGTTGACAGGGATTTGAGTAATTCCCTTAATTTGATATTCAACCGGGTCTTCAATCGTAATAATTTTGTCTTCGTCACTTTTGATTTCCGAGATAGCAGCGTAGAGTGTGGTAGTCTTCCCGCTTCCGGTCGGGCCGGTAACCAGGACCATTCCATAAGGTTCATGAATATAGCGTCGAAACTTCTTGAGATCGGTGTCAGAGAAGCCCACCACGTCCAGACTCAATTGACTAAATTTTTCACTCATGGCTTCCTTATCCAACACCCGGAGAACTGCGTCCTCACCGTGAATAGAGGGCATAATCGACACCCGAAAATCAATCAGCCGGGATTTGTAACGCACCCGGAATCGGCCGTCCTGCGGAACTCTGCGCTCGGAGATGTCCAATTCCGACATCACCTTGATGCGGGAGATAATTGTGGAATGGTGCTCTTTGGCAATGGGCTGCATGGCCTGCTGGAGGACACCATCGATTCTATATTTAATGATGACGTCGTTATCTCCAGTCTCAATATGGATATCGCTGGCTCTACGCTCCAGGGCATTGAAAATGGTCGAATCCACCAAGCGAATGATAGGGCTCTCGGTCTCACTGGTGAGTCGCTCTATGGAAATAGTCTCTTCCCCCGATTCGTCTTCTTTAATGAGGTCTAGAGTAAAACCTTCAGTAGCCTCTTCTAAGACTCTTTGGGAAGATTCACTTTTCTTCAAAATGTCGCCAATCTGGGATGGCGTGGCAACCTTCACAACTAACTTCCGACCCAACAAGACACCCAGTTCATCCGTCAGCAGCAACTCACTGGGATCCGAGATAGCAATCAGCAATGAACCGTTCATGTGCTTGAGTGGAACGAAGTTGTAGCGAAACATCAGGTCAGCCGGGATGGTTCGAAACAATTCTGGATCGATGGGAAAATTCTTGAGATCCACAAAGTCGCAGCGATAGCGTTCTGCCAAACGGCGGGCCTCCTTTTCTTCATCCTGGAGGTTGGTTTTTTTGTCCAATTTGGGTTGTAATTTCGTTTCCACTGGCGGCGTTATTTTTTGATTCATGACATCCTCAATCAATATTCAAACCCGCATCGTCGTACTCAGATTAAAAATGGGCAGGTAAAGTGCAATGAGCACAAAAGCCACAATCACAGCTAGAATTACTAAAAGGATGGGCTCGATGTAGGTCATTAACTGACTAAGCCTCGTATTCACCTCTTCATCGTAAAAGTCGGCCACATGCCTTAGCATTTCGCTCAGCGCCCCGGTGGACTCTCCGACCTGCACCATCTCAATAGCCAGCTCGGGAACCACTGGACTGGATTCAAGACTTCGAGAAAGCGATTGACCCTCCCGTACCGAAACAATCGCTGATTTGACAGCCTTCGTGATTACTCGATTGCCTGAAGAGTCCGCTACAATTTCCAGAGAATTCACCATGGGAATACCTCCCGACAACAAAGTTGAGAGGGTACGGCACAACTGGGAAAAGGAAAACTTATTCCAGACTTCTCCTATGAATGGTAGTTTCAATTTTAAACCATCCAGATACATGCCACCTTGAGGGCTTTTGGCCCAAATACTCAGTCCTACAATCATGCCGAGGACTATAAGAGAGCCGGTCAAAAGCTGGCTCCGTAGACTTGAGGAAACCGCAATCAATACTTGAGTTGTCATAGGGAGCTGTGCCCCCAAGCTCGAATAAAATTGCGCGAATTGTGGAACTATGTTCGTCAGTAAATAGGTTACCAGTGTTATCAACAATCCGGTCAGGATTAACGGATAAGTCAACGCTCCTTTGATTTTGCTTCGAGTCATGTTGATAACTTTCTGATACTCCATGAAGCGACGGATGACCTCCTCCAGGTTCCCACTTTTTTCGCCGGCGTAGAGCGAAGCAGTATAGACCTTGGGGAAGACCCCTTGAACTTCAAAAGCCTCTGACAAAAGAGCTCCAGACTTTACCCGACTAGCAATATCACTCAGAATATCCCGGAATTGAACGTTTTTGACCCTTTGGATTAATAGATCCAGTGCCTTCAGGATGGGTAAGCCGGCATGAACCAAAGCCACAAATTGCTGGTTAAAAATAACAAAATCCGAAGATTTGATCTTTTTTCGGCGCCCCAAAAATGGCAGACCCAGGGAAAGGCCTTTGCCCTTTTCCCGCAAGGAATATATATAGTACCCTTGCTCGGATAAGCGATGGCGCAATTCCCCCTCTGATGAAGAATTGAAACTCGTACTAATGATTTCGCCACTGCTTTTGGCTAATCGACAACGAAATTCAGCCATTGTTGTACAATTTATTTTTGCTGGATCAATTCTGCTTCACTCCCAACGATCTCGACATTAGCCGGGATTTTGAAATTAAAGAGTTGAGCGTTCACACCGACGTTCTCTTTTATGTTGGTGAAGACAAACTCGCTCTTTGAACCGTCAATGTCAAATATCGTAATCCTCTGCAGTTGAAGGACATGAGGATCAAATTCCATAAGGATTTTCGCAAATTCGTCGATATTTTTCTTGGGATAGGCGTAAACGACCTTGTTGCCCTGGAAAAATGGCTTGTCATCCATAGCCCATTCGATTTTTGAAAAATCTTTTTTGAAATTGCCCTTGCCCAGCAAGAAAAGAAAAGGAACCCTCTGGTCTCGACTTTCTTTGACAGGCATCTTTCGAACCTGTCGCTCCTCCGGCAAGTAGAAATAGATCATTTTCCCGTTGGAGACAAACAACTTTTCATCTGGAGATTTATATTCCCAGCGCATCATTCCGGGACGTCGCAAATATAGGATGCCAGTTTCCGTTCTTGGGCTGTGTCTCGGGCTACGGTAGTTTTGGATGAAATCCATTTTGAGGTCGTGCACCTGAGCATATTTTCTTTGCAGGCCATCGATGGCTGACTCCAGTTGGTTCTCTTTGGAATAAAAAGTCAGGCTAGAAAAAACGAGCAGATATAATGGAATGATTCTTAAGGCCACTTTCTTGCAATCAAACAAAGCGTTGAATAAAATTGAAACTGTCACGCATCCCTGCTCATGTTCATAAGGATCCTGTATATTCATGTCTATTCTAAAAAGAATTACCGAACGATGTCTACAGTTAATCCACCCAGGCGACTGAGCCATACCCAGGCAAGACGAGAGACTGAAATGGCATGTTGAAAGAGATCATCCATCCCATCCGGTCCAAAGATCGCTTCTTGATCTTTGGTTCTCCAGCTATAGAAGACGCGGAAATGGAGGAGGTTGTGGCTACCTTGAAAAGTGGCTGGATTGGCACCGGTCCGAAGGTCGCTCAATTTGAGAGGGACTTCATGTGCTATAAAGCCGTCAAGCACGTCGCGGCTTTGAATTCCTGCACGGCAGCCTTACATTTGAGCATCCTGGCGGCAGGCCTGGGGCCGGGGCATGAGGTGATTACCCCTGCCCTGACTTTTTGTGCCACGGTCAATGCCATTATTCACGCCGGAGCGACACCATTGTTGGTGGACGTGGACACAAGGAGCATGAACATCGATCCAAATCAGGTCGAGGCCAAAATCACATCCAGGACCCGGGCCATACTTCCGGTCCACTTTGCCGGACGTGCCTGCGACATGGATTCTCTGCTGTACATTGCTCGCCGTCACAATCTGAGAGTCATTGAAGACTGCGCTCACGCCATTGAGACGGAATATAAAGGGCGAAAGTCGGGGACCATGGGTGATTTCGGTTGCTTCAGTTTTTACGTCACCAAAAATGTGGTGACGGGGGAAGGTGGCATGGTTATTGCACCTCGAAAAGAAGATATTGCTCGAGTCAAGGTGCTTGGCCTTCACGGCTTGAGTCAAGACGCCTGGAAACGCTTTGGTGACCAAGGTTACAAGCATTACCAGGTTGTCGAGTGCGGCTATAAATACAATATGATGGATCTGCAGGCCGCCCTTGGAATTCACCAACTGAAACGCGTCGAGGATAATTGGGCAAGGCGCCGCGAGATTTGGCAGCGCTATAATGAGGCTTTGGCAGACCTGCCCATTGTTTTACCAGCAGATCCTGAGCCGACTACGCGGCATGCATATCACCTTTACACGATCCTGGTCGATGAAGCCAGAACCGGTATCAGCCGAGACGCCTTCTTGGATGCTATGACTGCCCACCACATTGGTGTCGGAGTGCACTATTTGAGCATTCCCGAGCATTCCTACTATCATCAAACTTTCGGTTGGGAACCCAAAGACACCCCCAATGCCACGAGCGTTGGCAGGCAGACTGTAAGTCTTCCAATATCCCCAAAGTTGACGGATGATGACATCAATGACGTAATTGAAGCGGTTAAGCAGATCCTGGGCCGAAGCGCAATCAGTCCCTTGAAGAACCGTATTCCTTAGCTTCGTCGGCTTAAAGTCAAGAGAAGTTCATCTCAATGAGAGTCGTTTTTGTTGGAAAGAACCATGAATTTTCCATGGCCCCTTTGAAGGCCATTGGTGAACATCATGCGGTGGCAGGAATTGTTGAGTCTGGTCCGAGGGCCTCACAGCAACCAAAGCCTTTCACGCTCAAATTCCTTCTCTCAAGCTGCAAACAGCGATTTGCCACTCACGATTCCCTCAGAAGCTTTGCTCAGGAGATTAACGCTCCCTACATGTATCTCTACACAAAAAACCGAGCTGACCTAGTAGGATTTCTCAGAAAAATCAAGCCTGAATTAATCTGCGTCGCATCCTTGTCACAACTCCTTCAAAGGGAGGTTCTTGACATACCAAAACATGGAGCCATAAATCTTCATCCGTCCCTCTTACCTAAATACCGTGGTCCCTTTCCATGGTTTTGGCAGTACTACAACTATGAGAAGCAATGGGGGGTGACAGTTCATGCAATCGATGAGGGACAGGATACTGGGCCCATCATCAAACAGGAAGCTTTCGGCATGGAAACTGGGACTGATATTGCCGATGCGATAAAGATAGTTTCGCAAATCGGGGCGAGGCTGATGCTTGAAGCAGTGAACGAAATTGAAGCGGGCACAGCGGTGAGGAAGCCACAACCTCAGCACCAATACCCGAAAGCACGCATCGTTCTTCGCGATGAGCAGTTGCTTGAGTGGGATACATGGGAGATTGAAAGAGCGTGGCACTTCTTGAGGGGAACCTACCCTTGGCTAGACTCCGTCGAGTATCCAAAAAGATTGTTTAACCTAGGAACCTGGAGAGTTGGGGAAGTTGAGAGAGGCAAGTGTTCAGTCCTCCCCGGCAAGGTCTTTAAAGACCACAGAGGTTACTTTATTGCCCATAGAGAAGGGAAGCTTCGATTGCACATTGACTATCCGTGGGGCCGGTGGATGAAGCGATCGGGGGCTAGTGAAATCTAAGGATTCACATGGCCAAGACTTGGAAGACAATCCTGATCTATCACATCATGGATGAGGAAATGAGAAGATGCGCTAAGTCTTACCTGCGAGGAAAGCTCCTGGACATCGGATGCGGGACAAAACCTTACAAAAGAATCCTGTCATCTCATGTGACCGAGCATGTCGGGTTGGACCAACCAAAGCCATTCAACGCCGCAGCAGAGGTCGATCTGATTGGAACTGCATACAACATTCCAGCTAAGGACGCTTCCTTTGATTCGGCCATCTCGACTGCCGCTCTGGAGCACTTGGCAGAACCGGAAATTGCATTGAGAGAGTGCAACCGGATATTGAAGCCTGGTGGTATCGCAGTTTATACAGTGCCTTTCATTTGGCATCTCCACGCTGAGCCATGGGACTACTTTCGCTTCTCAAAATTTGGGCTGCAACATCTTTTTGAAAAAGCGGGTTTTGAAGTTATCGAAATCAAGCCTATGGCAGGCTTCTGGGCAACGTCCGTCACCATGGCTTGCTACTATATGGAGCGATTCCATCGAGGTCTGCTGCACTATGTTCCTGTAATACCCGCTTTGGGTTTGCTATTTCAAGGCTTCGCTTTCTTCTTAGGCAAAATCGACAAGGCCGAACAATGGACCTGGATGTACAGTGTAGTGGCAAGAAAAAGGGACCTAAGCAAGAAATCCGTCAACCATGAAATTGGACATTACTGACGTAATCGGATGACGAATGACGCTAAAGGGGCAATCTGTAAAAAGTATCACATTCACAGGCGCGTCCACAGCCATCATCGGTGCTTTGAACTTCTTCCAAATGGTTGTCTTGGCCCGGCTCATAAAGCCGTCGGACTTTGGCCTGATGGGCATGGTGAACGTAGTCGTCGGCTTTGCGGGTCTCTTTGCAGATATGGGAATTGGTGCCGCCATCATCCAGCGACAGGATGTCAGCCGGAGGAGCTTATCGACCCTTTATTGGTTAAATGTCTGGGTGGGGTTTGTTTTATTTGGCTTGTTGCTTTCCTTTACGCCTGTAGTGGTGCGCTTCTACAAAGAGCCGCGACTGGGCCCACTGCTGGTGTGGGCGAGTCTTCTTTTTTTGATTGCTGCATTTGGTCAACAATTCCAAGTACTGAGGGAAAAAGAGCTGGAGTTTGGCCAATTGGCCAAAATCGAGATTGTGGCGGCTGGCTTTGGAGTTTTGACAGCTGTCTGGCTGGGTTGGGCTGGAGCAGGGGCGTTCGCACTTGTGGGAGGTGCCTTAGCCAATACAGGAGCCAGGACTCTGATTCTCGTTTTCACTGGATTTAGAAGGTGGCGACCCTCCTTGGAATTTGGCTGGCAAGATGTAAAAGGGTACCTGACTTTTGGTTTCAACTATGCAGGGCAGAGATCATTTAATTACATTTCAGCTAACATCGATTTTATGCTAATTGGGAGATTTCTTGGGGCCCAAGCTCTCGGGTATTACACGCTGGCCTACAACCTCGCCAATCTGCCTTCTTCCAAAATCAATGCCGTAATCTCTCGAGTTTTCTTTCCTGTATTTTCTCGATTACAAGATGATATTGGAAAGCTAAAGAGCGGTTATCTGCGCATGCAGGAATTTACTTCGATGGTGAATATTCCGATCCTGTTCGGAATGGCCGTGGTTGCACCCCTGGCCATTCCTCTTTTCTTTGGTCCTTCCTGGCATCAGAGCGTTTTACTGTTGCAGGTTCTGTCCGTTGTTGGGTTGGCTCGTTCTATTGCAGGAACCGTTGGGCCACTCCTTTTGGCTCGAGGCAGAACTGACCTAGGCTTCAAGTGGAGTGTACTCATTGCTGCGATGCAAATACCCGGCATTTATTTGGGGGTTCGCTCCGGAAGCGCCCTGGGAGTCGCCATTGCCTTTGCTGTGCTGCAGTGTCTTTATTTGTCTCTCAACTATCTCATCCTCGTTCGCAAGTTGCTGGGTCCTTGTTTAAAGGAATATATTCTGCAGATCTGGCCATCCTTCTGGATGAGCATTGTTATGGCTCTGCCAACAATGGCGATTTCAACCCTGTCTAGCCGTTTGTCGCCACCGTGGCTGCTGGCTGTGTCGATTGTGGTCGGTGCGAGTCTCTATTTCGCCTTGGCGTGGTATCGAAAGAAACCATTCATCAAGGATATGACACAACTTGTATTCAACCAAGGAAATGTGTGACTTCTGATCAAGACCCTTCGAGGTTAACGGTTGTACATAGTCTCCCGACCTGGCTGCCATTGACTGCGACCTGGCTGCACAACCAAGTACGTCGCCTCCCTTCTGAAATCAAGAGCCAGGTCGTTTGTGAAACAACCGAAAATCTTGACCAGTTCAGTTTGACAAACATTCATTGCCTGAAAGACCAACCGCGAAGTTCGCTGGTCCCCGAAGGATTATTGCGAAGACTCCGGTTACAGAAGCTACTGTCGCGCCGTTACCTCGATTTTTTGGAACAGGTTGCATTTAACCATCATGCCCGTATCCTTCACTCCCACTGGGGAGACACTGGCTGGCGAGATGTTCATGCAACCAAAAGGTCCGGTCTGCGTCATGTCGTTACCTTCTATGGAAAAGATGTAAATTATTACCCCCAATTTTCGATTTGGCGAAAGCGTTACCGGTATCTCTTTCAACAGGTCGACTTGGTTCTTTGCGAAGGCCCCCATATGGCCCAATGTATCATGCAGCTGGGATGTCCTGCCGCAAAGGTCCGTGTTCAGCACTTAGGGGTTGACCTCGATGGGATTGAATTTAGGCCACGAATTTGGAAGGATGGGCCCTTGCGTGTGCTCATCGCCTGTTCTTTCCGGGAAAAAAAGGGCATCCCTTATGCGCTACACGCGCTCGGCCTTCTGCAGAACCAGCTACCTGCTCTGGAGATCACAATCATCGGCGACGCCAGCAAAGATCCACGCAGTCATCCAGAAAAGGCCAAGATATTGGAAGCGCTGCGTCACTACAAACTAGAGGGAAAGACTCGTCTCATGGGTTATCAAGCACACGCGGTATTGCTTGAGGAAGCGTATAAGCATCATATCTTTATTTCGCCAAGCATCACGGCGAGAGACGGAGACACTGAAGGAGGCGCTCCAGTGACGCTTATCGAGATGGCGGCAACAGGTATGCCCATTATAAGTACCACTCATTGCGACATCCCATCCATTATCCTTCATGGGAAAACAGGTCTACTGGCTGCGGAACGCGACGTCGACGGTCTATCGAAGCACTTGCGTCGATATGTCGAGCATCCTGAGTCGTGGCGGGAGATGTTGACCTTAGGCAGGCGTCACATTGAGATTGAATATGATGTTGCCAAACAAGCTGCCAAGTTGCGGGATATCTACTTTGCGCTTTTCTCTCGAAGCTGAGCGGATGATCTTCGAACACAACGATGAAACCTATTCAGAGCCTTTTCCGTCAAGCTAAAGAGACCCTTTTCGTAGGGAAGGCAAGATTTCAAAGTGCGCTGCCGCTGAAAGGTTTCCAGCAACAACTCCTTAAAACTCCATTTGTCGACCCATTGAGCGATGCTGATCTGATCGAACTCAACACTCTATTGAAGTGGAAATGCTTCACCGTCGACCGTAAAGGACGCAGATTCGGCAATGCAGCCTGGAAGGGAAAACGCTGTGAGCCGCAAATCATCCCAGACAGAAGAATTTTGCTCATGCATGAGCGGTTTGATTTGACAACCAAACATGTCTTGGAAGTCGGTTGTTTTGAGGGGATTCATACCATTGGCCTCTCACAATATGCTCGCAAAGTAACTGCTATTGATTCTCGAATGGAGAACGTTGTTAAGACCATAGTCCGTTGCGCCTTCTTTGGGGTGCATCCGACCGTCTTCAAGTGCAATCTTGAGGAACAGTCGATCAATACAGATCTGATAGCAGCAGATGTCGCGCACCACGTTGGTGTCTTGTATCACCTGAAAAATCCTGTCCAGCATCTACTCAACCTGGGTCAGCATATTCGTCTTGGTGTCCTCTTGGATACTCATTATGCTCTCGAAAATGAGGCAACTGAAAGCCTTACTGCGAACGGCAAGACTTACCGATACAAACGGTACAAGGAAGCGGGTCATGAGGATGTTTTCTCAGGGATGTATGACCATTCAAAGTGGCTGACGATCGACGATATCGTTGCCATCCTGAAAGGTTCGGGCTTTAAGAACGTGGAAATTGTCGAAACCAGAAACGAACGTAACGGGCCAAGGGTCCTAATGATTGCACAAAAAAGTCAAGAAATGATTCAACGCTAAATAAGCATGAGAAACTTTTTCGACTGTTTTCAAACCTCCGAGATAGAAAAAACCAAGCCCTGGTTAATTCTTGGCAAGGGACCAAGCTTTTCTAAGCGGCACCAATTTGATTTAAGTGCTTATAACACATTATCGCTCAACCATGCTGTCCGGGAACAAGCGGTGACGATCGCCCACATCATCGATCTGGACGTCATTTACGCCTGTGGAGACGCAATTGAAAAAAATGCTCAATTCTTGGTGATGCCTTGGGTCCCTCATGTTAACAACAGAGCTGGCTCTCAAGACCTCAGTGAGCTAGCCCAGAAGAACTCTCTCCTGAATCTCATGGATGAGCAAGGGCGCCTCTTATGGTACAACCTGAGCACGACACTCCAGAAAAAAGGGGATTCTCCTGTCATCCCGGTAAGATTCTTCAGTGCCGAAGCGGCGCTCAATTTACTGGCCGGAGCCGGCGTTCGGCTGATTCGCTCTCTAGGAGTT
>Ga0066683_10000596_pt1 | contig 12096 bp, 14 predicted proteins | sample GraSoiAngelo_132_FD_62296 | JGI IMG/M metagenome (GOLD analysis project Ga0066683, IMG submission 62296) | Grasslands soil microbial communities from the Angelo Coastal Reserve, California, USA - 14_0929_02_40cm | ecosystem: Environmental > Terrestrial > Soil > Grasslands | place: USA... | reverse complement strand
GTGATCTTCGCCATGAACGTTCCGTCGCCCTTGGTCAGGTTGACGGTGAGCTTGTTGCCCTTGACCTTGACGCCCGAGACGTTCGTCCCCTGGCCGTCGTTGACCGCCTTGGCACCGACGATGTTCGTGCCCGTCGGGTCCGTGATGAACTGCGCGCCTGGCGACGCGAGGTCATGGTTGGCAGTCCGGTTGATGGCGTACTTGAAGCTGTTCGCCGTCACCGGGGAGCCGTCGCTGAACCTGAAGCCCTTCCGGATGAAGAACGTGTACTTCTTGCCACCGTTCGTGACGGTGAAGTGAGAAGCGACCTCCGGGACGAGCTTGCTGCCCGCGGGGCCGGACTTATCCGGATAGTTGTACAGCTTCGCTGCGGTCGCGTACTCGAGCCACCACGCGGTCGTGATGTAGGCGAGCTGCGGGTCGACCTGGACCGAAGCCCCGGTCGTGCCGTACTTCCAGATCCCGCCCTTCTTGAGCGCGCCGGCGTTCCCCGCCGCACTCGCGAAGCTCGATGCGACCAGAAGGCTTGCCCCGGTCACGAGCATCGCAACCGAGAGCCATAGCCGTCTTCGCATGTTTCTCCTTTCCGTGAACTCGAGCCAGGGCTGCCCCGACTCGGGACGGGCCTCTCCCCGTCCACAACCTAAGACGCCGGTAAGAAGGTTTGGTTAGCTGCTTCCAATGCGCTGATGGTTAGGCGGTTTCCTGGCGCGTCGCTGCGTTGCCCGTTTGCCGATGGGACAGTGTTAGACCACACGGCCCGCCGGCAGGAGCGTGCGCAGCGGCTGCGAGGCGGCGGGCGGAGCCGGGCATCGCCCGGCGGGAGGCCGACGCCGGCCAGGGAAGCGACTAGCGGCCGCCCGAGCGCGGGTCGAACGCGTCGCGGAGGCCGTCGCCGAGCAGGTTGAACGCGAGCGTCGTCATCAGCACGGCGAGGCCGGGCCAGAGCATGAGGAGCGGCCGGGTCGTGTAGTACTCGGGCGCGCTCGAGAGCAGGTTGCCCCAGCTCGGGACCGTGAGCGGGATGCCGACGCCGAGGAACGACAGGCCGGCTTCGAAGAGCACGTAGCTCGCGACGATCAGCGTCGAGTAGACGATCATCGGCGCGATCAGGTGGGGGATCACGTGCGAGCGGATGATCCGCGCGTCGCTCGCTCCGATCATCCGGGCAGCCTCCACGTACTCCTTCTCGCGGATCGAGAGCACCTGAGCCCGCATGATCCTGGCCGGATAGAACCAGCCGAAGATGCTGAAGATCAGAACGAGCGTCACCACTCCCTGGGGGAAGAATCCCAACGTGATCGCGTTCAGTCGGGGCCCAACAGTCGCGGCGAGCGCGATCACGAAGAGCAGCAGCGGGAAGGCCATCGTAATCTCGGTCAGACGGGAGATCACCGTGTCGGTCGTCCCGCGGAAGTAGCCCGCGGAGGCGCCCAGTATCACGCCGAGTATCATCACCCCGATCGTCGAGAGGATGGCGACCTCGAGCGAGACGCGGGCGCCGTACAGGAGGCGCAGGAACTCGTCCTGGCCGAGCCTGTTCGCAGCGCCGAGGACCATCACGTTTTCCTTCCCGGTGTTGGGATTTTGAAAGTGCGTCCAGGGCCCGGCAGGTAGCAGGCTGGGCAGCTTGACGATCTCGGGTGAGGCGGCGAAGATGTCGTTCGGCCCGTGGCCCGAGTAGTGCTTCGCGATCGGTGCGCCCGCGAACGCGACGGAGATCAGAAAGACGATGAAGATCGCGCTCGCGATCGCCACCTTGTCGCGCCTGAATCGGCGCCAGACGAGCTCCCAGTACCCGCGCGCCTGGACCGCTGCCGGGTCGCCGAGCTCACTTCCCGATTCTGTTGCGACCGCGGCTCCAAGGCCGGCGGCGCCGGAGACGACGACTTGGTCTTGTTCGGTCTGCGACATCGAAGGCGCTGAAGTATAAGACCCCGCGCGCGCGAAAAAGTTTGTCGCGGCGCCGGCGCCGCGAGTCTCCCCCAGCTCAAGCGAATCAGGCCGTCAGCGCGTCCGCTCCCGCGACAACCTCGAGGATCTCCTGCGTGATCTCGGCCTGACGGGCCCGGTTCATCTGCAGCGTCAGGCTGTCGATCAGCTCGCCCGCGTTCTTCGAGGCGTTCCGCATCGCGGTCATCCGCGCGCCCTGCTCGGAGGCGGCGGACTCGAGCAGCGCCCGGTAGAGCTCGGTCTCGACGTAGACCGGGAGCAGGCGTTCGAGGATCTGCTCCGGCTCCGGCTCGTAGATGAAGTCTCCGAGCATCGCCTGCGCGTGATCGTCGTCGCCGCCTTCGAGGAGCGACTCTGGGATCGGTAGGACCTCCTGCGCCACGACGCGCTGCGTGAGCGCCGACTCGAAGTGGTTGTAGATGACGACGACGTGGTCGACCTCCTGCTCGGAGTAGAGCTCGGAGACCTTGTGGGCGATCGCCTGCGCGTCGGCGTACTGCGGGCTATCGCTGAAGCCCATCCACGACTGGCCGATCTCGTACCGGCGGAAGCGAAGCGTGGAGGCGCCCTTCTTGCCCGCGACGAGCCAGTGCGGCTCGACGCCCTCGCCGCGGAGCCGCCGCTCCTGCGCGAACGCCTCGCGGAGGATCTGGGCGTTGAAGGCCCCGGCCAGCCCGCGGTCGCCGGTCAGCGGCAGGATCGCCGCGTTACGGACCTCGCGCCTCTGCAGGAGCGGGAGGCCCTGGAGCGAGGTGCTCGCGCGCGCGACCCCGACCATCAGCTCCTGCATGCGCTCGGCGTAGGGGCGCATCGCCTCGATCCGGCTCTGGGCCCGCCGCAGCTTCGCGGCCGCGACGAGCTCCATCGCGCGCGTGATCTTCCGCGTGTTCTGGACGGAGCGGACGCGGCGCTTGATGTCCTGGACGGACGCCATGTGCTGCTTAGCCCGCGGCCCCCGCGAGGGCGGGCTGATCGGACGTGTTGAAGCCCTGCTTGAACTTCTCGATCTCCGCGCTCAGCTTCTCGGTGAGCTCGTCGGAGAGGTCCCCGGTCTCGGCGATTTCCTTGTAGATCGTCCCGTCGGTGCGGAGGTACTCGCGGAGCTCGTCCTGGAACCTTGGAACGTCCTGCACCGGGATGTCGTCGAGAAAGCCGTTGATGCCCGCGAAGATCGCGATCACCTGCTCCTCCATAGGCCAAGGCGCGTACTGCGGCTGGTTCAGCGTCGCCACCATGCGCTCGCCGCGCGCCAGCGAGGCCTGCGTGGCGGGATCGAGCTCGGAGCCGAACTGGGCGAACGCCTCGAGCTCGCGGTACTGGGAGAGCTCCAGGCGGAGCCGACCCGCGACCTTCTTCATCGCCTTCGTCTGGGCGCTCGCGCCCACGCGCGAGACCGAGCGTCCGACGTTGACCGCCGGCCGCACGCCCGAGAAGAAGAGGTCGGCCTCGAGGAAGATCTGGCCGTCCGTGATCGAGATCACGTTCGTCGGGATGTACGCCGCGATGTCGCCGGCCTGGGTCTCGATCACCGGCAGCGCCGTCGCTGATCCACCTCCGCGCGCGTCGGAGAGCTTGCACGCGCGCTCGAGCAGCCGCGAGTGGAGGTAGAAGACGTCGCCCGGGAAGGCCTCGCGGCCGGGTGGGCGCCGGAGGAGGAGGGACATCTGCCGATACGCATCGGCGTGCTTCGAGAGGTCGTCGTACATACAGACGGCGTGCCGGCCGTCGAACATGAAGTGCTCGGCCATCGCGGCCCCGGCGTAGGGCGCCATCCACTTGATCGGCGCGGCCTCCGAGGCAGGCGCGGTGACGATGATCGTGTACTCCATCGCCCCGGCCTCCTTGAGCCGCTCGTAGACCTGGGCGACGGTCGACGACTTCTGGCCGATCGCCACGTAGATGCAGATCATGTCCTCGCCGCGCTGATTGAGGATCGTGTCGACGAGGATCGCCGTCTTGCCGGTCGAGCGGTCGCCGATGATCAGCTCGCGCTGGCCACGGCCGACGTTCGTCATTGCGTCGATCGCCTTGATCCCGGTCTGGAGCGGCTCCTTCACCGGCTGGCGGTCGACGACGCCGGGCGCCTTGAACTCGAGCGGGCGGCTCTCGTCGGTCTCGATCGGCGGGCCGCCGTCGAGGGCGTTGCCGAGCGGGTCGACGATGCGCCCGATCAGCGCGTCTCCGACCGGGATGCTCGCGACGCGGCCGGTGCGCCGCGCAGAGTCGCCTTCCTTGATCTTCGCCCACTCGCCGAACAGGGCGGAGCCGACGTTGTCCTCCTCGAGGTTGAACGCGAGCCCGGTGACGCCGTGCTCGAGCTCGAGCATCTCCATGGCCACCGCGGACTCGAGGCCGTAGATGCGGGCGATCCCGTCGCCGACCTGGAGGACGGTGCCGACTTCGGCGAGGTCGGTCTCGACGTCGTACTCCTCGATCTGCTTGCGGAGAATCGACGTGATCTCTTCCGGACGAATCTTCAAAGCGAACAGCTCCTTCTATTAGGTAGACGCGTGCGCGAGGTCCCTATGTAGGCGTTCGAGGCGGCCGCGGACGCTCGAGTCGACCTCGAGCGAGCCGGCTTTCAGGACGAGCCCTCCGATCAGGCCGGTGTCGACGGTGCGCGCGGCCTCCACGCGGCGGCCCGAGGCCTCCTCGATCTGCTGCACGATCGCCGCGGCCTCTTCGTCGGACAGCTCGTACGCGGTCGTCAGCTCGACGCTCAGGATCTGCTCCTCGGCGGCGACGAGCGCCTCGTACTCGCGCGCGATCTCGTCGAGCTGCGCGGCGCGTCCCTTCTGCGTCACGACGCGCACGAAGTTGCGGAGCAGCTCGTCGGCGCCCTCCAGCACGGCGTCGAGCGTGGCGGCCTTCGTGGGCGGGTCGAGCTCCGGGTTCCGGATCAGCGAGCGCAGCTCCGGGATCTCCTCGACCGCGGTCACGAAGGCATCGAGCTCCTCGCGGACGTCGTCCATGCGGCCTTGCTCCTTCGCAGCCTCGAAGAGTGCTCGCGCATACGTGCGGGCGACGACTGCCACGGCTAGTTCGGGCTCCCTTGCTGCAGTGCGGAGAAGTCGAGCTCCCCGATCGCCTCGTCGATCAGCCGCTTGTGATCGGCGGCGTCGAGCACCTTGCCGGTCACCTTCTGCGTCGCGATCACGGTCAGGTCGGCGACCTCGGAGCGAATCGCCTGCAGGGCGCGCGCGGTCTCGGCCTCGATCTGGCGCGAGGTCTCCTCGAGCCGGCGCTGGCGGTCCTCCTCGAGCTCGTCGCGCAGGCGCCGCCTCTGCGACTCCGCGACCTTCCGCGCCTCGGCGAGGATCTCTTCGGCCTGACCGCGCGCCTCAGCCATCGTTGCCCGGTGCTCCTCGACGAGCTTCTGCGCTTCGCTGCGAGCGCGGTCGGCCTCGTCGAGCGCCTCCCGGATCCGCTTGCGGCGCTCGTCGATCGTCTGCTGAATCCGGCCGAACGCGAACTTCTTGAGCACGTAGAACGTGATCAGGAAGCAGACGATCGTCCAGATCATCAGGCCAGGCGTGACCTGGATCAGCGGGTTGGCTGCGACCGGGGCCACTAGACCAGGACGAACGCGAGTATCGAGCCGAGCAGGCCGTAGAACACGACCGCCTCGGTGAGCGCGAAGCCGAGCCACTGGATGCCGGTCAGCTCACCGCGGAGCTCCGGCTGCCGGGCGACGGACTGGATCATCGACGAGAAGATGAGGCCGATGCCGACGCCGGCGCCCGCGGCACCGAGCCCGACGCCGAGCGCGAGGCCGATCGCCTTTCCCGCCTTCGTGACGTCTCCGGACGTCGCTGCAAGGATCGTTGCGAGCACGTGCTCCTCCTTAGTGTTGGGGCTCGATCGCCGAGCCGATGTAGATGGCGGACAGAGTGGCGAAGATGAACGCCTGGATGCCGACGACGATAGCCACCTCGAAGATGTAGAAGAGGATCGCGAAGGGAACGACGAGTGCGAGCAGCAGGGACTGGAAGATGAAGATCAGGCCGAGGAACGTGAGGATCAGGATGTGGCCCGCGAGCATGTTCGCGAAGAGACGCACGCTCAGCGAGATCAGGCGCATGATCTGCCCGAGGATCTCGAGCGGCACGATCAGCACGAGCAGCGCCTTCGGCGCGTCGGGGATCCAGCTCTTGAAGTAGCGCACGGGCCCGTTCCAGCGGATGCCCTCGAAGTGCGTGAAGACGAAGGTGAGCGCGGCCAGCGCGAGAGTCACCGAAAGCGACGAGGTCGCGGCGTAGATCCCCCAGACCGGGATGCCGTGCCAGGTCTCGCCCGTCAGCGGCAATGGGATGAAGCCGAGGAGATTGACCACGAAGATGAACAGGAAGAGCGACGCGACGTACGGGAACCAGAGCTGGATCGCCTTCGAAGGGAGCCCCTGCTCGGCGATCTGCGTCTGCGCGACGTCGTAGATCGTCTCGCCGAACGTCTGCCGCGTGCCGGCCTCGACGGAGAGGCGCCAGCGCATGAGCAGGGTCCCGAGGGCGATCGTCAGCACCGAGCCGAGCATCAGGTAGACGACGGCCTTCGTGATCGACAGGTCGAGGGGCCCGATGTGGATCGGCACCCATTCGTGCTGCTCGAACTCGGTTGTCGGGTCGAAATCGCCTCGGGCGAGCGCCTGGCTCGGGAGCGTGAGCGCGAGCAGAGCGACGGCGAAGAACGCGCGCTTCACAGCGGCTGGTTCCCGAAGTAAGAAACGAGCGAGAGGATGAGCTCGACCGTGTAAGCAAGCGCATACGTCAGAGCCGCGGCCAGGCCGACCCACGGATCGGAGAGCGCGACCACGAAGATGACGCCCATGACGACGATCGCGCGGGTCATCATCCCGACGGCCGCCACCCCAGACGCGGCGAGGTTCCCGCCCGAGCGCATGCGCACGAGCAGGTAGCCGAAGAGCTGGCTCGCGACCCAGAGCGTCGCGGCGATCACCCACCCGTCGAGCGGCCAGCCTGCGACGAGGAAGATGGGCAGCGCGAGCGCGATCAGAACCGTCCCGGCGATTACGGGCATGAAGACCTGAGGCGCCGGACGAGGGCTGGTGACGGCGGTGGTCAAGCGAGGTACTCCCGGTAGCGGCGATAGACGACGAAGATCCCGGCCGGGATTCCGATCACGGCCCCGACGAGCGCCCCGATCGCGGCCGATCCGGCTGCCCAGCCGATCAACGCACCCGTTCCGACCGAGCCGGCGGTCGTGCCGATGAGAAGTGCCCCCGCCCCCGCGGGCTGAAAGGTCGGGGGATGCGATGGCTCCATCCGGCGCGAGCATAACAAACTTTGTAACAGCGGAAAACCGCATGGCTCGGGGAAAACCGGCGAACCTTGTACGCGGTTCGCGACCACCGCCGCGGGTCTCCGCGGGCCTCGCCGAAAATGCGCCTGATACGCGACTAACAATCCGCTACTCTCAGCGTCTACTCTCTTTGAAGCCGATGAGCGTCTTCCAGTCCGCGCTTTCCTCAGCCCGATTCAATCGCTACCTCACGTGGTTCAGCGGCCTCGTGCTCGCTGCCGGGGTTGCGTTCGTCGTGATCAAGCTCGTCCCGGGCAACGACAAGACGGCTGTCAACCCGGACAAGGGCTTCGTCGCGAAGTTGCCGGCGAAGAGCCAGCCGCTGACGAACGCGAGCGGCGCGCAGATCAAGACCTATGAGGAGCTGGATCCAGCGGTGCGGGCGACGATCCGGACGTTTCTCGCGACCGCGGTGGCAAGGAAGCACCTCGACCAGTCGTGGGACGTGGTCGCCCCGTCGATGAAGAAGGGCTACACCTTCCGGTCGTGGTCGCACGGGGGGCCTGGGAAGGGCGGATTGCCGGTCGTTCCGTATCCGATCGAGAACGTCGACACGACGCAGTACTACCTCGACTACGCGTCGACGAAGGAGATCCTGCTCGAGGTGGGCGTCTCGGCCCCGGCCAAGGCGAAGATGAGGCCGACCGCCTTCCAGCTGGGGCTCGTTCCTCGCGGCCAAGGCGCCCAGAAGCACTGGCTCGTGGACTACTGGATGCCTCGCTGGACGCCGCCGATTCCGACCGACTAGCAGCGGGATAGTGCACGTCGAGGCCGTCGGCTCGGGCCCTCGGCTCGTGTTGGTCCACGGAAGCGTCATGAACGGAGCGCTGACGTTCGCCGCGCAACGCGGCCTCGTGGCGCGGTACAGGCTCGCGATCGTCGATCGGCCCGGGTATCCGCCGAACGATCCGGTCGAGCGCATCGACTTCGACGAACAGGCAGCCGAGATCGCCGAGCTCCTCGAGCCGGGCGATCACCTCGTCGGCCATTCCTACGGTGGCGTGATCTCGCTGCTCGCAGCGGCGCGCCGGCCGGACCTCGGGTCCTTGACGGTCTGCGAGCCTCCTGCGTTCGGCGTCGCCCGAGGCCATCCGGCCGTCGAGGACTTCCTGGAGAGATTCCCTCACGCCCCGGCCGACCCGCGCGGCTACCTCGAGTTCTTCCTTCCCCTCGTCGGCAGCGCGACGAAGCTCCCCGATCCTCTCCCTCCGGAGATCGAGGCCGGAGCGCGGGCCGCGCTCGTCGAGCGGCCGCCGTGGGAGGCAGAGATCCCGTTCGCCGAGCTGTCCGCCGCCCGGTATCCGAAGCTCGTCGTCTCAGGCGCGCACCACGCGGCCTTCGAAGCGGTGTGCGACGTGGTGGAGCCGCGGATCGGCGCGGAACGGGCGGTGCTGCCCGGCGCCGGCCACTCGATCCCGCGCGCGCCGGGCTTCAACGAGCGCCTCGAGGAGTTCCTGTCAGGCAGTGGCGCCGTGCTCGACGAGGAGCGACCGTAGGCGCTCGTCGCCGTGCTGGTCTGCGGCCATCAGCGGCGTGAAGTCGTCCTGCTGGCGCGCGTTCGCGTCGGCGCCGTGCTCGAGTAGCAGCTTCGCGAGCTCGTAGCGGGCCTCGGGGTCTCCGGTCGCAGCGGCGCTGTGCAGCGGCATGACCTTGAAGTCGTTGCGCGACGCAGAGTTGACCTCCGCCCCATGTTCGACGAGCAGCCGCGCCGCGTCGACGCGGCCGAAGAAGCTCGCGAGCCCGAGCGGCTGGAAGCCGTCCTCGGCCCAGGCGTTCGCCAAGGCGGGATCGTCGTCGAGCAGCTCGCGCAGGCGCTCGGTCCGACCGACGGCAGCCGCCTCGAACACGTCGAGCTCGGGCTCACGGGCGAGGAGCTCGTCGACGCGGGCCTGGTCTCGCTGATAGATCGCTTGAAGAACCTCTGACATGTGGCTCGCTAGGCGGTCTTCCGCTGCTCCTGCGCCTGCTGCTCGCGCCGGCGGATCCGCGGGTTCGCGAGCTTGACGATCTCCAGCAGGTAGACGATGTAGAGGGAGGCCCCGAGGGCCACGAGCCCGATCCCGGCGACGGCGAGGGTCGGCCAGAAGTGCCATACGCCGTGCGCGCGGAACGGGATAAACCGCGTCGCCAGTGCGGCGCCCGCGAGGATCGCGCACCACGCGTACATGTAGACCGCCGCGCGCCGCTGCGAGAAGCCGATGTTGACAAACCGGTGATGCAAATGGGTGCGATCGGCCTCGTACAGCGGCTGCCCGTATTTGAGCCGCTTCGCGAAGACGAACGACGTGTCGACGATCGGGATCGCGAGCACGAGCAGCGGGAAGAACAGCGCGACGGTCGCGGCGGTCTTCAAGAGCCCCTGGATCGAGACCGCGGCGAGCACGAACCCGAGCAGCATCGCCCCCGAGTCGCCCATGAAGATCCGCGCCGGATAGAAGTTGTGCCGCAGGAAGCCGAAGCAGGCGCCCGCGACGATCGCGGACAGGATCGCCGACTGCGGCTTCCCGAGCGACAGGGCGATGATCGCGAACGTCGAGCCGGCTATCGCGCAGATCCCGGCCGCGAGACCGTCCATCCCGTCGAGGAAGTTGACCATGTTCATGATGGCGACGATCCAGAGCATCGACAGCGGAATGCCGACCCAGTCCGGGAGCTGCTGGATGCCGAGCAGCGGGAACGTGAACCGCTCGACGTGGACGCCGAACCCGACCGCGATCGCCGCCGCCGAGACCTGCCCGCCGAGCTTCCCCCACCACGGAAGCCCGCGGAAGTCGTCCACCACGCCGACGCACGTCGCGACGGCCGCGCCGAGCAGGATCCCGCGATAGACGCCGTCCAGGGTGAGGAACGCCAGAGCGGGAACGAAGATCCCGAGCAGCAGCGCGATCCCGCCGAGCCGGGGGACCGGGCGCAGGTGGATGCGCCGCTTCTCGCCGGGCTCGTCGACGACGCCCAGGATGCGGGCGAAGCGCCCGACGGCCGGCGTCAGGACGAGGACGACGCCGAGCGCGAGCAGGAAGCCCCACAGGACCTCCGGGTTGTCATGCAGCGTCTGCCACATAGGACCGAGACTACTTCGTCCCGTAGAGCCGGTCGCCTGCCGGAGGCACCGCTTGCGGTGCCGACCTCCAGGGTGCGCGGGTTTTGCTCGCGCGCCCGTCTGCCATTGCCGGCCGATGCGCTCGAATCCAACCGACTCCGGCCATCTGACTACTTCGTGCCATAGAGCCGGTCCCCCGCATCCCCCAGCCCGGGGACGATGTACCCGCGGTCGTTCAACTCGCGGTCGATCGCCGCCGTGTAGACGACGACGTCGGGGTGCTTGGCGTGCACGCGCTCGATCCCCTGGGGCGCGGAGACGAGACAGATCACGCTGACCGAGCGCGGGCCTTCCTTCTTGATTGCGGTGATCGCCGCCGCCAGCGAGTTGCCGGTCGCGAGCATCGGGTCGAGCACGATCGCGTCGCGGACGCCGAGATCGGTCGGCAGCTTGACGTAGTACTCGACCGGCTCCAGCGTCTCCTCGTCGCGGAAGAGGCCGACGAAGCCGACCCGCGCGCCGGACACGAGCTCGAGAAAGCCGTCGAGCATCCCGACACCCGCGCGCAGCACGGGGCAAACCGCGAGCTTCTTCCCGGACACGCGCTCGACCTGGGTCCACTCGAGCGGCGTCTCGACCCGGACGGTCTCGGTCGGGAGCTCCTTCGTCGCCTCGTAGGTGAGCAGCGAGGTCAGCTCCTTGACGAGCCGGCGGAAGTCGCCGGTCGAGGTGCGCCTGTCGCGCAGGTACGAAAGCTTGTGCCGGACGAGCGGGTGGTCTACGTGAACGACGTCGTTCACGCCACCTGATGCACCACTCGCGGTGCCGACCTCAGGACGCACGGGCTTGGCCCGTGCGTCCGTCGGAACTGACCGGTCGACATGATCGAATCAACCGCCGGCGCCGTATGTCGTGTACCCGCGGAATCCCGGGTAGAGCGGCCGCTTGTCGCAGAGCGCCTGGCTGCGCGCGGCCAGCGCTTCGACGTCGGCGTCCGCTGCGAGCGCGGCAGCGATGATCTCCCCGACCTCGCGAAAGTCGTCCTCGTCGAAGCCGCGCATCGTCGCGGCGGGAGTCCCGATGCGGACGCCCGAGGCGATCGTCGGCGGCTGCTCGTCGAACGGAACCGTGTTTCGGTTCACGGTCACCTTGACCTCGTCGAGTCGCTCCTCCGCGGCCTTTCCGGTCCACTTGGTGTCGCGCAGGTCGAGCTGGAGCAGATGCGTGTCTGTGCCGCCGGTGAGGACATTCAGGCCCTGCTCCTCGAGCGTCGCCGAGAGCGTGTCCGCGTTCGCGCGCACCTGGCGCTGGTAGTCGCGGAACGCCTCGGTAGCCGCGATCTTGAAACAGGCCGCCTTCGCGGCGATCGTGTGCATCAGCGGTCCGCCCTGCATCCCGGGGAAGACGGCGCGGTCCACCGCCTGCGCGTGCTCCTCCCGGCAGAGAATGAATCCGGCGCGCGGCCCGGCCAGCGTCTTGTGGGTCGTCGAGGTGACGAAGTCGCAGTGCTCCACGGGGTTCGGGTGCAGCCCGGCCGCGACGAGCCCCGCGAAGTGCGCCATGTCGCAGAGCAGCAGCGCATCAACCTCGTCGGCGATCTCGCGGAACTTGTCCGTCTCGACCGTGCGCGGGTAGGCCGAGCCGCCGCAGATGATCAGCTTCGGCTTGTGCTCCCTCGCGAGCTCGAGCACGTCGTCGTAGTCGACCATGTTCGTCTCACGGCTCACGCCGTAGTGCGCGATCGCGTAGAGCCGGCCCGAGAAGTTGACCTTGAGCCCGTGCGTCAG
>Ga0066683_10000595_pt1 | contig 12108 bp, 12 predicted proteins | sample GraSoiAngelo_132_FD_62296 | JGI IMG/M metagenome (GOLD analysis project Ga0066683, IMG submission 62296) | Grasslands soil microbial communities from the Angelo Coastal Reserve, California, USA - 14_0929_02_40cm | ecosystem: Environmental > Terrestrial > Soil > Grasslands | place: USA... | reverse complement strand
AGTTTAGGCCATGGAGCACATTCTTCAATAAATCGTGTGTCATGGGGCGTGGTGTCGCGATTTTCTCAATTTCCAGAGCGATCGCATTAGCTTCGTAAACTCCCACCCAGATTGGCAAGAGGGCACTCCCCTCGACTCCCTTTAAAATGACAATGGGCACATTGGTCACCGGATCCATCATCAGGCCGCGTATTTTCATTTCAATTTCCATATAACACCTCTTTCCACGGGTCTCTCAGTATTCCCACTCCAGAACGGATTTTTAAAAAAGTGTATCAAAGAAAAATCTGAAAAGCAAAGTAAGCAGCTTTGGCAAAGGACCACACAGTCTCCTGCTAAGAGATTAACTCACCCTGCAAGCTATTGGGAGAAAAATTCGTCACGCGCACATTGGCAAATTTACCTAAGAGCGTCGGGGGGCCGGAAAAATTAATGATCTTGTTTTGCGTTGTGCGTCCCATCAAATCTTTGCTGTCTCTTTGGCTCTTTCCTTCCACTAAGATTTCCAATTGCTTGCCAACGAACCTCGCGTTCCGTCCTAATTGAATCTTGCGCTGAAATTCCTGCAATATCATCAAACGTCGACTCTTCTCCTGTTCCGGGATGGCGTCCTCAAAGGAGTACGCTTCCGTTCCCGGTCTGGGGGAGTACTTGAAGGAAAAAATCGAATCGTAGCGCACTTCTTGCATCAGTGAGAGAGTCTCTTCGAAATCCATTTGGGTTTCTCCTGGGAAGCCGACAATAATGTCTGTGGAGAGGGCGATTTCCCTTTTGGCCTTCTTGATGAAGTCGACTCGCCTTAAGTATTCTTCGCGGCTGTAATCTCGCTTCATGCGCTTGAGAACCCTAGTTGAACCAGACTGGACGGGTAGATGTACCTGGTTGCAAACCTGGGGAACATTCTCGATGACTTCTACGATTTCAGGATTAAAATCACTGGGATGAGGGGAAGTAAAACGAACGCGGTGAATCCCTTCGATCTCAGCTACGCGCTTCAGTAAGTCTGCAAATGAGGCAATTCCTCCAGCCGGGTCCTTCCAGGAATTGACAGTCTGCCCCAGCAGCATGATTTCCTGATAACCCTCGGAAGCCAGCTGGCGGGCCTCGGAAAGAATATGCTCGCTGCGCCGGCTGCGCTCTGGTCCTCGAGTGTATGGCACCACACAAAAGGCGCAAAATCGGTTACATCCTTCCATAATGGTCACATAGGCCTTGTACGGATTTTCTCTGGACTGAGTGTAAGTCTCAAACAACCGGTCCGTATCCTGAGAAACATCGATGACCTGCGGTACCCCCTGTTCAACCTTGGCTACCAATTCAGGAATGAACGAATAACTGCTGGATCCCACGACCAGATTCACGTTGGGAGCTTTTTGGAATATCTTTGGCCCTTCCATCTGCGCCATGCAGCCCAACAATCCCACCTTGGCACCCGGTTTGACCCTGTAAGATTCATGTAATGAGCCGAGACGCGAAAAAACTTTCTGGTTGGCCTTTTCACGAATATTACAGGTGTTGAGCAGCAGTAAATCAGCCTCTGCAGGATTTTCTGTAGGGATGTAACCCATGGTAATAAGCGTGCCGGCGACCTTCTCTGAATCGTGGTGATTCATCTGGCATCCAAAAGTTTCGATAAAGAATTTTTTTTGCTCCACAGATGCTTACTTCCTTCCACTCGTTTTATGAACCATCGGGAATCCTGAAATGGTGAGCCGAGATTCTCTCTCCCAATTCCTTAGACACCGCGGGGATCACGAAGTTAGAACTCTCCCTCGAGCCGATCCCTTCGAAGGGAAAGCTATGAAAAAATTAATTGAGCTTCGCAGGAGGCGGCAGAAAGTAGCCCGTCATTAGGGAAGAATGTTTTTAACCTACTTAGCCGCGATCTTCAGAAGCTCTGCGGCATGTTTCAACACACTGTCCGTCACGCGTTCGCCGCTGATCATTCTGGCAATTTCTTGTACTCGATCTTTCCCGTCAAGGCGTGCCACTTGGGTTAACGTTCTTCCTTTTTCCATTCGTTTTTCTATGTAATAGTGGCTGTCTGCATAGGAAGCAATCTGCGGCAAGTGGGTGACACAGATGACTTGGTTGCGCTTAGAGAGCTTCTTCAGTTTTTGCCCGACAACATCGGCCGTCTGCCCCCCAATGCCGGCATCGACCTCGTCAAAGACCAGCGTCTTGCTCCGACCGTCAATGCTTTTCACACTTTTCAAGGCTAACATAATCCTCGAAATTTCGCCACCGGAGGCGATCTTGATCAAGGGCTTCAAATCCTCACCCAGGTTGGGACTGATTAGGAACTCGATCTCGTCGATGCCTCTGGCTGTTCCCGGACGGGCATTCTGATTCAGCTCTCTTCGGGACGACTGGCCGGTTTGCCCAAACGAAACACGAAAACGAGTCTTCGCCATTGCCAATTGACTCAGCTCTTGCTCGACACTCTTTTCTAACTGCTTGGCGGCTGTCTTTCTTTTATCGCTTAATTCCAAAGCTTTTCTCCAATAGTCTTCCTGCAAAACATTGTTATCTTTTTCCAGCGTCGCCATATTTTGGTCAGCCCTTTGCCAGTCTTCCAGGTCAGACAGGCTTTTTTGATAAAAGGAAAAGATTTCTCGTAAGGTCCCGCCGTATTTCCGCTTGAGGCGGTCAATTTCAGCGATCCGGTTTTCTACCCACTCCAGTCGCTGGGGATTGACTTCAATCTTCGAGGAGTACTCGCGTAAGGACAGGGCGACGTCCTCAAGGCTAATCCTGGCTGATTGCAATTGTTCCCACAGTCCGTCGCAACGATTATCGACTTTTCTCAACTCTTCCAGCATCCGGTTGCTTCGTTTGAGGACCGTGCAGGCTGAGGCCTCTTCCTCATAAAGTTCACTGTAAGCCTGGCTGGACAATTGAAAAAGCCTGTCGGCATTGGCCAAGAGCTTATGTTCGGCAGCAAGTCGTTCGTCTTCATCTTCTGACTTTAGTTGAGCTTTTTCAATCTCTGCGGTTTGAAAGGTAAGCAGATCAATCGTCCTGAGACGCTCCTGTTCATTCTTTCGCAAGGCCTGGATGCGTTGCACCTTTTCGCTGAGTTGCTCGTACAGGCTTTGAACCTGGGCCAGCAGAGGGTCCAGGTTGGAGCAAGCGTCCAGAAACTGAAGCTGGGAATCCCCGCTGTACAGGGTTTGCTGCTCGTTCTGCCCGTGGATGTCCACTAGGTATCTTGTGATCTCTTTCAGAAAACCGAGCGGGACCATTTGGTTGCTGATAAAGCAGCGTCCTTTGCCGTTTTGAGCCAACTCGCGCTTGATGATTAACTCTTCTGTATTAAGCTCCAGTCCGCCCTCCCTAAGCTGTTTTTCAATTCGATCATCTTCTGGAGCTTCAAACCAGCCAGTGATCGTGAACCGGTCGGCCCCAGTGCGGATCATTTCTGCGTGGCCTTTTTCGCCCAAGAGCAGCCCCAGGGCATCCACGATGATGGATTTCCCCGAACCCGTTTCGCCAGTGAGCAAGTTGAGGCCTTCATGAAACTCAATGCTCAAATGGTCGATGAGAGCGAACTGGCTAATTTCTAAGAATCTCAGCATGATCGTGCATCCACCACAAACTTCAGCCTGTGTTGTCTAAAGACGGAAGGCAGATTGGCTCCGCGCTACTCTTCATAAAAGTGGTTGAGTCTAACATAGATTGAATCTTGCGACAACGCTTAGAGGCTGGAAACCCCCTTCCCGCGGGCAACAGCAGAAAACGCGTGGCAAGTTGTTTTATTGACGGGTAGATTGTTGTGTGGTAAGTTCGCAATGAGAGTCTTGGGATTCTAAAAAGAGATCGATGTTAGACGCCTGGAGGTAATTATTGATTTTAGCAAAACTCGATCCTATTACCCTTCTGGCACAGGGTGCCGAAAGTGACCTACTTAAGCTAGTTTTTGCGGCCAGCCCCCTGGCCAAGGCAGTCCTGGTTGTCCTTTTGATTTTTTCCTTGTTTTCCTGGGCGATTATTTTCAAGAAATATGCGGTTCTGAAAAAGATTCGGCGGGATTCCGAAACTTTCATGCGTATGTTTCGCAAGAGCAAACGGTTCTCGGAAATCAGCGCCGCCGGCGAGTCCTTGCGGAACACCCCTTTGGTGGAAGTCTTTCAGGCAGGCTATGACGAACTGGAGGCCCAGTTAATGGCAAGCTCCAAGACTTCCAATCCGGGGAATCCAGGCCAGCATTCGGCATCGCTCAAAACGATCAACGTGATTCAAAGAGCCTTATCCAGAGCGGCCTCGGTTGAACTAACCAAGCTCGAACGCAACATGAGTTTCCTGGCTACCACGGCTTCAGTGGCGCCGTTTATTGGGTTGTTTGGAACTGTTCTGGGCGTTATTAGGGCTTTTACCGGGCTCGGTATAGAGGGCACTGCTACCCTTCGAGCGGTGGCGCCGGGAATCGCAGAAGCGCTCATTGCGACTGCAGCGGGCTTGTTTGCCGCCATTCCGGCAGTCATTGCTTACAACTATTTCGTCCATCAGCTCAAAGAAATGGCTTCTGCCATGGATGATTTTTCGTTGGAATTTCTGAATTTGATGGAACGGACATTCTCATGACGGCAAAAGAAGCAAGGAGCAAGGGACCAAGGGCATTTGTTTTTTCCGTCATCTTCTACCTTGCACCTATTGCCTTGTACTCTTAAAGTATGGCTTTCACCAACCCACATGGTAAAACTCAGACTTCTCTGGCGGAAATTAACGTGGTCCCGCTGGTGGACGTGGTTTTGGTGCTGTTGATCATTTTCATGTTGACAGCACCCATTATCCAGTCAGGCATCGAGATTAATGTCCCGAAAACGAAAACGGTGAAAGAACTGACGCAAGAAAGGTTGGTCATCCAAATCAACCGGGAACAGAAGCTGTTCCTGGGATCCGATCCCATCAACATTAATGAACTGGAGGCCAAACTCAAGGAAAAGATCAAGGATCCGTCCAAGGCCATTTATTTGCGTGCGGATGAGGAAGTCCCGTTTGGGACAATCGCTAAGGTTATGGATCACGTGAGGCTAGCCGGGCTGGAGAACATCAACGTTGTCACACAACCAACGGAGGCCCAGAAGAACCAGAAGAAATAGAAAAAGCCCCTTCTTTGATTTAGAAAAGTGGTTGGCATTTACTCGAGGCTGCTGGAGTTTGCGCCTGCTCTCCTGAAGCCCTTGAGGAAGAGGGTTGAGTGATTACCAGCATGACGACCCACCGAATCAGCATCTTCGATGTTCAAAAGGAAAAGTTGGGAGTCTCCCTATTTTATTCCTTTATCACTCACTGCCTATTGCTTGGTTCTTTTTTTTACTTGCCTCATTATATCAATCCGAAACCCGTCATGTGGGGCGACAGCAGCGCCGGGGGTGGCGCAATTTCCGTGGGAATTGTCCAGAAGATTGGAGGTCTCAATCTTCCCCGTCCGGAACTGTCGACTGAAAATATCGTCGCCACCGAGTCCAAGGGCTTGGGACAGACGGAAATACCAGATGTAGTGAGACAGCCTTTGGAGATTCCAGATCCCAAGGCTTTCGAAATCCAAGAGAAAAAGAAGAAGCCCGAGCCTAAGAAGCCGGAGGCTAAGAAGCCTGAGCCTCCTGCTAAAAAGGTGCCCAGGCAGATAGCCAAAGTGCAGCCCCCGCCAAACGTTGTACCCTTTGGGGAAGGGGGAGCCCCTAATTTTTCCTATTCGCAGTTTCAAATTGGCTCTGATAGCGGTGGGATTGGACTCGGCGAAGGAATCTTCGGCGAGAAATATGGATGGTATGTTCGTCAGATTCGGGACATCGTCAGCGGCAACTGGCAAAAAAACCTGATCGATCCCAATGTACGTTCAGCTCCTCGACTCTATATTCAATTTGACATCCTGAGAGATGGCAGCGTCGCCAATGAATTCGTCAAACAGTCCAGCGGAATTGCTTCGCTCGACCGCTCTGGATTGAGGGCTGTCCGAGCCTCACATTTCCCGCCCCTGCCGGGAGGCGAAACGCGGCTTACCGTGGAATTCTGGTTCGAACATTCGAGGTAAGTCGCCGTTACGCCCTGCAACCACTTGTAATTCTCATTTTAAACTTTCGAGGTAGCTTGCTTGCATGAAAAAGAAAATCTATTTCGCCGCTCTTGTACTGATAGTCATTTCCCCTACCCTCTGGTTTAGAGACACTCTCTCCCAACAACCTCAGGTGCGTGTCGGAACTTCAACGGGTGTGCGCGCTCGTGTGGCCGTGGCGGATTTTCAAATCCGTGCTAATGATCCGCAGTTGACTCAATATACCCGTCTCTTCAACGAGGTGCTCTGGAGTGATCTGGATATGGCGGGCGTCTTTGAGCTGGTTCCCAAGAGTTTTTATCCACTTAAGCTTCCATCCCAACCTGCCGAAGTAATCTTCGAGCAGTGGACAAGCAATGAAGTCCGTGCCCAGGATCTAGCCTATGGAAGCTCTTCCATCGAAAGAGGCCAGTTTGTGGTGGAGTGCCGTCTGGCAGATGTTAGCACCAAAGAGTCCATTATTGGTTTACGCTATCGCGTGGAATTAGAAGAAGCAGGTGTCCGATCGGTGGCACATAAATTTGCGGACGAGATTGTATTGAAGATCGGAGGGGGAATTCGCGGCATCGCTTCCACAAAAATTGCCTTTGTCTCTGATCGCTCGGGAAACAAAGAAATTTGGACCATGGATTATGATGGTTATGGCCAGCGCACCTTTACCAACTACAAATCGATCAGCTTAACCCCTCGTTGGTCCTCTGATAATTCCAAAATTGCTTACACTTGCTATCGTCGTGGTAATCCGGATTTGTATATCCAATCAGTTCAGGATAGTCGTTTGTTGAGCTTTCCCTTCTTTGGTGGATTGTCCACCACTCCAGCTTGGGCTCCAGACGGGGAACGAATTGCCTTCACCTCGAGCCAAACTCAGGATCCGGAAATTTATGTTTCTGACACCCGAGGTCGGAACCTCAAGCGTTTGACCAGCAATCACGGAGTTGACATCTCTCCAGCGTGGAATCCCAAGTCGGGCCGTGAGTTAGCTTTCGTTTCAGACCGGAGCGGCAGTCCTCAAATTTACATTATGGACGAGGAAGGAGCCAACACTCGGCGCCTTGTTACTGAAGGAGGAGAAGCTGTGGGTCCCTCGTGGAGCCCGGATGGGGACTTAATCGCTTTCTCTTGGCGGCGGGTCTTGACGGGGAACTTCGATATTTACTTGGTGAATATAGTTTCGGGTCAATACATTCAGTTAACCAAAGATAGTGGCAACAATGAGCATCCGGTGTGGTCCCCTGATAGCCGCCATATTGCCTTCGAATCCTCTAGATCCGGCAGTAAGCAGATCTTTATTATGCTAGCCGATGGCACGCGCCAGAAACAAATTACCACGACGGGAAAAAACACGGCCCCAGCCTGGTCCAATTTTTTTGAGAAGTGATTTTTTTTCTTTCACATCTGGGACTTTTTTTATAGACTAGCGTCATCATCCAAGGGAACGAATTATACATCATGAAGGCTCACAATTAACCATCCAATGGAGGAAGGATAATGAACAAAAGTAAGTCCCGGCGTCTTGCTTCCCTAGCTTTTGTGTTGTTGTTATTGATCTTATCAGGCGGTTGCAAAAAAAAGGCCCCAGTGGCACCTGCCCCACCGCCCCCTCCCCCACCGTCACCTGCTGCCCCCACAGTCACCATTTCCGCCGACCCTTCTACGATTGAGAAAGGTCAATCCTCAACCTTAACCTGGAGTTCGACCAACGCCACCAATGTATCCATTGATCAAGGCATCGGGGATGTCAGCACCACTGGTTCACGCTCGGTTTCCCCAAGTTCATCAACTACCTACACCATCGCCGCCAAGGGCGAAGGGGGGACCGTTTCCGCAACCACTCGAATCACGGTAACCACTCCGGCGCCACCTCCTCCTCCCCCAACACCCGTGACGGAATCCCTGGAAGAACAGTTTAATAAACGGGTGAGGGATATCTATTTTGATTACGATAAATCTGATATTCGGGACGACGCGAAACCGGCCTTGTCCGATGCGGCAGACTTCCTGAAGCAGCATGGCGGTCTCAGGTTTAGTATTGAAGGCCACTGCGACGAACGGGGTAGTGAAGAGTACAATCTGGGACTGGGCGATCGCCGAGCCAATGCTGCCAAGAACTACTTGGCTTCGCTAGGCATCACGGTCGATCGCATGAGTACCATAAGCTACGGCAAGGAGAGACCCCAATGTCGTGAGTCCAACGAGGAATGCTGGCAAAAGAATCGTCGGGCTCATTTGGCCATGGCCAGCCGATAATTATGTCTCTTACGTCGAATAACAACCCTGTGTCCGTTCGCAGGGTTGTTTTGTTCATGGCCTGAGGAAATTGTGCTATTGTCTCAACTGATTTCCGCGGACTTTCGCTCATCAAATCTGGTATGATGGCTGTGTCGTTCTCAAAATTAACCATTCCTAAGTTTAAAGAATCGAGGTGGGTAGAATTGGCAAGAAAATTCATTCTTTGCTTTCTTTTCATTCTTGGATTTACGATTTTGGAGGTTTATCCTGCCAGTAAAGAGATCATCCGATTGCAGGCCGATGTTACTCTGCTGCAACAGCAAATAAGGGATTTGCAAAAAAGTTTTGACTCGCAAGGAGCTGTATTGAAGACCTTGGTCGAGCAACTCTCAGATCAGATCGCGGTGCTAAAGAAATCGGTCGAGGAGGTCAAAGGGTCAAATCAACAAACACAGGCTGCTGTTTCTGCAAGGATTGATTCCATTACCGGACAGTTCTCTTCGCTCAATTCAGGTGTGGACGTGGTCTTGGACAAAATCTCCAAGCTTTCCCAGCAATTGGCGGAAACCAAAACCAAAGTGGAATCGCTAGACAATCCTCCTCCAACCGGCACGAATCCCGGGGCGGTTGCCAGAACGGGCCCGCCTTCTCCCGAGGAACTGTATAATGCAGCTTACGCTGACTTTATCAAGGGCAGTTATGACTTAGCCAAGCAGGGCTTCGAGGAGTATCTCAAGCATTATCCGGATACCGAGCTCTCGGATAACGCTCAGTACTGGATTGGGGAAAGTCATTACGTTCAGCGCAAATTTTCTGATGCCGTGCAGGCATTTGACAAAGTCGTTCAAAACTATCCAAAGGGAGACAAAGCGCCAGCCGCTGCTTTAAAGAAGGGTTATAGCTTGTTGGAGATGAAAAACAATGAAGCCGGAATCAGAGAGCTCCGCGGTGTAATTCAAAAGTATCCTAATTCTGACTCGGCACAACTGGCGAAAGATCGGCTCAATGCGATTGGAGCGCCAACTGAAAAAACCTCGAGCATCAGAAAGTCCAGCGGTCGCCGTTAGCTGCTGACTAGCCAAGATATGCGCCCTGGCCGGCACATCGCGCCCGTCATCGCAATCCAGAAGTCGAGCACGACGGATACGGACGAGACCGGTGGCGCTTCCAGAAACGTGAACAAAATTCTCGTGATGCGCGACATAATCGTTCAGACTGTTTTGTTCCCTCTGCAGCAACCGGGCGAGCAGGCGGCTTGAAGATCTTCTCGACTAGGGAGAATCATGGGAGCCGTTCTTAACCTTTTCATGGGAAATGGTTGATGCTTCTCGAGCAGTTCGTTAGCTTTCTCGATATAACTTTTGATTGGAGTTAAAATCATGGCAAGTTCAGTCAATAAGGTGATTCTAGTGGGAAGATTGGGCAAGGATCCGGAGGTGAAGTACACCCAGGGTGGAACGCCCATAGCACGTTTTTCTCTGGCGACTGATGAAGTCTGGAAAGATCAGAGCGGAGAAAAGCAACAGCGCACTGAATGGCACAACATCGTTGCATGGACTAAGCTGGCTGAAATTTGCGGCCAGTATCTGAATAAGGGGAAATTAGTCTATATCGAGGGACGTTTACAGACCAGGTCTTGGGAGGACAAGGACGGCAATAAGCGTCACACGACCGAAATCCGGGCCGACAACATGGTGATGTTAAGTGGCAAACCTGAAGATACGCGAGGTGAAAAAGGAGCCGCCGCCGCTGCATCTTCGGATAGCAGTATAGAGCCGGGGATCACTGACGACGACATTCCTTTCTAAACAGTAGCCTTTTACGACGAGCTCATATGCCGAAATGCAAGAGTTGTGGGAAAAAGGTGGGATGGTACCAGATTGCCAAGAATCCACTGGTGCTTCGGAATTGGAAAGTCCTCAACTCCCACCTTTATGAAACTTTGTGTTTGGAATGTGTGGCAAGCTGGAATACTTACTATGAGTGGTACAAGAAATACGAGGCGTCCCGGAAGAACGTGGAACATGTCAACTAGTCTCTTATGCGAAAGGTCATTGGTTGGATTTACTATTTAGCCGGCGGCGGCATTGCAATATTTGCCGCACAGCTCGTTATTAAGTGTGAGGCTGTTGGCTTATTTGGACTGGAAGAAAACTACACTTTCGACTTATGGGAATTTCTTTGCCACACTTCGGGCCATCACAGGGCCTATCCTCAGGGATATTTGATCCATTGGATCCGGGATATTTCGTTGTTTCTTATTGGAATCCTCTTGATTCATTGGGGACGTGAGCAGTATGTCGAGAAGCGAAAAATTCTGTTGGAAAAGACTCCAATGATCGTATGCCCTGGCTGCAAGCGCAAGACCTATGCTGAAGCCTACTGCCGATTCTGCGGATTTAATCTAGTGACCCATCAGCCTTCACAGGAAATGCCTGTTTCCATGCCCGTCTGGAAGCTTTCTTTACTCGCCTATACAGCGCTGTCTCTGTTTTTACTTCTCCTAAATCTTGTCATAATTAAATTGGGTTGGGGATAATCGGCATTTTTCATCGCTCTCAAGGGCCGTCCCATCCCTCACCTCGGGCTCCACAGTGGGGTAAGAGGAATCTTGTTTATTCTCTCCCACGTAGTTGTGCAAAAGGGAAAGCGTTTAACATATTGCGGTTCTTGACATCTTGCACGACGTCGGATTGCTTCAAAATTGCATGCTTCGCAAAGTCGACGCGTATTCTGGGGCAGTGAGATCGAGCGACCCAGTTTTTGAAGATTTGTGATTATCGGCAAAAATATCGGTGAATATCGAATCTTGGCAAGAACCCGCCTGGGTGAATGTGGTTTGGTTTACAAGGCAGTCCACATCCGGCAACGACAGACCTATGCACTCAAGCTCCTAAAGGGTCCTTTTGACAATATGAATCCTGCTCATTGTCTCTTCCTGGAAAAACTGAAAAAGGCTGAAAAACTACTTCATCCTCACATTGCTCGGACGTATTCGTTGGAGTCGCATGGGGGATACCATGTCGTCCCCATGGAGTTCGTCTACGGTCAAAATCTGTCTGAAAAGATATCTGAGGGACCTTCCACTTTTGACTTTGTCATGAAAGTTGCAATTCAGGCAACTGACGCTCTTATTCTTGTGCATGAGAGGGGCGTGGTGCATGAGAGAATTACCTCTAATAGCCTGACAATCTCGGCGGAAGGTCATCTAAAAATCCTGGATTTCGGCATGAATGATCTTCCTGAAGAACTGGAAGCTCCTGAACCCGAGGATGACGTTTACAGTACTTACTACTTTCAGCCTGTTAAACCACCCTTCTCCGGGTTTGCCTATCTTGCTCCGGAGCAGGTCAAAGGCAATCCAGCGGACGCAAGATCCGACCTGTTTTCCCTTGGAGTTATCCTTTATGAATTATTGCTGGGAGGATTCTTCTTCGAAGGGGACAATCTCGAAGACCTTTATAAGCAAATCCTGGAGCGCGACTTGCCAAAGTTAAGCCAGGTTCGTGTGGACGCGTCTTCCAGTTGGACCAAGATTCTCCGAGCACTTCTGGAAAAGAATCCCTCCGAGCGTTATCCCTCTGCGCGTGATCTTATGAGCGATTTACAGAGAGTAAGAGAAGGTAATTCTCTGGATCGACCCTGTTTTCGCTCTAAGAACCAGCCGATCACCCGTCGATTGTTTTTGCGTCATTTCATCGGCGAGCGAGAAGAGTAATCGAACCGATGCAGCGGACCGAGGGAGTTGCCCTAAGCTGCGGCACGGCCTTTCAGGTCTGGTCGCATTGAAAGATCTGCATGGGAGTGAACTTGATCAT
>Ga0066683_10000594_pt1 | contig 12130 bp, 7 predicted proteins | sample GraSoiAngelo_132_FD_62296 | JGI IMG/M metagenome (GOLD analysis project Ga0066683, IMG submission 62296) | Grasslands soil microbial communities from the Angelo Coastal Reserve, California, USA - 14_0929_02_40cm | ecosystem: Environmental > Terrestrial > Soil > Grasslands | place: USA... | reverse complement strand
GGGGGTGTGCTGCCCGGCGTGACCGTCGAAGCGGCCAGTTCAGCGCTGATCGAAAAAGTTCGTGCGGTGACGACCGACGAGCAGGGGCAGTACAAGGTCATCGATCTACGGCCTGGTCAGTACGCGATCACTTTTACCCTGACTGGATTCGCGACCGTCGTTCGGGAAGGCATCGATCTTCCCGCCGGGTTCACGGCGACGGTCAACGCCGAACTGCGCGTCGGCGCCGTCGCGGAAACGATCACGGTCTCGGGGTCAAGCCCCACGGTCGATGTCCAGAGCGTCAGAGCGCAGACCGTGCTGTCCAACAGCGTGCTCGACAGTCTTCCGAGTCAGCGGTCTCCACAAAGCTTTGTCCCGTATATTCCGGGCGTCGTCGGTGGTCTGGGGGACATTGGCCGCGACACCGCATCTGTCGCCATTCATGGAGGGCGCGCGGGCGAGGCGAATGTGGCCATCGATGGCGCCAACGACCACACTTTCGAGGGAACGGGCGGGGGCGCCGGCTTCACGTACTACATCAATCAGGGGAGCGTGCAGGAGGTGACCGTCACGACCGGCGGGCAATCCGCGGAACAGGCGGTCTCCGGCATCACGACAAACCTCGTGCCCAAGGAGGGTGGCAACTCGCTTTCCGGCAATTTCGTCGTCGCATATTCGGATGAACGCGTGCAGGCGCGCAATTTGACGGACGCGCTGCGGGACCGTGGCCTGACGGCGACCAACCGCCTGAAGAAGATCTGGGACGTCAATCCGTCCTGGGGCGGCCGGCTGGTACGCGACAAGCTCTGGTTCTACAATTCGTTCCGCTATTGGGGGACCGACACGTATCTCGCCGGACTCTATCGAAATGCGACGCCCCTCGCGTATTCCTACACGCCCGATCTGAACAATCAGGCCGACGCGCTGGTCGTGGACGGAAGCGCGAACATCCGACTCACGTGGCAGGCGACCGAGAAAAACAAGATCAGCTTTTTCTGGGACGAACAGCCGCACTGCACCTGTAACTACCCGGGCTTTGACGCGACCGCCTCACCCGAAGCGACCGGGCACGGAAGGTGGAATCCCAACGGCTTCAGGCAGATCACGTGGAAGTCGCCCCTGAGCAGCCGGCTTCTGCTCGACGCCGGCGTGTCGCAGGTGATGACGAACTGGTACGTGCACCTGCAGACCGCTCCGTTCGTGGCCGCCGACACGATCCCGATGACGGCCCAGACCGGAGTGGTCCGCTCGTTCCGGTCCGGTCCCATCGCCCAACTGGGGCAGCACAAGAGCGATCCCATTACCGCCAGAATCGCACTGAACTACGTGACGGGCTCGCACGCCCTGAAGGTCGGGTTCAGCAATCTGTGGGGACGCCGCGACACAACGCAGGAGATACCGCAAGCCGTGTCCTACCGCGTCTCGACCGCGACCAACGGGACGCCGAATCAGATCACCGAGTACGCGAATGCCAGGTGGATCGAGAAGATCAACGCGAGCATGGGCCTGTTTGCTCAGGACCAGTGGACGATTCAGCATGTGACGCTCAACGCTGGTCTGCGGTTCGACTATTTCAAGTCAAGCGTTCCCGAACAGTCCCTGCCGGCCACGCGATTCCTCCCCGCGCGCAGCTACGCAGCCGTGGATCAGGTCATCGGCTGGAAAGACATCAACCCGCGCCTCGGCGTCGCTTACGACCTCTTCGGCAATGGCAAGACCGCGCTCAAGGCCACTGTCGGGCGCTACATCGCCGGCGAGACCGCCGCGACGACGCGGGCGAATAATCCAGTGCAGCAGTCCATTACGTCCACGACACGTGTCTGGACTGACACCAATCGCAATTTCATTCCGGATTGCAATCTGAGCAATCCGCTTGCGAACGACGAGTGCGCACAACTCGCCGACTTGAGCTTTGGCCAGCCCAACGTTCTGGCCACCAAGTACGATCCGAACGTCCTCAACGGGTGGGGGAAGCGCGGCTACAACTGGGAGATTGCATCCTCGATCCAGCACGAATTACAGTCCGGCGTGTCGTTCAACGCCGAGTATGACCGGCGATGGTTCGGGAATCAGACGGTCACCAACAACCTGGCGCGGACACCGGGCGACTGGGATCCGTACTGCATCACCGCACCGGTCGATTCGCGACTGCCCGACGGGGGCGGATATCGGATCTGCGACGGCCTCTTCGATCTCAACCCCTTGAAATTTGGCTTGAACAACAACCTGGTCACCTTCGCGAAGAACTTTGGTACGGGCTTCAGCGAGGTTTACAACGGCGTGGACTTCACGACTCGCGTCAGGCTCCCGGGGGGCTTGCAAGTCAACGCCGGCACCAGCACGGGCCGGGTCGTCATCGACCAGTGCATCGCGGTCGATGCGCCGGTCGGGCAGTCTGGAACGTCCGCCGATCGGGGCGCGGTCAATTTCAACACGTCTCGCCAATTCTGCCGCAGCGAACCGCCGTTCCGAACACAGGTCAAAGGGTTCCTGATCGTCCCGCTGCCGTGGGGTATCCAAACGAGCTCGGGGTTTCAAATCGTGCCTGGTCCACAGATTACGGCGGAATACACGCCGTCTGCCGCGGAGATCAGGGCGGCACTCAACCGCAATCCTTCAGGGAGCATCGCTTCGATTGCGCTCATCGAGCCAGGTACGCAGTTCTCCCCGTCTCTGAAAAGCGTCGACTTCCGAGCCTCGCGCAGAATGAGATTCGGTCGCACGACCGTGACGGGCAGCGTTGACGTGTTCAACATTCTGAATAAATCGGACATCAACACCCTGAGCACGTCGTACACCAGCACGTGGTTGCAGCCGACGCAGATTCTGGTGCCGCGGTACGCCAAGTTCAACGCCCAGATCGATTTCTGAACGGCAGTCGCGGGCAGGAGACAACAGCATGATCCGCACGTCCCGCCAGGCGGGTTGCTCGCGCGGCTTTGACGTTGTTGGTCCAGGTGTCGCCGACGTGCAGCAACGTGTCATCCAGAGGTCCTTATGCTGAAGTGGAAGATTGCGGCGGTCATCGGTTTTGTCTGCGGCGTTGCGGGAGTCGGGTGGGGCTATTCGCAAGACACGAAGGCGACCGGATTCTACGAGCTTCGAGTGTACACGGCCAAACCGGGCAAGAGAGATGCGCTTGCCGCCCGATTCGCGAGCCGCACCGCCGCCATCTACGCAAGGCACGGCATCACGAACGTCGGTTACTGGATCCCGCAGGAAAGCGATGCCGCCCTGGGCATCAGCGCCGCGAACACGTTCATCTACATGCGGGGTTACCCCTCGCGCGAGGAGCGCGACAAGCGGCTCAAAGCCGCTCACGACGATCCGGAATTTGCCGAGGTCGTGACCAAGCAGGAGCGAAACCCCGACACGAAGCTGATTGAAAACGTCCACAACATCGATATGGTGCCGAGCGGTGCCTATGCATCCATAAGAATCACGCAGTAGCTACCTTCGAGACGCCGCGTCAACGGCAGTCCTGCCGCGCACATGTCCTGGTTGGGATATGAGCAAGAAGTAGCCGGCGCTCGCTCGCGATGTTTTCAGTGATGAGAGGAGCATGAGATGGTGAGCAATCGCGCGCGGTGCCACACGATCGTGGGCGGCATGGTTGTCGTGGGTGCACTTGTGCTGCCTCGTGTCGTCGGCACCCAACAGTCAGTCATTACGGAGAAGATGGGAGTTCGGCACTGGTCGGGCCAGGGTATCTCGCCGGTGTACGAAGGCTTCGATCTCAACCCTGACGGCACGTACAACATGTGGTTCGGTTACATGAACCTGAATTGGGAGGAGGAGCTGGAGATTCCTGTCGGCACCGATAACGGTTTTGAAGGCGTGGCGGACCGTGGCCAGCCCACTCACTTTGCCACCAGAAGGCACAAGGACGTGTTCAGGGTCATCGTGCCGAAAGACTTCGGAACTCAAAAGCTCGTGTGGAAGCTCACCGTGCGGGGCAAGACCGAATCGATCGGGGGGACGTTGAACCCGGTCTGGCAGATCGATCGCCGGCGCACCACCCGAGGTGGAAACGACGACGCAATCGATTCGAACACGCCGCCTGTCGCCAGTATTCAGCCGCCTGAGCAGTCCATCGCTTTCGGTGCCAAGGCCACCTTGGCGATTGCAGCTACTGACGACGGGCTGCCAAAACGCATGAGGACGTCGTTCCCGGCGCCGAACGGCGCGGGCATCCCTCCCCAGTTGTATGCCGTCCCGCCGTCCACCGCCCCCCAGCGAGGCGGCGCTGGTGGAAGGGCTGGCGGTGCTGGAGGTCGGGGTGAGGCTGGCGGCGCTGAGGCGGGGAGTCTCAGCTACGAATGGTTCAAGTATCGAGGTCCCGGCAAGGTCACCTTCATCGAGCCGCGGGGAATACTTGCCAACGGCAAGGCAACCTCCATAGCGAGTTTCAGCGAGCCGGGCGACTACGTGCTCCAGATGATTGTCGACGACGGCTCGGGCGAATCGGCGGGCAATTTCGGCTATCACTGTTGCTGGACCAACGTCGAGGTGAAGGTCCACGTAACCGGCGGCGCGCCAGCCACGCGGCGCTGATTCGAGGATTGACCTGTCGCGCACGCCCCCGCTAGACTGAGCCGATTCTTGTGCACAGCTTGAGGGAGAGTTCCATGACACGCATTGAAAAAATGCCGAAGCGGTTTTGCTGGTTGCGTGCGGCGACGCTGACGGGGCTCGCTGCGACAGTGGCGGCAGTCGCGACCCTGATGACCGCGCTCGCAGCAACGGCGCCAGATGCGCCAAACAGCGTGACGTTCACCAGGGACGTGGCGCCGATCTTCCAGAAAGCGTGCCAGACGTGCCATCACCCGGGAACGGCAGCGCCGATGTCTCTCCTCACCTTCCAGGATGTGCGGCCGTGGGCGAGGTCCATCAAGGCGCGCGTGATGGCGCGCGAGATGCCGCCGTGGCACCTCGACAAGTCCGTGGGTATTCGCGAGTTCAAAAACGACATTTCGCTGAGCGACGCGGACATCAACACGATCGTTCGCTGGGTGGACGGCGGGACGCCGCAGGGCGACCCGAAGGACATGCCGCCGCCGCTCACATTCCGTCCGGAGACCGACTGGTTCATTGGCAAGCCGGATCTGACCATCACGTTCGATAAAGAGATGACCATGTACGCCAATGGTCCTGATTGGTGGATCAACAAATACGCAGACACAGGCCTGACGGAAGATCGCTGGGTCAAGGCGATGCAGATCAAACCGAGCAACGCCAGGATCGTGCATCACGCCGTCACATCGGTGATTCCGCCGGCCGGCACGGATCTGACGGACTCGGGCTTTGTCGGAGGGGAGTTCGAAGAATACGCCGTCGGGAAATACGGAACCACTTTCCCGGAGAACACGGGCCGCCTGCTGCCGGCCGGGTCCCGGATTCAATTCGACATGCATTACTTTGCGATTGGCGAGGAAGCCAAAGATCGCACGACGCTGGGCATCGTCTTCTATCCGAAAGGTTACGTCCCGAAGTACAAGATCACGATGGTGAACTTCCGGAACCTCCCGAACGACGATCTGGAGATCCCGCCCAATTCGATCGTCCGTCACGACGGGTATTTCCGCCTGCCCAGGCCTGCCCGAATCGTGAGCTTCCAGCCGCACATGCATATGCGCGGCAAGGGCATGACCCTGGAGGCCATCAATCTCGATAACTCGGTTACCACGATCAGCTCGACGGATCACTTCGATTTCAACTGGCACATTGCCTACGTGTACAGGGACGATGTGGCCCCACTACTGCCCGCGGGCACGGTGCTGCACGCCATCGGCGTTCACGACAACACCTCCGCGAACCGCCGCAACCCCGATCCCTCGATGTGGGCTGGTTACGGTGAGCGAAGCGTCGACGATATGCTCCAACTGCGGCTGGCCGTGGTTTACCTGGACGACGCCGAGTATCAAGCACAGGTGGCTGAGCGAAAGACGAAGGTCACGCAGCTGCTGACCGGCGGAAATCAGCGGTAGCGGCAAAGAAGGAATCGGAGGTGGGCTTCACCTGCCGGCCGATACCTTGGCTTCGTAGGTCGGACCATGTACCGTCCGGTGCGAAACATACTGCCAACGGCCGTCACGAAACGCATACACGCGCTCGAACCACACCGTAAAGGCACCGCGGTCAGGCGCCGCTGATTTGTTTCGCGCGCGGTACTGTCCGTAGGTGATGGCGATGTCCCCATGCATCTCGACCTGCACTGAATCGAGGTCCCGCGAGAGGTAAGGCGCCTTCGACACGGACGCCAGCCACTGCGCTTTGTTCTCGACTCGCAGCGGGCGTCCACCGGTGGTCCACCCGTCTCCGTGGGTGAAGCTGAAATCGGGGGCACAGATGCCATCCAGGAATCCGACATCTCCGCGCACCACTGCCGCCTCCATGGTTTTTTCAAATGCCAGCACGTCCGCCGCCGCGGTGCCGGATGCGGTCGATGACGGCTTCGCCTGCCGCCCGGAGACAGCGGCGACGACAACGAACACGAGGACGCATGCGATTCGAGCGCGCATCGAGCCTCCTAGCTTGTCAGCATCCAGTTGAGGGCTGACAGGTGTCACCCACGTGCGCCGGCCGTCACACGCGGGACGGCGTCAGGGCCTGTCTGGTAAAAGGCGTATTCTACAGCCGCGTCAAACCGGTCGAGCACCGAGTGCCGGTGGCTTCGGGTGTGGAGCTTCAGGTAATCGGGCTGCAGGCTCACCTGATCCGGCGAACACCAGGATCCCGCCTTTCGCCGGAGATGCCACGTATAGAGCCGCCGGCACGCCGCCTCGACGAGCGGCGAGGGAACGCGAAGCACAATCTCCAGCAGCCGCTTGGCTCGGGCGAGACCGTGGCCCTGCGGCTCCGCGAGCGATGCGGGAGGCACGTCGGGCAGCCGCGTGATGCCGTTCGGATAGTACCGGATCACGAACGGATTGGCGGCGAGGAAGGCGTCGAGCAGGTCGTCGCCGATGAGCGGCTTCAGGTGAATCGCCTGGTTGGCGGTGAAGAGATCCTGCTCGTCGAGGGCGAGATGGGAATCGGCCACGACAAAGTTGGCACACACAGTAAGCCGGCGCCGGAGGAGCTTCGTCAACACCAGCACTGCGACCGTCACCGTCCACACCCGCCGGCCCCGCGTCACGATGAAGAGATCGAGGTCGCCGTCGGCTTCCAGGTTCAGATGCGCGATGCTGCCCGACACCGCGACGAGGCGCGTGAACGGCAGCGCGCAGATCAGCCGCAGCGCCCGCCGGTGCCGCCGAAGGAACGCGCGGCTGTGCGCTTCGCGCCGGCGGCGCTCGGCGATCAGGTCCGCGCGGCCCTTGGGGAAAAAGAATCCGTCGCGGAACTCGACCATGCCGTGCAGCAGCTCGCTGCCGTCGTAGACGGCAAGGATCTCGGATCGCGTCTGATCGGATTCGATCAGGGCGTGGTGCAGCTGTTCGAGCGTGAGCGGATAGTCGAACAGCGAGGCGTAGATGACGCTGCGCGCGATGGCGAGCTCCCGCGACGTCATCCTGTCATCTCGCACGTGCACCCTTGCACCTCACACCCCCGCACTTCCGCACCTCGTACCCCTGCACCTCGCACCTCGCACCACATCAAACCATCACGCCATCACCGTGTTGCACGTCACGAGCCTCGTGCGCGTACCCCCTGGCCCGGAGGGTCCACGCGCATCCGGCGGTCAGGAACACCTCGGTGCCGAGCGTGGCCCAGGCGGCGCCGCCGATGGACCAGGCGGGGATGAGGCGTGCATTCAACGCCACGTTGACGACCAGGGCGAGCGCGCAGACCGCTGCGTACGCCCGCTGGCCGTTCCATCCGACGAGCTGATGCGTCAGCGCCAGGTTGAGCGACAACAGCGGGAACGAAAGCAGCAGGATGCGGAATGCCGGGACGGCGGCCTCGTACCGCGCGCCATAGACCAGCGGAATCAGCCAGCCGGCCGCGCTCCACGCGGCCGCCGCGGCCGCGATTGCAAAGCCGGTGATCGGCAGCGCCACGCGCGCGAGCGGCCTGAGATCGCTCGCGCGACAGAGCGACGGCAACGCGACCGCAACGACCGCCGCCGGAAACAGCCGCAGCGCATCGACCAGCCGGAACACGGCATTGTAGAGCGCCACCGACTCGGTGCCGGACCATAGCTGGACGAGGAAAACGTCGACGCGGAAATACAGCGCCGACAGGACGATTCCCGCGCCGATCGGCCACACGTCGCGGCGGAACGCCTGCCACGGAACGAAGGGCGGGCCTTCAGGCCTGGCGACCTCGCGCAATCCGGGCGCGGCACCGCTGAAGCGATGCGCGGCACCGCTGAAGCGGGGCCTTACGCGGTGCCCTACGCTGTCTGACCGGAGCGCGAAGGCTTCAGCCGAGCGTTCGCGGCCGCCGAGCCGCACGGCGATCCGCAGGCTGACGATGAGGGTGACGACCGCCGGCAGCAGCATCGCAACGCCCAGCAGCGTGACGTCGGGCCGCCACGCGAGCGCGAGCAGCCCGCATCCGAGCGTCGCCGTGCGGTGCCACACGGTGACGGACGACTCCACGTCGCTGCGCGACAAGCCTCGATAGAAGTGGTGGAGGAGCTCAATCAGGCCGCTGCACGCGTAGACGAGCGCGAGCACGGCGATCGGCGTGGAGAACGCCGCGCTCCAGCCGGACACGAGCAAGCCGATCGCGACGAGGACCATTGCGCCGGCGGCAGTCCAGAGGCGGACGCGCAGCCACCCGCCGAGCAGACGCGCCGCCTCCTCCGGCTGCCGCGCCACCGCGCGCGCGAGGTGAAGCTGTATGCCGAAATCGGTGACGACCGCGACCATCCATCCGAGCGTCGAGCCGAGCGCGAAGATTCCGAACGACTGGGCCGACAGCCGGCGCGCCGCGACGACGGTGATCGCGAACAGCGAGCCCTTGCCCGCCAGATCGGCGAACGCCTTGTAGGCGATCAGGAACGCGTCGGGCAGTTTCGCGTTTGGAAACGATCTTTCGTCCACCGTAAGCGGCTCCGCCCTTTTAAGGCTGGTACAGCGTTGCGTTCTGAACGTATGCAGCAGGCGTGCCTTGCTTTCGCGCGTATTGGCCGCGTGGCAAGGATCTTGGAAGGCGCACCGCCACTCGGGCTCACAATATGGCCGGCAATACCCTTACAGACGCAGCGGCAGCCGTCGCGTCCGGCAGCGCACGCGGACCTGTGGTCCCCGAGCCTCACACCTCCCCCGCGGGGAGGACCGCCTTCGCCGGCGTGGCGCTGCTGACCCTCGCCGCGCCGTTCGAGCTCACCGAGCCTCTCCTCCGCCTGCCGCGTCAATCGGTGAGCTCACTTGAAATGGCCCTGTTGCTCGCGTTCGCCGGATGGGGCGCGGCCCTCGTCTTCAGTGGATTTGTAGCGGAGTGGCGCACGCCGCTCACTCCGCCGTGGATCGCGCTGCTGCTCGCGATGCTCGTCGCGTCGGCCGCCTCGCCAGTCTCGCGGGTCAACGCGCTCCACATGACGGGCCGTCTCGGCGCGGCGTTCGGCGTGTACCTTCTGACGCTGAACGGCGTCTCCACGCGCGCGCGCCTGCGGACGATGCTGGCCCTCGCCCTGGCCGTCGGCGTCGTCGTCAGCGGGCTGATGATCCTCGAATACATCGGCGTGCGGCCAGTGCTCGCCTGGCTCAGGCTGTTTCGACGCGACGTCGCCACGGTGGGCGCACAGGTTCGCGCGGGCGGCCCGCTCCAATACCCGACGATCGCGTCGATGTATCTCGAGGTCGTCTTCGCGTTGGGCCTGGGCGTGCTGCTTGGCGAGCTCGATCGGTCGGCGCAGCCCGAGGTGAGAACTGAAAAGCCAGAAGGAACAACTCCCTTCAAGACAGCTTCTAAAGCCTCACCGGCAAGAACTTGCTTCATTTCGTCAGAACGCGGCTTCAGAAGATGTGCAGGCGTGGCGGCCGTGTTCGTCGCGCTGGTCGTCATCGGCGAGGCGATCACGCTGACGTTCACGCGCGCCGGGCTGGTCACGATGGCGCTGAGCCTGGCGCTCGTTGGCGCGATCCGCCGCACCCGGCGGGGGACCGAGAGCGGCGGGGCCCTGATCGCGTGTCTGGCGCTCGTGATCGCGGCATTGTTTCTGGTCTCGCGATCCCCGCGGTCGATGTGGCTGCGGTTCACGAGCGAAGGTCAGGAATCATGGTACCGCGCGAAGGTCGGCGCGCCGCCCGACCTCGACCTTCCCACCGGACGGACCACGGCGGTTCCAGTGAAGGTGACCAATACCGGCCGGCTGCTCTGGGATTCCCGCGCCGATCCGCCGGTCCTGCTTTCGTACCACTGGCTGCCGGCCGAGGGCGATCACTTCGTGTCGTTCGAAGGCGTGAGGACGCCGTTTGCGTCGCCGGTCGCGCCCGACACGACGGTCTCGATGCGCGCAGTCGTCGGTGCCCCTCTGCGGCCGGGACGGTACCGCCTCGAGTGGGACATCGTGCAGGAAGGACGCCTCTGGTTCAGCACGGAACCGGGCGCGATTCGCTCGATATCACGCGCGACGGTCACGGCCAACGCGCCGTGGAGCGGCGTCGAGCCGGCGATCATTCCGCCGCCTCATCCGACGGTGCGGCCGGGACGCTTCGTGTTGTGGCGCGCCGCCGGACGGATGATTGCGGCGCACCCACTCCTCGGCGTGGGCCCGGACAACTTCCGCTTGTCGTACGGCGCGTATGCCGGTCTCGCGACCGCCGATCCTCGGACGCACAGCAACAACATGTATCTCGAGGTGCTCGCCGGTGGGGGGCTGCTCGGGGGCGCCGCATTCGTCTGGCTGCTGTGGCGCGCGGCCGGCAGTTTCGCCGCCGTCATGCGCCTCGCGCCGGATGCGGCCGGCGGGGCCGCGCTCGGGCTCGGCGCGGCGGGCCTCGCGATCGGCCTGCACGCCGCCGTCGATTCGTTTCTGAGCTTTGCTCCGACCTACGTGCTGTTCTCGCTGACCCTCGGATGCGCGTCCGCGTGCGTGCGCGACGCGGAGGCCCGGCCGGATGCGAATCGCGTTTGACGGGACGGCGCTTCGGCCCGGGCGGACAGGTGTCGGTTATTACACCGAGCATCTGCTCCACCATCTCGCGCAGGTCGTGTCGAACGACGAGCTGATCGTGATCTCGAACCGCGCGATCGACACGACGTCGCCGCTGCCGCCCGGCGTACGGATTGCGACGCCGTCGCGGCGGGCGCCGCGGCTGGTCTGGATGCAGACGCTCGCCGTCACCGCGATCCGAGAAGTCGAGGCGGACGTCGCGCACTTCACCAACGGCATGATCCCGCTCATGTCGCGCGTGCCGGCGGTGGTGACCATCCACGACATGAGCCTGCGGCTCTATCCCCGCCACCACCCGACGCGTCGCGTCCTGCTGAATCGTCCGCTGGTCGATCTCGCGGCACGCCGCGCCAACGCCATCATCACCGTCTCCCAGAGCGCGAAGCGTGACATCGTCGGCGTCTACGGCCTCGATCCGGGTCGCGTGCACGTCGTGTATGAAGCGGCGGCGCCGTCGTTCAAGCGCGTCCTGGATCCCGCGGAGCTCGAGCGTGTTCGGCGCCGCTACGGGATCGACGACCGCGTGATTCTCTATGTCGGGACGATCGAGCCGCGGAAGAACCTGCCCCGGCTGGTCGAGGCGTTCGCGTCTCGACGGGGCACTGGCGAGTTGAGCCACCAACTCGTGTGCGTCGGCCCGTACGGGTGGCTGTCGCGCGGCCTCGAGGATCGCATCGCCCGCTTGAACGTCGCGCACGCGATCAACTTCACCGGCTACGTGCCGTTCGAAGACCTGCCTGCGCTCTACAGCCTCGCCGAGATGTTCGTGTACCCGTCGATGTACGAAGGCTTCGGCCTGCCGGTGATCGAAGCGATGGCGTGCGGAGCGCCCGTGATCACCGGACGCACGCCGGCGCTGGCCGAAATTGGCGGCGGTGCCATCCAGCACGTGGACCGCATCGAGTCCGACGAACTGGGCCGGGCGATGGTGGCGCTCGCGCGGAGCCGCGACCGGCGCGACGAGCTGTCGGCGGCGGGTCTGGCTCGCGCGAGCACGTTTTCGTGGCGACGCGCCGCGAGCGAGAGCCTGGAGATCTATCGGGATGTGGCCACCGCACGGAGCCGCGTAAGAGCCGAGCC
>Ga0066683_10000591_pt1 | contig 12142 bp, 9 predicted proteins | sample GraSoiAngelo_132_FD_62296 | JGI IMG/M metagenome (GOLD analysis project Ga0066683, IMG submission 62296) | Grasslands soil microbial communities from the Angelo Coastal Reserve, California, USA - 14_0929_02_40cm | ecosystem: Environmental > Terrestrial > Soil > Grasslands | place: USA... | reverse complement strand
CACCTACGCGTCGGCCTTCTCGGCCCCCTTGACGGGCGCGCTCGCCGACCGCATCGGCAAGCGGCGCATGCTCATCGCGTGCAGCCTGGTCATCGCCGGATTCTCGGTGGCGTATGCCCTGAGCCGCAGCTACCGCGTCCCGCTCGCCCTCGCCTTCGCCCATGGGATCTTCTGGTCGGGCCTGCTCTCCGCCTCCGCGGCGTACATCACGGATATCGTTCCGGAGAGCCGGCGGGCGGAAGGGATCGGCTATTGGGGGCTGTCGACGATCGTGGCCATCGCGGTGGCGCCCACGATCGGGTTCTGGGTCTACGGCCACGGCTGGACCTGGCTGTGCGTGACCACCGGCGCCCTGAACGTCCTCATGGCCGCCATCGCCTTCCTCCTCCCCGAGCCGCACGCGCCCGCGTGGATGGGAGGAGAGAGCTTCTTCACCCGCCGCCTGCTCGAGTGGCGCGTGCTGGTGGTCTCTTTCACTCTCTTCCTCTACTCGTTCGGCTATGGTGGGATCACCAGCTTCTCGGCCCTCTACGCCGACGCCAACCACGTTGTGCCCAAAGGGATCTATTTCACCGTCCTCGCCCTCGTCATCTTGACGACGCGGCCCCTCTGCGTGCCGCTCGGCGACCGCCTGGGCCACAAGAAGGTGTTCCTCCCGAGCCTGGTCCTGATCGTCGTCGGCCTCACGCTCCTCGCCCTGGGCGGGACGCGGCCCTGGCTGGTCGCCTCCGCGGTCGTGTTCGGCACCGGGTTCGGCACGGCGTACCCGGTCTTCGCCGCCTACGTCATGCGGCACGTGGAGCCGGCGCGCCGAGGGGCGGCGTTCGGCGGGATCCTGGCCGCCTTCGACACCGGGATCGGCTCCGGATCCATCACGCTCGGCTGGATCATCGAGCACCGCGGCTTCCCGGCCGCCTTCGCGACCGCCGCGGCGCTGGCCGCCCTCTCGCTGCCCTATTTCCTCGTGACCGAGAGACGGCTACTGGCTCCTCAGCTCCCCGGCGGCCAGAGCCAGGCCGCGCCCCTCACGCCGCTGGAGTCGCCGTGGCGCGGAGACACGAGCCGCGTGTCGACGCGGTCGGAGAACACGTAGCGCGTCCAGAGACGGGGGACCGTGACGTAGAGGCGGGAGAGGTTCGACAGCCCGCCGCCGAGGACCACGACGTCGGGGTCGAGGACGTTGACGACCGATGCCAGCGCGCGCGCCATCCGGTCCTCGTACCGGCGCAGCGTCGCCTCGGCGGCCACGTCGCCGGAGGCGGCGCAGACCGCGATCCCCGCGGCGTCGAGGGACTGCCCCGTGGTTCGCTCGTGGTCGCGCGAGAGGCCCGGGCCGGACAGGTACGTCTCGATGCACCCGGTCTGGCCGCAATAGCACTGCGGTCCCGGACCTTCGTCGAGGTTGGGCCACGGCAGCGGGTTGTGCCCGAACTCGCCCGCGATCGCGTTGGGCCCGGTCCAGATGCGGCCGTGCACCACGACGCCGCCGCCGGTGCCGGTGCCCACGATCACGCCGAACACGGCCCCGGCGCCGGCGGCCGCCCCGTCCACTGCCTCCGACAGCGCGAAGCAGTTGGCGTCGTTGGCGAAGCGGAGAGGGCGGGGAAGGAGGCGGCGCAGGTCTTCGGCCAGCGGGTGCCCGTTCAGCCAGACCGAGTTGGCGTTCTTGACGAGGCCAGTGGCCGGGGAGATCGTGCCCGGCATGCCGACCCCGACGACCGCCGCCGAGCCCATCTCGGCCTCGAGGTCTTCGACCAGGGCCGCGATCGACCGGAGCGTCGCGGCATAGTCGTCCCGGGGGGTGGCCACGCGGCGCCGCGCGCGCACCGCTCCGTCGTCGCCGAGGACGGCGGCCTCGATCTTGGTGCCGCCGAGATCGATGCCGATGCGCGTCGTCAATGGCGGGAGGCGGAGAGGCCGTCCCGAGCGCGGGCATGGACCTCCGCGCCCGCGAGGACGGTCCCCACGTGGATGCTGACGGTATCGGCGGGGCTCGACGCATAACCGCCGGCGAGCGTCACCGCCACCGGGATTCCCGCCGACCGGGCGGCGGCGAAGACACGCCGGTCGCGCTCGCGCAGGCCCTCGCGGGTGAGCGCGAGGCCGCCGAGCAGGTCGTGCTCGTACGGATCGGCTCCGGCCAAGTACCACAGAAGGTCGGGCTGAAAGCCGATCGTGCGCGCGAGGGGAACTTCCAGGGCCTCGAGATATTGCTCGTCGTCCGTGCCGTCGGGCAAGCCGACGTCCACGCTGCTCGGCGGCTTCACCGCGGGGTAGTTGCTCTCCTGGTGCAGGGAGACGGTGAAGGTGTCCGGATCGCCGGCGAAGATGGCGGCGGTGCCGTTGCCCTGGTGGACATCGAGGTCCACGACGGCCACGCGGCCGATATCCCCCCCGGCGCGCAGGGCGCCGGTGGCCACCGCGACGTCGTGAACGAGGCAGAAGCCCTCGCCGTGATCGGGGAACGCGTGGTGGAAGCCGCCCCCGAGCACGATCGCGCACCCGTCCCGGCGCGCGAGACGGCCGGCTTCGATGGCCGCCCCCGCCGCCAGCCACACCCCGTCCACCAGGCCCGGAGACCACGGCACCTCGAGCAGACGCAGCTCCGCCGGCGAGAAGGCTCCGGCCTTGATCTTGCGCACGTAATCGGGCGTGTGCACGCGCAGCACGTCCTCGTCGCCGGCGGCGCGCGGGATCACGACGTCGGCGTGGTCCGCGATGCCGGCCTCGAGCAGGCGCTCCCGCACGAGCCGATACTTCTGGGCCGGGAACACGTGCGCCCCCAGGTCCACCGTGAAGCCGGGGTGGGACAGCAGCTTGAAGGGCAGCACGGCCCGGATTCTAGCGCGACCCTGCCCTCAGTCGCGGCGGGCGACGACGCCGCCGATCACGAGGTCGATGGGTATGCCCATCGGCTCGCGGAAACTCTCGAGGCCCTGGGCGAACAGGCGCTCCAGGAACCGCATCGCCACCGGCTCCACGTGCTCGAGCGAGTCGTGGGTCACGTATCCGGAGTCCTCCATCCACGCGACCGCCTCGGCGCCCGAGTCGAACCAGAGCCGTATGTTCTCGGTCCAGGCCTCGTGGGCGGTGAGGCCACCCTGGGCGAGCCGCGCCGCCACCTGCTCGACGGTGGCGGGAACGCTGATGAAGTGGGGCTCGCCGAACGTCTCCTTGAGCTTCCGGTAGAGCCGCCACGTCTGCCCGAGGGAGCGGTGCGTGTGCTCGAAGAGCTTCCAGGCCGGCTCGGGGGACTTGCGGAAGCGGCGGTAGAGCTCGGCGAACTGCGGGACGCTCGACGCGAGGCTGGTCAGGACGCCGGCGCGGCCGCCGGGCCGCAGGGTACGGCCGATGCGGGGGAGCACCTCCCGCCAGTCGAGGTACGCGAGCGCGAAGCGCAGCGAGACGGCGTCGAGGCTGCGGGCGGGCGCGGTGGCGATGAACTCCTCCGCCCGCGCGTGGACGAGGGTGAGCGACAGGCCCTCCGCCTCGGCGCGCTCGCGCGCGGTGGCCAGCATGCCCTCCGAGTAGTCGACGCCGACCACCTCGCCGGGGTGCACCAGACGCGCCATCTCGAGGGTGTAGAGCCCGGTCCCGCAGGCAAGGTCGGCCACGCGCTCGCCCCGCTGGAGCGCGAGATCGCGGGTGAGCCTTGTGTTGGGACCGGCGACGTGGCGGCTCCAGAGATCGTCGTAGCCGTCCGCGACCCTGTCGTAGGCAATCTGGGCGTACTCAGGCGAGTTGATGGCCACCCCGTTGTCACCTCCGGAGTAACCTTACCTAAAAATGGGGCCGAAAGGGCGCAACGGGCGCTCTTTTTTCGGCGATGCGAACTCGCGCACGAGCCGGGCGAACCGTGGGGCGAGGATCAGCTCGTACGTATCTTCCTTGTCCGGGAACAACTCGAGGGCGCGTCGTCGCGCGGCGGCGACGAGATCCTCGGCCTCGTCGCGCGGGAGTCGGCCCTGCATCAGGACGTTGCAGGTCAGGTCCACGACCATGCGGAGCTGCCGCAGGCGACGTTTCTCGTCCGCGAGCGCGGCCGCGTCCGCCGCGCCGACGGAGCTCACTGCAGCTCCGCGATCTTCTCCAGCTTCTCGCGCTGGCCGAGGCGGTAGAAGCGCCGGGCCTCCCGGGCCAGGTCGGCGAGCCGCGACGGGCGGAGGAACCGCTGTTCCAGCCAGCCGCAGTACGTGTAGGCCAGGCCGCTCGCCGCGCGGTAGCGCTCCGCCTGCTCGACGGACAGGTTCTCCACCAGCCGGTAACGGCGGAAGATCAGCTCCCGCAGGCGCGCGGACACCGCGCCCTCGTTCTGGAGCGAGAGCAGGAACGCGGAGCTCAGGTACTTGTCCACCTCTCCCTGCAGCTCCAGCTCGAGCTGGGTCACCGAGCGCGCGCTGCGGGCGCAGAAGACGAGGTAGACGAAGTGGCTGACCTCTTCCGTGAGCGTGCAGAAAGGGCCCAGGTTCTCCGCATCGAGGAGCACTCTCGGGTCGGAGCGGGCCAGGCACTCGCCGACGCTGCCGTCCAGGACCACGGCCAGGGAGACGTCGTCGCCCTCCTGGGTGACCAGGGTGCGGCTGCCGCCTCCCGGCAGGCCGGCCGCCTCGTCTTCGTGCAGCAGGAAGTCGGTCACCGGGGCCTGGGGCTCGAGAGCGTAGAGCGACTCCAGCCGCCGCTGGACGTGCAGCAGCAGCGAGGACAGGGCCGTCACTGGGGACGGCCTTCCCCTCCGTTCGGAACGACCGGCACGATGCCGCGCTCGGCGAGCAGCGCCGCGGCGCGGCGGCTTCCGGTCTGGATCCATCGCTCGTAGAGGGCGAGGATCGAGCGGTTGGTGCTGAAGCGGCTGGACTCCGAGACCTCCGCCAGCACGTCCGCGAACTGCGTGAAGCGGCCGGCCAGCTCGAGAAAGACGGTGGGGCCGTACGCGTCCTCCCGCCCCTCGCGGCCCAGGCACGAGTAGGCGTGCCCGCCCATCGAGCGGTAGTAGGCGAGGTCCACGAGCTTGCCGCTGAGGCTGTCGGCGAAGAACCCCGAGACGAACAGCGCGGTGTCGCCCATCGCCCGAAGGAGCCGCGTGCGTTCGGCCCGCGACGCTTCGAGCGCCCGGGCATAGAGCAGCGCGAGCGGCGTCTCGTCGTAGCCGGGCTCGGGCGGCGGAAGCGGCTCCCCGCGGACGCACGAGACGAGAAGGTTGACGAGATAGAACTCGGTGAAGGCGGAGGTACTGACCTTCTGGTGCTCCATGGCCCGTTCGAGCTGCTCACGGAAGAACTCGATCGGAGTCTCTTCGCGTACGAGCTTCTCAGCCATGATGGCCTCGCTCTGGAGCCGGGGGGCGCCTCGCACCCCCCAGCCCCCGGCCCTCTGGAATGCACGAAGCGTGCAAGCACCCGACGCCCTCGACTGCTTCCGGCTAACAACCGGAGATTGAGGGCGTTGGCCGCATGCCTCGGGCGAAAGTCCCGTCCCTACGAACCTCCTTGAGTGTCACCCCCCGACACCTTCCAGTTCCGTCCCAGGAGCGCGGCGTGCTCAACCATGATGCAGCGGTCCATCACCACGATCGCTCCCGCGGTGGCGGCACGCCGGGCCGCGTCTTCATCCACACACCCCAGTTGGAACCACAGGGCGGGTGCGCGCGCGGCCAGCGCGTCGTCCACCACGCCCGCCAGCTCCTCGCGCCGCCGGAACACGTCTACCACGTCCAACCGGCCCGGCACGTCCTGCAGCCGGCGATAGACCTTCTGGCCGAGGATCGTCTCTTCCCGGGGGTACACGGGGACGACCTCGTAACCCCGATCGAGGAGATACCGGCCGATCCGGTTGGAGTCGCGATGCGGCTTGGGGGAGAGCCCGACCACCGCGATGCGCCGCGCCGTCTCCAGCAGGCGGTGCACCGCCGCATCGTCGGGGTTCTGGAAGCTCACGCGGTCATTGCACGAACGTGACCTTGTTGATCTCCTTGAGCGTGGTCGCGCCCGTGAACACCTTCTCCAGCGCCGACTCCCGCAGGAACGTCATGCCTTCCTCGCGCGCGGCTTGCTTGATCTCGGCCGTCGGCCGCCGCTCGAGGATCATCTGCCGGATGCGGTCGGACATGTCCAGCAGCTCCGCCACCGCCGTCCGGCCCCGGAAGCCCGTGCCCCCGCAGTCCTCGCAGCCGGGGGCGTCGTGGAAGACCTGGTCCTGATAGAGGTCGGGGTCGAGCCCCGACTCCTGCAACGACGTCGGCGACACCTCGGCCGGACGGCGGCAGGACCGGCACAGGAGGCGCACGAGGCGCTGGGCCATGATGCAGTTCAGGGCGGACACGAAGTTGTAGGGCTCGACGCCCATGTGCAGGAAGCGGCCGATCACGTCGAAGACGTTGTTGGCATGCACGGTGGTGAAGACGAGGTGGCCGGTGAGGGCGGACTGGACGGCGATCTGGGCCGTCTCGGGGTCACGAACTTCGCCGACCATGATCTTGTCCGGGTCGTGCCGCAGGATCGAGCGCAGCCCGCGGGCGAAGGTGAGGCCCTTCTTCTCGTTCACCGGGACCTGCGTGATGAGCGGGATCTGGTACTCGACGGGGTCCTCGATGGTGATGATCTTGTCCTCGGCGGTGGCGATCTCCGACAGCGCGGCGTAGAGGGTGGTGGTCTTCCCGCTGCCGGTGGGCCCGGTCACCACCACCATGCCGTAGGGCTCCGTAATGTACTTCCGGAACTTGCGGAGATCGGAGTCGGCGAAGCCGAGCACGTCGAGGCGCAGGCTGCGGAAGGCCTCGTTGAGCGACTCCTTGTCGAGGATCCGGATGACGGCGTCCTCTCCGTGCATGGAGGGCATGATCGAGACGCGGAAGTCGATCGTGCGTCCCTTCACGCGCAGCCGGAACCGGCCGTCCTGCGGCACCCGCTTCTCGGCGATGTCCAGCTCGGACATCACCTTGATCCGGCTGATGATCGTGTCGTGGTGGCGCTTGTCGAGCGGCGCCAGCGCCGGGTAGAGGACGCCGTCGATGCGGTACTTGATGAGCACCTCGCGGTCCTTGGTCTCGACGTGGATGTCCGAGGCCCGCCGGTCGATCGCGCCCAGGACGAGCGAGTCCACCAGGCGGACGATCGGGCTCTCCGCGGGCAGCACCCGCGGGTCGGCGACGTCGGTCTCGTCGTCGGCGACGAGCTGCAGGCGCAGCGGCTCGCTCGCCTGCTCGAGCATCAGCTCCCCGCCGCGGTGGCGCTTCAGCGCCTGCTCCACACGCGCGCGCGGCGCCACCACCGCCTCCACCGGGCGGCCGAGCAGGAACTCGATCTCGTCCACCTTCGTCGGATCCTCGAGCCCGCCGAACGCGAGCACGAGCCGGCGCCCCTTGCGTTCCACGGGAACGCAGCCGAAGCGCACGAGCAGCTCCAGCGGCGCCTCCGCCCAGAGCTCGGGATCGTCATCGCGGGGATCGAGGGGGTCGTAGGGGAAGTTGAGCGCAGCGGCCTGGCGCCGAGCCTGCTCGGGCATGCGGCAGAATCGTAACACGTCTGCAAGGTTGACTCGCGGAGAACAAGGGCGTAACTTGCGGACGGCCCGTGTGTTGGCGCGTGGCCGATGATGAGCACCCGTCGACGCTCCCGACCGTGATGGAGCCCCGCTAGAGCCCGCCGATGGCCGCCCTGGAACCCGGCAGCCTTCTCGCCCACTACCGGATCCTGGAGAAGCTGGGAGGCGGCGGGCAGGGGACGACCTACAAAGCGGAGGACACGCGGCTCAGCCGGCCGGTCGTGGTGAAGATCCTCCACCCGGACCTCGCGGGCAGCGAGGGTGCGCGCCGCCGCTTCGAGCGCGAGGCCTGCCTGTGCTCCGCGCTCGACAACCCGAACATCTGCGCCATCTACGACGTGGGGGAGGCCGGTGGGCTCGCCTACATCGTGATGCAGTACGTGGAAGGCCCCACGCTCCGCCAGCTCATGAACGGCCGGCCGCTCGACATGCTGAGCGCGCTCTCGATCGCCATCCAGATCGCCGACGGACTGGCCGTGGCGCATTCCCGCGGCATCGTCCACCGCGACATCAAGCCGTCGAACATCGTCGTGCAGCCGGGAGGACAGGCCAAGCTGCTCGACTTCGGCCTGGCCAAGATGCTGGAGCCCGACGACGGCCGCGATCCCGCGGAACGCGCGCAGGAGGCGGCCACCGAAGTGGGCGTGCCCTACGGCTCCATGGGCTACGGCTCTCCCGAGCAGGCCCAGGGTGCCCGCGTCGACCACCGCTCGGACATCTTCAGCCTCGGCGTGGTCCTCTATGAGATGCTGACCGGGCAGCGCGCTTTCCGCGGCCGCTATCCGATCGAGGTCCTGCACGCCGTCATCCACGACCCGCCCAAGCCCGCGATCCAGATCAACCCTCGCATCCCGCCCGCCCTCCAGGCCGTCGTCGATCGCGCTCTGGCCAAGGATCCCGCCGACCGCTACCAGACGATGGCGGCCCTGCGCGACGATCTCAAGGCGCTGAGGCGACGGTTGTCGCCGGAGCCGGGCGCGGCGACGGCCGAGGCGATGGCCCGGCTCCGCCGCCGCCGCCGTGCCCGCGCGACCTGGTTCCTCACCGGCGGGCTGGCGCGCATGCTCGGCCGGCTGCGGCCCGTGCCCTGGGTGAGGCGGGGCGCGGCTCCGGGCAGCGCCGGCGAGCCCGCCTCGCGGCCGGCTTCCTGGGGCACGGAGACGAAGCCGACGATCGCGGTGCTGCCGTTCCGCAACCTCTCCGGCGACCCCGAGGCGGCCTTCTACGAGTTTTCGCTCGCCGACGGCGTCATCACCGAGCTGGCCATGCTCCGCTCGCTCGTCGTCCGCCCTTCGTCCTACGTCGCGCGCTACGTGGGACAGAACATCGATCCGCGTCAGGTCGGGGAGGAGCTGGCGGTCGGCCACGTCCTCACCGGCACCTACATCAAGGCCCCGGAGACGATGCGGGTGAGCGCGCAGCTGCTGGCGACCGAGACCGGCGAGATCCTCTGGAGCGAGAAGATCGACATCGCGGCCCGGGACCTGATCGGCATCCAGGACACCATCGCCGAGCGCGTGGTGAGCGGGCTGCGCCTCAAGCTCACCCCGGAGGAGCAAGAGAAGATCGAGCGCCTGCCCACGCAGGATGCCGCGGCGTACGAGTTCTACCTCCGCGGGCGCGACCTGCTCTACCGCTTCATCCTCAGCTCCTTCGACGACTCGGACCTCGAAGAGGCGGTCCGGATGTTCAACGAGGCGGTGGGAAAGGACCCGCTCTTCGCGCTCGCGCACGCGGCCCTCGGCCGCTGCTACGTCAACCACGCCCAGGGGTACGGGGGCGTCGACTATTACCTGCTCGCCGAGCGCGCGCTGCGGCGGGCGCTGGAGCTGGATCCGGCTCTCGTGGAGGCTCGGCTCCAGATGGTCCACGTCGATCTCCATCAGGGGAACAAGGAGCGGGCCCACGAGACGGTGGCGGCGCTCCTGAAAGAGGCCCCGAACGATCCCGCGGTGCTGTACGTGGCGGGAATGCTCTACCGGCTGGACGGGCTCTACGACCAGGCCCTGGCCGTCTTCGACAAGCTGCTGGAGCTGAACCCGCAGGACGTGGTCATCGTCAGCTACAACAAGGGACGCGTCTACACTCACCAGCGCCTTTACGACCAGGCGGTCGAGGAGCTGGAGCGCGCGCGAACGGCGGAGCCTGACCATCCCCTCGTAAAGACCTTTCTCGCGATGTGCTACTTCAACCAGGGACGCGTGGACGAGGCGCAGGCGCTCATGGAGGACGTCCTCGCGCACCATCCGCATCTGGACGGGGTCCAGCCCGTGCTGGCCTGGTGCCTCAGCGCCAAGGGCGAGCACGAGCGCGCCCGGGCCCTCATCACGGACCGCGTGAAGGAGACCGCGGCCGCCGACCACGACATCGCCTTCTGGCTCGCCTCCTTCTACGCGCTGGAAGGGCTGGGGGACGAGGCGCTCGAATGGGTGCGCCGCGCCGTCCGGCTCGGCAACGAGAACTATCCCCTCTTCGCCGACAGCCGCAAGCTCGATCCCCTGCGGGCCGACCCGCGCTTCCAGGAGCTGCTGGAGGACCTGAAGCGGATCTGGCAGGACCGCCGCGCCCGCGACCCGGTCGGTATCGCCTGAGGAGGTGAGACGTGCCCGCGCCCAAGGATCTGCTGGAGCGGATCCAGCTCCGGCTGGAGGAGAGCTTCACCGGGATCGGTGAAAAGGTCAGCGACCTTCCGGCGGCGGACATCGCGGACCTGCTGAACCAGCTCAACCGGGCCGAGGCGGCCAGCGTCGTCATGATGCTGCCGCCGGCGCGGGCGGTGGAGGTCATGGACCAGCCGACGCTGGGCCGGCGGGCCGCCATTCTCGAGCAGCTCGAGCCGGCGCGGGCGGCGCAGATCCTGGAAGGTCTCTCCGCCGACCAGCGCACCGACATCGTCCAGCAAATGGGCGAGCTCGAGCGCCGGAGGCTCCTGCCCAAGCTCAAGCCCGAGGTCCGGGCCGAGGTGGAGCGATTGCTCCAGTACCCGGAACACACCGCCGGCGGCATCATGACGACCGAGTTCGTCCGCCTCGACCCGAAGATGACGGTGGGCGAGGCGCTCAAGCATATCCGCTCGGTAGCCCGGGAGAAGGAGTCGATCTTCTCCTGCTACGTCCTCGATGCCGAAGGGCACCTCCTCGGAGCCGTCTCCCTCCGCGACCTCGTGATGGCCGAGATGAACCAGCCGGTCACCGAGGTCATGCGCAAGAAGCCGGTGTTCGTCAGCGCCCTGGACGACCAGGAGGTGGTCGCCAACAAGATCAGCAAGTACAACCTGCTCGCGGTCCCGGTGCTGGAGAAGGACGGCACCGTAGTGGGGTTCGTGACCGTGGACGACGTCATCGACGTCATCCGCGAGGAGGAGACGGAGGACATCCTGAAGATGGGCGGCATCGAGCCCGGCGCGCTCGACCGGCCCTACTTCGAGAACTCGATCCCCCACGTCGTGCGCAAGCGCATCGGATGGCTGATGCTGCTCTTCGTGGCCGAGACGTTCACCGGCACGGTGCTGCGCTTCTACGAGAACGAGCTGGCGGCGGTGGTGGCCCTCTCCTTCTTCATTCCGTTGCTGATCGGCACCGGCGGGAACGCCGGCTCCCAGACCGTGACCACGGTGATCCGCAGCATCGCCCTCGGCGAGATCGGCCTCCGCGACGCGGGGCGGGTGCTCGCCCGGGAGGCATCCACCGGCGTCCTCATCGGGCTGCTCGTGGGAGCGATCGCCTTCGGACGGGCGCTGCTGTGGGGGGCCCACATGCCGCTGGCGATCACGGTCGCGATCACCGTGCTCGTCATCTGCTCGTGGTCCACGACCGTCGGCTCGCTCATTCCCATCGCGGCCGAGCGCTTCGGCATCGACCCCGCGGTGCTCTCCGCGCCGCTGATCGCCACCCTCGTCGACGCCACCGGGCTCGTCATCTACTTCACGATCGCCAAGGCGATCCTCCACTTGTAGTGTCTCGTCCCCGGGCGGCGCTGCTGGCGGCGGTGACGCTGCTCGTGCTGGTCGCCGCGCGGCGAGACACCTGGCCCTGGCTGCGCGGCCCCGCGCCCTATCCGCCGGAATGGCAGTGGGGCTACGCGCCGAAGCCGGCGCCCTCCGGCCGGCTCGCGCCGGCGGTGGGCCTGGCGGGTGCGCTCGTTGGCCTCGCCGCTCTCGCGGGACGGGCCGCGTCCCGCCGCGGGGCGAGGGCCGGCCTTCTGGCCGCGGGCACGGTCGTGGGCTGCGGTTTCCAGCTCGCGCTGCTCGGCCTCGAGCCCGCGGGCGCGGCCGCGGAGCTGGAGCGCCGCACGACGAGCGGCTCGTTCACCTCGTATTTCAAGGTCGCGGCCGGAGTGGAGGACGCCGGCGATTTCCTGGCCCGCCACGACGAGCTGTTGCCGCGCTTCCGCCACGGCGCTCTCCATGCCGCCACCCACCCTCCCGGTCCCATCCTCTATTACGTCGGCTGGCAACGGCTCGCCGCGCGCCTGCCCCGGCTGGCGGCGGCGCTCGGGGGCGAGACACGGGCCGCGGCGCTCGCCGGCGCCACGCTCCTCGGCTTGCTGGGAGCGGCGGCGTGCTTTCCGGCGGCCGCGCTGGCCCGCGCCCTGGGCGCCCATC
>Ga0066683_10000589_pt1 | contig 12148 bp, 11 predicted proteins | sample GraSoiAngelo_132_FD_62296 | JGI IMG/M metagenome (GOLD analysis project Ga0066683, IMG submission 62296) | Grasslands soil microbial communities from the Angelo Coastal Reserve, California, USA - 14_0929_02_40cm | ecosystem: Environmental > Terrestrial > Soil > Grasslands | place: USA... | reverse complement strand
GATGTACGCCGCCATTGGCAAGCACGACCTCGCCGGCGCCGGCGCGCCCTACCCCGACGCCCAGCAGAAACTCGAGCTCGCCCTCTCGCTCGACCACGCACCGGGCGTTCCGGATGCGCTCGCCAAGCAGCTCACTGCATTCAATGATCTCGTGAACAACACGGAGAGCCTGGTACAGGCGATCTCGAACAAGGACGCTGCCGCCACCAAGAGATACTCCGACGCGGTGCAAGCGGGACTCAAGACGCTCACCGCGCTCGAGGCCGCCCTGCCCGCCGATTACGAGGTCAAGACCTACGCCCCTCTGCAAAAGGGTTACGACGCGGCCATCAAGTCCCTGAAGGGGTAGATCAGTCCGGCCGGCGCAGCGCGCCGCTCTTCCCGCCGCGCTTCAAGACCAGCGTCACGTCATCGATGGTCATCCACCGGTCGACGCTCTTTGCCATGTCGATGACCGTCAACGCCGCGGTGGCCACGGCCGTTAGCGCTTCCATCTCGGCTCCAGTCTTGCCTTCGCAGCGCACGCGCGCCTCGATCCGGATACCGGGCAGACCGCGGTCGGGCACGCAGTCGACGTCGACGACGGTCAATACCAGGGGATGACACATCGGGATCAGTTCGCTGGTGCGCTTGGCCGCCTGAATGCCCGCGATCCGCGCGGTGGCGATCACTTCACCTTTTGGAAGGTTGCCGCCCACGATCGCGTCGAAGGCGGCCAGGCTCATTTTGACCGCCCCCCGCGCGCGGGCTTCCCGACGGCTGCTGGGCTTGGCAGAAACGTCGACCATGCGCGCTTCGCCACCCGGCCCGAGGTGCGTCAGCCTGGCGGCTTTCACCCGCCCGGCTCGCGAAGGGCGTCCAGGTCGTCCCGCCGCATGTCCTTCTGGTGGGTTTGCGCGGTAGCACCGCGGGCGATCACGTGATCACCGTAGCGATCGCGCAGTTCGTCGAGTCGCTCATCGAGCTGGGCTAGCCTCGATGACCGTCCCTCGAGCAGGCTCAGCTGCGTGGCGCATGGCTCGAGATTGCTCACGCCGGCCCCGATCAGCCGGATCGGCCGCGCGGCATCCAACTGCGTTTCCAGCAGGTGGCGTAGGGCGGCGGCGATCTGGTCGTCTCGGTCGGTCGGGTAGGGCAGGGTGGCCTGTCGTGACTGGGTGTCGAACGGTTGATAGCGAACCTTCAGGACCACGGTGCGCGCCGACAGCCCGTGCGCCCGTAGGCTCTGGGTGACGTCCTGCAACAAACGGAGGGCGGTGGACCTTACCCTGCTGGCGTTCGTCTGGTCATGATCGAATGTGACCTCGCGCGAGATGCTCTTGGGATCGCCCGGCAGAAGGACGGGGCTGGGGTCGATGCCACGAGCGTGCGCGCCGAGGATGCGGCCGTACTGCCCGAAGAGTTCGCCCAGCAGTGGATCGGGGAGGGCCGCCAGATCGCCAATGGCGCGGACACCCACACGCTCCAACCGCACCACGGTGGCCGGGCCGCAGCCGGGCAACCTCGCCAGTGGCAGGGGAGCCAGAAACGCCGCCTCGCGGCCCGGCTGGACGACGACGAGACCGCGGGGCTTGCGCAGCTCGGAGGCGACTTTGGCGACGAGCTTGGAGCTCGCGACGCCAATGCTGAGGTCGAGCCCGCAGCGCTCCTTGACTTCATCGCGCAAGCGCACCGCGACGACGTCCGGCTGTCCCATGAGCGCCTCCTGGCCGGTCAGGTCCAGGTACGCCTCGTCGAGCGCGATCGGCTCGATTACCGGCGAGTAGCGATCAAGGATCTTGAAAACCGACTTTGACGCCTCGCGGTATGCCTTGAAGTCACAGGGCACGAAGACCGCCGTCGGGCACAGCCGCCGGGCGCGGCTGAGCGGCATCGCGGATCGAACCCCGAAAGGCCGGGCCTCATAGGACGCCGCCGCCACGACGCCGCGCTCGCCCGGGACGCCCGCGCCGCCCACGATCACGGGCTGGCCGCGCAGCTCCGGGCGGCGAAGCTGTTCGACGGAGGCGTAGAAGGCATCGAGATCGACGTGCATGACGACGCGGCGCACGAAGCCAGTCTATCGGCCTCCGGGCAGGCTGTAACAGAGCGGTAACGCGCTTGCAAATGGCGTGTCGCGCGGGGAACGCGTTGCTATGATCCCCGAGCTGGCTAGGCCCGCCGGCGTCCCTGATTCCCGTCCCCCCTCTTCTGATCCAACGCCAACCCCTCCTTCCGGCGGGCCGCGCTTTTCCCCGGGGTCGGGTTAGACCGAGACCTTCTCCCGCTCGCGCTCGCGCTCTTTTTCGGTGGGTTTAGGCGGCGGGCTGCCATAGGCGCGCAGGTCGTCCTCGGTCAGATGCCCGGCCGCGATCAGCAGCTCCACATAGGTGACCCCAAGGTGTGGCGCTGCCCGGCGCAGTACCCAGGGGGGCGGATTCTCCTTGTTCTTGTTGACGGCCTGGTAGAAATAAATCTGGTTGAGGTCGCAACGGACGGCCAACCGGTGCAGGGAGATGTTCTGCTCGCGACACTTGCGCTTTAAATACTCGCGGAAGTCCACCGCCCCAACCTCCAGAACCCATCCGCGAAGTTACTCGCGCGACGTCACCTCATTATAGGTATCGGCTGGCCGCGCCTCCGGCATGAGCCTGCTGATGACGGTCGGCAGCTCCCCCAGCCGCTGGATGACGAAATCGGCCAGGCCGGAGTCCTCCTCCCGGCGCCACTCGCGAGTCAGCACCGCCCGCATGCCCAGCGTTTTGGGCCCCTGGATGTCCTCCTTCACCCGGTCGCCCACGAACAGGGCGCGCCGAGCCTCGACGCCGAGTTTGCGGAGGGCGTCGGCATAGATCTCGGGGTGTGGCTTGCGCACGCCGACCTCCGAGGAGAAGCTGACGGCTTCAAAGAAGGACTCAATATGGAGTGCCGACAGCTGGGCTTTCATCAGCCGGGGCAGGTAGGCGGCGTTGGAGACCAGACCCAGGCGCAGCCCTCGCCGCCGAAGGGTGTCGAGCGTCCCCACGACGTCGGGACCGACGTGGACACTATTCAGCCAGCCCTCCTGTTCCAGCTCCATGACCCGCTCGATCAGCGCCGGCTCCAGCTCCAGGCCAAGGGCGCGGAGCGCGCGGTCGTAGATCGTCGCGATCTCGACCTCCTCGGGCCGCCCCGCCTCGTAATCGCGCTGGATCTCGTCGTCGACCGTTTTCGAGACGTGCTCGATGAGGACGTGCGCCGCCGGGATATCTCGATCCAGGGTGTCGGCCAGCAGCCGGTTGACCTTTTCATAGGCGCCGACCAGCGCCGAGTGAGGGCGCTCGTCGAAATAGATGAGGGTGTGCCCGTAGTCGAAAAGCACGGCCTCGAGCGGTTCGCTCATGCCAGCGACCGCAAGGTGGTGAGGTTTTCGAGCCCCTCCAGCATCTCCTCGCCGGGCGTTTCCAGCACGAACGCGCAGTGAGCCAGCGGCTCGTAGTGCAGCAGCGCCCGGAAGCCCTCGAGCCCGATGTTGCCCTGGCCGATGTTCACGTGCCGGTCCGCCTTGCCACCGAGCGTCACGGTCGTGTCGTTGCAGTGGCAGGCGCGAATCCGTTCCGCCGGAACGATGGCGGTCAGCCGGTCCAGGGTGGCGCGCATGCCGTCCGTGCCGCCGTCGTCGTAGCCGGAGGCGTAGGCATGCGCGGTGTCGAGGCACACGCCCAGGCGCGCTGAGTGCTGGGGCAGCCTGGCGAGGATCTGCGCCAGGTCGTCGAATTTCGCGCCGACATAGGCGCCACCGCCGGCAGAGGTCTCGAGCAGGCACATCGTTGATCCGTTGGCGTTGCCCAGCACTTCGTCGAGCGCCGCGACCACCCGGTCGATCCCGGCCTGCGCGCCGTCGCCCATGTGACTGCCCACGTGGGTGACGACGTAGTGACAACCATAGGATTCGGCTCGGACCAGCTCCGCGGCCAGCGCCGCTCGCGATTTCTTCATGAAGTTCGGGTTCGGACTGGCCAGGTTGATGAGGTACATAGCGTGCGACATCGCCGGCCGGACATCGAGCTCCTCGAGCGAGCGCTTGAAGTAGGCGGTCGCCTGTGGATCGACGGCCGCGGATCGCCAGGCGCTCGGATTGCCGGTGAAGATCTGGACCGCCTTGAGCTGCAGCGTCTTGATCATCTCGATGGCCTTGTCGAGACCGCGGCCGGTGTGCACGTGCATGCCGATGCGTCGTTCCTGAGCCATCGATCCATTCTATGAAGGCCCGGTAGACTGACTCTTCGTGTTCCGACTTACAACGTTTTCCGTGGGACCATACGACAACAATGTCTACGTCCTCAGCGATCCGAAGAGCAAGGAGGCCCTGCTGATCGACGCGGCCAACGATGCGCCGCGCATCATCACGGAGCTCGAGGGCTTGCGAGTTAGCCACATCCTGACAACCCACGGACACGCCGACCACCTCCAGGCCTTGAAATCGGTGCGCGAGCAGACGCATGCCCGGTTCACCTGTCACGAGGCCGACGAGTCGATGATGCCAATCAAGGCCGATCACCGCGTCCAGGATGGCGAGCGATTTCGCTTCGGCGACTACGAAGTACTCGCGCTGCACACGCCGGGGCACACCCCTGGCAGCGTCTGCTTCGTCGCCGGCGAGCGGCTGTTTTCTGGCGATACCCTGTTCCCGGGAGGTCCCGGAAATACGGCCAATCCGTACGCCAGCTTTCCCACCATCATCGAGAGCATCCGGCACAAGCTTTTCACGCTTCCCGATCACACCGAGGTTCTGCCGGGACACGGCAAGCCCACCACAATCGGGCGGGAGCGCCCTCACCTCGACGAGTGGATCGAGCGCGGCTGGTAGCGCGGGCCGCCCAGCCGGCTCGGCCGGCTTCTGATTTCCAGCCCAGGGACCCACGCCGCATCCAGCGGGTGCGCTCCATCCGAGCCCGACCCGATCGCCTGGATCTGACCGCCGAGGACGATCGTGGCCGGCGCGTGCCGCTCGAGGTGCGCCCGGTGGCGCCGGATATCGTCCGGTTGCACATCGGGGCTGGCCCGGCTCGGCCGTCTCGGCTGCTTGCTGCGGGAGCACCCACCGGTACGGAGTGGGCTCTCGAAGAAACGGCGACCGGCTGGGCGGTGCGAACCTCGGCCGTCACGATGACGATCGACCGCGATCCGTACCGGCTGCGGCTGGCCGATGCATCCGGCGCCGAGCGCCTCGTCGAGGAGCCGCACGACCAGGACATCCGTGGCGCGTATCACCATTTCCCCACCGGGCACGCCCGCGGCCTGCGCTGGCTGACCGCGGGGCTGAAGCCGGCAGAGGCGTTGTTCGGGCTTGGGGAACACTTCGGCGCGCTGGACCGTCGCGGCCAGGCGTTTTCCTCCTGGACGGTCGATGCCTTTGGCGTGCGCAGCGATCGAGCTTACAAGAACGTGCCACTCCTGTTGAGTTCCGCAGGCTACGCCGTTTTCTTCGACATGACGGGTCCGCTCTACTACGAGCTCGGCCAATCGTCGGTCGCCGCCTGGCAGGTTACCGCCAGAGCTGACCATTTGCGTCTCTACCTGATCCTCGGTGATGGAATCGCGCCGCTCCTCCGGGGCTACCACCGGCTGACGGGCGCACCCGCGGTGCCGCCCGATTGGTCGTTCGGCTTCTGGATCAGCCGTTGGGGTTATCGCAACCGTGAAGAGGTGATGGCCGTGGCGCGCCGCATGCGCGAGGAGCGGGTGCCGTGCGATGTCATCCATATCGATCCGTACTGGATGCGCTATCACGAAGGCCATCAGGGCGATTTGGTTTGGGATGAATCGGCGTTTCCCGACCCCAGGGGCATGATCGATGAGCTCAAAGGGCTCGGCTTCCGGGTCAGTCTGTGGGAAAGCCCGTACGTCCCGCTCGATTCAGGAATGCGGACCGAGGGTGAGCGAAAGGGTTTCTTGTTAACGGCGAAGGCGGGCGGTGGGCCTGCCCTGGTGCATGGCTTCGCGAAACCCAGCGCGGCTGTCGATTTCACGAACCCCGATGCTGTCGAGTGGTTCAAAGCAAAGAACCGCCAGCTGCTGGAGATGGGGGTCGCCGTCATCAAGACGGATTTCGCGGAAGACGTGCCTGGCGACGCCGTTGCCCACGACGGCACGCCGGCCGAGGAGCTGCACAACCTGTATCCCTTGCTTTATCAGCGCGCGGTCTTTGATGCGACGAAAGAGATCCATGGCTACGGGCTGATCTGGGGACGTTCCGGCTATGCCGGCTCGCAGCGCACCCCGGTGCACTGGGGCGGCGATCCTGGTTGCACGTTTGCCGACATGGCGGCCAGCCTGCGCGGCGCGCTCAGCTGGATCCTGTCGGGCGCGGCGTTTGCCAGCTTCGACATCGGCGGCTTTTTTGGGATTCCCATACTGACGGACCCTCCCAGTCCGGAGCTCTACGTGCGCTGGGCGCAAATGGGACTGCTCTTCTCGCACGCTCGGGCTCACGGCCACACGGCGCCGCGCGAGCCGTGGGCCTATGGGGAGCCGGCGCTCAGCATCTTCCGGCGCTATGCGGAACTGCGCTACCGGCTGCTCCCGTATCTTTACAGCGCAGCGCTTCGGGCCGTCGACGGAATCCCGTTGGTTCGTCCGCTGATCTACGACCATCCCTTGGATCCGACAACCCACCACGTGGACGACGAATATTTCCTGGGGCCCGACTTGCTGGTCGCTCCGATGTTCAAGTCACGCGGTTCGCGCGAGATCTATCTGCCCGACGGGGGCTGGTATGACTACTGGACGGAACGTCGTTTCGATGGCCCGCGCTGGATCGACTATGACGCGGAGCTGGAGACGTTACCCCTTTTCGTGCGCTCCGGCGCCGTCATCCCGATGGGTCCCGAACTCCAGTTCGTGAATGAACGCAGTTGGGATCCACTGACCTTCGACGTGTACCCCGGCGGTCCGAGCGTGACGGAAGTGAGAGTGGCCGACGATCATCGCAACCTCGAGTTCAGGTTGACGGTTGAAGGGGCGCGCCTGCTCCTCGAAGGCGGCCCGCTCGAGTACGAAGCTGCAGTCCGCGTGCACCGACCGGACGGGCCACCACTTGCCACCGTCCTCGGACGACCGCTGGCGCTTCAGGGAATTGCGCCTTGACCCGGCGGGTTAAGAAGTTCGTATGGCACTGAGTCCGCAGCCGGCCGGAGCACTCTCCAGCTCGGAGGCGGCGCCGGTTGGGACATGGTTTCGACGGGCACGCATCTTCGTGCTGCTCGGCGGCCTGACCGCATTCGGTCCCCTCTCGATCGACATGTACCTGCCCGCCCTACCGGGGATCGGGAGGGACCTGGCGGCGAGCGAGTCCGTGATCCAACTCACACTGACCGCGTGTCTTACCGGCCTGGCCGTTGGTCAGATCCTCGCGGGACCGTTGAGCGACCGGCTTGGGCGGAGACGCCCGCTGTTGATCGGCGTCGCCGGGTACGTCCTGGCCTCGCTTCTGTGCGCGATCGCGCCGGCGGCGCCGTTGCTCGTTGGGTTTCGGCTGCTGCAGGGGCTGGCCGGGGCCGCGGGCATCGTCATCGCGCGGGCGATCGTGCGCGACCTCTACGCCGGCTCGGCCGCGGCGCGGTATTTCTCCCGGCTGATCCTGATCATGGGTCTGGCCCCGATTCTGGCGCCGATCATCGGCGCCCAATTGCTCCGATTCACGTCGTGGCACGGCATCTTCGTGACGCTAGCCATCATCGCCGGCCTCCTCTGGCTGGGCGCCGCAGTGGGCTTGCCTGAAACACTCCCCGCGGCACGCCGTAGCAGTGGTGGACTGCGCGGCACCCTGGGCACGTTTCGAGCGCTCCTCTCCGACGCGCGATTCATCGGCTATGCGCTCTCCGCCGGGCTGGCTTTTGGCGCGATGTTTGCCTACATCGCGGGATCGCCATTCGTCCTGCAGGAGATCTACGGAGTATCGCCGCAGGCCTTTAGTCTGATTTTCGGGACAAATGCCCTTGGCTTTGTGGCCGCGAGCCAGATCAACGGCAGCCTCGTCGGCCGGATTCCGCCTGCCCGGCTGCTCACTGCGGGCCTGATCGCGGCCGCGGTGGCCAGCCTCACCATTCTGCTCGTTATCCTGGTCGGCGGCCTCGGCCTGGTCGCGCTCTGGCCTCCACTATTCGTATTGGTCTCGAGCATCGGGTTCATCGTGCCGAACGCGACCGCACTGGCGCTCTCCCGGCGACCGGACGCGGCTGGAACCGGTTCCGCGTTACTCGGAGTCATTCAGAGTGGCGTCGGAGCTGCTGGGGCGCCGCTTGTCGGCGTCGCCGGGATCAGCTCAGCGCTGCCGATGGCGGGCGTGATCGCGTTCTCCGGTACCGGCGCGATTCTTGCGTTCACGCTCACGTCGGCCATGGCCACAAAAAGGGAGAGGCCGGTCAGCTAGTCGCCACGCTCCTCGACGCGGAGGAAGACCTCAGAAGCCTGCAGGATCTTCTCGGTCCGGCTGTTCGGAATGTGGATCCGCACGCCCGCATGGGCGGCCGTGCCGAAGTCCCAGCCGTCGAGATAGCGCGAGCGGATCTCGGCGATCGTCTTGACCGCCGCCGTGCTTGACCCGTTGGTCATCCAGACCGTAGGCTCGCGAGCCGTCGCATAGCCGAGTCCGACCTCCGTGCCGCTGTCGCGGAAGAACCGCAGGCTCGCCAGCGACGCCTCGGGTGGCACCAGGTCATTCGAGCTTTCCGCCACCTGCTGCAGGGTCGGCATCTGCCCCTGAGCGACGGTGGTGCGCACCTGTATGCGCGCCTTCAGGTGCTGTGAGCGCTCCCGTTTCTTCTGCTCGCTGACGACTTGCTGGATCTGGGCGCGCAACCGGCCGAGCGCCTCCTCCAGCGGCGCCATCTCCGCCACGATCTCGCGCACTCGCCGAGCCAGTTCGTCGTCGGACGCCTGCTCGAGCGTCGGATGCTCCGCCATCGCCATACAATTATTGGCCAGCGTGTCGGTTGCACAGGCGTCGATCAGCCAGCTGAAGGATGAGATCAGCAATCGGCTCGATGCGCTCCGGCCGGAGCTGGAGCGGATCGGGCGTGACATCTACGCGAACCCGGAGATTGCCTACGAAGAGCGCCAGGCGGTGGCCTGGCTGACCGAGCTGCTCAAGAAATACGGGTTCGCGGTCGAGGTGGGCGTCGCGAACACCCCGACGGCCTTTGTCGCCACCCGGCGAAATGGCAGCGGCCCCACGATCGCCTTCCTGGCGGAATATGACGCGCTCCGCGGTCTGGGCCACGGCTGCGGGCACAACCTGATCGGGACCGCCTCGACCGGGGCGGGGATTGCGCTCGCCGATCTGCTCGAGCGTTTGCCGGGTTGCGTGCTCGTCATCGGGACGCCGGCGGAGGAAGGCGGCGGGGGAAAAATCCGGCTGATCCGCGCAGGCATTTTCCAGCAGGTCGATGCCGCGATGATGGTTCATCCCGACACCCGTACTCAGGTCCTGCACTGGGCGCTGGCGGTGACCCACATGCATTTCGAGTTCACCGGGAAGGCCGCGCACGCCTCGGGCGACCCGGAAAAAGGCATCAATGCGCTCGATGCCTTCGTCCTCGCATACAACGGGATCAGCCTGTTACGCCAGCAGATGAAGGATGGCGCGCGACTGCACGGTTTTCTCAAAGAAGGCGGCACCGCGCCCAACATCATTCCCGAGCGGACCAGCGGCGAATTCCTGGTACGCGCCCGCGACGAGGCCTACATGCAGGAGCTCGTCCAGAAGGTCAAGAACATCTTCCAGGCGGCCGCGCTCGCTACCGGCTGCAGCGTCAAGCTGAGCTTCGACGAATCGCCCTACGCTGACCTGCGCAACAACGGGGTGCTGGCGAAACTCTTCGAAGGGAACCTGCAGCGTCTGCGGATCGACCCGGTCGAGGGTGTTCCCTGGGAGAATGCAGGTTCCACCGACATGGGTAACGTCAGTCATGTGGTGCCGGCTCTTCATCCCACCATCGGTATCGCGCCTTCGGAAGTTCCCGGCCACTCGCAGGCCTTCCTGGAGGCCTCGGGCTCGCCTCGCGCCTACCAGGCGATGATCGACGCCGCCAAAGCCCTGGCCATGACGGGCGCCGACCTGCTGTCCGACGCTGCGCTGGTCGAGCAGGCAAAGGGAGAGTTCCGCCGAAGCTGACGCCGCTTTAGCGAAACTTAGCCTGATGATCAACGAGCGTTACCGGGAGGATCGCGAGCGCCGCCGCCTTGGCAGCCTTACGGTTTACTCGGGCCCCACGCACTCCGGCAAAACCAAGAAGCTGGAGGCCGAAGCAGAGCGGGCCCAGCGTCAGGGCCGCCGGATGCAACGGCTGGCGGCGGCTGCAGATCCCAACGCACTGCTGAGCCAGCTCGACCCTGCCGCCGAGCTGCTCACGGTGGACGATGCGCAGCAATATGACGATCGGCTGGTGGAGGTGCTGAATGATCTCGCCACCATCCATCGGATGGATGTCGTGGTCGCCGGCTGGGAGCTGGACTATGCCGGCCGCCCCGCCGGCCCGATGCCCGACCTGCTCTGTGCCGCCGATTTCGCACTGAAGCTCGACGATGGCGTGTGCGCCCAGCCAGGCTGCCGGAACCTGGCCAGCCGGACCCAGCGTTTCCAGGTCGTGAACGGCGCACCGGAACGGTTCCTGCCGGTATGCCGGCGCCATCACACCGCAGAACCTCGGGCGCAAATGTTCCAGGAGATTTGGTTCGACGAGCCGTCGGGCAGCCTGGACCTGATCAGCGGCTGCATGTTCAGCGGGAAGACGCAGGAGCTGATCCGGAGGCTCGACCAGGCGCGCTATGCAGGCTTTACCGTCCAGGCGTTCAAGCCGGCACTCGACGACCGCTACGCCATCGAGGCAGTCGCGTCCCACCGGGAGATCCGCTTTCCCGCCATCGCCGTCCCCGATGTTGCCGCGCTGCGCGCCCAGGTCCGCGACAACACGCGGGTGATCGGGATCGACGAGGTGCAGTTCTTCGAGCCCGACATCGTGGCCCTGGCCGAAGAGCTCGCGAATCGCGGCCGGCACGTGATCATCGCCGGTCTCGACCTCGACTTTCTGAGCCGTCCTTTCGGACCAATGCCGTTGCTCGCCGCGTATGCCGACCGGCTGACCAAGTTGCAGGCGTCATGTCAATACCCGGGTTGCGGCTCGCGGCAGGCGACCCGCACCCAGCGGCTGGTCGATGGAGTGCCGGCATCGGCGGACGACCCACTCGTGGTCATCGGTGGGGCGGCGACCTACGAGGCCCGTTGCCGGCACCATCACCGCTTGGGCGTGACGGCGAAAATCGACGCTGAGGCGGTCCGTGTGGCGGAGGACTCAGCCGAGCTCTAATCCGCGCAAGCGCTCGTTACCAATGAGCACGCCGAGCGCCGCGACGGCGATGGCACCGCCGATCGACACCGTCACCGCCGCCAGCCAGGTCGTGAATTCCGGGAACCCGGTGGCGCTGGCCAGGGCGAGGGAGATTCCCAGCACCAACGCGCTGGCGCCGGTGACGATCCCGAACAACGCCAGGCCGATGAAGGCAGCGGCGGGGTGCAGCATCCGCCGGGCATCGGTCCAGTCGAAGCGGGCAAACACCGCGCCGATCCCAACCATGAGGATGGTGAGCGTCGCCGCCTGGGCGACCGCCAGCACGACGGCGGTACTCGCCCACAGCCAGCCCGGCCGGATGAAGGCCTCCGCGATCACGGCCAGCACCGCCACCACCGCGGTTGTCGGTAGCGCGGTCGACCAGCACTTACCCTGCAGCAGGCGGAGCGTGGTATTGGGTGAGGCGGCGAAGACCCAGATCGCCGGCCCTTCGAGACTCACGGCGGTCAGACCAAGCGAGATGCTCAGGGAAAACAGCAAGACCCAGGCGGGAATCAATCCGAGCATCGCAGCCACCGGACCTTCGCCCAGACTTCGAACCGAGCTGAGCAGTCGCGGAAACCGCAGCCCGAAGATGATGAAAAGAAAGGCGACGGGCATGGCGAACCGAACCAGTTGGGCAAGGTCTCGGGTCCGCATCCGCCAGTCCTTGACGACGATCGCCGCCAGCACCGGCTGGATCAAGGGCAGCGCACCCTTGAGTCGACGCCCCCGCACCGACCCGGTCTGGCGCCGTCGCGGTGGAACAGCCTGGATCCAACCCGCCAGGTACAAGCGCC
>Ga0066683_10000584_pt1 | contig 12169 bp, 12 predicted proteins | sample GraSoiAngelo_132_FD_62296 | JGI IMG/M metagenome (GOLD analysis project Ga0066683, IMG submission 62296) | Grasslands soil microbial communities from the Angelo Coastal Reserve, California, USA - 14_0929_02_40cm | ecosystem: Environmental > Terrestrial > Soil > Grasslands | place: USA... | reverse complement strand
GGGGGCTGAAGACCGTCCCCTAACCGATCATCGGAACGCTTAAAGGCGTACCCAGATCCACCGGGCCAGCAAGAGGTCCAATCGAACAAGAGATCAAGAGATCAGGAGTTGTTCTGTTCTTCAAGAAAGAATCTTCTTCTCCTGATCTCCTGACCTCTTGTTCTAACGAGCCTGCGAAAACCCGGAGCCATGGTCGTTCCCCCCGGACGCACTATGGCAGCGAGCTGTAGGTCTTGCTGAAGCGGTTGCGAGTGTTCGTGACGGTGAACGATCCATCGGCCTGCGCCGACACCTTGACCCAGTAGGCGGGGCCGTTGTGAGCGGGCGGCGGAGGCGCGCCGGCTCCGGCCGGCGGCGGCATCGAGGCCACCGGCATGGTTGCCGGCTGATCGTCGATCGGGTTCGCGATGAACACGCCCGGCACGGTGTACTCCTGACCGCTCAGCAGCGAGAAATGCATCTGCCAGAGATCCTCCATGCCGGGAGCCGTGTAGAGGATCTTCATCGTGTCGGGCTGACCGCCCTTTCGCGTGCCGTTGTTCACGATGGCGACCCGCGAATGAATCGCGTGCACGAGGACGGCTGAATTGGAGATCGGCAGTCCATGATGGGACACGACGAACAGATCGACGGTGCCGATCCGGTTGGTGGGACACATCAAGTCGAATTCCTTGTTCCACGTGAGGTCGCCGAGATGCACGACCCGGAATTTTCCGAACGTGACGGCGCTGCCGACCGACTGCGCGTTCTCCGACGCGTCGGCGGCCTGCGGTGCGAAGCCGGCGCAATAAGGATTCGTTCGCCCCGCGCCGGGAAGTGGCGCCTTGATCATCTGCCCGCCGGAAGCGACAACGCGCCAGTCGAGACCGGCCACGGCAATCCGATCGCCAGGCTTGGCGATCGTGTGAGTCCCCTTCGCGTAAAGCGACGGGTAGACGTCCTGGAGGAATGCCGTGGACGCCGGCTGCGGCTCGACGGTCGGACCGTGATCGATGAAATGCCGAATCGGGATGCGCGACGAGAGCTCGGACATGCCACCGAAGTGATCGCCGTGCCAGTGCGTGGTGATCAGATGGTCGATCTGCGAGAGCCCGGCGTCCTTGACGGCCGCCATGATGCGGCCGGCGTCCCGGGAGCCGGCGGCGCCGCCGTTCCCGGTGTCGATGAGGACCGACCCACCGGAGGGCGCCACAAAGAGCGTGGCGTTCCCGCCCTCCACGTCGACGACGTAGATATCGAGTGTTCTGGCCGTCCGCGTCTGCGCGACCGCGCAGACCACGGCAAGCGCGACCACCAGCGATGTGATTGATGCGCGCATGGCCGCTACCGCTTCGTCTGCAGGTACGCCTTCGACTCCGCTTCATCCCTGACAGGCGTGACCTTGTCGGGATCGATCCGGACCATCAGGTACGTGATGTGATCGTCAATCTTCGTGAACCAGTGTCCGGTGCCGGCGGGGATCACGATCACGTCTCCCGCCTTCAGTTCGTGGGGGACGCCGTTCCGAATGGACGCGGAGTTGTTCCCCGGCCCGTTGAAGAGCCGAACGGTCTCCAGATCCGCGGGCCGGCGTTTCCTGCCGACGAGATCCGGTCCCGTGACCAGCGTCGCCGACCCCTCGATGATGTGATAGACCTCGCTGACCAGGTCGTGCTCGGCGACCGACTCGGGCGCCGGGGCCGCCAGTTTGCCGCGATGGACCACGCCGATGCCGACGTGGCTCTTCCCGATGTCGATGTCGCGCACCTGCTGGTCGGTGCGCTTCTCGGCGATCGCCTTCTTCACGTACGCCTGGATTTCGTCGTTCGGGATGTAAGTCCCGGGACAGTTCCTGCACGTCGGCTGCGGATCACCCTGCGCCGTCAGCGCGGCGCACGCGCAGATCGCTCCAAAGAGCCCCAACATGATTCTTCGCATCTGCTCCTCCAGTCGTTCCAGCCCACACCGTTGACCGCAAAACACGCAACGCCCGCGAAGAAGATTTTCCCCAAAGCTTTGCGAGCTCTGCGGGCTCTGCGTTCGATCGTCCTTATCGCGTCGCCGAGGTGGCCGGCAAGGCGAACGCGACATACTCTCCGCTGTACGCCCCGCCGCCGATCGGCACGACGATGAACTGCCGGCCGTTCAACGCATACGTCATCAGCGTCCCCGATTGCTGTGCCGGCATGAAAATCGCGCCGACCTCCCGGCCTGTCGTTTTGTCATATGCGCGCAGCATCGCGCCGCGCGGACGGTTGGGGGCTGTCGTCGCCAACGGATCGCCGGCGATGACAAGCGTCTTGGTCACGAGCGCGCCGACCGCGCCCGACTGTCCGGTGCGCGGGATGCTCAACCCCTTCAGCGCAGGGTGATTGCGGACGCTGTCAGGTGTCTCGCCGTGAGGAACCTGCCACGCGATCTCGCCTCGATCGAGGTTGATCGCCGTGATGCGTCCGTAGGGCGGCTTCAGCAACGGCAGACCCTGAGGCAACGCGTCGCCGTTGGTCGCCGCATCTCCCGTCGATGAGATGGGCGCGTTGCCCCGGACGGCCGGGGCGGGCCGCGCGTCGGCGCCGACGTTCTCGCCGGGGCCGGAGATATATCGAACTCCTGTGAGAGCGTTGCCCGACACGTACGGGAGATCCGAGAACTCCCGGTTCGGCGGCGGCAGCAGGCCGAGGACCGGCATCGCCGTGAACGAGGGCACGTACGCGATGTGCGTTTCCGGATCGAACGAGCCGCCGGGCCAATTCGTGCCGCCCGACGATCGGAATCCGCCGATCGGACCTTCCCGCCTGCTGACCGGCGGCGGCGTGAAGATCGGTCCGAGCTTGTAACGTGCGGCGATCTTCAACGCGTCGGCCCTCAGCTCGGGCGTGAAGTCGATCAGGTTCTCGATGGTGACGCCCTGGTAGTCGTAGGCCGGCGGCCTGGTCGGGAACGGCTGCGTCGGAGACGTCTTCTCACCCGGCACATCGGACTGCGGCACCGGCCGCTCCTCGATGGGAAAAACCGGCTCACCCGTCACGCGGTTGAACAAATAGAGAAACGCCTGTTTCCCCATCACCGCGACGGCCTTGACGGGCTGGGCATTGACGGTGATGTCGACGAGGATCGGCGCGGCGGCGATATCCATGTTCCAGATCGGGTGGTGCACGAGCTGGAAGTGCCACTTGCGACGCCCGGTCTTGTAGTCGATCGCGACCAGGCTTTCGGCGAACAGATTGTTGCCCGGGCGCAAACCGCCATAGAAATCCGAGCTCGGTGTCTCGACCGGCAGATACGCCAGGCCGAGCTCCTCGTCGGCCGCAATCTGGTTCCAGACGCCGACGTTGCCGTTGACGGCCCACGATTCGTCGAGCCATGTCTCGTTGCCGAATTCACCGGGGCGCGGAATCGTGTTGAACGTCCAGAGCCGCCGGCCCGTTCGCACGTCGAACCCGCGCACGAGCCCCTTGGTGTTGTTGTGGGTCTTCGGCGTGCCGCCCTCGAGGAACGCCGATCCCACCATGACGACGCCGTCCTTCGTAATCGCCGGCGTGGCATGCAGCCCGATTTCACCGGCTTCACGATCGATCTGCTGGCCCTTGCCGAAGACGACGTCGTCTTTCAGGTCCACGATCCCATCCTTGCCGAACGACGCGATGCGGCTGCCGGTTTTCGCGTCGAGCGAGACGAGTCGATAGCCCGTCGTGACATAGAGGATGCGCTCCTCCCGCCCGTCGGACCAGTACGCGACGCCCCGTCCGGACAATTGACGGGGTGAAGCGGCCGCGCGAGCGCCTTCCAGCTCCGAATGCACCCAGCGCAGCTCTCCGGTCGCGGCGTTGAGCGCGACCACCGACCGTCTCGTGCCGCCGGTGGTGTACAAGACGCCGTTCACCATCAGCGGCGTGCCTTCGAGCTTGTACTCGGGACGTGGACCGAGGTTGTCGGTCTTGAACCGCCACGCGACTTCGAGCAGGTTGAAGTTGGCGGCCGTGATCTGATTGAGCGGCGAATAGTGGTGGTTCCGCAGATCGCCGGCGTACGAGCGCCATTCGCCGGCCGCGCCGGCCGGCCGAGACTGCCCGACGACACGGCGGGTCGTCCAGGGCACACCCGACAGTACCGTCACGATCAGCACCGTGGCCAGCACGCGAACTGTCATCGTTCGTCCCTCCGAACGCCCCATTATGGGGGCGACCGGCGCACAGCTCAACTGACCAGTTGATTCATGCCCGGGGACGGCGTTGCCTGCCGATCGCCTGAAAGGCTCGCGCTCCAGCGAGCGTTCTGGAGCGCTAGGCTTTCACCCGCGCGAACGATTGTGGGCGCTCGCCGATCCGGCACCGCTTGAAGCGCCGATCCGGCACCGCTAAAGCGGTGCCCTACGTACAATTGCTCCAGCGCGAGACGCCTCGGCGCTTGCGCGTGCGGGTGTCCGTGGCCAGGAACGCGGCGGCGAATGCGATCAAGACCGCACGGCCGAAAACATTCAGCACTTCTCTGCGGGTTCCGCGGTTTCTGCGTTGTACGTGATTTCCTCAGACGGTCTAAGGACCGTGCCCTACCAAAGGTCAACATCATCCTCTCCTCACTTCACTCCACGCCACGCCACGCCAGCACGTTTCTGCGCACGCCCCTGCCGTGCTCCGAATAGCCGGATGATCCACGCCGGAGACGACCACACGGATTTCCCGGAAGGCGGATTGTAGCTCTCGCCGGCCGCACTGGTTCCCCCACTGCCCGGGACGCCTGAAGGCGCGGGTGAAAGGCGGGCGTCCGTCCCCACGCGACGAAGACGCCGCCTTCATTGCACAATATCGGCAGGCGTGTCGGGTCGCTTTCGCACCGACCGTGGAGACCTCATGCAACTTGATCCCGAAGGCAACGAAACGGCGGTTCTCGATGAGCTGCTCCCTGACATTCGGGGGCTTCACGTGCTTGAAATCGGGTGCGGTGACGGACGGTTGACCCGCCGCTACGCGGCACGAGCGGGGCCGGTGCTGGCGATCGATCCCGATCCGGCCGCCATCGCGACATTCAGGGACACGATCCCGTCAACCCTTCGCCGGCACGTCGACATGCGCACCGGCACAATCGCGACGCTCGGCCCGCCCAGACGTGCCTTCGATGTTGTGCTCTTCGCGTGGTCCTTGTGATGAATCGAACATGAGGGCATGGTCGATGCCCTTCAGCGCGCTCACGGATGGCTGCGCCCGACGGGCTGCGTCCTCGACGCCCATCCCACCGCCGAACCGGCATATCTGGAAGTGCAGTTGGCGGCCGGGATCGTCGCCGTGGGGCGCGTCAACGATATCGACGGTCAGGCCGGCCCCAGCAGTCGCCACGCGAGGGCAGATGCCGCGCTCGCAGAAGCGGTCACCCGGGGCTGGTTCGCCATCGAAGCACGAGCCGAGTTCTCGTTTCACCGCCACGCGGATTCGGTGTCCGAGATGCGATCGCACGTCCAGGGGAAGTGGAAAGGCGCCGCGCTCGACGAAAGCGCACTTCAAAGAGCGGCGACGCTTCGCGGCTCGGAGCCGAATGCGCGGCTCTGGGTGCGTGAGCAGGTCAGCATCGCGCGCCTCCGACCGCTCGAACAGCCAGGGACGCCACCTGTAATGTCGTGACCGATGATGGAACGATCGCCCGCGAATCGGCGTTGCCAGAGATCTGCTATTCGTGGCGCAAGGCCACAAGCGGCTCGATCCGGCGGACCGTCGTGAAGGACTCGTCGAGGCTCATCCCGGCCGCGAGGTTCTCCTCGACCTGCTGGTGGAGGTGAAACCGCAGTTCGGCGTCGAGCTCACGTTCCAGGCGGCGTCGACTGAACAACGCTCGGAAGTGTGTCGAAAGCGCGTCTATCCTGCGCACCGATGCCTCCCTATTCGCAGCGGAGCGCGACCATCGGATCGATACGGGTTGCGCGACGCGCAGGAACGTAGCTCGCTGTGAGCGTGACCACCAGCACGAGTACCACCATGCTGCCAAGTGTCAGCGGGTCGATCGCCCTCACCTGAAACAGGAGCGGCGCGATCACGCGGCCGAGGCCGATCGACGCCGTGAGGCCGAGCAGCGTCCCGATGATGACGAGTCGTCCGCCTTCGCCAACGATGCCGCTCAATACGTCTCGGCTCTGCGCACCCAGGGCAAGGCGGATGCCGATGTCACGCGTGCGACGGCTCACGCCGTACGACACGACGCCGTAGATCCCGATGACCGACAAGAGCAACGCGGCGCTGGCAAACATGCCAAACACGGCGAGCGAGAAGCTCCGGCGGTCCTGCGATCCCCTTACGGCGTCGGACATCGTGCGCTCATCATGCGTGGTGACGTTCGGATCGAAGGCACTCACCGTAGTGCGTATGGACGTCAAGAGACTCTCCGGCGCAACGCCGGAGCGCACGACGGCGAAGACCTCGTTGGCAAAGAGCGCCGTGGCGCTGTCCGGCAGTTGGGAGTACGGCACGTACATCTGCGAGCGGATTCGCGTGGTGGCGTCACCGTCGAGGCCGCGGTGCGCCACGTGCCCGACCACGCCCACGATCTCGAGCGTCTGCTCGAAGCCGTTGTGGATGCGCTGGCCGACGACGTCCAGGCTCCCGAACACGCTCAGCGCGAGCGCCTGGTCAACGATGATGACCGCCGGGTGATGCGCGTCATCCTGCCGCGTAAACCCGCGGCCCCGCAGCAACGGAATCTGCATCGTTCGGAAGTAGGCGGGACCGACCGCTGAGTACATCGCCTCTCGCATTTCGCTGGGCATCGTCGGCCGGGGTTCGTCCGCTCGGCGGAAGCCCACCGTGGTGTCGCTGGTAAAGACGATCGATCCAACCAGGACGCTCGCCGCCTCCGCAGCTGGGATGCTGGCCAACCGGTCATCGAGATCGGAGAGCGCCGCACGCACGGCGTCCGGTTTGGAACCGCGTTCAGCGGGCAGCTCCGTGCGTACCACTACGACACCGCGGGGCTCGAATCCGAAACGGCCCGTCAGCAGATACACCAAACTGCGAAGCATCAGTCCGGCGCCTACGAGGAGCACCAATGTGAGACCGACCTGGCCAACGACCAGCAGGCGCTGTGCAAGCGATCGCTCCGTGGCGCCGCGTCCGTGCGCTCTCAACGGTTCGTCGATGTTTGGTCGGCTCGCAAACCGCGCCGGCGCCAATCCGAACAGGAGACCGGTGTCCACTGGCACGACGAGTGCGAACATCAAGACTCGGAAATTGAGGTCGACCTGAGACGTCACGGGCAACACTGCCGGCAGGAAATCGAGCGCGGCGTGTGTGGCCAACGCGGCAAGCACGATCCCCAGCATCCCGCCCGCGACGGCCAGGACCACGCTCTCAGTCAGGAGTTGACGCGTGAGGCGGGCGCGCCCGGCGCCGAGCGCGCTGCGCACGGCAAACTCCTGCGATCGCCCCAACGATCGCGCAAGCGCCAGGTTCGCGACATTCGCGCAGGCGATCAGCAAGACGAAACCGACCGCGCCGAGTAGCGTCCAGAGCACGCGGCGCATATCGCCGACGCGTCGTCCTCGAGCATCATCACGTTCACGCCCACGCTGCGGTTCGACTCGGGAAAGGCGTTGGCGAGGTTCTTCGCAACGACGTTCATGTCCGCCTGCGCTTGCGCGAGGCTGATCCCGGGCTTCAATCGTGCCAGGACGCGCGTGTTCCCGCCTGAGCCGCGCATCAGGAAGAGCGGATCGTCGTAGATCCCGATCGGGAGGAACACGTCGTTGGCGAACGACGATCCACCTGCGCGGTCGAGGCGCAGAATCGAGGGCACCACTCCAATGACGGTGTAAACCCGCCCGTTCAGCGTGAGCGGCTGCCCGATGATCTGCGGATCACGGCCGAACCGGCGGACCCAAAGCCCTTCACCGATCATGGCCTGTGGTGCGACGCCTCGCCGATCCTCATCAGGCCGAAACGTCCGCCCGACCATCGCATGCACCTGGAGCGCGGAGAACAGGTTCGCTGACACCATGACGCCGACCAGATGCTCGGCCCGGCCCCGTCCGGTCAACGTGAACGTGTCGAGGCGCCAGGCGGCGAGATCCTCGAATGTCTGGTTCTGCCGTTGCCAATCGAGAACATTCGGATAGGAGATACCGTTCCTGTCCCCGTACGTCGATGTGCCGTACACGGCCACGAGCCGATCCGGATTGGGAAACGGGATGGGATGCAGCAGGGCGCCGTCCACAACGCTGAAGATGGCCGTATTGGCGCCGATCCCGAGCGCGAGCGTGACAATGGCGGTCAGGGCGAAGGTTGGAGCCTTGATGAGCGTGCGGCCCGTGTAGCGAAGATCCTGCCACAGCTCGTCAAGGAACCTGAGGCCGAGCGAGTCGCGGCACTCCTCCTTCACGTGAGCGATGCTGCCGAGCGAACGGAGCGCCGCCGCGCGAGCAGCAGCGGCGCTCATCCCGGCGGCGACGTTCTCAGCGATCTGTTGTTCCAGGTGGAACTGCAGTTCGGCATCGAGCTCCCGCTCGATCCGCGGTCGCCGAAACAGCGAACGAAACGCGACGATCGCTCGGGTTGTCCAGCGCATGAGCAGCCGCATGAGCAGCCTCGCTACGTGGTTCGCACGACGAGGTTGATCGCGTGCGAGAGACGGTTCCAGTGCGCCAGCTCGGCCTCGAGTCGCTTGCGGCCGGCGGTGGTCAACGAGTAGAACTGTGCGTCCCGGCCGGTTTCACTGGCGCGCCAGTCTGCTTCGATCCAGCCCTGCTGCTCGAGCCGGTACAACGCCGGATACAGCGATCCCTGTTGCACCTGCAGTTGTTCCTTCGAGATCTGCTGGATGCGCTTCGCGATCGCCCAGCCGTGCTTGGGCTCGAGCGACAAGACCTTGAGGATGAGAAGGTCCAATGTGCCCTGGACGAGGTCGTCGGGTTTGCTCATTCGAGATACCTTGACCGTCGACAATACTCGCGTCCATTGTAGATTGTCAAGGTATCAGCTCACCTTCATGCACAACCTTTTCGATCAGGACTTCGTCCAACCTGCTGCGCAAGTTCATCCTGCTTTGTCGGTCGATATTGCGCTCACAACGTGCCGAAGAAGAGCTGGGGGAGGAGCTCCGGTCGGCGCGCTGATCTATGGCCTTGAACCGCGCGACCCGATGACACTGGTCGGTGCGATAGCTCTGCTCGCAACGGTAGCAGGATTGGCAGCATGGCTTCCGGCGCGGCGCGCGGCGCGAATTTATCCAGCCGCCGTATTACGTGAGAGTTGAGAGTTGAGAGTTGACGTCGGACTCTCCCGGCACATCGGGACACCAGATCGAATCGGCAGCGCAGCCTGGCAACAGGAGCATCGCCACGACGCGAGTCACGAGTCCGTGATTGATTTCTCCTTTCAGCAATGGCGGGAACCAGACTCCGCCGGCAGATCTCTCATCGTCCAGTTGTGGTAGAGTTCCGCCGCTGGAATGCGCTCAGCTTCCCAGGAATTACGCGGACGCTCGTCACCTCCTCGTTCGGGAGGAGTCGGCCGTGCTTCGGCTGGATTCGGGCGAGTCGAATCGCATTCACGGCAGTCCGCTTGCTGCCTGGTCCAAGATTCTCAAACTGCGAGGAGGTCGATGCCTACTTTGATGATCGTGCTTGTGTTGGCCGCGGGTCTGACGGCGGCGGCGTGCGATGAAAAGCTCTCGAAGCTCGCAGGGCCCACACCAAACCTCGAGCCGACGTTTTCAAGCATCCAGGCTCAGATTTTCGAGACGACGGATTCGGCCGGGCGCCGGGCCTGCATCATCTGCCATACGAACGTCGGCCGCAACCCGTCGGGAGGCCTGAACCTGGTTCACGACGGGGCCTACGACCAACTCGTCAATGTGGCCAGCGCTCGCAAGCCGGGCGCTACCCGCGTCGTGCCGGGCGACGCTGAGAACAGTTACATCATTCACAAAGTGGAAGGACGCCCCGACATCGTCGGCGTCCAGATGCCGCTCGGCGGACCCTACCTCACAGATGGGCAGATCCTGATCCTCAAACGCTGGATCGCTCTTGGCGCGCCACGCAACTAATCGATAGGAGCCTCCGTGACACGTTCAATGACGTTCAGCTTGTCCCTTGCCGTTGCCCTGCTGCTGCTGTCGGCGCCGCCCTCGTTCGCTCAAGAGACCGACGACGAGGCGCTGAAGCCGGCTGAGCCGGACTTCACGTTGATCAGCCTCCCGACAGCCCTCAGACTGCCGAAATACAAGAGCGCCTTTCGGGTCACGCATCGTTTCACGCGCCCGCTCGGCAGCGGCGATTTCGGGGATCTCGTGGCCGACCTCTTCGGCATCGACTCGGGCGCCGCGATCGGTCTCGAGTACCGCTTCGGCATCGTGCCGAGCGGCCAGATCGGCATCCACCGGACGAACAACAGGACGATCGAGTTCTTCGGCGAATACGGGCTGGTCAGACAGGGTCAGCGTTTGCCACTCGAGATCGCGGTCCTCGCATCGGTCGAGGGCACCAACAATTTCAAAGACAGCAAATCACCCGCGATCGGTGCGATCATTTCGCGGCGTGTCGGCGCTCAGGCGGCGTTCTACGTCGAGCCGATCTGGGTGAACAACTCGAATCCCCTCCCCAAACAGGTGGTCGACCACAACGACACGTTCATGATCGGGCTTGGCACCAGGATCCGCGTGAGGCCGACGGTCTATCTCGTGGCGGAGGCGAGCCCGCGTGCGTCGGGATTCAAGGATGGCGTCAACCATGCCAGCTTCGCCATCGAGAAGCGTGCGGGCGGCCACCAGTTTCAGTTGAATTTCTCCGACTCGTTCGGGACAACGATGGCGCAGATCGCGCGCGGCGGCTCGAGCTCGAAAGACTGGTACATGGGGTTCAATATCTCTCGCAAATTCTTCTGAGACCGAGCCGTCGGCTTCCGATCGCGTTCATGGACCTGCCGCTCCAAACGGCTCACCCTTTTCCGGAGTGTCCGAACGACTTTCCGGAGTGTCCGAACGACGCGCGAGCCGGTCGTGTGCACAGTCAAGTCGTCAGGGACCATATGGTGACCGGCGGCCTGCCAGGCGAGCGTGACGCCGGCGCCGGCGTCACGGAGGAGCGCATGAGCCGGTGTCAACAGCTGGTTTGTCGGACGCCGAAGGCGCAGTTGGTGCCGTTGCCGGCAGCTTGACAGACCACCGGGGCGGGGCCTAAATTCCGCAGAGCGCCGTTGCACCCGACGCCGTGAAGCTATCCGGCGCCTTGGGCGTGCGAACGGCGCGGAACGCTCTGCTGGTCCGTTCAGGTCACGCGGCTGGTCAGGCCTCATCGCCACCATCGCCGCATGTGCGCTCCCATGCTGGCGACGACGTTCGACCAGAGCGAGCCACCCTACGGACCTTCAGGGCGCTCTTTTTTCGCTTACGATGTTTTCTTGGCCTGAGCGAGCAGCGCCGCCAGGATCTCCGCGTACCGCTCGTCGGCGGTCGAGAAAGCCTTCAGGTACTCCGGCTCCGAGAGCTTCTGCTTCTTCCAGTCCCCATCGAACATCGTCCGCTTGCCGCCCATCTCGACGGCGTCGAACGCCTGGTTCTCCTCCCGCTTGGCCTTGAGGCCGTCCGCCCCGGGATCCTCGATGAAGACTTTGGTGTCCGGCACCGAGGCGCCGTTGAGATCGAGGTAGACGTCCCGGTATTCCCGCTTGGTCAGGCGCTCGTTCAGCAGCTGCGGGACCGAGTACTTTGCCGAGACGACCAGGAGCTGCGTCCCCGGGAAGTAAAGTGCGGCAACGAACAGGTCGGGCGCCGAGGGATCCTTGGCGGCGATGCTATCGAGCTTGGCGGCATCGAGCGCGGCAGCGAGCTCCTTGGCGAGCGGTGCCGATTTGGACTCCTGTGCGGAGGCAGCCGCGGCAAGGGTCAAGACGACGAGAGCGACCAGAGAACCGCAGCCGACTCGCGTCATCAGACTCATGGAGCCCTCCGTTGCCGTGGTGTGACGCTGTTGTAGCACCCACACCCTTCGTCGTCAACAAGGAGTTGGGCTGAATCCGGCGCACCGCGGTTGCTATTGGAGTTTTCAACTGGCGCGGTCGTCTGGTGAGGAGGCGCGGCGGGAACGGTTCGGCGGCGTGGGCGCGTTCCCCGTGAACGCATTCTCGATCGGCAGGCACCGGACACAGGCCCGACCCGCCTTCGACAAGGGAGCACTTCACCGTGCCGGCCGTCAGATGAAAAGCGCGTCTTCGTC
>Ga0066683_10000583_pt1 | contig 12179 bp, 10 predicted proteins | sample GraSoiAngelo_132_FD_62296 | JGI IMG/M metagenome (GOLD analysis project Ga0066683, IMG submission 62296) | Grasslands soil microbial communities from the Angelo Coastal Reserve, California, USA - 14_0929_02_40cm | ecosystem: Environmental > Terrestrial > Soil > Grasslands | place: USA... | reverse complement strand
CCGACGCTGCGGCGGCCGACCTCAGCCTGAGGCTTCTTCCTGGCGAAACCGATCGTTGAGAAAGCGGTGGTGCGCGAGCAATCGATCCATATCGGCGCGGTGGACGACCTCCGCCACGCGGCGCATCTCGGCGTCGAGCAGGTCCAGCTCATCGAGCAGCACCTGGAGCGCGGTCCAACCTCGACTGCCCGGCTGGGATGAGACATAGTCGCCGGGCAGGTGAAGGTATCGCTCAACCGCGGTCGGCAGCCAGTCCCGGGCGGTGCGCTCGATCAGGTAGAGGTCCTGCGAGCCGGGCGGCAGGCACGCGATCCGCGGCAGGATCTCCGTGCGAATGGTCAGCTCGATTCGCTCAATCCGGACGATCACCTCAGGCGGCACCCGGCCGCTGACCGCGCTGATCTCATCGCTGAGGGCCCGCTCAACCTGCAGGGGATCGTAGCCGTAGGGACGAACGGCTGACCTGGATGGTGCGGCCAGGACGCCCACGAAGTAGAAGCCGATAACCAGGGCGAGCCCTCCCAGACCTACCGGGTCGGCCAGCGCAAGCCCGGCGCCCGCAAGTGCGAGAGCCGATCCGGCCAGGTTCCGGCGGCTGGTCAGATACCTGACGATTCGATCCCGCACGGTCACCCCTTCAGCATGCCTCCGCACTCTGGAGTTTCGCCAGTATCTTTCTTACCCGTAGGCTAGAGGCGTGCAAACAACAGGCGTCGACGGCCGGATGTTCATCGCCGGGCAGCGGACCTGGTCGAGATCCGCGGCGACGTTCGATGCGATCGACCCCGCCACCGGTGAGGGATTCGCCAGGGTTGCCCTGGGCGACACCGGCGATGTCGATGCGGCGGTGGCGTCGGCCCGAGCCGCATTCGACGATGGATGGGCGGGGCTCCCGCCAGTGCGGCGAGTCCGGATCCTCAACCAGCTAGCCGGCTTGCTTCGGGAGCGCCGGGCGGAGCTCGCCGCCCTGGAGAGCCTCGACGTCGGAAAACCGCTGCGTCAAGCGGAGGACGACGTGTCCGCCGCCGCGGGCTATTTCGAATTCTTTGCCGGTGTCGCCGACAAGGTATTCGGGTCGAGCATCCCACTCGGAAAAGGCTTCGTGGACTTCACGCTTCGAGAGCCTCTGGGCATCTCGGTTCAGATCGTGCCCTGGAACTACCCGCTTCGCCTCGCCTCGAGGGGCATCGCTCCCGCCCTCGCCTGTGGAAACACCGTCGTGGCCAAGCCCGCCGCCGAGGCGGGGCTGAGCATCGTGCGCCTGGCCGAGCTGGCGGCCGAAGCTGGGTGTCCGCCGGGCGTCTTCAACGTCGTGACAGGCGCACGCGACACCGGAGCGGCGCTCGCCGCCCACCCGGGCATCAACCACATCACGTTCACCGGCTCGGTCCCAACCGGGATCGCGATCGTGAAGGCGGCCGCCGACAATGTGGTGCCGGTCACCCTGGAACTCGGGGGCAAGTCACCGAACATCGTGTTTGGTGATGCCGACCTGGAGCGCGCGGCGGCCTCGTCAGCCACGACGCTGATGCAGAATTCCGCCCAAACCTGTACGGCGCCAACCCGGCTCCTGCTCGAACGATCCGCCCACGACCGCTTTGTGAACCTGCTTGCTGAGCGGGTTCGGACGATCCGGATGGGCCGCGGCCTCGACAACCCCGACATGGGCCCGGTGGTGAGCGAGCGGCAGATGAACCGGGTGCTCGGCTACCTCGACGCCGGCGCCAGGGATGGGGCGACGGCGGTCACCGGGGGCGGGCGCGCGACCGCGCCCGAGCTCGCCCATGGCTACTTCATCGAGCCGACGCTGCTCGACCACGTCGCGCGGGGCTCCAGCCTCGAGCAGGAGGAGATCTTCGGCCCGGTGCTCACGGTCACGACATTCGAATCCGTCGATGAGGCGATTGCCATCGCAAACGGAACGCCCTACGGGCTGGTGACCGGCATCTGGACTCGCGACCTTACAAAAGCGCTGGCGGCGGCAACGGCCATTAGATCGGGCCAGGTGCGGATCAACGCCTACAGCGTCGAAGGCAGCATCGGCCTGCCGTTTGGCGGCTACAAACGCAGCGGCTTCGGCCGGGAGCAGGGCGTCGAGGCGCTGGCCAACTACACGCAGATCAAGAATGTCATGATCAATTTCGGCTGACCCGCACGCATGAAACAGGTCAAGGACGACTGGTCGACGATCGACCGGTCAAAGCTCGATGGATTGTCCAGCTACCAGTGGCCGCGGCTGGGCCAGGCGATGGCGCGGCCCGCTGGAGAGCGATATGCCGCTTGAACCGACCTCGGTTCCGTTGAGCTCGGCATCGATCGAACCATTTCGAGACCTTCTGGAGGCCGACCAGTGGGAGGAATTCATCCGGTCCATGCGTGAGACGGCAGGGCTGCTGAAGAACGCCACAGTCTGGAATATCAACTCGACGGCTCATGGAGGCGGCGTTGCCGAGCTGCTCGAATCCCAGATTCCTTATCAGCGGGAACTCGGCATCGACGTCCGCTGGCTCGTCATCCAGGGTGGACGCGCCTTCTTCACCTTCACCAAACGGCTGCACACGCTGCTGCACGGAATCGCAGCGAATGGGGCGACCATCAGCGCGGACGAGCGGGCCGAGTACGAGCAGACGCTGGGGCGTAACGTCGAGGCGCTGACCGGCCAGATCCGAGCCGGTGACGTCGCCATCCTCCACGATCCGCAAACCGCCGGCCTTATTCCCCACCTCGTTCGCCGGCGCTGCCGGGTCGTGTGGCGCTCTCATATCGGGGTGGATCAGCCCAACGACGTCACACGAGGCGCCTGGCGGTTTCTCATGCCGTTTGTCCGCGCGGCGCATGCCACGGTGTTCTCGCGGCACACGTACGTCTGGGAGGGATTGGACGAGGCAACGGTCAACATCATTCCTCCCTCGATCGATGCCTTCACGCCAAAAAACCAGGAGATGGACGCGGCGACGGTCGCGGCGATCCTCGGCGCGACCGGCATTCTGGCCGGCGGCAGTCCCCGCGGCGAGCCCGACTTCCGGCTGAGAGACGGCTCGCCCCGCCGCGTGGCGCGCCCAAGCCAGCTGTTTCCCGAAGGGAAAGTTCCCGCGGACGCACGGCTGGTGGTCCAGGTTTCACGCTGGGATCGCCTCAAAGATCCGCTCGGCGTGATGAAAGGATTCGCCCAGTTCGTGGCGCCAAAACTGGACGGTCACCTGATCCTTGCCGGGCCGGGCGTGAGCGCCGTGACGGACGATCCTGAGGAACCCGCGGTACTCGGCGAGGTGCAGGATCACTGGCAACGTCTGGAAGCCCCGGCGCGAGAGCGGATCCACCTCGCGCGTCTTCCGATGGAGGACCTGGATGAGAATGCGGCGGTCGTCAATGCCTTGCAACGGCGGGCAGACGTGGTCGTCCAGAAGAGCCTGGGTGAGGGTTTCGGGTTGACCGTGGCCGAGGCGATGTGGAAGGGACGGGCGGTGATCGCCAGTCGCGTGGGGGGAATCCAGGACCAGATTGAAAATGGCTTAAGCGGCCTGTTGATCGATGATCCGCACGACCTGGCCGGCTTCGGCGCGGCGGTCACTGGTGTCCTCGCTGACCCAGCACGCGCCCAGCGACTCGGCAACGAGGCCAAACAGCGGGTCCGGCGCGATTTCCTGGCGCCACGTGAGCTGACGCAGCAAGCCGGCCTCATCAGGCAGCTCGTGCAGAGCGCAGACTAGCGCGACGGCGCGGCTCTGTGGCAGCGTAGTCCGAGAAGGATGCTGCTTCAGCTCGTTCTGTTCTTCACGCTGGCCTCCGTCATCACCACGGTGGCGGTGATGGTGCCCGGCTTGATCCGGGCACGCGCCTGGGCGAGCATTCCGCTGGGCCTCGTCATTCTGGCCGGTGCCGGCTGGCTCACCGGGTTCATCACCCAGGATGCCTGGGCCGGCATCATCCTTCCGCTCTTCGGCGCCGGGGCGGTGATCGAAACCCGGCGTCACCTTCCCCAGTGGAGCATGCTGGCCGCGCAGCTGCTCGCCCTGCTACTGGTGGCGTCCACCGCCTATCTGATCTACGCAGCGGTGCAGCCAATCGTCGATGGGCTCAGTCCGTTGGGGGTGATCGCCTCCTTCCTGTTGTTGCTGCTCGAGGCGTCCGCCCTGGCGCTGAGCGTGTACTACCTGTTCGAGATCCTCGACGTCTTCAGCCGCCGCACCCGAATCGCGCACCGCGCTGAGCCCTCATACCGGCCGAAGGTTGCCATGCAGGTCCCCTGCTACAACGAGCCGATCGAGGTCATGCGCGAGACACTGACCGCCCTCTCCCACCTCGATTATCAGGACGTGATCGTCCAGGTGGTCGACAACAACACGAAGGACCCGCAGATCTGGCACCCGCTCGAGGCGCTGTGCAAGGAGCTGGGTGAACGGTTTCAGTTCATCCACCTCGAGCCCTGGCCAGGCTACAAGGCGGGCGCGCTCAATGAGGCCACGAGGCGGTTGCCACAGGACGTCAGCATCCTGGGCATCGTCGATGCCGATTACGTCGTCAAGCCCGCATTCCTGAAGGAGATGATCGGCCACTTCGCCGATGAACGCGTCGCGTTTGTGCAGACGCCGCAGAACTATCGCGATTGGAAGGACAGTGGCTACCTCGGCGGCCTGTTCTACAGCTATCGCTATTTCTTCGATGTCACGATGCCCAGCCGCGCCAACCGCAACGCCATCATCTTCGCCGGAACGATGGGATTGATCCGGCGATCCGCGCTGGAGCGGATTGGCGGGTGGGACGAGAACATCATCACGGAAGATGCCGAGGCGAGCCTTCGGATGTTAGGCCTCGGTTCGATCGGCGTCTACGAACCGACCGTCTGGGGCGAAGGCCTGATGCCGTTGAGCTTCGACGGCCTGAAGAAGCAACGATTCCGCTGGGCGCTCGGCGGGATCCAGATCTTGCGCCGCCAATGGCGGGAGCTGGTCCCGCTTACCCCACATCGGCTTCGCCTGACGTTGGGCCAGCGGTTTGCCTACCTGTTCGGCAGTGTGCACTGGTTCTCGGACCTGCTGACCGTTGGCTTCACCGCGCTGCTGCTGCTGACCGCCGTTGCCGCCGCCCTGCATCACCGGCTGCCGGTGCGCGAGCTGACCGGGCCGATCCTGGTCGTGCCCCTGGCGTTCTTGATCACCGGCGTGCTGCGCGGACTCTGGGCGCTGCGGCGGGCTGAGCGGTGCAGCTGGAGCGATGCCGTCAGGGCGCTCGCCATCTGGTTTGCGCTGAGCTGGGTCGACACCCTGGCGGTCGTGCGCGGGTTGCTCAGCGGTCAGGCAGCGTTCTTGCGCACGCCCAAGCAGAAAGAGGGTGGCAACCGATTGTGGCCGGCCATTCGGTCCTCGGCTGTCGAATCCCTGCTCGCCATCCTGGCAGTGGTCGGGGCGATCGTGATGCTGCTGACGGCGCCCGCCCTTGCCACGGTCATCCTGGCGGTCATGTTGCTCTTCGAGGCATGGATCTTCGGGAGCGCGCCCTGGGCCAGTCTCGCGGCAGAGGGAATCCAGCTGACCCCCCAGCGGCGGATCTATCTGCGATCCGCGCAGAACACCGGTGACCGACCGGAGCGGCCGAGTCGCGCCGCCGTGATTCCGGGCGCCCTCGCGGTCGTCGTCGCCGCGGTGCTGGCCTACGGTCTGCTCAACGCTCCCCCGCAAACCGCGCCATCCGGGCAGGCCGATTTGCCGCGGATCGGATCCATCACCGCCAAGCAGTTGCCGAAGACCGGGCCGACGCCAACGCCGACTGCGACCGCGGCGCCATCGCCGAGCGCAACCGCGACTCCGAGCGCGTCGGCGACCGCGACGACCAGTCCCTAACGCGGGTCGCGATTCAACGGCGCGAGCAAGGCCAGGCCGTCCAGGTCGTCGAGGTTGTACCACTGGAGCATGACGCGCTCGACGCCGACCGCCGACCAGGCGTCCAGCTGGGATCCGACCTGGTCCGGCGTTCCGACCAGCCAGTGGCGTCGCCGCAGCTCATCGAGCGCCGCCGTGGGCGCGACACCCGACAGCGCCGAGAGAAACGACTGTATCCAGCTCCCCTTCTCCGCAACCTCCGTGGCGTCGCGGCCGATCACGATCCCGCCCATCCATGACCGGTGAATCGCATCCGGGTCGCGACCCACGTCGCGGCAGTGTTCCTCGAGTCGAGCGCGCTTGCCGCGATAAGCCTCCGGCCCGGGCGCGTGACTGTTCCATTCGTCCGCATCTTTGGCCACGATGCGGAGCAGCCGCCTCTCGCCGTCGCCGCCAATGAGGAGCGGAGGCGCCGGGCGCTGGACCGGGCGCGGTAACGCGGCGGCGCGGCGGAGCTGGTAGTAGTGGCCGTCGATGTCCACCGGCCGACCGGTCCACAGCGCCTTGATAACGGCGATCCCTTCCTCCAGCCGGTCGAACCGCTCCTTGAGGGGCGGCAGCGAGATACCAAAGGCCTCGTGCTCGGCTTCATTCCAACCCGCGCCGACGCCGAGGGAGAGCCGGCCGTTGGAGAGCCCGTCGACGGCCGCCGCCATCCGCGCCAGCAGGGCGGGGTGGCGAAACGTCATCGGACTGACCAGCGGGCCGAAGCGAATCCGTTGCGTGCGTTGCGCCAGCGCGGTGAGCGATGACCAGCACTCCAGCGCTGGTCGCTCCGGATGGCCCATCAGGCTGAAGAAATGGTCCGAGCGCCAGAGCGAGTCGAGGCCGAGCGATTCGACCCGGTCGGCGATCCGAAACCAGCGGTCCCAGGTCAATCCTTCCTGTCCCTCGATCATCACGCCGATCCTCACGGCTGTTGACGTTAACCGATGGGGGATACGAATCCACGGAATACTGAACATCCCGACCGGGTTAGGAACTGATGAGATGCCTGCGGTCACCGTCGAGAACGTTCTGATCCTCCCCCGCATTCCGGACGTCAACCCGGTCAGCGCGCTCGAGCGCCCCCTCCTCGCCATCACCACCGCTCCGCACGGTGTCGAGGGTGAGGGCTTTCCGGTGCGGCGCGCCTTCTATGGGCTCGATCAGCGCTATCTCGACCCATTCATTCATATGGACCAGATGGGCGAGGTCGAGTATGGCCCGGGCGAGCCGAAAGGCACCGCCTGGCATCCGCACCGCGGCTTCGAGACCGTCACCTACATGATCGACGGCACCTTTCAGCACCAGGATTCGACCGGCGGAGGCGGCCTCATCACCAACGGTGCGACGCAGTGGATGACCGCCGGCGCCGGTATCCTTCACATCGAACGACCCCCGGAGGCGCTGATTGCGAGCGGCGGTCTGTTCCACGGCATCCAGCTCTGGGTCAACCTGCCGGCGGAGCAAAAGTGGACCCCACCTCGGTATCAGGACATCGGCGCCGCGCGTGTCACCCTCGTGGCCTCGCACGATGGCGGGGCGCTGCTGCGCGTGATCGCCGGCGAGGTCGCTGGTCACGCCGGCCCTGGAGTCACCCATACGCCGATCACGTTGGTGCATGCGACCATCAATCCCGGGGCCGAGCTTCGCCTTCCCTGGCGGCGTGGGTTCAACGGCCTCGTCTACGTGCTGGCCGGACGGGGAACGATCGGCTCAAAACGAGCCCCCATCCGCACCGGTCAGCTGGCGGCCTTCGGTACGGGCGACCTGATCACGATTACCGCCGACCTCGCCCAGGAGAGTCGTTCGCCCAACCTTGAGGTGCTGGTCCTCGGCGGTGAGCCCATCGGGGAGCCGGTTGCCTGGTACGGACCGTTCGTGATGAACACGCACGAAGAGCTCGCCCAGGCCGTCGACGACTACCGGCGCGGCCGGATGGGAACGATTCCCGCCGCCCACATCGGCAACTAGGGCGCCGGCCGGCGCGATCGTTCAGCGGATGCCGCTGTCGTACTCGACGTTGATCGTCGTGTAGGTGCCCGGCGTCACGGTTACCGACGTCGGGATCGGCCGGGGTAGAAAACCTGTACCGATGTTGAGCCCCACCAGGGTGTAGGTGCCGGGTGCGAGGACCAGCTTGAAGCGGCCATCCGCCCCCGAGTGAAAGCGCGTCACCTCAGCCCCGCTCGCATCCCGCACCACCACCGTCGCGGCGAGCGGATGCGGAGGACAGGGAGAATTGATGCGCTCGACGGGGCAGGTCGGCCCCGTCTGCACGGTTCCCTGGATCCCGGTGCCCGGCTGCGAAGCCGGGGTGCCGCAGGCCGCCATCGTCAGGGCCACGGCAAACGACACTATGCGCGATGTCACTGGAGCCCTCGATGATTACGACGTTGCAGCCCCTAAAAAGTTCCGCCCGATCAGTCGCCCCGCACGCCCGAGGTTGGGTTCCCCAGCGCGTCGACCGACTGCTGGGCCACCTGATCTGCTACGGGAGATCCGTCACCTGGATAGACCACGACGGGGGTCCCGATCGGAACCCAGGTAAAGAGGATTCTGACCGCGGCCAGCGGAACATGGATGCAGCCGTGACTCGCGTACCGCCCGGTCTGGGATCCGGGCCCCATGGTGGCCTCCGGTTGCCAGCTGGCATCGTGCAGACCTTCGCCGTTGTTCGTAAACCACACGACCATCTGGACCGGTGTGTCCGGATACCACTCGGCCGATCCCCGGGGCCAGGGCGACTTCATGGTCCAGGGCGCATCCTTGCTCAGGACCCGCATCGCGCCGATGTCGGTCGGCAGCGCCGGCCGGCCGGTCGTCACCGGCGTATCGACGATCACGCGACCGCGGTCGTAGGCGATCAACTCTTGCGCCTGCAGCGACACTGTGATCAGCCGGCCCGAGCCGGCTCGGAGCAGGCCGCTGTGGATCCGCGAGGCAAAATACCGAACGCCGGCGACCCCCAATGCCACCTGGCGGTCGTGGACGCTGTCGAGCATGGCGCCGTGTTGCTCCAGCGCGGCACTCAGCCGGCGAGCCCAGCCGAGCTTCAAGAACTCGGCGACCGTCGCCTCGTTCCGTCCAGTCCTGATCTCGGCGCGGCCCGCCTCCTGCAGCCCCTGCCGGTTGCCTCGATACTGCGAGGCCAGCCTGGCGGCATCGGCGTTGATCGCCGCCGCTTCGGCGCTGGGCGTGGGGACTCTGTGGTTCGCACCCGTGGCACCGGCGGCAGTGACCGCGGAACTGCCGAGCCCGACGCCAGCCAGCATGACCACGACGAGCAGGGCGCGGCGGCGCTGCCCGAAGGCCCCCCAGGGCCATGGGACACGCGATCTTGTAGTTGCGATAGCAGACATAATGTTAACCCGATTGTAATGTTCGAAGATCGAGCCAAACCGCCCCTACCATTGATCGCGTGGCGATTCGCTCCTTGACCGGGATGGTCCGGGCTCCCGATTTCCCGGATGGGCTCGATTGGCTCAACATCGCCCGACCCCTTCACATCGCCGACCTGCGCGGGCGGCTGGCGATCCTCGACTTCTGGACCTTCTGCTGAATCAACTGCATGCACACCTTTCCGCAGTTGCGGAAGATCGAGCGGAAGTACGGCGACAAGGTGGTCGTCGTCGGAGTCCACTCACCGAAGTTCCCCGCCGAGCGCGAAACCGCCAACTTGCGCGAAGCGGTGCTGCGCTACCGGATCGAGCATCCAGTCGTCAACGATCGTGACTTCCAGGTGTGGCAGCGCTTCGGCGGCCGCGCCTGGCCAACCCTGATCTTCATCGACCCCGAGGGCCGGGTTATCGGCAAGCACGAGGGGGAGTTGCCTTTTGCGCAATTCGATCCGCTGGTCGAGCGGATGCTGCAGGACTTCGAAGCCCGCGGGCTGCTCAATCCCAGCGCGTCCCCCATCGCCCTCGAGGGGATTGCCGAACCCGCACACACACTGAGCTTTCCAGGCAAAGTGCTGGCCTGTGACGACGCGCTGTTCATCGCGGACAGCAATCACCATCAGATTGTTGAGGCGGACCCCGATGGCCCGATCCGGCGCAGGTTCGGCAGCGGCCAGCCGGCGCTGCTCGATGGGCCGGCCGAGCTTGCCGCGTTTCAGCAGCCGCAGGGGATGGCGCGTGCCGGCACGACCCTGTACGTGGCCGACACCGAGAACCACGCCATTCGGGCGATCGACCTCGGGTCCGGCAAGGTCTCGACAGTGGCGGGTAATGGAGCACAAGGATCGCCGCTCGGCGCCGGCGGCCGTGCCCGCGCGACGTCGTTGAGCTCACCGTGGGACCTCGCCCTCTCTGATCGCGTGTGCTATGTCGCGATGGCGGGCACCCACCAGATCTGCGCACTCGACCTCGACCAGCAGTCGATCGCCGCCTTCGCCGGCACGGGCCGCGAAGGCGTCCTCGACGGCCCCGTCGACCAGTCAAACTTCGCGCAGTCGAGCGGGCTGGCACTGGTGGGCGGGCATCTTTATGTGGCCGATGCTGAGGTCAGCGCGGTCCGCGACATCGACCTTGGCGCGCGCGTCGTCGCGACACTGGTCGGAGAGGACCTCTTCGTATTTGGCGACCAGGACGGGGAGGGGAATACTGTCCGTCTTCAGCACCCGCTCGGAATCACGGCACGGAACGGCGTGCTTTACCTGGCGGACAGCTACAACAACAAGATCAAGCAGTTGGACCCGCGGCGCCGCGCCGTGACCACCTGGCTGGGGAGCGGCGCCGCGGGCCGGTCGGACGGGCCGCCCGCTGCGGCATCGTTCCGTGAGCCGGGCGGCGTCTGCGCCGGGGTACGCGGCCTCTACATTGCCGACACGAACAACCACCGGATCGCGCTGGCAGATTGGCAATCCGGCGAAGTCCGAACCGTCATTCGCGACTAAAAATAATCCCTGAGCTGCTTGAACGATTGGAGGACCAGGAGACGCCGGTCATTCCGGACATCCGCGTGCTCCAATCGCCAGGTGTGCGGATGCGGAATGAACACGGCGCCCAGGCCGGCCTCCAGCGCCGGGTTGATATCGGAGCGCGGAGAATTTCCAACCATCCATGCCTGGCCAATGTCCACCTCGTGTTCGCGGATGAGCGTTCGGTAGGCCGCGATGTCTTTTTCTTTGGTGACGACGACCTGGTCGAAGCGCGGTGCGAGGCCAGATCGTTGGACTTTGAGCCGCTGCTCCTCGGGCTCGCCCTTGGTGAAGAGGAGCAATCGGTGCCGGGCTGCCAGGTACTCCAGCGTCGGCGCCACGTCGGGCAGCAGGTCGAGCTCGACCTGCACGATCCGCCGGCCAAGGTTCATCACGTGCTCGAGGTGGCGGGTTTCGATGGCTCGCTCCGCCAGTCGCTCGTAGGTTTCACGCAAGTTGCGAGCAAAGGCGGCCGAGCCGTAGCCATGCACCCCGCTGTTGAACCGCTCGATCTCATCGAGCGTGGCCCGCACTTGCTCCCGGCTCAGCGTCGAGTGCGCGAGGAAGTCGATGAAATCCTCGATGGCCTGCTCGAAGTAGACGTTGTTTTCCCACAACGTGTCGTCGCCGTCGATGATCAAGACCGTCCTGGTCGACATCGATGTCCTGAGCATAGTCAGCTCGGGTGATGCCCATTCCGCTATCGCTGGACGGGATGGTAGACCGCCAGTAGAATGGGGCCACCCTGTGGGGGCGGGGCGGAGGTCGGGGAATGCGGACGCTTTCGATCCTGGGACTCGATGCCGCCGAGCGTCCCCGCTTGGGCGCGGCCTCGATCCGCCAACTCGCCAAGCTCGGCACCGTGGTCCGCTGGCCGGGACTACTCTTCGCCGCCGTGTTGTCGCTGGCCGTGCCGCCCAGGCTGCCCTTGGGCCTGGCGGTACTGCTGATCTGGGTGGCGGTCTATAACGCCTGGGGCATGATCGCGATTTCCAAGGCCGACGACACCTCGATCCTGCGGGTGGGCCGGGCGCTGACGCTGATCGATACGGTGAGCTACTTCCTGGTCTTGTTCGTGTTCGGGGGCGTGGGTGCCAGCACCAGCATCTATGCCGCCTACATCCTGCTGATCGTCTGGATGGTCGCCTACGACGGGGCGGAAGGCGCCATGCTCTGTGTCGCCATCTTCGTCCTGGGGATGCTCGCCTTGCATGCCGCGCTGGGGGCGGTGTTCCACCAGGATTTCGCCGCGCGGGAGGTGCTGCTCTGGAGCCTGATCATGGTCATCGCCGGGGCCATCCTGGCGGCGTACGATCGGATCGTCGTGGGCGGGGTGCAGGCATCCAGCGCCGTGGGCCTGGACGGATCCCGCTCGCCGGCGTCATCGAGTGGCGGGC
>Ga0066683_10000578_pt1 | contig 12190 bp, 8 predicted proteins | sample GraSoiAngelo_132_FD_62296 | JGI IMG/M metagenome (GOLD analysis project Ga0066683, IMG submission 62296) | Grasslands soil microbial communities from the Angelo Coastal Reserve, California, USA - 14_0929_02_40cm | ecosystem: Environmental > Terrestrial > Soil > Grasslands | place: USA... | reverse complement strand
GCCAGCCGGCGCGCGATGAATCGCCGCTCCGCCACGCGCCCGATCCAGAGGCAGACCACGCCGACGTCCACCCGCACCGGGTGTACCGCGAGCCGGCGATCCTCCTGTGTCCAGTCGTCGTGTTCTACGGCTTCGCGGAACCGCTCGGCGACGGCGTGCGCCAGGTGGCACTCGTCCAGATCGGGGATCAGGAAGCAGAACTCGTCGCCGCCAAAGCGCGCGTGCAGATCCGGAGAGCGCGGCCCGAGGCGCTCCTGTGCGAGGACATCGTCCGAGCGCACCTGCTCGCGCAGCAGCTCGGCGACGCGCTCGATGATCCGATCGCCGGCCGCATGGCCGAGCGCGTCGTTGTACCACTTGAAACCCGTGATGTCGACGAGCCCCACCGCGCACCATCTGCCCGGCTGCTCGAGCGCGAGAAACGATTCGAGCTGCTCGATGAAATGGCCGAGGTTCAACAGCTTCGTCTTGGGATCGCGGTTCGACTTGTCGGTCAGCTCGGCGACGAGCGCTTCGAAATACCGCGAGATGCTGCTGACGGTCGCGTCCTTGGCGGAGAGCTCGGTCTGGACGCGCGCCATCTTGTCGGCAAAGGCGGCCGACAGCGCGCGAATAGCCTCCTGCTTCGATTCCTGCCACACGCGCTCGTGGCGCGTGAAGACGGCATCCATCGCGGTGAGCAGCGCTCGCACGAGCGCGGCCGGCAGCTTCAGCCGTTCACGGATCCACGCCTCCAGCTCGTTGCGAGTCTGCGGCTGGGGGGCCGTCGGCGTCAGTTCGTCAGAACGCATGAAGGTGCCCTGCGACAGAGCTGCCTCACCCTTATGGCTTGCCATACCGGCTCTACAAATGGCGTGCCGTTCCAGTCCGCCGTGCCTCGCGCGGGAATCGCGCGCATCCACTCGAGCGATGCCCGAAACCCGACCGATGACTTCCACTTCTGTATCAGAGCCGAGGAGGGACAGGGGAAAAAGCGCAATATCTGGCGGCGCTACGCGGTCACGGTGCGCAGGATGCCGATCAAGCGATCGGTCTCCCGCGTCAGCGCACGCCAGGCCGCCTCATGATCCTCGAACCGTGAGGTGCGGCCGATTTCTTCAAGCGCGCGCGCGGCGGTCACCAGTGCTTCGGCATCGAAGTTCGCGGCCGATCCTTTCAGGCCGTGCGCGGCGCGGCGGAGCGACTCGCCGTCGTGCACGTCGAGCGCCCGCCGAATGCCTTCGAGATGCCGCGGCGCATCGTCCACGAACAGGCGGCTGATTTCGGCGAGGAGCTGACGATCGCCGCCGACGCGGGCCAGGACCCGCGGCGGAAGGCCCTCGGCCGCCCGCTCGATTTCGTCGATACCCGGCGCGCCGTCCGGCGCCATCTGTTCGACGAGCGCGCAGAGCCGCCGCGGATCGAGCGGCTTGGTCAGATACTCGTCCATGCCGGCGGCCAGGCACCGTTCACGATCGCCTTTCATGGCATGCGCGGTCATGGCGATGATCGCCACGTGCGACCCGGTCTCGCGCTCCAGCGCCCGGATCGCCGCCGTCGCCTCGAACCCGCCCATCTCCGGCATCTGCACGTCCATCAGGACGACGTCAAAGGGCTCCCGCCGGATGGCGGCCAGCGCTTTGCGGCCGTCTGGCGCCACCGTCACCTTGTGCCCGCGGCGTTCGAGCAGGCTCGCCGCCAGACGCTGATTGACGGCGTTGTCTTCGGCGAGGAGCACGTGGAGCCGGCGCTCGGGCAATTCGGCCGGCAGCATCGAGGACGGCAATCGGGCGCGCTGTCCGGGCTCGTGCGCGACGATGCGGCCGATAGCGCTCAGGAGCTCGCGCTGATCGACCGGTTTGGTGAGGTGCGTCGCGATGCCGAGCTCGCGGCACCTGCTGCTCTCGCCGAAATGGCCCGACGAGCTCAGCATCATGATCGTCGCGCTCCCGAGCTTCGCGTCGTCGCGGATCCGCCGGGCGACTTCGAAGCCGTCCATCCCCGGCATGTTCGCATCGAGCAGCACCAGCGCGAACGGCCTGCCCTGCGTGTTCGCGTCGACGAGCGCCTGCATCGCGGCGGCGCCGCTGTCGGCGACCGTCGGCCGCATCTTCCAGCGGACGAGCAGGTCGGACAACACACGCCGGTTCACGCTGTTGTCGTCCACGATGAGAACAGGGAGGCCGGTCAGGTTCACGGCCGGCGGCTCCGGCCGGGCGTCGGTGACGCCGAGCCGCACGGTGAAGTGAAAGGTGCTGCCTTCGAGCGGCGCGCTCTCCACCCAGATGCGCCCGCCCATCAGCTCGACGAGCGTGGAGGCGATCGTCAGGCCGAGTCCGGTGCCGCCGAACCGCCGCGTCGTCGACCCGTCAGCCTGCCTGAACGGCTCGAAGACGGCCTGCTGCTTGTCGGGCGGAATGCCGATGCCGCTGTCGCTCACGAAAAAATGCAGCTCGGTTTCGTGGTCCGTCCTGGTCGTGACTTCCACCTGGACCAGGATCTGGCCGCGCTCGGTGAACTTGATCGAGTTGCCGATCAGGTTGACCAGCACCTGCCGGAGGCGCCCGGGGTCGCCGACGGCAAGACTGGGCACGTCGGGCAGCACGTGGCAGACGACCTCGAGGTCTTTCTGCTCGGCCCGCAGCGCCAGCGGCTTCAGGAGGTCGGCGAGATGATCGCGGATCGAGAAAGGGACCAGCTCGAGCTCGAGCCGGCGCATCTCGATCTTCGAGAAATCGAGGATGTCGTTCAGGATGGCGAGCAACGCGTCCGCCGAGCTCTTCACCATCGTCAGGTATTCGCGCTGCTCGAGAGACAGCGAGGTGTCCAGCGCGAGCTCCGTCATGCCGATGATGCCGTTGAGCGGCGTGCGGATCTCGTGGCTCATGTTCGCCAGGAACTCGCTCTTGGCCAGGTTCGCTTCTTCGGCCACGCGCGTGGCGGCCGCGAGCTCCCCGGTCCGCTCGCGGACTTTGCGATCCAGATCCTCGGTCAGGGCGCGCAGCTCCGTATTGAGGCGCTCGCGCTGGATGAGCGCCTGCTCGAGCCGCTGGTACGAGTCGGCAAGCCGCGTCTGCATGCCGTTGACGTCTTCGAGCAGCCCCGCGATCTCGGCCGGCGGGTTCGACGTGAGGCGCGCCTCCGCCGGTCCGCCGTGGGCCGAGATGTTGCGCACGACCCTCACCACTTCTTCGAGCGGCCGCGTGACGGCGCCCGCGAAGCCGCGCGCACCGAGCACGGCGGCGGCCAGCGCGAGCACCATCAGGGCGATCGTGAACGCGTAGTAACCGGTCGACTGCAGGCGGAGCGTCAGCAGCGGCTGCTCGATGAAGACCTTCCACCCGACCGACGGCATCAACGCGCTCGCGACGATCCGCCCCGATCCGTTCGCATCGGCAATGCGCCGCTGGTACCGGTACACGCCGTCCCGCGCCCGGGCGCTCGCCACCACCAGTTCGTCCTTCGCCAGACTCTGCAGCGCGGAAAATCCCGTCCGGCCGCTCGTGTAGATCACGCGATCGTGCTGATCGACGATGGTGATGCGCGCGTCGGCCAACGTCTTGTAATCCGCGACGAACCGCTCGAACTGCGACAGGTCGAGCGAGCCCCCCGCCACGCCGGCCATCTCGCCGCCGGCCCGGACGATCGGCACCGCGATGGTGACGATCGGGACGTGCGAGAGGCGTCCGAGGATGACGTCGGAGACGGCCATCCGCCGATTCTGCATGGCTTCGATGAAGTACTCGCGGTCGTTGATTGGCGGCGACTCGCGCGGCGGGACGATTTCGTGCACGACGCCCGCGCGGTCCGCGGTGAAGATCGTGATGAAACCCGGGTAGATCCGGTGGTATTCGTCGATGAGGTGCTGACGGTCGAACGGCGTCAACTTCGGCCCGGTCATCGAGGCCGCCAGCGAGCGGATCGTGTGTTCGTGGTCGGTCACGTACTCGTCGATGTTCGCGTTCAGCGCGGTGACCGCTTCGTGCAGGCGGGCGCCGCCGTCGGCTTCGCGCTTGGCGGCGGTCAACTGACTGTCCACCGCGGCCAGCAACAGGACCGGGAGCGTCGCGACCAGGACGAAGGCGTGGAACGCGTACGCGCGCAGGTGCAGGCGTTCGGCAGGGCGGTCGCCGGCGATCATCTCCTGCGTCGACAGGCCAACCGCCAGCAGGTCGGCCACGACCACCGCGACCAGTCCGCTCAGCGTCAGCTGCATCGCGATCGGCCAGATCGTCTGGCGGAGATAGCCGACGCCGTACAGCTGCGGCGCGATCACGAGCGAGAGCGCGGCGGTCACCCAGACGAGCGTGCCCGCCAGGAGCGGCGATTTGCCGCGGCGGGCGAACGCGCCGACGACGATCGCTTCGATCGGGAGCCACACGACGAAGCCGGCCGCGGCGCCCCCGTTGCGGTACGGCAACGCGCCGATGAACGCGGACAGCGCGCCATACCACGGGCCGAAGAGCATCGCGATCGGCAGCGTGATGATGCGGCCGAGCCGCAGCGCCGCGATCGAGCTGAGCGGCAGGGCATTGATGCCGTAGCCTGCGGCGCCGCAGAGGATGGTGAGACCGAAGCGCTGAAGAAGAGCTCGGTTCATGCGCTCCTGTCCATTGTCGTCGAAACGGCCAGCACGATGTGTCAGCGTTGTGAAGGGGTATACTTTTCGCCCGGGGCATGCACATCCTCATCGCGGAAGATGATCCCGTGACGGGCGAAATCCTGGCCCGAACGCTGCAGCGCTGGAATTACAACACGATGCTCGTGGTCGACGGCGCGCAAGCCTGGGACCGTCTGCGATTGGCCACCGACCCGACGCTCGCGATCCTCGACTGGATGATGCCCGGGATGGACGGCCCCGACGTGTGCCGGCGCGTGCGGCAGGAGCTGCCGCTCGCGAACATGTACCTGTTGCTCGTCACCGCGCGCGAAAGCCGCGGCGACATGGTCGCCGGCCTCGACGCCGGCGCCGACGACTACATCGTCAAGCCGTTCGATCCCGAGGAGCTGCGCGCGCGCGTGGCCGTGGGCGTCCGCGTCCTCGGCCTGCAGCAGAAGCTGGGCGAGCGCGTCGCCGAGCTGCAGGCGGCGTTGTCGAACGTCAAGAAGCTCCACGGGCTGCTGCCGATCTGCAGCTACTGCAAGCGCATCCGTGGCGACGATCAGTACTGGCAGCAGGTCGAAGGGTACATCGCCGAACACTCAGAAGCGCAGTTCAGCCACGGGATCTGCCCCGCCTGCTACGCAACCGTGTCCGCGGAGCTGGACGAAATCAGCCGCAACAAAGCGCGGAACCCCGATCAGAAAATGTGAAGTTGGTGAGTTGGTCAGTTGGTGAGTCGGTAAATTCGGGTCAATCAATTACGAACTTACCAACTGACCAATTTACCAATTCCACGCTTCGGCTCACTGCGAGCCGGCGATTTGCTGGACGATCTGGCGGGCGAGCGGGAGGCTCACGCCGCAGGTCGGGTCGTCGACGCGGCATTTCGCAACCGTGAGATCGCAGCCGCAGGTGCAGGGCTGCGAGTTCAGCTTCTGCAGCGCCTCGGTGCGCCTGGCGGCCGGCAGCGACGCGAGATCGATGCCGGGAATCGTGATCGCCTGCGCGCCGTTACTGAGGTCGAGCTTCAGCCCCTGCGACGGATCCACTTCTTCGATCGACGCGTTGACCGGCAGGCCCGCCAGCGCGCGCGTCTCGTATTCCGTCGTCCGCGCCGTGAGCATGCCGACGTGCTTCTGCACGACGCGCGACTCGCGATCGAGTATGAATGAGGTGGGCAGCGCGCTGACTCCCGGGAACGTCTTCTCCAGCTCCGGCGTCGTCATAACGACGGGATAGTTGATCCTGTGCTCGGCGGCGAACCGCTTCACGACCTCGGGCGGCGCTTCGTCCTGCGAGATGCCGATGATTTGCAGGCGATCGCGGTATTTGCTCTGGAGCGCGATGAGATCCGGAATCTCCGCGCGGCACGGCGCGCACCAGGTCGCCCAGAAGTTGACGATGACAACCTTGCCGTGCAAAGAGGCCGACGACACCTCGCGTCCCTCGAGATCCCTGGCCGCGAACCGCGGCGCGGCCGCCGGGTTGCGGAAGAATCGCAGCGTGACCGGCCCGCCGCCGATCGACGGCGCGCCGGCCTCCGCCTCGACTCCCGCATTCTGCGAAGAGCCATCGACCCGACGCGAGTACCTCGAGGCGGCCCACGTCACCAGGAGGGCGCCGACCACAACCACGGCGACGAGCGTGAGGGCCCGCGGCGTATTCATCACACTGACAAGTGTAAGCTGAAGCCGTGCCGATTCAAACCGTGATCGTCGTGACCGCCGGCGACGTTGGAACGCAAAACGCGCTAACGCGGAGTAACAGATTCTCTTTGCGTGGTTTGCGGCCTTTGCGTTCGATCGTCGACGCGGGTAGCGTGGCGGTGAACCCCAACTGGCCGCGGGTCAGCCGTGCCCTGGCGGAGCACGGCGTCAGCATCCGGGCTTCGACGCTCGCCGCGGCGGAGCCGCGGGCGAAGAAGCGGCTCGGCACGGGCGCAGCAATTCAGGCGACGCCCGAGCCGCACGCGGGTGGACGTCCTTCGATCCCACCAACACAGGAGAGTCAGAAATGAGAACGACGCTCGCGAGCCTGCTTCTGGGAAGTGTGTTGTTCACGGGAGGCTCCACGCCGCTCGCGGCTCCGGCCCAGAGCTATCCCGGCCAACCGACGCAAGGGAAAGTCTGGATTCAGAATCGCGGGGCCGGCGAAGCCATTCCGATCAGCCTGAAGGAGATTTCGAGCGACACGACGATGAAGGTGCTGATCACGGGTACACCGAGCGTGGCGATTGCGACGCCGGCGGTCTTCGATGCCCGACAGGCCCGTCAGCAGTGGCAGTATCGGGAAGTGACGATCGGTCCCGGACAGAGTCCGGTCCTCGAGTTGACGAGGGCGGGCCTCGACGGCTGGGAAACGACCGGATTGCAGCTGCCGGGTCCGCAGGGCACGCTGATCGTCTTGAAGCGGCCGCTCGCCGCGCAGGCCAACGGCCGTTGAGCACTCGCGCAGGACAGGCCCTTCGACTCGCGCTCATCCTGAGCCACTGTCGAAGGATGAGCGTCTCGCTCAGGACGGGCACAACGGCGATACACTGGTCGACCATGCCGATGTTGTCACGCCCGCGAGCACTCGGCCCCCTCGCCTGCGCTCTCGCGATCGTCCCGGTCCTGCTTGCGGCGCAGCGTCGCGGCGGCGAGCCGAATCCGTTTCCCGGCGGCGCGAATCCCGACGGATCGTTGAGGCCGACGCCGCCGCTCACGCGCCTCTTCACGCAGGACGCCTACACCGAGTACGCGCTGCTCGCGCCCGGCAGCCAGGAATTCCGCATCCGGTTCCTGCCGGAGGAAAACCGTGTCGGAGCCACCGAGCTGGTCAACGCCACTCGCGGCGGCAGCGAAGGGTCCGGGGTCGAAGTCTACGATCCGCGAACCGGCAAACCGCTGAAGTTCACGTATCAGCAGGAGGGCAACGACCCGGAGAATCACGCGATTCACGCCACGCTGCCGATGCCGGTTCCCGCAGGCGGCGTCGGCCGCGTGTTGATCTACAAGACCTACAAGGATCCGCGGACCTACTCGATGCACGGCGACGACATCGTCTGGGTCCGCAGCCTGAGCGGCTACCGGCTCGGCGTGCTGCTGCCGAAAGGGTTCGCGTTCATCTCGTCGAATGTCGCCGCGCAGCTGACAACGACGGCGGATGGCCGGCTGAAGCTGGCGTTCGCGAACCCGAGCGGCCAGAGCAATCCCGTGACGATTCACGCGCGCAAGTCGTCGGCGACGTTCACGCCGCGACAGGACGCGGACATGTTCTTCGACGACATCAAGACGCTCTACGATCTCGACGCGCCGGACACCGGCCGCGTGAAGATCGAGCAGATCTACAGCGACTATCGCAAGGGCAGCAAGGCGAAGCTGGACACCCTCGCGTACCTGGCGCTGCAGGATCTGAGAGTGATCGATCTGGATACCGGGAAGCGCTTCTCGACGGACCGGGAAGGCAGCGCAACGTTCGTGAAGCTGGACGTGCCGATCGTCGACGACAAGCAGAGCGCGCACCTCAAGATCACCGGAACGATTCAGGATCCGGCCTACAAGCTGATCAACGGCGAGCTGGTGTTCGATCGCACGCTCCACGATTTGCGCAACACCGTGCTGCTGCCCGCCGGGTGGGACGTGTCGGCGATCTCGCAGTCGGCGACGATCGGGACCTACGAAGGCCGAACGTTCGTGGCGCTGATCAACCTGAATGCCGAAAACGCCTACCGGGTGACAATCCTCGCCCGAAAACGAACCTAGACTCTAGACCGCAAAGCGATCTTCTTTCGCGTCTCGTCGCCTTACCCCCCGAGCCTCGGCAGGAGTTTCACCGCGTTGTCGCGATCGATCGCACGCAGGTCGCTCTCGCTGAAGAACCCCAACCCGGCTACCGCCCTGGCGACATCGAAACTGGTCCCGCCTGGCGGAAAATCGGTCCCGAACAGGACTTGTGCCGTCGTGACGAGCTTCAGCAGCGAGGCCACCGCGCCCGGATTGGCCGCGCCTGCCAGGTCGTAATAGAACTTCTTCAACTCGTACATGAACCCGTTGGGCAGGCGGTCGCCGGCGGTGCGCGACGCGCCGTCGATGCGGCCCGCCAGGAACGGCACGGTGCCGCCCGCATGCGACCAGATGAAACGGATGTCGGGGAAGCGCGCCGCGTCGCCGCTGAACGTCACGCCCATGATCGCGCGGGTCGTGTCGGTCCCGTACTCCATGCTTCCCGGCGCCACGCCGGGTGCGTAGTCGAGGTTCCTGCAGCAATTGGCCGCAGTGGGGTGGACATGGACTACGGCTTTCCGACGGTTGAGCTCCTCCATCACCGGCCGGTAGGCCGGGTTGCCCAGCCAGGTGTCGCCGTAACTCGTGAACAGGCCGATGCCATCGGCCTTGAGCGTCTCATAAGCGTGCACGATCTCCTTCAACGTGGCATCGACGTCGGGCAGCGGCATCGCGGCGAACAGCCCGAACCGCGTGGGGTGATCCTGCACCAGCTTCGCCCCGTACTCGTTGCAGGCGCGGGTGACGCGGCTCGTGACCGCCTTGTCTCCGAACCACAGGCCCGGATTGGTGATGGACACCATGGCGGCGGCGACGCCGCCACGATCCATGTCCTCGATCGACTTCGCCGGCGTCCAGGTCGTATTCGCGGTCTGAAGCAGCGGCCTGCCCTTGACCTCGGCGACCCATGCCGGCGGCGCGAAATGATGGTGCACGTCGATGCGGTGCGGCCTGGCGGGAGCTGCCGCCTGCGCGAAGGCCGCCAGGCGCCGAGCATCGGCGGTCGCGGCGAGCCCCAGGGAAGCGAGGGCGCTGGTCAGAAAGCTTCGTCGATCAAGAGTGATCATGAATTCAGATATTACATCTCTGGTAGTCTGAGGGCGCTGAGGGCGCTGAGGGCGCGTCGCGCGGGTAGGGTTGGTGGGGGGACGAAGGATCTCGCACGCACCGGAGCAGCCGATGTGGCAACCCAACAAGTCTCAATGGTGGATCCTCGTCGTCGTTGCCTTGCTCATCGTGTTCGTGTGGCCCCCGAGCGGCGACAAGAGCCTCGCGGTGAAGTTCGTGAACTGGGCCGCGGATCCGAAGGGCGAGCTGCCGATCCTGCCTGACCAGCTCGCGCTCGGGCTGGGCGATGATCCGGACGTTGTGAACGCCCACGATCTGCGGGTGCAACAGTACGACGCGCTCTACCTCAAAGGTGGGTGGACGCGAAAGCGGCTCGAGCTCAAGGTCGCCCGCGATCCGTTCAATCCATCGACCGAGCGCCAGCTTCTCACCGGACTCGCCGTGGTGACGGCGTTTCTCACATGGCGGCTCGGGGGACCGAAAAACTGAAGAGCGGCGGACTGATGGTCGCGCTTGAGTGATCGACACACCACGAAAAGCACGAAATACACGAAAAGCACGAAAAAGATCGTGTTTTCGTGCTTTCGTGGGCCTCAAATGCGAGGGATTTTGAAAACCGTTTCTACTGCGCAGACGAGCGTCCGCCGCCCCTGATGGTGATTTTCTCCACCGTCCAGGTCGAGCAGTCACCTTTGTAGATCACGTTCTCCGACTCGCAGTGGAGCTCGTGGATCAGGCAGCCGCTCTGGCCGTGGCCTTCGCTGGTCTGCGCCCAGCCGACGAGATTGCCGTTCAGATCCACCTTGTAGATCTTTCCGTTTCCGTCGCCGCTGAACAGATACTGCGTCGGTCCCGGCGTCATGCAGACGCTCCACGGCGCGCCCACGTTGGCGATGATCTTGACCGGGTTCAGATCGGGATCGAACACCTGGATACGGCGGTTGCCGCGGTCGGCCACGTAGATGTTGCCTTTGGCATCTGCCGTGATGGCATGCGGCGTGTTGAACTGGTTCGGGCCGGCGCCTCTCGTGCCGAGCGCTTTCACCCATCTGCCGTCCTTCGTCATCTTCGCGACGCGTGAGTTGTTGTAGCCGTCGCTCACGAAAATGTTGCCCTGCGTATCCCAGGTGACGTCGGTGGGCCGATTGAACGTGCCGGGGTTGCCGACAGGGTAGCGGTCCTCTTCTCTCTCTTTCTCGCCGCGTTCGGTGAAGCGCTCGAGGTAGTCGATGGCTTCCGTCTTTCTCCCGAGCACCATCGCCACCTGACCCTGCGGGTTGAACTTGACGATCATGTTCGCGCCCTCGTCCGTCATCCACACGTTGTCCTGCTTGTCGACGCGGACGGTGTGCGCGAACGACGCGGCGTAATTGTCCGGCCCCCACTGCTTCACGAACTTGAGGTTCTGATCGAACTCGAACAGCTGCGAGGAGGTGGCGCCTTTCGCGGGACCTGCGTTGCCGCTCCGGGTGAACACGTAGAGGTGACCCTTGGAATCCTTGGCGACACCCACGGCTTCGCCGATCGTGTGGCCTGGCACAACCAGATTCAGCACCTCCTCGGTGACCTGAAGCCGCGGTGTGGCTTTCTCGAGCTCTTCCTGCTTGGCGAGCGCCGCCCGCTGTTCCGGGCTCGGTCCCCCTCCCCGTCCGCCTCCGCGCTGGGCATAGACGCCGACGCCCAGCAGCATGACCGCCAAAACGACCATAGACCGTTTCACGATAGCCTCCTTTTGCAACTGGACTGTCTGAACTCTACAGCCGGTTTCAAAACCGTAGGCGAGGCTTTCAGCCCCGCCAAACGGCGACCCTAAAAGGGTCGCCCTACACGTTCTTGAACCCGGTTCTACCCTTTGAGGACGACGAGTATACCGCCAGCTGCACATGGATGGTCATGGTGTTTGCGCGCCCTGGCGCCGGTGTCAGAGCCTGTCGAGAAATGGCGGTTTATTCGCATCCAGGACTTCGCGGATCTTCGATGTGAGCTCCCGCGCCTTGAACGGCTTGGCAATGAACGCCACCTGCGGATCGAGCACGCCTTGGTCGATTGCGTCGGTCGTGTAGCCGGAGGTGTAGACGACCTTGATGCCGGGATACCGGCCGCGCAGGGCCTCGGCGAGCCCGGGGCCGCTCATGCCGGGCATCACGACGTCGGTGAGCAGCAGATCGATGCGGCCGGGATGGCCGTCGCAGAGTTGCAGGGCTTCGACTGTCGACGAGGCGGACAACACCGCGTATCCGCGCGCCACGAGGACGCGATTGGCGAAATCGCGGACGCCACGGTCGTCGTCCACGAGCAGAATCGACTCCGTGCCGCCCTCTTCATGACCGCGAGGCGGCACGTTGGGCGCGGGCTCGATCTCACTGGCGGGGCGGCGCGGGAAATAGAGCCGGAACGTCGTACCCTGGCCAGGTTCGCTGTCCACGAAAATGTACCCGCCGCTCTGTTTGACGATGCCGTACACCGTGCACAGGCCCAGCCCCGTGCCTTTGCCGGCTTCCTTGGTCGTGAAGAACGGCTCGAAGATCTGCGCTTTCGTGAGCGCGTCCATGCCGCTGCCCGTGTCGGAGATCGCCAGCAAGACGTAGTGCCCCCGCACGAGTCCGGGCCGTTCGGCGGCGCTCGCGTCGAGGACGGCGGTCGAGGTCTCGACGGTCAGCGTCCCGCCTTGAGGCATGGCGTCGCGGGCGTTGACCGCAAGATTGAGAATCACCTGGTTCAACTGGCCGGGGTCGATGCGGACGTTGACGTCGGTGTCGCCCGGCGCGATCACCAG
>Ga0066683_10000572_pt1 | contig 12217 bp, 13 predicted proteins | sample GraSoiAngelo_132_FD_62296 | JGI IMG/M metagenome (GOLD analysis project Ga0066683, IMG submission 62296) | Grasslands soil microbial communities from the Angelo Coastal Reserve, California, USA - 14_0929_02_40cm | ecosystem: Environmental > Terrestrial > Soil > Grasslands | place: USA... | reverse complement strand
GATCAGCACGACCGCCTGCTCGAAGCCCTGAAGGAGATGTGATTTGGCGACCCACACCCCCACGCGCGACGAGGCCTGGGAGCTCGTTACCTCGATGACCCAGTCCGAGCAGCTGCGCCGGCACATGCGCAGCGTCGAGGCCGCGATGCGCGCGTACGCGCGGAAGTACGGCGAGGACGAGGAGCGCTGGGCGGTGCTCGGGCTCATCCACGACTGGGACTACGAGACCGGGCCAACGCTGGACCTCCATCCGATGCGCGGCATCCAGATGCTGCGCGAGAAGGGCTGGCCGGAAGACGTCCTCGACGACATCGCCTCTCACGCCGACTACCTGAGCGTGCCCCGCGACACCAACATCCGCAAGGCGCTCAACGCGGTGGATGAGATGTGCGGCTTCATCATCGCCTGCGCGCTGGTGAAGCCCGACAAGTCGCTCGGTTCCGTCGAGCCGAGCACCGTGCGCAAGAAGATGAAGGACAAGGCTTTCGCGCGCGGCGTGCACCGCGAGGAGCTCATCGCCGGCGCCGAGTCGCTGGGTATACCCTTCGACGAGCACGTAGAGAACGTCCGCGACGCCCTCAAGCCGGTCGCGCAGGAGCTGGGGTTGAATCCATGAGCACGCCGCCCGTGCCGGGCAAGCCGAAGGTTCTGCTCATGCATCACTTCCTTGATCCGGGTCCGGCCATCCTCGCAGAGGTCGCGGAGGTCATCACTTACCCGAGCACCAGGCCGCTCGACGAGCAGAACATCCGCGAGGCGGCTGAAGGCTGCGTCGGAATCGTCAGCCAGCTCAAGGATCCGATCCGCTCGATCGTGCTTTCGACACCGGGCCTGCGCTGCGTCAGCAACGTGGCCGTGGGCTTCGACAACATCGATGTCGACGCCGCCACCGCCAACCACGTGTGGGTCACCAACACCCCTGGTGTCCTGGATGAGGCGACGGCCGACTTTGCCTTCGCGCTGATGATTGCAACCGCTCGGCGCGTCGTGCAGGGCGACACTTTCGTGCGCCAGGGAAACTTCAAGGGCTGGGAAATCGACATGATGCTCGGCCACGACGTGCACGACGCGACGCTCGGCATCATCGGCATCGGGCGCATCGGTCGCGGTGTCGCACGGCGGGCGACGGGTTTCAACATGCGGGTGCTCTACTCCGACCAGCAGCCCCTGCAGCCCGACGTGGAAAAGCAGCTGGGCGCGACGCGTGTGGACCTGCCCAGGCTGCTGGCCGAGTCGGACTTCATCTCGGTCCACGTGCCGCTCACGCAGGAGACACACCACCTCATCAGCACGGCGCAGCTCAACCAGATGAAGCAGTCGGCGATCCTGATCAACACCTCGCGCGGGCCGGTGGTCGACGAGGCCGCGCTGGTCGAGGCGCTCAAGACGCATCGCATCGCCGGCGCGGGCCTCGACGTTTTCGAGCGCGAGCCGGCTGTCCATCCCGGTCTCGTCGCGCTGCACAACGTGGTGTTGGCGCCGCACATCGCCAGCGCGACCACGCGCACCCGCTCGGAGATGTCGGCGATGGCCGCGCGCAACATGGCCACCGCGGTGCGGGGCGGCGGCCGTCCGCCGAACGTGCTCAACCCGGAAGCTCGGCAATAGCTCGTTACCGGCTGCTGGCCCTCGACCTCGACGGCACGATCCTCGACGCCCGCCTGCAGCTCGACCCCCGTGACGTTACGGCGCTCGAGCGAATCAAGGGCGGCGGCGTCACCGTGATCGCCACCACCGGCAGGCCGTTTCCGGGCGCGCTGCCCTGGGCGCAGAAGCTTGGCCTGGACGGTCCGATCATCTGCTACCAGGGGGCCGAGGTCCGGACGCTCGACAACGAAAGGCTGCTCGACCACGGCATCCCCCACGACGTGGCCATGGAGGTGATCCGATTCGCGCGGGATCGCAACCTGCACGTACACGCGTACCGAGACGACGAGCTCATCGTCGAGCGCGACCGGCCCGAGGCCCACAGGTACTCCGAGCACGCGGGCATGCCGATCCACCTGGTGCCCGACCTCGACACGGCCATGGGACCGACGACGCCGAAACTCGTGATCGTCGCGGACCCCGCGGATCTGGAGAGGCTGCTGCCGCAGGCGCGAGCTCGCTGGAAGGGCAAGCTCAATGTCGCCACCTCGACGCCGGACTACCTCGAGTTCACGAACTACAACAGCGACAAGTCGGAGGCGCTGAAATTCCTGTCTGAGCGCCTCGGTGTGCCGCGTGAGCAGACCGCCGCGGCTGGTGATGGCCGCAACGACGCGTCGATGATCGCGTGGGCAGGCCTGGGGGTCGCGGTTCGGGGGTCGCCGGACGAGGTGATCCAGGCGGCCGATGGGCGGACCATCTCGCCACCCGGCCACGGTGGAATCGAGCAGCTGGCCAACCTATTGTTGAGATAGATGGCGACCCTGCTGCTCGTACACGCGCATCCCGACGATGAGGCCATCTCGACAGGCGGCGTGATGTTGAAAGCGCGTGCGGGCGGCCATCGCGTGGTGCTCGTCACCGCGACACGCGGCGAGGTGGGGGAGATCTACAACATGGACGAGGCGTCATCGCGTCCTCGCCTGGGCGAGATACGCGAGAAAGAGCTGGAGGACGCGGCGCGGATCCTCGGCGTCAACCGCGGCGAGTTTCTGGGCTACCGCGATTCCGGCATGGCGGGCACCTCAGACAATCAGAACCCGGCGTCGTTTCATCAAGCGTCTATTGACGAAGCAGCGGGAAAGCTGATCGAGGTCCTTCGCGAGGAAAGGCCCGAGGTGATCGTCACGTACCCCGAGGACGGGACCTACGGCCACCCCGATCACATCAAGGCCCACCATGTCACCAACGCGGCGCTGGACAAGATGCTCCGTGCCTCGGAGAGCTGGACGCCGAAGAAGCTCTACTACGCCGCCATTCCGCGCTCGATGATGCAGGCGTTCATGGACCAGCTACCCGAGGACGTGAAGCAGCAGCAGCAGCAGTCGAGCATCCAGATCATCGGGACGCCGGACGAGCTTGTGACGACCGCCGTCGACGTGAGCGATTTCATCGATCGCAAGAGGCAGGCATTCCAGGCGCATGTCAGCCAGAACGATCCGAACTCGTGGTTCGCGACGATGCAGGACCAGATCCTCAGGGTTGCGTTCGGGACCGAGCACTACCAACTGGCCCGCGGCAAGCCGGGCATGGCGCTCCCAGAGGACGACCTTTTCGCTGGGGTCTAACCCCACCTCCCCACTAGTGGGGAGGTCGGCGCGAAGCGCCGGGTGGGGGCGTCGGGTGAGGGTCGGTAAACTCGATCCCGCCATGGAAGTCCTCAAGATCACGCCGCGCGGGTACTGCCACGGCGTGGTGGATGCGTTCCGAATCGCCAAGCGCGTGCGCGAGGAGACGGAAGGCCCCGTGCATATGCTCGGCATGCTCGTGCACAACACGCACGCCACCGACGACCTGCAGCAACAGGGCATCGCGCTGGTCGACCAGCCGGACCGGCTGCGCGGGCTCGAGCACATCAAAGAAGGGACCGTGATCTTCACCGCCCACGGGGTGTCGCCGCAGGTGAAGCAGCGGGCGGTCGAGCTGGGCCTGAAACCGGTCGACGCCACGTGCTCGGACGTGGTGCGCACGCACGAGCTCGTCGCCGACCTCGCGCGCAACGGCTACGAGGTCGTCTACATCGGACGCAAGGGCCACCCCGAGCCGGAAGGGGTGGTCGGCGAGGCGCCGGGCAAGGTGCATCTGGTGCAGGACCCGGCCGACATCGACGCGCTCGAGCTGCAAGGCGATCGCGTCGCCGTCACGTGCCAGACCACGCTGTCGGTGTGGGACACCGAGGACCTCATCGGACGCGTGAAGGCGCGCTATCCGCAAGCCGAGGTGCACAACGAGATCTGTCGCGCCACGCAGGAGCGCCAGGAGGCGGCGGTTGAAGCCGCCAAGCTCGTCGACCTGGTGATCGTGGTAGGCAGTCCGCGATCCTCCAACTCGTTGCGTCTGGTCGAGGTCGTGAAGAAGCTCGGCGGGAAACCGGCCTACCTGGTCGACCGGATGGAAGACCTGAACACCGAGTGGTTCAAGGGCGCGAAGAAGGTCGGCGTCACGAGCGGCGCTTCAACTCCCACCCAGCTGACTCGACGGGTGATCGAGCACATCGAAGCGATGGAGCCGCCGATCTAGTAATCCCCCTCACCCTGACCCTGCGCGCCGGGCGCGGTCAGGACGCGTTACTCGCGCTTAATTTGTGCTCCCCGAGGGAGAGGGATTCATGGGGTTCGGCGCAGCCTCTTCATCACCCGCGAGAGCGGGTTCGCGTTCCCACGATTCGCAGGCGACGCGGCCATCGCCTCGCTGCGCCCCTCGGGCTCAGGCAGCGCGGGTTGTGTGGGAGCGGCGCCAGGCTCCGCCTGCGCAAGCAGGCCGTTGCCGTTTCCCGACCCGCTGCTCGAGCGGCGTCGTCGTCGCCTCCGCGTCCCCGCCGGTCGCTCGGCCTGGACAGCCGGCTGTGGCGCAGCAGCAGGGGCTTGCGGCGGCTGCTCGGCCGCCCCGCCCCGAGCGCGCCTTCGGCGCCGGCGTGAGGGCGCTGCGGCCGCGGCCGCGCCTGCTTCGGTCTGCTGGCGCGCCGGCGATGCCGCCCGGAACACGCTCGCGCCAACGTCGCCTTCGGCGCACACCGCGCCGTCGGTTGTGTGTACATCCACCCGCCACACGGCGATCGAGGTCCTGGCTCCGCCCACCGGCGCGCGCTTCTGGGTCAGCGTCCACCGGGCGTAGATGGTGTCCCCCGCCACCACTGGCTTCGGGAACTTCCAGTTCGCCCATTCCCAGGCTGCCACGTGCGGGATGGGCATGTCCATCGAGGCAAGGCCGGCCGCCACCGCCACGACAAGCGCCGGCGGCGCGTGGCGCGCCGAGCCGGTCGACGCGTCGACCGAAAGCGGGGAGAAATCGCCCGAAACGGCCGAGAACAGCGCTATCTCGGAGTCGGAGATGGTCCGGCGGCGGGTCGTCCACTCACCGCCCAGGGGGAGGTCGTCGAAAGAGGTGAGATCCAGTTCGATCGAGTATAGCCGCCCGGTACTTGGGACCAGGTCGCAGGGTCCGAGCGTTAACCTATCTTGTTTTACCGGAAGGAGAGAGAGGGTGGACCTGATCGTGGCGGCGTTCGGTTTGTCGGCGCTGCTTCTGGTCGCCCTCGTGGTCGTGCTGGTCCTCTTCCTGCGTTTGCGCGGCCACACGAGCGAGGTGGAGCAGGCTTTGGCCGAGCAGAGCGGTTCAAAGGAGCGCGCCGACATGCTGATGGCGGTCGCCCAGGCGGTCAACTCCTCGCTGGCGCTCAGCGACGTGCTGCACGTGGCTTTGACCCAGTCGGGTCGCCTGATGGGGGCGGTCGCGGGCGCGATGTACCTGGTCACGCCCGGCAAGGCGGAGATGCGGCGCCAGTCCGACTACAACCTGACCCACAACGCGCGAGGCGCCGGGCGCAAGCTCGACGAGGAGCCCCTGCGCTCGGTGGTGACCGCGCAGCGTCCAGTGGTGGCCCCGCTGGACAGCGAGCATGCACCGGGTCTTGAAGGTGGCGGCCATCCGACGCACGTCCTGGTCGTTCCCGTCCAGCGCGCGACCCAGCTCATGGGCGCCATGGAGCTGTACCTGCCCAAGCCGCGCCAGCTGCGTGAGGACCAGATCGAGCTGCTGCAGGGCGTCGCGGCCGAGGCGGCGATGGCGATCAGCCACGCCCAGCTCTACCAGGCCCAGGAGGAGAACGCGCTCACCGACGAGCTGACCAAGCTTCCGAACCGCCGCTACATGGCGCAGCGGTTCCTGCAGGAGATGCAGCGCGCGCGGCGACATCACAAGGGTCTCGCGTTCCTGATGCTCGACATCGACCACTTCAAGCAGATCAACGACACGTACGGCCACCTGCACGGCGACGCCGTGCTTGCCGAGCTGGCGCGAATCCTCACCGTGGCCAAGCGCGAGTCCGACGTAGCAGCTCGTTACGGCGGCGAGGAGTTCGGCCTCATCCTCAACGAGACCGGGGAGACCGGCGCCATGACCCTCGCGGAGCGCATCCGCGAAAAGGTCGAGGCCGCGACCTTCCCCGGCGGCCTGAAGCTCACGGTCAGCATCGGCGTCGCGACCACCGACGACGAAGCGCTGTTCACATCGCTGATCGAGAAGGCCGACCAGGCCCTCTACACGGCCAAGCAGGCGGGGCGGAACACGGTGCGCGTGGCGGACATGCGCGGGGTGGGCGCCCGCCGGGAGTAGCTCCCGACCTCGGATTAGTCTTGGAGGTCGGATGCCCCACTACTGCGTCAACTGCGGCGCCGAGCTGGTCCCGCGCGAGGTCGAGGGTCGCCTGCTCGAGGGCTGTCCCAACGACGACTTCGTGCTGTGGCGCGACCCCAAGGTGGCGACCGCGGTGGTCGTCGAGGCTGACGGAGGCGTCGTGCTCGGGCGGCGCGCGATCGAGCCGGCGCTGGGTCACTGGTGCCTGCCCGGAGGCTTCGTGAACGATGACGAGGGCCCGCTCGAAGCAGCCGTCCGCGAATGCCTCGAGGAGATCGGCGCCGAGGTCGAGGTCACAGGCCTCATCGGCGTCTACCACATCGCCAAGCGAGAGGCCCCGAGCATGGTCGGTGTCGGCTACCGCGCGCGAGTCGTCGACGGCGGGCGCCTGGCGCCGGGCAAAGAGATGCTCGAGCTGCAGGTCTTCGCCCTAGACGACCTGCCTGACCTGGCATTCCCCAGCCACCGGCAGATCCTCAGTGACTTCGTCAGGTCCCAGGCGTCGCGGGCGGAAGCGGAACCTCCGCCCGCCGGCGCAGGGGCTCGGCGTGCATCGCGGCCATCACCAGCGCGAGCGCGATCGACACAGCGGCGCACACGGTGAAGCCGGCGGCGTAGCCGTAGCTCTGGATGATCGGCCCGAACAGGATCGGGCCTCCTGCCAGCGCGAGGAAGAGCACCGTCCCGTAGAAGCCCATCGTCACGCCGCGCGTGGACGTGGCGGACAGGTTCCCGAACACGACCCCGACCGCCACGAAGGCCGTGGCCATGAAAGGAGTGGCAACGATCATCAGCACCGCAGGCGCGACGAATCCCTGCAGATGACCCAGGACGATCGTCGCCGCCGCCCAGACGACGGTACCGGTGAAAACGATCGGCCATCGGTGCGGGGCCCAATCGACGATCCGGCCGCCGGGAATGCGGGCCAGGCCGTTGGCGACCGCCTGCACCGCCAGCAAGAATCCGACCTGGGAGCTCGGAAGCGCCAGCGCCTCGCGCCCGAAGATCGGCAGGAACGCGCCAACAGTGCCCCACGCTAACGTCGCCGACACGAGCCCGATGACGACGGGGACGAAGGCTCGCTGCGCGAACAAAGCGCGAATCGGCGTCATCAGATCGAAGCGACCCTGTGACTGACGCGTGGCCGGAGCGGCGATGGCGCCTGGAACTGCGAACAACAACACCACCGTCGTCAGGGCGATCACAGTGCGGACGTCTGGAATCACCGCCACCATCAGCCCGGCGATCGTCGGACCGAGAAAGAAGCCGGCCTGCATGGAGAAAGTCAGCCAGCCCATCGAGCGGCCGAGGCGGTTGGCGGGCACCGACTCGGTCACGGAGCTGAACAGCGAAGCCTGCTGCGCGCCCGCCCCAAGGCCGCCGACGATCTGCCACACGAACAGCGGGAAGACCGACGTGGTGGTGGCCGTGGCCAGCTGCGACCCGGCCGAGAGGATCAGTGAGGTCCACAGCAGCGTACGGGCGCCGATGCGGTCGATGAGCAGGCCTGACGGCAGCGAGAGCAACGCGGCGGCGAAGGTGGCTACGGAGAAGAGAGCGCCGACCTCGAAGCGGGACGCGCCCATGTCGTGCGCGTACAGCGGGACAAGGAGGCCGCGCGCCGCGATCGCGGCAAACGCGGCGCCCGCCGCGACGTAGAGAGTCAGCGCCCTTCTAGATTCGAGGACGCTCAACCACACCGTGCCTAAGATACCGGCGCATGGTCCGAGAGCGAGTCGGCGACTGGCGCTCGGCATGGCGCTCGGTGGTTGCCGGCGTGGCGGCCGGTTTGCTGGTCATCGGAGTACTACAAACCGGAATTCTCGACGGTCCATTCTTCGCGGCTCAAGACCGGCTGTTTCCGGCTCCTCCCCCTGACAACGGAATCACGCTGGTCGCGATCGATGCCAGATCAAAGGCCCAGCTCGGCGCCTATCCGTGGGACAACGGCTATCACGCCCAGGTCATCAACTATCTGGCCGGCTTGCACCCGAAGGTGATCCTGTTCGACGTGATGCTCAACCACTCGACCGTCGACCCCGAGAGGCTGCCGCCTCCACCGCACGTCATCACCCAGCAGGATTTCGAGAAAGCCAGGACGGACCGGCTGCTGGCCCAGGCGATCGAGGACGCCGGCAACGTGGTGCTGGTCTGCACGTCCAGCGACGGGCCGATCGACGCGCTGGAGGTGGGCGAGCCCATCGCCGACCTGGGCTTTGCGAGTCCGGATCCCGCAAACGCGATCAGGGGGATGTCGCTGCAGGTCACGTCGACGTGCGCTCAGAACGAAGCGCATGAGAGCGCGTTCGTGGCGGCGTTGCGCATCGCGGAGAAGAACCAGGATCCGATAGAGGTCAAGGGCGACGCGGCCCAGTTCGGCAGGCATCGGATCCCGCTGGTCAATGGGCAGATGCTCATCAACTACTCGCTCGGCGGCAGCCCGACCTGCTCTTACATCGACGCTTTCAACGCTGCCTGCCCGCATCCGGACCAGATCAGGGACCACGTCGTGGTCATCGGCACCAAGCTCATCGACGCCGGCGACGTCTACTCGCAGCCAGTGGCCTTCAAGCACGACTCGAGCTTCTGCCCGAGCACGCGGCCTCAATGCATGGTCGACAACCAGAACTACGGCTACAGGATCATGGCCGATGCGGTGGCGACCGTGCTGCAGGATCGCTACATGACGGTCGAGCCGCGCAGCTGGACCATCGGTGCGTCGCTTCTGCTCGCTCTCATCGTCGGCCTGGCCGTCTACGGTCTTGGTTTTCGCGCGGCGATCATCGCCACCGTCGACATGCTCGGGCTCTATTACGTCGCGGCGATCGTGATCGCGCAGCGCGATCTGCTGATAGATCCGCTCTTTGCGCCTATCGCGATGGCGCTCGCGGCGTCGTTCTCGCTCGGCGCGCGCTACGTCCTGGTCGAGCGTGAACGGCGGAAGGTCGAGCGCATCTTCGGCCAGTACGTCGATCCGCGCATCTCGCGACAGCTCGCCGACTCGCGTTCGATCAAGGACGTGACCTCGAAGGGCGAGCGCCGCGAGCTCACCTTGATGTTCGTCGACATCCGCGGCTTCACGGCGATGTCGGAGGCGATGACCGCCGAAGACGTGCTCGCGGTAATCCAGGAATACCTGAACGAGATGAGCGCGCTGATCCTGAAGTGGGACGGCACCATCGACAAGTACGTCGGCGACGAGATCGTGGCCCTCTGGAACGCACCGACCCACCAGCCCCAGCACGCTCTGTGGGCGGTGCGGTGCGCATACGACCTCATCAATCAGGCTTCGGTGGTGCAGCGGCAGCTTGCGGCGAAGGGATTGCCGCCCATCAGTTGGGGCATCGGCATCAACACCGGTCCGGCAGTGGTGGGCAACATGGGCAGCAAAGACCGCCTGCAGTACACCGCCCTCGGCGACACGGTCAACACCGCTGCGCGTTTCTGCAGCGTGGCACCCGCGTTCACAGTGCTGATCGGCGAGAGCACGTATGAGGCGTGCAAGCAGTTCGTGGCGGTGGAACAGGTGCCCGGCTTGCAGTTGAAGGGCAAGTCCGCAGACAAGTTCCGCGTCTACCGGGCCGTGTCCATCCGCGAGGAGGTGGGCTCGCCCTGGGTGCCGTTCCCGACCGAGGCCGCCAGCGACACGTACACGAACATCAGGCGCAGCTACGGCGCGCAGCTGGTTTTTGCCGCCTCGACGCCGGGCGACCTCGAGGAATGAGCCTCGCCCGCGCGGCCGCGCTCGTCGCGGGCGCCCGCCGCGGCGTCGCCCTCACCGGCGCGGGCATATCCGCCGAGAGCGGCATTCCGACATTCCGCGGCGAGGGCGGGCTGTGGCGGCAGTACGACCCCGTCAAGGTCGCGACGCTCGAGAACTTTCTCGAGGACCCGGCGCAGTACTGGCTGGTCGCGCGCGAACGCGGCCCTGCCGTGATGGCCGCCCGGCCGAACGCCGGCCACGTCGCGCTGGCGGAGATCGAGGTCGCAGGCCACCTCGCCGCGGTCGTGACCCAGAACACCGACGGCCTCCATCGGGACGCCGGCAGCCGCCGCGTCATCGAGCTGCACGGAACTGGGCGGACGGTGCAGTGCCTCGACTGCGGAATCGTCGAGTCGCGCGGCGACGTTCAGGCGCGCCTCGCCGACGAGATGCCGCCGCGATGCGCCGTTTGCGGAGGCACTTTCATGAAGCCGACGGTCGTCTTCTTCGGCGAGCAGATGCCCGCCGACGCAGTCGCTCAGGCCTTCGAGCTCGCCCGCGATGCCGATCTCATGCTTGTCGTGGGCTCATCGTTGGTCGTCTTTCCGGCGGCGGAGATCCCCCTGGTCGCGGCGCGTGCCGGCGTGCCCATCGTGCTGATCAATGCCGAGCCGACGCCGATCGACGACCTGGCGGCCGTCGTCATCCACGGGCGCTCGGGCGAGGTGCTGCCCGAGATCGCGCGGCTGGCCCTCGTTGCCTCAGGTGGATGACGTCGCCGGCGCCGATCCGCTGACCATCGACGACCAGCGCTCCGTCCTCGGCGATGTCCTGCGCGATGCCCTCGAAAGTGTGCCCGGGCAGCGCCACGCGCACGTGCCGACCGAGCGTGACCGAGAGCTCGCGCCAGTGGTCCAGGATCCGGCCGCTCGACGCCGATGTCCACACGCTCAGCTCGGCGCGCAGCCTGTCCAGCAGCTCGTCGCGCAGCCGGCCCAAACGAGCAGCGCCCGGCGGCGCCGACGTGAGGTTGATGCCGATCCCGACGACGGCCTTGCCGCCGCCGACCTCGACCAGGATCCCGCCCAGCTTGCGGCCGCGCAGCATCAGGTCGTTCGGCCACTTGAGCCTGACGTCGGGCCCACAAGCTTCCGCCGCGGCGACGCCTGCGGCGAGGCTGAGCAGCGGGTGCGGCTCGAGCACGAACGACGCCAGCAGCGCACTGCCCGGCGGCGCCTCCCAGCGGCGGTCAAGTCGTCCGCGGCCGGCGGTCTGGTGATCCGCGACGACGATCGACCCGATTGGCAGCTCGCGCGCGACCTCCTGCGTCGAGTTCACCGAGGCCAGCCGCACGATCCGGAGCTCTTCCACGACCGGAGCTAAGCTTGCACGGGATGCAGATCCACCGTGCCGTCGTGCTGGTGGCGATGATGCTCATCAGCGTCGGCGCGCTCGTGCTGCTGCTGAGCAACGCGGACGGCAAGAGCCTGGTCGCGCTGGCCGTGGTCGTCCTGGCCGCGATCGCCGGCGGGATCGGCTTCAGCTGGAAGCGTTACTACCGCCGCTAAGTTAGAACCGTAGGTGTTGCGGCTGGGGTACAAGGCGTCCGCGGAGCAATTCGGCCCGCGCCGGCTGCTCGACTTCGCGATCGATGCCGAGCGCGCCGGATTCGACAGCGTATTCGTCAGCGACCACTTCCAACCGTGGCGCCACTCGGATGGGCATGCGCCGTTCGCGTTCGCGTGGCTCGCGGCGGCGGGCGAACGCACGAATCGGGTGGTGCTTGGTACCAGCGTCACCACCCCGACCTTCCGCTACCACCCGGCGATCGTGGCGCAAGCGTTCGGCACCCTCGGCTCGCTGCACCCCGGCCGATTCATCTGCGGGCTCGGCACGGGCGAGCATCTCAACGAAGGCGCGCTCGGGGTCGTATGGCCGGACAACAGAGAACGTTTTGCGCGCATGCGCGAGGCTGTGAAGCTCATCCGCCAGCTCTGGTCGGAGCAGTCCGTCACCTTCGCAGGCGAGTATTACAAGACGCTGAACGCGACGATTTACGACCGCCCTGAGCAACCGGTTCCCATCTACATCGGTGCGGGCGGACCGCAGGTCGCGAAGTACGCCGGCCGAGCGGGTGACGGGCTCATCTGCACGTCGGGCAAGGGCATGGAGCTGTACAGCGAGCAGCTACTGCCTGCCTTTGCCGACGGCGCGAAGGACTCGGGCCGCGAC
>Ga0066683_10000566_pt1 | contig 12255 bp, 10 predicted proteins | sample GraSoiAngelo_132_FD_62296 | JGI IMG/M metagenome (GOLD analysis project Ga0066683, IMG submission 62296) | Grasslands soil microbial communities from the Angelo Coastal Reserve, California, USA - 14_0929_02_40cm | ecosystem: Environmental > Terrestrial > Soil > Grasslands | place: USA... | reverse complement strand
ATACTTAGCGAATAACCACCGCGTGTCGGCCGCAATGCGAGCGGTCTTACACACCGAGAGTCAGCGCGTCAGTGAGTATGGTTTGTGAGAGTTGATCTAAAACCGGTAAGACTCTATTGCGAAGCCATCACTGAGCCCATCAAACTGAGACCGTGGATCGCGAACCATGACTCAGTTCTTAGTTAGGCGATTGAGATTGTGGATCGATCGGCGCGATCGATCGCCATCGCGACATCAACTCGCAAATCACCTGGCAGTCCGTGGTGCAAGTCCATCGTCGCACCGAGGGCGGTGATGCGCGGGATGCAGCGCCGCTCGAATGCAAATGGAGTTACACCACGGGCTGCTAGCGTGATCGATATGCGTTGATGACATGAGGCTTGGCCGCGCTGAAGATTCGAACAGCCTTATTCGGGACTCCAGAGACTTGCCATAAGGCAGCGTTTGTCACCCGCCTGGATTACATGACGCGCTCAGTGCCGAAGCCGCGCAATATATCATCGTCCGGCGGTACATTGAGGCGCCGATGTTGGTCTGGAGTTCTTCAAACGTTAGAATCATCTTTACCCGAATCCTTACTTTCACGTCGAACGAGAGGCCGCGACAGCGACGGGCTCGGCATCTCCATGGAAGAGAATGGATTCACCGACTCTGGAAGCCAGAGCGGCGACGGTCGAGCCAAAGCACCGTATGGATCCGCACGTTGGGGCGTGAACGGTTCACTGCCATGAACGGCTGGAGGTTGCTCCACGGAAACCGAACATCCTGGGGACCTGGCCGCGCCTGGCGTCTTGAAACTCCCGAGCCGTACCTTGCAGCCGCCGCCCGTCCTGTTACACGTCAAGTCACGCAGTTACACACATCGGCGTCGTCATTTTGATCGCGTCGCTCCTTGGGTTACGGTTTCGGCGAGTTGATGTTACGAAGCCAGACTACTGTTCGCGGATGTCGCGGACATCGAGCGAGAAGGCTTCAGAGTCGGTGCTCAGTGGTGAGCATCTACGGAGGCTGCAACGATCAAGCCAGAAGACGCGTGCAGCCTCTATTGAATGAAAGCGCCGGTGAGATCTCTTCGTCGGTGTCGCCGGTCGTCAGTACAGTACGAAAGCTTCTTTTGATAGAGCGGTGCGCCTGCACACGGTGGTCATGATCATGTCACTGGTACATCTTGTTCTTGACGGGAGCCCCCCTGCGGAATTCGTGGGACATCCTGTAAAAGCCCGCGGTCGTCAGAGTGACGGTGATCTCCTGATCTCCGGTATTCTCCCAGAACCATCCGTGAATGCCCGAGAATGGGGCGGTCATCGTTCCGGATGCCTGGCTGCTGTCCCGCCCTTTCTCGTAGCTCTGTGCGTAGCCACGAGGCGCACCGTCCGGCTCCGCATGCAGCTCGTAGCTCACGGGGGCCGTCGCGTTCCAGGAGTAGAGCAGCGCTTCGCCCTTGTCGAGCCGATACTTGTATTCCATCCCCTCGTGGGCCGCGACCCTGAAGGTGACGGTTTCCTCTTTGAACGCGCGTTCCTGAGGCACGATGATCGGCTGACCGGCCGATCCCCCGGACGCCGCCGCGATCAAGGCCCGCACCTGCTGCCCGGTCACTCCGAGCTCGACGAGCCCGAGCCGGGCACCCGTCCCGAGCGGATCGACTCCATATTCCGCAGGGAGGACGAACATCACGAGAATCAGCCCGGCTCCGAGCAACGCGGCGCCCGCGGCAACGGCAATGCGTTGCCTGATCTCTGTCGTCCCCGCCTCGACCTGTGTGCTCACGTCATGATGCCGAGAGGAAATAGCCGGACAGCTGGTAGCCGACCAGCAGGAAGCCACACGCCATCACCAGGGCGTTGGTCGCAAACGCGTGACGAAGGAAGCCGTGACACGTCCGCCAGTATGTCAAGCCGATGAGAATGGCCGTCAGCGCCAGCGCCTGCCCGATCTCCACGCCAACGTTGAAGCTGACGATGTTTGCGACGAGGCCGTTGGTGGCGAGCGCGAAGTCCTGCAGCTTCGTGGCGAGGCCGAAGCCATGGAACAGGCCGAAGATCAGCACCGCCAGGCGCGTATCGGGCTGAAAGCCGAAATAGCGCCGGAACCCGTCCATGTTCTCGAACGCCTTGTACACCACCGAGAAACCGATGATCGCGTCGATGAGGTATGGATTGGCACGCACTCCTCCGAGCACGCCCGCCAGCAACGTCACGCTGTGCCCGATGGTGAACAGGCTGACGTACTGAACAACGTCCTTCAGCTTGTAGAGGAAGAAGATCACGCCCACGAGAAAGAGCAGGTGGTCGTATCCGGTCACCATGTGTTTGGCACCCAGATACATGAGTGGACCAATGGCCCGGCCTTGCAGCCCCTGAAGGAACACGGCGTCCTTGCCCGACACTCCATGCGCGTCCAGTCCCACGGAGAAGACGGCGAGCAGCAGCGCCGCCAGCGCCGTCTGTATCGCCAGCTGCCTATTGCCGCTTGTATTTTTCATGACACTTGTCGCACGTCTCATTGATCGCGCCGCCGGCCGACAGAATCCCGTCGGTGCTCTTGCCCCGGGCGGCCTCGAGTGCCAGCTTCGAGGCGCCGACGAGCTCCCGCGCCATCATCGTCCAGTCTCCATTGTCCACGGCGCGGCCGCCCACCAGCAGGAGGTTGCCGCTTTCCGCGAGCGCGGCGGCGCTGTTCCCCACCGCGGCCCACTCCTTGTCGGTTCTCGGGGCTGTCTCTTCCATGCCCTTCGCCGTGACAGTCGTCCCGACCGCCCCGTAGATGACCGCGGAGGCCGGCTCCGTGATGCCGTTCATGATCTGCTTGATGCTGGCAACCGGTGTGATGGCCGTGACTTCAGCGCGCGGAGCCAGCCGCGCGGCGCGTCCGCCGGCTACGACGAACGCGATGCCGCTGATAAACAGCCCGACGCTCACCACGAACAGCCAATGCACGGTTCGCATGTTCCTGCATCCAGTTCCAGATTGTCAGTGGAAAAAGGTCTCCCGGACATTCATGTCGCTCAATGAGTCTGTACACACATTTTTGTCTGAAACAACAAGTCGATCGGCGACACGCCTTGCTGGCGTGCAGCGACTGACGGCTTCGCGGCGTGCCGGCGGCGAACGCGCGCGACGTGAAACCGACAAAAACGTCGCCAACTAACGTGACGCCGCCATTTTCGTCGCCATTTTCGGCGCCGTACCTGAAGGTGCAGACAGAACGTAACGCGCTGAGTGGTTTCGTTTTAGCCGGCAGCTCCGCGGCAGCCGCCGGCCGTCCACAACGGCGTCGGGCTTGCATCCGCGCTCCGCAACCCCGAGTTCTGCACATGCCGGAAAGGACGACTGCGCCCCGTGCTCAATGGGATGTCCACCTCGCCAGGGGTCCATCGCGCCGCGGGCCTCAGAGGTTCTCGAATGCCCTCGCCCTGCGCGCGCGAGACGAAAGGACCGACTGTGCCCAACCCATGGCTCTGTAACGAGCCCGCTGCCGGGAGTCCCTGGTGGAAGTCCGCCGTTGTCGCGAGTGCAGGCGGGCTTTCACACCGGGCTGCCGGTCCACGACGCTGGACCTTTGCGCTCCTGGCGTGTGTCGTGTCGTGGGCCGTGGCGCCGGTTCTTGCGCAAGATGCCCCGCTGCCCCCCGTGACGGTGGGGGCAGGCGTACAAACCAGCTTCATCCACGACGCGCCGGACGGCGCGGATGCCACCGACGCGTTCGCCCTGAACAGCGTCCGTCTGTACGTCAACGGATCGCCCGCCCGCAAGATCAAGTTCATGTTCAACACCGAGTACGACGGCGCCGGCAATCACGTCACGGTGCTCGACGCCGCCGCGCAGTTCGAGATATCGGACCGGCTGAATTTCTGGGTCGGACGCATGCTGCCGCCGAGCGATCGGGCGGATCTCTACGGGCCGTACTACGCGCACCATTGGGCCACCTTCACCGACGGCGTGCAGGACGGCTACCCGTTCATCTCCGCGGGGCGCGACAACGGCGCGCTCTACTGGGGCCAGTTCGGGAAGGTGAAGCTGCAGGCGGGCGCATACGACGGCGCGTCGGCGACCGGCAAGAGCAAGTTGATCGGCGCCGGCCGCGTCCAGGTCGATTTCTGGGATCCGGAGCCTGGCTATTACCTGAACGGCACGTTCTACGGCCAGAAGAACATCCTCGCCCTCGCCGCCGCCGGCCAGGTGCAGGATGGCAACGAGGCGTACAACGGCGACTTCCTGCTCGAGAAGAAGCTTGGCGGCGGCGGCGCGTTTTCGGTCGAAGCGGAACTGGCGAAGTACGACCGGCTGGGCGGTTACAGCGCGCGATACGGCACCGATCAGGGCGGCTATGTTCTCGCCAGTTATCTGTTTCCACCGGCAGCCGGGATGACCGGCCGGGTGGAGCTCCTCGGCAAGTTCGCGAAGGCGGGCTTTCGAAACGGCCTCACCGCGATCGACCGCGACTACGACCAGAAAACCACCGAGGTGAATCTCAACTACGTGATCAGGGATTTCAACGCGCGCGTGATGCTCTTCTACCTGCAAAAGAACTTCTCCGCCGTGCAGCGCAACGACAAGCAGGTCGGCGTCGGGTTTCAGGTGCAGATGTGATCCATCAAGGAGGTCGATCATGAATCGTACGCAGAGATTCCTCACCCTCTGGCCCCTCGCGGCCGTTCTGGCCGTCCCCGGTGCCGCGCTCGCCCAGGAGACGATCAAGATCGGCGTCCTGCATTCGTTGTCGGGCACGATGGCGATCAGCGAAACGACGCTGAAGGACACGATCATGATGCTCGTCGATCAGCAGAACAGGAAAGGCGGCCTGCTCGGCAGGAAGCTCGAAGCCGTGGTGGTCGATCCCGCGTCGAACTGGCCGCTCTTCGCCGAAAAGGCGCGCCAGCTCCTCGAAAAGGACAAGGTCGCCGTCGTCTTCGGCTGCTGGACGTCCGTGTCGCGCAAGTCCGTGCTGCCGGTATTCGAGAAGGACAACGGTCTGCTCTTTTATCCGGTGCAGTACGAGGGCGAGGAGTCGTCGAAGAACGTGATCTACACCGGCGCGGCGCCCAATCAGCAGGCGATCCCGGCGGTGGACTACCTGATGAAAGACGTCGGGGTGAAGCGCTGGGTGCTCGAAGGCACCGACTACGTCTATCCGCGCACGACGAACAAGATTCTCGAGGCGTACCTGAAGGCCAGGGGAGTCAAGGCCGAGGACATCTCGATCAACTACACGCCGTTCGGCCACGCCGACTGGCAGGCGCGAGTCGCCGCGATCAAGAAGTTCGGCTCGGCGGGCAGGAAGACCGCCGTGGTCTCCACGATCAACGGCGACGCGAACGTCCCGTTCTACAAGGAGCTCGGGAACCAGAAAGTCTCCGCGGAAGACATTCCGGTCGTCGCATTCTCGGTCGGTGAGGAGGAGCTCTCAGGCGTCGACACCAGGCCGCTCGTCGGTCATCTGGCCGCCTGGAACTACTTCGAGAGCATCAACACGCCCGCAAACAAGGCGTTCATCGACCAGTGGCATGCCTACATCAAGAAACCAAAGCGGACCACCAACGATCCGATGGAAGCGCACTACATCGGGTTCAATCTCTGGGTGAAGGCGGTCGAGAAAGCGCACTCGACTGACGTGGAGAAGGTGCTCGCCGCGCTGCCGGGGCTGGAAGTCCCGAATCTCACCGGCGGCGTCGCGAAGCTCCTGCCCAATCACCACATCACCAAGCCGGTCTATCTTGGCGAGGTGCGCGCGGACGGGCAATTCGACGTCGTGTGGAAGACCAACGGTACGATGCCGGGCGATGCCTGGTCGGATTACCTGCCTGGCAGCAAGGATATCGAGGCGGACTGGGTGACGCTCAAGTGCGGCAACTACAACACCAAGACCAAGGTGTGCTCGGGACAGAGCTACAAGTAGAGCGGAGGCGGCTCCTCGATCGGACCGAGCGGTCCGGTCGAAGAGCACGGCCGAACGGGGCGCTGTGGCTGCCGTCGCTGCTGCTCGCCTTGGTTGTGTTCGCGCCGCATGCGCTCGCGCAGTCGCGGGACGAGGAGTTTCTCGCCGTGCTCGGGGAGCTGGGCGACGCCAGCTTCCTCGACAAGGAACACATCGTCGAGCGTCTGAGCCGGAGCGGTCATCCGAGCACGCGAGCGGTGCTCACCGCCTTCCTCGAGGATCGCCTCTACGTTCGCGCGAAGGACCGAAAGATCGTCATCGTCAAATCGATGGACGATGGCGTGGCGCCCTTCGACCTGGTCGATCCGGTATCGCTGCAGGATGCCGGCTCCGGCGCGCGCGACGAGGTCACCAGGATCGGCACGAACAACCGCTTGAGAAAGCTGCTGAAAACGACGGTTGCGCGCTTTGATCTCTCGAGTCCGGACCCTGCCGTGAAGCTGGCGGCCGTTCAGGAGATGCTGCGCGACCTCGATCAGGCGAGCATCGCGCTGCTCGGCGGGCGGGCCGGCGTCGAAACGGATGCGGCGGTCAAGGAAGAGATAGAGACCGGGCTTGCGCTCGCCGCGCTCGACGGCGGCGATCCCCGGGCGCGCCTGGATGCCGTCGCGACGCTCGCCCGCAGGCTCAGGCCGCAGGTGCGGAACCGCCTTGCCGGCGTGCTCGAAAAAGGGGCGGACGGCAATTTCGTCGAGCCTGACGAGAAGGTCAGGCAGGCCGCCGCCGCGGCCGTGCGCCGGATCGATCGCTCGCGCGCGCTCTATGCAGGCGTCGAGACACTGTTCTTCGGCCTGAGCGTTGGATCGGTGCTCGTGCTGGTCGCCATCGGCCTGGCGATTACCTTCGGCGTGATGGGCGTCATCAACATGGCCCACGGCGAGCTGATGATGCTGGGCGCGTACACCACCTACGTCGTGCAGCTCGCCATGCCGCGCCATATCGGCCTGTCGATTCTGGTCGCCATCCCTGCCGCGTTCCTCGTTGCCGGTCTCGCGGGGGTGATCGTCGAGCGCACCATTATCCGTTTCCTCTACGGCAGACCGCTCGAGACGCTGCTCGCCACCTTCGGCGTGAGTCTCGTGTTGCAGCAGTCGGTGCGTTCCCTCTTTTCGGCGAACAACCGGTCGGTCGAGACGCCGCCCTGGATGAGCGGCACGCTGCAACTCAACGATGCCCTGGCGATTACGTTCAACCGCCTTTACATCGTGATCTTCACGCTCATCGTCTTCGCGATCCTCCTCGTCGTTTTGAAGCGAACGCGGCTTGGGCTCGACATCCGGGCGGTCTCTCAGAACAGGGCGATGGCGCAAGCGTTGGGCATTCGCACCGGGTGGGTGGACGCCATGACCTTCGGCCTGGGGTCGGGCATTGCCGGTATCGCCGGGGTGGCGCTCAGTCAGTTTACGAACGTCGGCCCCAATCTCGGCCAGGCGTATATCATCGACTCGTTCATGGTGGTCGTGTTCGGCGGCGTCGGGAATCTCTGGGGCACGCTCGTCGGCGGCATGTCCATGGGGGTCGTCAACCAGTTGCTCGAGCCCTACGCGGGCGCGGTGCTCGCGAAGATCTTCGTGCTCGTCGCCTTGATCCTGTTCATCCAACGGTGGCCTCGCGGCCTGTTTCCCCAGACCGGACGCGCGGCGGAGAGCCAGTAGCCTTGTGCGCGCGAGGCGCCTATACACGCTCGTGGTGAGCCCTTCGACTCACCGCTCATCCTGAGCTTGTCGAAGGATGAGCGTCTCGCTCAGGACAGGCCTGATGAACCACGAGCCATCTCGGCGGCTCGTCCTTCGACAAGCTCAGGACGAGCGACGTTAAGACGCGTCATGCTGACGAGAGTTGTGCGCGTCGGCCGGCGACTGTGGACCGCGTGGGACGCGGACCGCGGGGGTACGGTCCTCCTCGTCCTGCTCGCCGGCGTCGCGATTGCCGTCCCGGCGCTCAATCAGCTGGCCCCCGCGTCCTCGGCGCTGCATCTCTCGACGTACTCGCTCAGCCTCATCGGCAAGTACCTGTGCTATGCGATGCTGGCTCTTGCCCTCGATCTCGTCTGGGGATATGGCGGGATCCTGAGCCTCGGTCACGCCGCGTTCTTCGCCCTGGGCGGCTACGCCATGGGCATGTATCTCATGCGCCAGATCGGCTCCCGCGGCGTGTATGGCGACCCGATCCTGCCCGACTTCATGGTGTTCCTCAACTGGCAGAAGCTGCCGTGGTTCTGGGTCGGGTTCAACCACTTCTGGTTCGCGCTGCTCGTGATCGCGGCCCTGCCCGCCCTGCTCGCGCTGCTGTTTGGCTGGTTCGCGTTTCGCTCGCGCGTGACCGGCGTCTATTTCTCGATCATGACGCAGGCGCTGAGCTACGCGCTCATGCTGGCATTCTTCCGCAACGATATGGGCTTCGGCGGCAACAACGGCTTCACCGACTTCAAGGACATCCTGGGCTTCGACCTGCACGAGGACGGCACGCGCGTCATGCTCGTCGTGGTCACCGCCGCGGCGCTGGCCGCAAGCTATCTCGCGTGCCGCGCGATCGTGGGGTCGCGCGCGGGGCGCCTGTTCCGCGCGATCCGCGATGCCGAAAGCCGCGCGCGGTTTCTCGGGTACCGCGTCGAGTCGTACAAGCTCTGGGTCTTCGTGTTCTCCGCCGTCCTCGCCGGTATTGCCGGCGCGCTCTACGTGCCGCAGGTGGGGATCATCAATCCGGGCGAGTTCGCGCCCATCAACTCGATTGAGGCGGTCATCTGGGTGGCGGTGGGAGGCCGCGGCACGCTGTTCGGGGCGGCGGCGGGCGCCGTGCTGGTCAACTACGCCAAGACGTACTTCACGGGTGCGTTACCGGAGCTGTGGCTCTACGCGCTCGGTGCCCTGTTCGTGCTGGTGACCCTGTTCCTGCCGCGGGGCCTCGTCGGCCTCGGCGCGAGCCGCCGGCGCGCGGTCCAGGCTGGCGCCGCGGCGCCCGTCATCTGGGCGCTCGGGTCGCACGTCGGCGTGTCGCTCGGGAGCAAGCTGAAATGATCCGGCCGCCGGACCTGCCGTCACCAGGCAAGATCCTCACACTCGACGACGTGACGGTCAGCTTCGACGGCTTCAAGGCGCTCGACGGCCTCACGCTCTCAGTGGACCGGGGAGAGCTGCGGTGCATCATCGGCCCCAACGGCGCCGGCAAGACGACGATGATGGACGTCGTGACCGGCAAGACGCGTCCGGATCACGGCTCGGCGTGGTTCGCGGAGGATGTCGACCTGCTGGCGCTGTCGGAGCCGGAGATCGCGCAGGCGGGCATCGGGCGCAAGTTCCAGAAGCCCACGGTGTTCGAGAGCCTGACGGTGTTCGAGAACCTGGAGCTCGCCATCTGGGGCGACAAGTCGTTCTGGAAGGATCTCGTCGCCCGGCTGACGCGCGCCGAGCGCCGGCACATCGACGACATCCTCGACGTCACCGGCCTCACGACGGAGCGCGCCGCGCTGGCGGGCACGCTCTCGCATGGACAGAAGCAATGGCTCGAGATCGGCATGCTGCTCATGCAGGAGCCGGAGCTGCTGCTCGTCGACGAGCCGGTCGCCGGCATGACGCCGGACGAGACCCATCGGACGGCGGAGCTCCTGCTCTCGCTCGCGGCCGAGCACTCGCTGATCGTCGTGGAGCACGACATGGATTTCGTGCGGTCGATCGCCAGGCGGGTGACGGTGCTGCACGAGGGACGGGTGCTGGCCGACGGCGACATGGGCCGGGTGCAGAACGATCCGCTTGTCGTCGAAGTGTATCTGGGAGCATGAGCGCGCTCGCGGTCACGCGTCTCAATCAGTCCTACGGCGGCAGCCACACGCTGTGGGATGTCGACCTCCTCGTCCCGCCAGGATCGAGGACGTGCCTGATGGGCCGCAACGGCATGGGCAAGACGACGCTCCTGAAGTGCATCATGGGGCTGCTGCCGGCGACCTCCGGCAGGATCGAGTTCACGGGCGCCGATCTCGCCGGCCGGCCGGTGGAGAGCCGCGCGCGCCTCGGCATCGGCTACGTGCCGCAGGGGCGCGACATCTTTTCGCACCTGACCGTCGAGGAGAATCTGCGCCTCGGGCTCGGCGTCCGCAGCCACGGGCCGCGCTCGATCCCGGCGCACGTCTACGATCTGTTTCCCGTGCTGAAGCAGATGCGGACCCGCCGCGGAGGCGATCTCTCGGGCGGCCAGCAGCAGCAGCTCGCGATTGCGCGTGCGCTGGTGCTCGAGCCATCGCTGTTGATTCTCGACGAGCCCACCGAAGGGATTCAGCCCAACCTCGTGCAGCAGATCGGCGACACCCTGCTCGCGCTCAATCGCGAAACGGGCGTCACCGTGCTGCTGGTCGAACAGCAGCTGCATTTCGCGCGTCGTGTCGCGAGCGACTTCTGGATCCTCGAAAAAGGGCGGTGCGTGGCGGGCGGTCCGATCGACGCGCTCACCGACGAACTGGTCCGCAAGCATCTCAGCGTGTGAGACCAAGGCTCAAGGCAACAAGAGATGATGGGCCGCGCGCGAACCCAGATCCCCGACAAACGCGCTCGACGATGCGCCCACGCAAGTCGCCTACACCAACCAACGTCGAGCTACGCGCTCAAGCTCTGGGATACTCACGGGATCTCCGAGCTGGCCAAGCGAGTAAGCAGCCCAGTACCTAAGCTCAGCCGATTCGCTCGACAAGGTAGTGATTAGGTCTGGCACAGCCTCGTGGGCCTGCATTACACCCAACGCCTCAGTTGCGTGCGCCCTTACATTGACTGCAAGATCCGGATTCATGGCGGCGGCACGTAACGAAGATATGGCAGCACTCTTGTCCAAATTAGGCTTTCAAAAACATAGGGGCTGAGCCGTGCCGTAGGATGATGGCGGAGCGACCAACTTCACCATCGCCGACGGAGGCCAACCCCTATGCCGAGATTCTGTTCGATCTTCAGCCAATTGCTCCAGTTGTTTCCGCGCGTCGAGTTTCAGAAGGCCCTGACGGCGCGGAAGGCCGAGCGCCATGCGCGCGGGTTCACCTGTTGGGGCCAGTTCGTGGCGATGCTGTTCTGCCAGTTGGGCCGGGCACACTCGTTGCGCGAGATCTGCGGCGGGCTGGCCAGTTGCGAGGGCAGGTTGGCCCACCTGGGCATCGAGGCGCCGAGTCGCGCGACCCTGGCGTACGCGAACGCGCACCGCCCCTGGGAGCTGTTCCAGGATGTGTTTCAGGGACTGCTGGCCCAGTGTCGTCAGGTCGCCGGCGGCCATCGGTTCCGCTTCAAGAATAAGCTGCTCTCGCTGGATGCCACCGTCATCGATCTGTGCGCGGAGATGTTTCCGTGGGCGACCTTTCGCCGCACCAAGGGCGCGGTGAAGTTGCATTTCACGCTGGACCACGACGGCTGTTTGCCGACCTGGATGCTGATCACCGAAGGGGCGCGGCACGAAATCACCGTCGCGCGGCAGCAAACCTTCCAGGCCGGCACGATCCTGGTCTTCGATCGCGGCTACGCCGATTTCGGCTGGTTCGCGGCACTCGACACCGCGGGCGTATTCTTCGTGACGCGCCTGAAGGACACGGTCGCCTATGAGGTCGTGAAGCGGCAGCCCGTTCCCGACCGCGGCCACGTCCGGGCCGATGAGTGGATTGCGCTGACGGGGCAGCACGCCAGCCACAAGTATCGGGAAGGGCTGCGCCGGGTCGAAGTGTGGGTGCCTGAGGAGGAGCGGACGCTCGTGTTCCTGACCAATCATCTCGGGTTCGGGCCGACGACCGTCGCCCGTATTTACAAGGACCGCTGGCAGATCGAATTGCTGTTCAAGGCCCTGAAGCAGCATCTCCGCGTGAAGACATTCGTGGGCACCTCGGCCAACGCGCTGCACATCCAGATCTGGACGGCGCTGATCGCGTTGCTGATCCTCAAGTACTTGCAACTGAAGGCCACCTTTGGTTGGTCGCTGTCGAATCTGGTCGCCCTGCTCCGGATGAATCTGTTCGCCTATCGCCATCTGTGGGCGTGGCTCAACGACCCGTTTACGGCGCCGCCCCTGCCGCCCGAGCCGGTCCAGGGCGAATTGGCGCTGGGATAATTCGGACAGCATCGACTGAGGTGTCGTTTGGAGACTCCGGGTTCCCGAATGAATTTACGAGGGATTCAGGCTCAGACCCACTACGATCTCGTCTAATTTGGACAGCAGTGAATTACAAACCATACGATTTCGAAGGCGGGCCGTACCTCGGCTTCCCTCGAAACCACGATGTGTGGGGTGACGGCTCGGTTGTCATTGTCCCGGCGCCTGGACACACGCCAGACTCGGTCGTGGTGTTTGTCAATCTGC
>Ga0066683_10000559_pt1 | contig 12285 bp, 6 predicted proteins | sample GraSoiAngelo_132_FD_62296 | JGI IMG/M metagenome (GOLD analysis project Ga0066683, IMG submission 62296) | Grasslands soil microbial communities from the Angelo Coastal Reserve, California, USA - 14_0929_02_40cm | ecosystem: Environmental > Terrestrial > Soil > Grasslands | place: USA... | reverse complement strand
ACCGTGGAGTCTGTGAAGGCGGTGTCCGAGATCTTCGCCCCGATGAGCGGGAAGGTCGTTGAGGTGAACAAGGCCCTCGAGGACGCGCCGGAGGTCGTGAACCAGGACCCCTACGGCAAGGGATGGATGGTCGTCCTCGAGGTCGCGGATCCCGGCGAGGCGAAGGGGCTCCTGGACGCGTCCGCATACCAGAAACTCATCGGCGGCTAGCCGCGCGTTCCCGGCGGGGCGTGCGCCAACGGGCGACGACGTCCTCGTGGCCCCGCGCATATTCCGTCGCGGGCATGGTCTTCGGGTCCCGCCAGGCGAGCTCCGCGTACCACGGCGGCACCCTCAGGCTCCAACCTTTCGGCGGGGTGCCATCGACGAGGAACCACACGTCGTAGTGCATCCGGCCGGGGAACCGCTTCGGCTCGTAGAGGTCCACCTCGGCTCTGGGCTCTGAGAATGTCATCCCGCGGATTTGGAGGATCTCCTCGGCGACTCGCTCGGCGGCGGCTCGCGGGTCCTCGCCGTACTTCATCTGGCTCGCAGGAATCGTCCATCCTCGGCCGTGGACCCGCCTTCGCTCCTCGTCAAGGCCCGACAATCTCTCCCACTCCGGGACGTTCGCGTACTTTCCGAGGAGAATCTCAGGCCCCCGCCGGACAAAGACGAACGCGCTGAGGCACATCCCCCCGGGAGGGAGATCGCGGAACCCGGCGGGAGGCGCTTCCTTCGAGAGCCAGAGGAACGGTCCCTCGCCCGCCATCGAGTACCGAAACGGGACTCGACACAAAAAGTCTGTCCACGAGCCTAGGGCTCGACGAGGCCGGAGGGGTCGACGCCGATCGGCGTCGTCGTTTCTGGGTCGGCGACGGAATACAGAACACCCACGGTGGGCTCAAGCCGGCGTTGGACTGGGTCGACCTTGAATCCCAGGCTCTCAAGTGTGGTCATCCCGACGAGGTTCACATCCGCGATCACGACAGACATCGGCATCGACCGACCCAGGATTTCGACTTCGGCGAGGGCGATGTCGAAGTCCCGGGGGCCGTTCGCGGTTTCGAACGGGTGCCGCCAGCGCGGCACGAGGCCTAGAGCCTCGGCGAGCCCTGACTCGACGGCGGTGTGGGTGGCTCCCGTATCCACGAGGACATCCTCGACCGTCGCTGCGCCCTTCGGCCCGCGAAAGGTCACGGGAACGCGGACCTCGCCCATCGTCTGCGCAGCCATCGCCCGTGTATTGAGCGCTCTGACTACATGCACGTTACGGTGCAGCTTCTGCGAAGATGCCGGTGGGCTGAGTGTGTTCGTGACCTGGGGTGTGTTGGCGCCCAAGGTTCGGAAGGCCTAATATCGGAGGCGGGGTTCGACCCGCGGGCACGTCGGCTAGTCAGGATCAGGCTAGAGGCCTTCGGAGCCTCGGACCGGGGTTCGAATCCCCGCGTGCCCGTCCGGCGACCGGAGATACCCTTAATACGTCTGGACCTGTGATTCCTCCATCGGTGCACCCGTGACGGACGTCGTGATCGCGAGCGCGTGCCGGACGCCGATCGGGAAGTACGGTCGCGCCCTGCGGAACGTGGAGGCGGTGAAGCTCGGGTCGATCGCGATCGCGGAGGCGGTGAACCGGGCGGGCCTCCACGGGAGCGACGTGGACGAGGTGATCATGGGGAACGTGATCAGCGCGGGCCTCGGGCAGAACCCCGCCCGCCAGGCCGCCTTCCTCGCGGGGATCCCGGACCGGGTCGGCGCGGTCACGGTGAACAAGGTGTGCGCGTCCGGGATGAAGGCGGTCGCGATCGCGGCCGACGCGATCAAGGCCGGGTCCGCGGACGCGATCGTGGCGGGTGGGATGGAGTCGATGAGCCGCGCGCCGTACCTCGTGAAGGAGGCCCGCTGGGGGATCGGCTACAACCACGTCCAGTTCCTCGACTCGATGATCTACGATGGCCTCTGGGACGTGTACAACCAGTTCCACATGGGGGTCACCGGCGAGATCGTGTCCGAGCGGTTCCACGTGACGCGGGAGGAGATGGACCGCTTCGCGCTCGAGAGCCACCACCGCGCGCTGAAGGCAATCAACGAGGGGAAGTTCAAGGCGGAGGTCGTGCCCGTGGACGTCCCGGGCCACGGCGTGTTCGACACGGACGAGGGGGTCCGCGGGGACACGTCCCTCGACAAGCTCTCGAAGCTCCCGCCCGTCTTCAAGGAGGGCGGGCTCGTCACCGCGGGGAACGCGTCCCAGCTCAGCGACGGCGGCGCCGCCCTCGTCGTGATGTCCGAGAAGGCGGCGGAGAAGCACGGCGTCACGCCGCTTGCTCGCATCGGGGACTACGCGACGAGCGGGACGAAGCCCGAGTGGGTGATGGAGGCCCCGATCCCGACGGTGCGGAAGCTCCTGAAGAAGGCGGGCCTCTCGATCGGGGACTTCGAGCTCGTCGAGCACAACGAGGCGTACGCCGCCGCGAGCGTGGCCGTCGCGAGGGAGCTCGGGATCCCGCCCGAGAGGCTGAACGTCCACGGCGGCGCGGTCGCCCTCGGCCATCCCCTCGGGTGCACGGGAGCCCGGATCCTCACGACCCTCGTGTACGCGATGCGGGACCGGGGGTCGAGGCGGGGCCTCGCGACCCTGTGCCTCGGCGGGGGAAACGCGATGGCGATGATTGTCGAGCGGACGTGAGCCGCGGCGCCGCCGAATGGTTCAGGAACCCTTTTCCGGGCCCGCCGCTGTCCCCGGGCCGTGTGGGGGTACGACGTCCTCCGGTGCCGGGTCTGCGGCACGCCCGTCGCGTCCGACTTCCTGTTCTGCCCGGAGTGCGGGACGACGATCCCGGCGGGGCCCGGCCCCGCGTACAAGGTGGCGTACGGCGCGCCCCACCTGGTCTACGCGCCCTCGTACCCCATGGTCCCGCCACCGCCCCCGAGGCCGCGGGGTTTCCGCGCGCGGCGGGGGCTCCTCTTGAGCCTCGCGGCGCTCGTCGTCCTGTGGATCCCGATGATCTCGATCGTCGGTGCGCTGCTCCTGTCCTTGGGTTCCACGCTGATCTACTGGGACCGGGGAGAGTTCGGCCGCCCGCACCGCTCCTCGGTGGTCCGCGCCTACGCGCTGTTCTGGTTGGCCGCCGCCGTATACACGGTCGTCTTCCTCGCGTTCGTCTCCGCGGCGTACAGCGCCTGGCTGAATGGCCGGACCTTGCCGTCCATCCAATCGGCGACGATCTCCTTCGTCTGGGACTCCACGGTCGCGACGGAGCTCGTCGTGGCCGCCGTCGTCCTCCAGGTCTGGAACCTCCTCCCGCCGAAGCTCCGCCGCCAGGCCCTCGCCGCGGGAGTCGCCCTCGGGCTCCTGGTCCTGCTCGCCACCGTGCTCGCCCACCTCGACGTCGCCGCGGGCTTGGGCCCCGAGCTCGTGCGGATGTCGACCGTCCTCGGGGTCCTGAACCGGATCTCGGTCGCGCGGCTCGTGGAGGGCCCGGGGTTCGTGTGGCTCGCGTTCCTCTATTACCGCGCGCGGGGGAACGCGGTCCCCGCGCCGGCCCCCGCGGAGTCGGCGACGCCCGCGGCGTAGCGGTCCCGCCCGCCAGCTCAAATAGAGCCGCCCTCCATCCCGCGGCGATGCCCATCCAGAAGATCAGCGTCCTCGGGGCGGGCCAGATGGGCGCCGGGATCGCGCAGGTGTGCGCGGTCGCGGGGTTCGAGGTCGTGATGCGGGACGTCGAGGACCGCTTCCTCGTGAAGGGGCTCGCGGCGATCGACGCCGGGCTCGCGAGGGCCGCGGAGAAGGGGAAGGTCTCCGAGGACGCCCGGGCCTCGGCCCGGGCACGGATCCGGCCCACGACCCGCCTCGACGACGCGGCGCACGCCGACCTCGTCATCGAGGCGGTGCCGGAGGACCCCGCCCTGAAGAAGCAGGTCTTCGCCGAGCTGGACAAGAAGGCGGGCGGTCACGTGATCTTCGCGACGAACACGTCGTCGATCTCGATCACGGAGCTCGCGGCGGCGACGTCGCGACCGGACCGGTTCATCGGGCTCCACTTCTTCAATCCCGTCCCGGTGATGAAGCTCGTCGAGGTCGTCCGCGGGCTCCAGACGAGCGACGCGACGCGGGACGTTTGCGTCGAGGTGTGCGAGCGCCTCGGGAAGACGCCCGTCGAGGTCCACGACTTCCCCGGCTTCGTGTCGAACCGGATCCTGATGCCGATGCTCAACGAGGCCGTCTTCGCCCTCCAGGACGGCGTCGCGACGAAAGAGGCGATCGATGCCGTGATGAAGCTCGGGATGAACCACCCGATAGGCCCCCTCGAGCTCGCGGACTTCATCGGGCTCGACACGTGCCTCCAGATCATGGAGGTCCTGTATCACGGGTTCCGAGACCCGAAGTACCGGGCCGCGCCGCTCCTCCGGAAGATGGTGGCCGCGGGGCTCCTCGGCCGGAAGACCGGGCGCGGCTTCTACGACTACGCCAAGCCGGGCTAGGGCCGCTCCCGCGACCGGACCTGCCCCGGCTCCACGGTGACGACCTTCGCGGGCTTCCACGTCTCGTAGTGCGCGGCGGGCTTCGCTCGGCGGCGCCGGAGGAACACGAGGACCAGGAGTACGGACAGGAGGGTCGCGCCCGCCGCGGCCCATACGGCCGCGTCCACCGGGGCCACGCCGGAGCGGTGGAGCGTCACGGGCGGTAGCGCGGGCTGCTCCGGCTCGATCACGACCGTCTCCGTGAAGGTCGCGTACCCTGCCTCCGTCACGATGATCGTGTACGTCCCCTGCTCGATGCCCTCGAATGCGAAGCTGCCCGTGTCGTTCGTAAGGAGGGAGAACCCGTTCAGCTGCACGCGCGCGCCCCCGATCCCTCTCCCGCCATCATCTACGACGCGCCCGGTGACGGGGCCCCGCCACGACTCCGTGGTGAACCCAATCGACCGCGTCGACTGGAGCGGGTTCCCCGCGAGGTCCTTGGCCCCGGTGAGGACGAAGACCGTGTACGCCGCCCGCCACCCCATCGGCGCGGTCGTCCCTGCCTCCACGGTCGCGTCGTTCGGCCATTGGAAGTCTGTGAGGGTCGCGCCCTGCGTGATCCCCATCGCGCCCTGGACGCTCGCCTTGTCCATCGCCTCGCTGAAGATGAACGAGATCCGGGCCGTGCGGCTCACGTTCCTCTGGCCGTCGAACGGCGAGCTCCACAGGACCCGCGGCGGCGTCGCGTCGGGCGTCCCCGCGGTCGTGAAGGTCCAGGTCTCATTCCGGCCCCCGTTCAGCGGGTTCCCCGCCGTGTCCTCTGCGATGACGCCGTCGAGCGACGCCGTGTACCGGAGCCCGTAGCCCAGTGCGCTGGCGGGGATGAATTCGAAGACGGTGTCCGCGATCTGCCACCACACGGTGCCATCGCCGGTTCCGAACCGCCCGGTGCCGTCCGTGTACGAAAAGGCCGTCTCCACGGAGGTCCGGTTCATGGGCTCGTCGAAGACGACCCGCAGGTCCGTGCCAGGGAAAACATCAGAGGCGCCGTCCTGTGGCCTTCGATCGGTGACAACCGGCGGCGTCAGGTCCTGCGCCTCGGTCTGGAAAGCCAGCCGGAAGTCGTCCGCGGGAGATCCGTCCCATGTGCCGTTGCCGTCCCCGTCGATCGGGAGGCTCCCCCGATCCCGTGCGAGGTCCGATTGGAGGACGAACTCGTAGGGTGTTGCCGGACGGAGGTTCGGATGGGGGTCGAACTCCAGCGTGTCGTCCGGGAAACGGATCCCGGTCCACACGGCCTCACCGTCCGAGATGGTCAGGTTCTCGTCGGCGGGCCCCAGAATCCGAATTGCCTGGCCTACATTCGCCACAAGCATCGACTTGCTGAACACGACCCTGATGGTGAGGGAGACGGAGACGCCGGTCGCGCCGTTGAGGGGCGCGGTCGCGAGCACGGTCGGTGGGCGGGGATCGCTCACGATGGAGAAGGCCCAGGTGTACCCGTCCCCTCCCACCCCGTCCCCGTTGCCGTCGAGCGGGTTGCCCGCGGTGTCCCGAGCCCACCCTGCGTCGACGTACGCGGTGATTCGACCCCCCGAGGCGAATTCCAGACGCGGGGCGAACCGCAAGGTGTCGTCAGTAACGTTCGTGCTGGTCCAGCTCGTGATGCCGTCGGAGAGCCAATAGAACGAGAACCCATCCGAGTACCCAAAGGCGGTTTCCACGGAGGCGGTGTCCATAGTCTCCGAGAACACGATCCGTATGGCTGCGTTCGTCGCGGCAATCTCGCCGTCCCCAGGCCACGTCGAGAGGACGCGCGGCGGGGTCGTGTCCGGCGGGAGCGGGGCGGTGTCGAAGGTCCATACGAGGCAGTCCCAGGACGACACCGGCCCCGAGCAGGCCCCCCCGCCGATCCCGTCGTTGTTCTGGTCCAGGCGGTTCCCCGCGAGGTCGCGCGCCGTGGACTCGACGCGCACGGTGTAGCGGGTCCCAGGCGCGAACGCCGCGGCGGGGGAGAAGACGGACGTATTGAGGGCGCCATCGTGGGTCCACCCGCCGGCCGTGTACGTCGCAAGGCCATCGGAGTAGCTGAATGCGAGTTCGACGGAGCTCCCGTTCATCCGCTCCGACCACGCGATGAGGATCTGGGTGTCCGTCGGGACGTCCGCCCCCCGGGGGCCCCAGTCCAGCGCCCGCGGCGGGGTCGTGTCCGTCCCGCGCGTCAGCCCCGCGGCGAAGACGAAGGCGCCGGCGAGGAGGAGGGCGATGAGCGGCGCTCGTCTGCAGGCCATGGGGCACCTACAAGCTTCGAAATTTTATCATGCAGCGCGTATAAATCATTATTTGTCCTCGCATTGAATCCTGAGAGCCTCGTCTCGCGCCCTCCGGTGACCCGCCCCCAAAGGTCTTTTAGGCCAACCGTCTATACGTCGCGATTTCTCGCGGGGCCGAGACGTGATACGTACAGTAACGAAGCAATCCTCCCGGGACGAGGTGCTCTCCCTCCTCCAGCCCCTCGTGCGGGACTGGTTCGCGTCGAAGTTCCCGACCCTCACGGAGCCCCAGGCGTACGCGGTCCCGCTGATCCACGAGCGGAAGAGCGTCCTGATCTCGTCCCCCACGGGCTCCGGGAAGACCCTCACCGCGTTCCTCTCGGTGATTAACGAATTGTACTCCATGCAGCTCCGCGGGGAGCTGGAGGACAAGATCTACGCGGTCTACGTTTCCCCCCTCAAGGCCCTCGCGAACGACATCAACCGGAACCTGGAGCAGCCCCTCCAGGAGATGCGGGACCTGGCGACCTCCCGGAACCTTCCCGCCCCCGCGATCCGCGTCGGCGTGCGGTCCGGGGACACGTCGCCCCAGGAGCGGCAGAAGCAGGCCCGCACCCCGCCCCACATCTTCATCACGACCCCCGAGTCCCTGACCCTCGTCCTCTCCGCCCCGAAGTTCCGGGAGCGGTTCTCCGACGTGCGGTGGATCGTCGTCGACGAGATCCACGAGATCTGCGGGAGCAAGCGGGGCGCCCTCCTGTCGATCTCCCTCGAGCGGCTCCAGGACCACGTCGGCGCGGACCTCACACGGGTCGGGCTCTCGGCGACGATCGCGCCGATCGACGAGGTCGCGAAGTTCCTCGCCGGCTACAGGGACGGCCGCCTCCGGGAGATGCACGTCGTCGAGGTGGAGAGCCGGAAGTCCCTCGACATCGCGGTCCTGTGCCCCGTCCGCGACCTCTCCGAGTACGCGCTGCAGGAGGCGAACGCGAAGATGTACGACCTCCTCACGGACCTGATCGCGAAGCACCGCACGACCCTGGTGTTCACGAACACCCGCAGCGGGACGGAGCACGTCTCCTTCAAGCTGAAGGAGCAGGGCGTCGAGGACCTCGAGGCCCACCACGGGAGCCTGTCCAAGGAGACGCGCATCGACGTCGAGGAGAAGCTGAAGCAGGGGAAGCTGAAGGCCGTCGTCTCCTCGACCTCCCTCGAGCTCGGGATCGACATCGGGTACATCGACCTCGTCTGCCAGATCGGCTCGCCGAAGTCGATCGCGAAGGCCCTCCAGCGGATCGGCCGGGCGGGCCACAACTACGGGGACACCTCCGTCGGCCGTATGATCGTGTTCGAGCCCTGGGATCTCATGGAGTGCGCGACCCTCGTGAAGGAAGCGTACGAGAACCGGATCGACCGCGTGGACGTCGTCCGCAACTCCCTCGACGTCCTCGCGCAGGCCCTCATCGGGATGTCCCTCGAGAAGCGGTGGGACGTCGAGGAGGCGTTCGAGATCATCCGGCGGGCGTCCGCGTACCACGACCTCCCGAAGAAGGACTTCCTCAGCGTCCTCGAATACCTGTCGAGCCGGAACCCGGACGTGAAGGTGTTCGCGAAGGTGTGGTTCGACGCGGACGAGCAGCGGTTCGGGAAGAAGCGGGGCACCCGCCTGATCTACTACACGAACGTGGGCACGATCCCCGAGGAGGGCTCGTACCACGTGATTTCCGAACGGGGGTCCCCGCTCGGCGACCTCAGCGAGAAGTTCGTCGAGTACCTCAAGCCGAGCGACGTGTTCGTCCTCGGCGGGCGGACGTACCAGTTCCTCCGGGTCCGGGGGATGAGCGTGTACGTCAAGGACGCCTCGGGCCGCAAGCCCACGGTCCCGTCGTGGACGGGCGAGATGCTCCCGCGGTCGTTCGACCTGTCCGTCGCGGTGGGCGAGTTCCGGAGGCTCCTCTCGGAGAAGATCGGGGAGCTCGGGGACGAGGAGGCCGTCGCCTGGCTCCTCCAGACGTTCCGTCTCGACGCCGGCTCGGCGCGGAGCCTCGTGAGCCACGTCCAGGAGCAGGCTGCGGTGCTGCCGGAGCTGCCCACGGACCGGCGCGTCGTGGTCGAGGGGTACATCGACGAGAAGGGCACGCGGAACGTGATCTTCCATTACTGTTTCGGGCGGCGGGTGAACGACGCCCTCTCCCGCGCCGTGGCCTTCGCGGTCACGGAGAAGTACAAGACGAACGTGCGGGTGAGCGTCACGGACGACTCCTTCATGCTCACGATCCCGAAGCGGATCGAGCTGGAGGGGCTCGAGAAGCTCGTCACCTCCGAGACCCTGGAGGACCTCCTCCGGAGGGCCGTGCGGAACACGGAGCTCTTCAAGCAGCGGTTCCGCCACTGCGCGACCCGGGCGTTCATGATCCTGAGGAACTACAAGGGGCGCGAGGTGTCCATCGGCCGGCAGCAGCTCCGGTCCCAGCGGGTCCTCGACTGGCTCCACGAGCTCGAGGATTTCCCCGTCGTGAAGGAGACGTACAACGAGATCCTGAACGACGTGATGGACCTCCGCCACGCGCGCGAGGTGCTCGAGCGGATCGAGGCGGGCACGATCGAGGTGAAGGTCGCGGGGTTCTCGAACCTCCCCTCGCCGTTCGCGCACTCCGTCGTCCTCGCCGGGGTGAGCGACCTCGTCCTCATGGAGGACCGGTCCGCGCTCCTCCGGGAGCTCCACAAGCAGATCCTCCGGCGGATCGTCCCCGAGAAGGAGCTCGAGGCCGCGCAGTTCAAGGAGGTCGAGGTGAAGGAGTACTTCGCCCGGAAGCTCCCCGCGGTCGAGCGGAAGGAGGACCTCCTCCCGCTGCTCGGGAGGGTCGGCGCCCTGAACCTCCTGCAGCAGAAGCCGCCGAGCGCCTTCGAGTACTCGAAGGCTGCGCCCGCGGACCTCCGTGCGTGGGGCGCCGACCTCATGGAGGCGGGCAAGGTCCAGAGCGTGTGGACGCCCCGCGGGGTCCTGTGGGCCCTCACGGAGGAGGTCCCGCTGTTCGCCGCGGTATACGCGCAGAAGTCCCGCTTGAAGCCGGAGGAGGAGGCGGTCGCGAAGGCCCTCGAGGTGGGACCCTCGACGCTGAAGGCCCTTGCGAAGTCCCTGAAGAGGGAGCAGAAGGGGGTGAACGAGGTCCTCCGGAAGCTCGAGCGGGGGTACGTCGCGCACCGACGCGGGGTCGAGGCGACCGTGTTCGCGGCCCGCGTCGTCCAGCGGGAGAGCTTCGAGACCGCGCTGGACCGGCTCCTCACCCGCCACCTGGACGCCCACGGCCCCACGACCGCCCACGAGCTCGCGTACGTCCTGGACCTCGAGGAGGACCTCGTGAAGGAGGCGCTGCGGGACCTGGAGCAGGAGGGCACCGTCGCCTCGGGCCACTTCGTCGTCGGGGGCGAGTACCAGTACATGCTCGGGCCCGACCTCCAGCGTCTCCGTCGCCGCGGGGACCCGCGGGAGGTGTTCGAGGAGGGCCAGGTGAAGGCCTTCCTCCTGGGGAAGCAGTTCCGGGGCCTCCGCACGATCGACGACTACTTCGACCGCTTCCTAGAGACGGGGATGACGTTCGACGTGTTCAACCACGTCGAGGCGTTCGACCCCGAGGAGTGGCTCCGCCGGCGGGAGAGCGGGGACATCCTCGAGGGCCGGTTCCTGAACGGCCGGGTCCGGTACGTGCGGGCGAAGGACGTCCCGCTGTTCCTCTCCGCCTTCCCCCGGTCGGAGCTCACCGAGCTCGAGGCGAAGGTCCTCGAGGTCGTGAGGGCCCGCCCGGAGGGCGTCGACCTGTACGGGATCGTCGCCCAGGTCCGGGACGAGCGGGACCGCGTGAAGGAGGCCCTCGAGAAGCTCGACTACGACTGCTACGTGATCCGGAAGTTCCAAGGGGACGGGTGGACGACCCGCAACCTGTACGTCCCGTTCGAGATGCGCGATGACCTCGTGCCGGACGCGGGGAAGACGATCGTCCTCTCGTTCCTCCGGGCGTACGGGCCCGCACCGCTCTCGAGCATCAAGGAGTACGCGCGGTTCTACTGGGACCAGGTGCAGGTCCTGATGGACGGGCTGGAGGAGGCGGGGAGCGTCGTCCGCGTCCTCGTGAGCGGGAAGGGGGAGGGGGAGATGTACCTCCTGAAGGAGGACCTCCCCGCGCTGCGGGAGGTTCCCACCGCCGGGGCGACGGACCCCGTCCGGATCCTGTCGATCCTGGACCCGTGGACCCAGCAGCTGTGGGCGCAGTACGTCGCGCGCTGGGGCGAGGGCTGGTACTTCCCGATCGTGAAGGACGGGGACCTCGCCGGGATGGCGGAGATTTGGGAGATGAGCGGGTGCCTCGAGATCCGCGAGCTCGACCTGTACCGCCCCGACCTCCTCCCCGAGGCCCTGGAGGCGGTGGACCGGATGATGGCGTTCTACCGCACCCGCGGATACGAGATCGTCCGGATCACGCGGGCGTTCACGAAGGACGTCCCCGCCCTCGAGACGGTGAAGCCGTTCCTCGACGCGGGGTACGCCCGCCTCGGGGACTTCCTCGCGAAGGGGGAGATCGTGCCGCGCGAGTTCGACCGGTCCCAGCTCCTCGCGTACACGTTCGCGTGCCAGGGGCTCGACCCGGACCGGCGCTTCGAGGATGCCGGGGCCGCGGCGACGGCCCTCCTGGGGCTCCGGTCCGACTTCGCGGCCCGCCTCCGGGTGCGCGAGTTCGAGCCGCTCGAGCGCCTCCACCGCCGCGGCACCCTCTCGAAGGGCCTCGGGATCCCGGACTACTACACGTACTGCACGGAGTCCGACCTGCTGCTGTTCAAGCGGGCGAAGGACGTCCCGCTCACGAAGGAGATGCGGCAGGTGCTGCGCGCGGTGCGGGACAACGAGCCCGTCTCACGATCCCGCCTCCTCGCCCTGTCGCCGCTCGGGTACACGGGGACGACGCGGGCCCTGAAGACGCTGTACGGGGGGTGCCACGTGACGCGGGGGCCCGACAACCGGTATCGGACCGTCCGGGACCTCCGGATTCCGGTGGAGGAGGCGAGGAAGGCGGTGATGCGACGGACCGCGGAGAGCCTCGGGGTGTTCAGCGCGGAGGCGATCGCGAACTTCGCCCGATTCGAGTTCAACATGGCGGAGACCCGCAAGCTCCTGAGGGAGCTCGAGCGGGAGGGGCGGCTCGTGAAGGGCTTCTTCGCGCGCGGGGAGCGGACCGTGTACTGGATGCTGAAGGAGGGGCTCGACGTGATCGAGGACCTCTCGTTCACCCGGACGTTCGTCCTGTCCCCGCTCGACAACCTCGCCCTCTTCCTCCGGTCGGACGTCGGGCAGCGGTGGCGCATGGGCGGGCACGTGTTCGTCGTGTTCGAGGGGACGGAGATGGTCGCTGCGTTCACCGCCAAGCGGCGGAAGTCCTCCCTGTCCATCGTCAAGTTCGAGGGGGACGCCGCGGCCCGGAGCGTCCTCGAAGCCTTCGAGGAGGAGAACGAGCTCGAGCTCGGGGAGCACGTGGACCGGATCAGCGACGCCGAGGTCATGGACTGGTACACGAAGATG
>Ga0066683_10000557_pt1 | contig 12293 bp, 8 predicted proteins | sample GraSoiAngelo_132_FD_62296 | JGI IMG/M metagenome (GOLD analysis project Ga0066683, IMG submission 62296) | Grasslands soil microbial communities from the Angelo Coastal Reserve, California, USA - 14_0929_02_40cm | ecosystem: Environmental > Terrestrial > Soil > Grasslands | place: USA... | reverse complement strand
CCCTATCTGGACCTTGCCATCGCCGGCGCGGCGGGCTTGAGTCTGTTCCTCGAGCTCGCCGTGATCCGTTGGCAGGGGACGGTGTTCGAGTTCTTCTCCTTCTACAAGAACTTCGGCCTGCTTGCGTGCTTCGCGGGCCTCGGCCTGGGGTACGCGCTTGCGACGCGCGATCGCATCTGCCTCGCGCTCGTCATCCCGCTGCTCGCCTGGCAGTTCGGCGTGTTGATCGGACTCCGATTCGGGTTGGAGCCGTGGCAGCTCGAGAGCGTCACGGCCATCCCCTTCCTCGAGCAACTGAGCATGGGCGCGCGCACCGCGCGCACGCTGGCGCAGTGGTTTGCCGTCTACTTCTTCCTCTGCCTCGTTTTTCTCCTCACGGCCCTGGCGTTTGTCCCAGTCGGGCAGCTGTGCGGTCGGTTGATGACGCGCAGTCCGCGACTCCGCGCGTACGGCCTCAACCTGCTGGGAAGCCTCGCCGGCGTGCTGTTGACCCTGCTGGCCAGCGCGTTGTGGACGTCGCCAATCGTGTGGTACGCGGTGGCGTTCCTGACGCTGCTTCTGTTCGCCGTGCCCCGGCGCGCCACGCTGCTCTACGGGTTCGCGGCGGCCATCATCGCGGTGGTGATCCTGGCATGGCCGGTGCAGCAGTCGTGGCAGCGCATCTACTCGCCCTACCAACTGCTCGAGCTGGGCTATAGCGACGCCGGGCTCATGGTGATCCGCGCGGCGGGCCACTACTACCAGCGGGTGCACGACCTGTCGTCCCCGCGGGCGAACGACGACCCGCGACGCAGGCAGGTGCGCGACTACTACGACCTCCCGTATCGCGTCCGCCCTGCCCCCGCCGACGTCGCGGTGGTCGGGGCGGGGGCGGGGAACGACGTGGCGGCGGCGCTCCGCGGCGGTGCCGTCCACATCGACGCGATCGAGATTGACCCGGCCATCCTGTGGGCCGGACGCGCCAATCATCCCGAACGACCCTACTCGAACGCGCGTGTGCTTCCCATCGCCAACGACGCCCGCTCGTATCTGCGTACCACGGATCGCACGTACAACCTGATCGTCTACGGACTGCTCGACTCCCACACGCTGCTGAGCCATGCGTCGAGCGTTCGCCTCGATTCGTTCGTCTATACGGTCGAAGGGTTCAAGGAGGCCCGCGCCCGACTCAAGCCCGGGGGCCTCCTGGTCGTGTCGTTCTCGGCCCTGACCGACGCCATCGGCCGCAAGATGTACGAGATGCTCCGGCAGGCGTTCGACGGCGCCGCTCCAGCCGTCGTGAGCGCCGGCTACGACGGGGCCGTGGTGTTTCTGCAGACCAAAGAGGGAGGGTTCGTCCTGCCGCCCGAGGCCCTCGCGGAGACAGGCCTGCAGGACCAGTCGGCGCACTACCGCGAGTCGAGCGCGCTCGTCGACGTTTCCACCGACGACTGGCCGTTCTTCTACATGCCGCGCCGAGTGTATCCCGTCTCGTATCTGCTCATGCTCGGCATGGTGCTGCTCGGTTCGTTGTTCTTGACCCGGACCCTGGTTGCGGAGCGGCCTCGCTTCGGCGAGCTGGCGTTCGCCTTCCTCGGCGCCGGATTCATGCTGGTCGAAACGAAGGCCATCACGGAACTGGGGCTGACGTTCGGCAATACCTGGCAGGTGATCGGCATCGTGATCGCCGGCGTGCTAATCATGGCCTTCCTCGCGAACGCCGCCGTCCATCGGTTCGACCTGCGACGACCGCACGTGGCCTACGCGCTGCTGCTCGGAAGCCTCGCCTTGGGCTGGCTCGTCTCGCGCGCGGGAGGCCTGCCCTCCACTGCCGCCGGCCGCATCGCCAGCGTGGCGCTCCTCACGTCACCGCTGTTTTTCTCGGGAATCGTGTTCTCCACGCTGCTGGGAGCGCGGGGGTCCGTCGCCGCGGTCATGGCGGCCAACCTGCTCGGCGCCATGGCGGGTGGGCTGCTCGAGTACAACTCCATGTACTTCGGATTCCGATTCCTCTACTTGCTCGCGATGGCGCTGTATGCGGTTGCCTGGGGGTACCCGCTCGTACGCCGGCTATTTCCCGAGCCAGTCGAACCGGTACGCTAGCTCTGGCCCCTTGTTCCCTTCATATGCCAGCTGCGCGATCAGCAGCGTAAAGGGCTCGGTGTAACGCGCGATCCGCAGTGGCCCAGCGTCCACCGGATCGAATCCCGCGTCGCGAATCAGCTGGGCAGCAATCTTCTTACTCTTCGAGTCGTCTCCGCAGTACACGAGGCTCGGTTTCGTGGCATTGCGTCGTCGTTCGAAAACGTCAAACAGCACCTCGCTTGGCACGGTGCCGAACGCCGACACGACGCGAGCCTTGGGAGCCTTCTTTGCGAGCTCCTCGGCGCCCGAGGACGTATGGGCGATCACGAGGCCGGTGTCGTCCGCATTCATGGGGAGCGAGCAACTCACGATGACCTTGCCGGACATATCGCCCGCCTGGTGCAACACGTCGTCGACTCGTGACCAATGCACGGCCAGCAACACTGCGTCTGCTTCCTGCACGGCCTCACGTGGTGTGCCGTGCCGCCCGAGCTTCTTGAGCTTCTCCGTGCTGTGCGAATAGCTGAATACCACCTCATGGCCGGCTCGCGCGAAGATCGTCCCGAGCTTGCCGCCCATCAGTCCCGAACCGAGAATGCCAATTCGCATGCAGTGCTGTACCTGAAGGCTACGGTGAAATGATGAGGTTGACTTCGTCCCCCGGCTGGACCGAGATCGACTCGGTACGCGGGTTACCGCGGCCGCCGATCGGATGGAGCTCGAATTGCAATTGACCAGAGCCTCGGACGATGTAGCCGGGGATCGTGAAGACCTGGGTGGATAGCCCTGTAACCATGCCCAGCCGGATGCGTTGACTCTGATGCACAATGTATACGTTCATGTCGAGGAAGTTGCGATTCTCCACCCTGACGGTCGTCTCGGCTTGCGGGTCGGGCGCCGATCTCACCGCATGGCCGCACCCCGCGCTCAGCAGCGCCAGAACAACCAACGCGTTTCTCATCGTTGACGCCTTTCTTTCGCCGTATTCGATTTGACGCTTCCGTTCGACGTCTTCTCCTGGAGGATACATGTATACATCATTGCTGCTTGCCATCCAGGTCCTCGGCGCCTCGCAAAACAAACTCTCGGTCCATTGGGAGGAGCTGACCGCGGCCGATTTCAAAGACGGCATCGCCCGCGCCCAAGGAACCTGCCTCCTTCCGTTCGGGATCATGGAAAAGCACGGGCCGCACCTCCCGCTAGGCAACGATCTCCTCAACGTGCGATACGTTGCACTCAATGCCGCGCAGCAGGAATACGCCATCGTGTTTCCGGAGTACTACTTCGGGCAAATCTTCGAGGCGAAGCACGAACCCGGCACAGTGGCCTACAGCAGGGGCTTGCAGCTTCAATTACTGCAGGAGACGACCGACGAGATGGCCCGGAATGGCTGCAAGAAGATCATCATCGTGAACGGCCACGGCGGCAACAACAGCTTGCTGCCGTTTTTCGCGCAGAGCGAGCTGGAGGCGCCGCATGACTACGTCGTCTACGTGCAGAGCATCGCGCGTTCGGGGCCGGGTGAGCCGGCGCATAAATCGGATCGCTCGACCGACATGCACGCGGGTGAAAGCGAGACGTCCGTGAGCATGATCGCGCGGCCCGATCTGGTCCACCTCGACCGCGCCAGGCAGGAGTCGGGCGCCGATCAGGCGCGCCTGAAGCTTCCGGAAGGCCTCTACACCGGCATCTGGTGGTACGCGCGCTTCCCCAATCACTATGCGGGTGAAGGCGCCGTCGCGTCGCGCGAGCTCGGCGACTTCGAGGCGAAGTCGTGGATCAACACCATCGTGCAGGGGATCCGCGCGGTCAAAGCGGACCAGGAGAGCCTGCGATTGCAGAATGAGTTCTACGAGCGGAGCAAGCATCCGCTCCAGACTCCGTAGTAGCCGTGCTCAGCGGGCGCCGGCTGCCGAGTCCGCCTGACGCAATAACAGCACGAATTCCTGGAGCTCCGCCAGGCCCAGGTCGGATACCAGCCAGCACGTGTAGTCCGGCGTCGTCCAGTGCAGCTCGTGATAGCCCTGTCGGGTCCGCGTCGAAGGCCCGCTAGCCGGGCCGCTCGCGGCCGGCCACAGCAACACGTTGATCACATGCTGACGGCGGCCATACACGAGGGCCGCCACCGCCCGTCCACCGACGTAATCGATCCGGCCGCCCAAGAGCGGATACCCGCGCCCGGCGAAGTCGTACACGGGGGGTGAGTAGTCGAGCCGGCCGTTGAACCACGGCTTCACCGTGTGTTGATCGGACGAGGGCACGTCGGTGAGGTGGCCGGGCATTAGTGAGCGGATGTGGCTCGCGAGCACGTCGTCGGCGAGCGCCTCGCCGGCGGCACGCTGCAGCGCGAGCGTCCAGCTCCCGAGCGCGACAACGGCAAGCGAGGCGGCAAGGGCCAGCGGGCGCCACACGTTCTGCACGGTGAAGCGATGCGGAGCGCGTGGGCTTGACGACCCACGGGCCGCCGCCAGCACGCGTTCGTGCAGGGCGGGCGGCGCCTGGAAGGTCGGGACACCGGCCACGATCGCCGCGCGCAGCTCGAGCCGCCCGTCGCGGAATCGTGTGCAGTCGGGGCACTGGGCAAGATGCGTCTCGAGCGCGCGCGCGTCGCCCGCCGCCAGCTCGCCATCGAGATACGTGTCGACCTGTGCTTCGAAGCTCGCATGCGTCATGTCAACGCACCTCCTCTTCCCGGAGCGCTTCCTGGAGGCGGGCGCGCGCGCGCGACAGGCGTGACATCACCGTGCCGATCGGTACGCCGGTCACGTCGCTGATCTCCTTGTAAGAGAGCCCTTGGAGCTCACGCAGCACGACCACCTCGCGAAATTCCGGCGCCAGGCGGTCCAGCGCACGACCGAGTGTTTCTTTGGCCTCCGGGTCATGCACTACGGCGTCGCTATGCTCCATCTCGTCGAACTCCACGGCGAGCGCGTCGGGACGATGGCGCTTGCGCCAGCTATGGGCCGTGTTGCGCACGATCGTCAGCAGCCAGGCGCGCGCGCTCGTCGCCTCCTCGCCGCGGAAACCCTCGAGATACTTGAGCGCGCGCAGGCAGGCGTCCTGCACGATGTCTTCCGCGTCCTGCGCGTTCCGCGTCAGGTAGCGTGCCAGTGTGTACGCAGCATCCAGGTGCGGCAACACGAGCGCTTCGAATCGCGCGCCTGATTCCAAGGAGTCCTCCTGCGAAGAGACTTCGCCGCCGACGAGTTTATTCCCGCGGGAATAGACGCTCGACGCGCGGAGTCTCTGGCAGCGAAGGAAACTGCTGTCACACTCTCGCTGGAGGAAGATCACGTATGTCGTACGCGCCAATAGTTCAGGTTCGAAACGTCACGAGGCTCCTACTGAGCCTCCTCGCTCATCGTCCGGAGAACCCGGCGGCCGTGAGCGCCCGGCTCACCGAATGGAAGGTGGAGCTCTCGGCTGGCACGATCGCCGCCGGAGCCGTGACGTTCACGGTCACGAACGTCGGCAGCATCCCCCACGCGTTGGAAGTCGAGGGGCAGGGGATCGAGCAGGCGACCGGCGTCATCCAACCTGGCGCGAGCGCCACGCTGACGCTCACGCTCAAGCCCGGCACCTACGAGGTGTACTGTCCGGTGGGCAATGACTCGCACAAGCAGCTCGGCATGGAAACTGAGCTCAAAGTCGGGCCTGCCACCGGGGCAACCGCGTTGGACTACGATGCGGGTACCATGAGCATGCGAACACCGGGCATCAAGGCGATCCGGGTGACGGGTGGAGGGACCGTCATCCAGATCCTTCCCGGGCCGTTCCCGTTTCCGGACAGCGCCGCCCCGATCCTGCAACAGTTTGGCGACGAGCGGGAAGGGCTCGAATCGCAGGTGAAGAACGGCCCCTACTCGAACAACGTCGCGCGGGCGGCGGGCACCTTCGCCTTCACTGCGTGGGACAAGGGCGCGACGCGTGATTCAGTGGATGGGGTCGCGGAGTTCGCGACGCAGGATGGCGCCCGCTGGAAGCTGGTGCTGGACCGCGTTCAGACAAAGGATGTCCCGCATCACCCGCGCTTCGGTGGCGTGATTCTCGGCCTGTACTATCACGGCAACACTGCCGTGCACACGCCGCTCGTGCCCACGATCAATAGCGCGGTGGCATTGTGGGCGTTCGGGCACTTGTACAAGAATGGCACGCTCGTGACCGACAACGCCATGGTGCACGTGATGCTGTTGTCGCGCACTCGGCGCGACGGCGACTTCGCGCTCGCCTGTTGGGACTGCTCGAAGAACAAGGTTGATGAGCTGCAGCTCCAAATCCTTCCGGGACCGGGCGAGCCCAAGTTCGACGCGCCCGGCGGGTTTCTGTTCGTGAATTGGGAAAAGTCCGGCTCGACGAAGTCGGCGAACTAGCAGAATCGTCGTAAGATTGGCCGGTATGACTCGCGCCGGATTGCTCCTCCTCGCCCTCGGCGTGTCCTGCCACGCGCCGGGGCGGGGAGGTCCCGCCCCGCAAGGTGACAGCGGCATCGCGATCCGAATCAACCAGCTCGGCTACCGGCCTGCCGCGCCCAAAGTTGCCGTCGTCTGCGCGCTCACGCCGCACGACATCACGAGCTTCCGGGTTGTGGATCAGCGCGACCGCACCGTGTTCGGACCAGCGGCCGCTACGGCCAGCGGACCGTTCGGGCCCTGCGCGGCCACCTATCGGCTCGATTTCTCCGCACTGCAACGACCTGGCGGCTATCGGATCGTCGCCGCGGAGGTGACCTCATCGCCCGTGCGGATCGCGGACGATGTCTATCGCGGCGTCGCCGACTCGCTCCTCGCCTACCTGCGCGAGCAGCGCTCCGGCTACAACCCCGTCTTCAAAGATTCCGTGCATCAGCGCAGCGACGGTGTGCTCGTCGATCATCCGACGCGCAGCGGCGAGTTCATTCCCGTCAGCGGCGGATGGGCCGACGCATCGGACTATCTGCAGTACGGCGCGACCACCGCGCACGCGACCACGATGTTGCTGCTGGCCTACCGCGATCACCCCGAGGCGTTTGGCGACCGGTTTCAGGCGAACGGTCTTCCCGGCACGAACGGCATCCCCGACGTGCTCGACGAGGCGCGCTGGGGACTCGCCTGGCTGCTCAAGATGTATCCGGAAGACGACCTGCTGCTGAACCAGCTCGCGGACGATCGCGATCACAGCTTCTGGGACGTCCCCGTGCACGACTCGGCGGACTACGGGTGGGGAAGGGGAGGGAAACGCCCCGTGTACCCGTGCACCGGGAAGCCGCAGGGACTATTCGAGAACAAGAATCGCTCCACCGGCCTCGCGTCGACCGCTGGGAAATACGCGGCGGCGTTCGCGCTTGGCTCGGGCGTCTTCTCGGCACGCGACAGCGCGTTCGCCCGCCGGCTCGCCGAGCGCGCGCGGGCGGTGTACGCGCTCGGCGCCGCGCATCCCGGCGTGTGCCAGACGGCGCCCGCTCGCTCGCCGTACTTCTACGAGGAGGACGACTGGGCGGACGACATGGAGCTCGGCGCCGCGGAGCTGTACGCGCTCACGCGCGAGCGGACGTATCTCGACGCCGCGCTCCAGTACGCCGCGCAGGAGCCCGTGAGTCGCTGGATGGGGCAGGACACGGCTCGGCACTACCAGTGGTTTCCCTGGCACAACAACGGCCACTACGAGATCTGGCGGGCAGCGCAGGGTGCCGACAGCGCGCGGCAACTGGTCGCCGAGTACTACCGCCGCGGTCTGGAGGCGGTGGCCGGCAGGGCGCACAACGGATTCCGCGTCGGCATTCCTTTCATCTGGTGTTCGAACAATCTGCTCGCGTCGTTCGCCACGCAGGCGACGTTCTATCGTCACATGACCGGCGACTCGACCTACGTCGAGTACGAGACGGCGGCGCTCGACTGGTTGTTCGGCACCAATCCCTGGGGCGTGTCGATGGTGATCGGTCTCGGCGACACCTACCCGCGGACGCCGCACTCGGTCGTCGCGCAGCAGCTGCACCTGCAGCTCACCGGCGGCCTGGTGGACGGGCCGGTATACCGTTCGATCTTCGGGAATCTCCGCGGGATCCGGTTGCTCGAGGCGGACGAGTACGCCCCGTTCAACACCGGCTTCATCGTGTACCACGACGACGTGGGAGACTATTCGACGAACGAGCCGATCATGGATGGAACCGCAAACCTGGCGTACGTACTCGCGGCGCGGTTTGCTCGCTAGGCTGTGTCGCGCTTGCGCCGCGACTTTTTCTCTGGTGGCTGCTGCTGCTGCTGCTCGCTCGTACCACCCACGACCACCTGGTTCCGGCCCGCACTTTTCGCCCGGTACATCGCCGCGTCGGCGGTGGCAATCAGCTCCTCGGGGGTGTCGCCGCCGTCGGGGTACTCGGCGACGCCAATGCTCAGGCTGAGATTCCCCTCGCCGAGGTCCTGCTCGGCCACGCGGGAGCGAATCCGCTCCGCGACGAGCGTTGCCGTTGCCAGGTTGGCTTCGAGGAGCATGACAACGAATTCCTCGCCCCCGTAGCGCGCCACACAGTCCACCTGCCGGGTCGTCCGGCGGAAGACCTCGGCGATCTTCACGAGCGCCGCGTCGCCGGCGAGGTGTCCGTGCGTGTCGTTGTACTGCTTGAACCGGTCGACATCCGCCAACAAGACCGAAAACGCGCGCCGCAGCCGGCGTGACCGCTGCACTTCGCTGGCAAGCGTGCCCATCAGGTGCCGGCGATTGTAGAGCCCGGTCAGGGAATCGGTGAGCGAGAGCTTCTCGAGCTCGCCTTGACTCTCTTTCTCCCGCAGGCGCGATACCAGGGTATTGAACGCGCGGGTCAGGTACCCGACCTCGCCGCTACCGCCGGCGGGAAGCTCGACCGACAGGTCACCAGACGCGACGCGCGCCGCGGCTTCGGTCAGACGCTCGAGCGGACGCGTAATGAAGGCACCAACGATGAACGCCAGCAGCCCCACCGCCACGAGCAGCGACGTCAAGAGCAGCACGGTCCGGAACCGCAGCACTCCGGCCGCGCGCAGGGCTTCGGCACGCGGCGTTTCGGCCACCGCTGCCCAGCGCAGCTGGGGAATCCGTCGCAGCACCGCCACGACCTCACGCCCCTGGGGTCGCGACTGCACCACGGTCTGGCCTTCCCGCTCGCTGAGCTCTCTGGTGGTTGCGTCGGGCAGCGTCATTTTCATCACGTCCGCGGAGTTGCCCGCTGAGCTGATCACGACGCGCCCCTGCTCGGTGATCAGGTAGAGGCTGCGCGTGTGGTCAGCCGATAGCCCGTCCAGCATGTCCTTCAGACTGTCCAAATTGATCTTGGCGCCCAGCGCACCGAGGAATACGCCGTCGTCCTGACGGATCGGGACCACGAGGACCAGCGCCGCCTTGTTGATCGCAGCGTCCCAGAACGGCTCGCCTACCAGCGCGTCACGGGTTCGCAGGTTGTTCAGGCGGTCGGGTGTCACGCGGAATCCCGTCCGGCTGCCGCTGCTCGTGAGGACTTGCCCGTCCCGCCCGATGATGGCGAGTCCTTCATGAGCCGGCAGGTTCTGACGCACGGAATTGAGGTAGTCGCGGAGCCGGTTGAGGGACTGCGCCGCGTTCCGGCCGGTGGCTCTCGCGAGATTGTCTGATACGACGTAGGGACTCGCCCGCAGGCGCAAGTCGTACAACCGCTGGTCCAGCCACACGCCCATCTCGCGGGCCGCATCCGAGCTCGCGCCCCGCAGCTCCTGACCGGTACGATCGCCCAGCGACCTTCGATTCCGGCCGTACAGCATCAGGGTCATGACAAGCGTCGTAAACAGCGTCGCCAGCACCGCGAACGTGACAAACCTGCCCCGCATCGTGTCGAGGCGGAGCGTCCGCAGCGATCGAGCGGCTTTCTCCCAGTCAATCACGGGAGGCAACATTCACTTTTCGGGCGCGGACGACAATAGACGGCGGGGTTGACGCAAGCCCCACAACGACTTGTGAAGCCCCCGCTAGCGATTGATCCAGTACGACAGCTTCACCAGGAAACTGTTATCCGGATGCAAATCGAATAGATCGCCCATGTCGCCGCGGAAGCTCTGCGTGCCCTCGGCACCGGTGGATCCGCGGCGGCCCTGGCTCCACACCACGAAGAGCGTGGACCCCGGCCGGTACTCCCACCGGAAGACGACGTTCGAGCGGAACTGCTTGAAGTTGAACCCGACGATGTGATTCGTGATCGACGTGTCGGTGACGGTCTGATAGCGGCTCGCGTAGTCCTTGACGCGAGGGGTCGCCGACAGCTCCCGAACGTTGCTGTAGGTGCCCTTGGAGATAAACGGCTGCGCGTAGACCTGCAGCGTCGCGTTCGCGGTGAACGGATAGGTGAACCGCATCGTTAGCCCGAGCTCTCTCTGCTCGAGGTGCGCAAACACATAGTGCGTGAGGCTGTCTGTGCCCGTCCACGGGCCTTGCGGCTGAATGTCGTCCGTCGAACGGGAGTAGCTCGGTGACAGCGCGGCCGTGAAGCGCGACGCGATCTTGAAGTCGATCTCCGGCGACACGCTGGAGCGACGCGTCCGCCCGCCGTCGCCACGGGACCAGTTGAACCAAAGATATGGGACGATCATCTTGCGGTCGTCCCCGTTGATGCCCAGCCAGGGAGCGAAGTAGGAATCGCGGCGGACCGCGGGTCCGCCCCGCGCACAATCGTAGCAGTACACGGCCCCGAGCCGGCCCACCGTCCCGCCAAAATGGAGCGACCACTGGTTTGGAAACGTGGTGTGGGTGTTGGTATTGAACGCCCGTTCCTCCGGCAGACCCGCGGTCGTCCAGTACTGCCACCAGTTGAAGTTCCATTGGAACCGCTGATACAGCCGACGCGCGTGGCGATCGAAGTAACCCGCCCAGGTGCTCCACGCCAGCTGATCGGCACGCTGCAAGTAGCCGAGGTCGTTGACCTCGAACCCGGGGGAGCGACGCTCGACGTTCGTTTGGAAGATCAAATGGTTACCGCCCACTTTACCGAACTGGAGTCCCTCGGCATCGCCGGAGAGCGACGTGCGGGTCGAATCGAACCGCAGGGCGTCAGGTCGCTGGTAGTAGTGCGTCGAGCCGAGCTGCGTGTTGGCGATCGCTTGGGCGCTGCCCGCCACGCGGCTGAAGTCGAGCGAACCGGAGAGTTCGTAGCGGCCGCCCGGAAAACGATGGCGGAAGTCCAGAGCGCCCACGTACGCGCTGCTGTGCAGGTAGGGTGAGCTCCAGGAATCGTTGTCGCGATTAACGGTCGTGACAATGCCACCGACGCTCGACTCGCCCCCGCGCAGGTCCTGACGTAACCGCAGCACGCCGTAGTTGGTCGTGGGCTCGATGGTCAGGCCGCCCGCTCCGGTTTCGTGCGCGGTCACCGCATCCAGCGCGCCAATCGTGAAGCCTCCGGGCAACCGGCCGGTGAGCTTCCCGGCGCCGAGGATCGTCGTAAACGCCGGCGACGTGCTGTCGGAATAGGCGCCTGCCAATTCCGGGGCCCGCCCGATGCGACGCGAATAGACCAGTCCCTCACCGGTCGAGCAGTCGTTCACCGCCGTGCAGTTGACGTTCCACTGAAACTGGCCCGCGCCCTGCACGAAGAACGGCCGCCGCTCGCGGAAGAAGGTCTCAAAGGCCGTGAGATTCAGCACCCCCGGATCGGCCTCGACCTGGCCAAAGTCGGGGTTGATCGTGGCGTCAAGCTTCAGATTCGAGGCCACCCGATACTTCAGATCGCCGCCGATGGTGAGGTCCTGGCCGCGCTCGAGGGTGTTGTTGCTGATTTGGGAAACGTTCTTGGTGACGAGATAGGGTGCCGCCTCGAGCCGGCGTGGCGCCTCGAGCCCTTCGAGCCCATCGATCTCGCCGAACTGCGACACGAATCCCGCTTGGGATTGCCGGATGATCGGCCAGCTCACGCTCTGGGCGTATCGGTAGATGTCGCGATCCACGGTGAAGCCGAACGTGTGCGTGCGTTGCCGGCCGTAGGATAGCTGCGTCAGCGGGATCCGGAACTCCGCCGTCCAGCCGACGGAGTCGATGCGGGTCGCAACATCCCACACGGCGTCCCAGGCGAAGTCCTCGTTGCCGTCATTGTAGATCTGCGCGTCCAGCTTCACACCCGACGGGTTGACCCCGAATTCGACGCCGGTGCGCCGGTCGTGATAGGAGTCGAGGAACAGCCAGACCATATCGCTCGGGGTGAAGTAGTCGCGGCGGGCGAGGACCGTGATGATGCTGTCGGGGTGCGGATCGAACGAGCG
>Ga0066683_10000556_pt1 | contig 12299 bp, 10 predicted proteins | sample GraSoiAngelo_132_FD_62296 | JGI IMG/M metagenome (GOLD analysis project Ga0066683, IMG submission 62296) | Grasslands soil microbial communities from the Angelo Coastal Reserve, California, USA - 14_0929_02_40cm | ecosystem: Environmental > Terrestrial > Soil > Grasslands | place: USA... | reverse complement strand
ATGGAAGACCATCGCGTAGGCGGCGGGAATACCCAAAACCATCGCGAGGGCAGTCGAAACTAGAGCCGCCACCACGCTATTGAACAAGTAGGCACCGAAGCCTCCCTCAATCGCGAGCAGAAACTGATCGAGCGTCGGCTGGAAGAACAGTATGGGCGGAATGTTAATCGCCGCGATTTCTGTCTTAAATCCGGTCAGTGCCATCCAGAGGACGGGAAAGACCAGCAAAAAAACCAGGATGTAGGTCAAGGCTGTCCATGCGAAGTTGGACCACTTGCGTGTAGCTTCCGTAGTCATTAGTTAGACCCTTTCTGATACTGTCCGCTCAGTCATGAGTTGCAACATGCCCCTGGCGGCAAGAATTGCTACTATTACCCCTATAACGCCAAGCGTTGCCGCCTGTCCGATCTGAAACGAGCTCAATGCCGATCGGTAGGTGTAGTAAGGTAGAGTGTTGGTTGTTAATCCTGGCCCACCAGCAGTTGTCACGTAAATTTCGCCGAACGTCTGAAAGATAAAGATAGTTCCGAAGAGGATTGCTATCTCGTACGGTTTTCGCAGTAAAGGAAAGACGACGCGCCAAAATGTTGTGAAGGCATTCGCACCATCCACCTTCGCGGCCTCTAACACTTCGCCTGGAACGGACTGGAGGCCCGCGAGAATGACAAGCATCACGAATGGGGTCCATTCCCAGGCGACGATGAATATAATACTCTGAAGTGGAAACGCGGAAAACCAGGGGACAGCAGGAATACCAATAAAGTGGAGTAGCCAGTTAACCATCCCTGAAGATGGGCTAAGAAAGAGATTTTTCCAGATCAGAGCCATAACTGATGGGGTCACCAAAAATGGAACTGTTGCTATGCCACGCAAGACACTTCTGCCCCACATCGGGCGATTTAACAGCAGTGCCAGTATCGTCCCAGCAACAAGGGCCAGGATCATCGCCCCAGTCACCAGTTGTAAAGTATTGCCCATAATGGGCCAGAAGTTTGCGTCACTTACAAACTCGGTGACGTAGTTTGAAAGACCAACAAATGGAAATCCCTCAGATGGCACCAGCAGATTCCAGGCATGCAAGCTAAACCACACTGCGAGGAGAAACGGAATCTGTGTTAACACGATCATATAGACGAGGGCGGGAAGATGCAACCACGTTCTCCCCTCGCGGGTTGGGGCAGTAGGAACTGCACGCTTTTGCTTGTCAGGAAGCACGGGCACCTGAACCGCCTGATTTGCCTGATTCATAACATGACCTTTCTTCTTTTTACGTCAAGCGAACCGCCTCTGATGCAATTGGAGTGATGAATGAGGGACCGCCTCCTCTCACCGAATCGGGGCCCCTCGTTCTTTCGGGCACAGTAGCTAGTACCCAGCAGTGTTGTCCTTATTGACCTGAGATGCCAGGAGCTGATCAGACTGCTGGAGAGCCTGACTGACCGACATTTTTCCGGCAACCACTGCCGACATAAGCTCGCTCACCTGCTGCCCGACTGATTCAAACTGTGGAATACCCACATATTGAACGCCATGATAGGGAACGGGATCGAGTGTCGGTTGATCGGGAGTCGCGGTATTGATAGAGTCAAGCGTAACTTGAGCGAAAGGAGCAGCCTTTTGATAGTCGGAGTTCTGATAAATCGAAGCGCGTGTACCCGGTGGCACATTGGCCCAGCCGAAGGTCTGGCCCGCCAGAGTCAGATACTGCGAACTGGTGGCCCAGGTGATGAACTGGAAGGCGGCATCCTTGTTGCGGCTGGAGTTGACGAGACCAAGTGACCATGCCCACAGCCAATGGCTGCCATTGACGGTCACTTCTGTCGGAGCATACGCGTACCCAACATTCCCGGCGATTGTGGAAGTCGAAGGCGTTTCCAGCACACCGCCAAACACGGTAGCGTCATAGAACATCGCACCCTTGCCTTGAGTGATCAAGTTTAGACACTCTTGCCAACCAGCAGTTGAGGCCCCTGGCTCACCATACTTTTGCAAGAGGTTAGCATAGAACGTCACCGCCCTTTGTACAACAGGGGTGTTGAGCTGTGGCTTCCAATTCAAGTCGAACCAGCGACCACCAAAGGTGTTAATCATTGTGTCGAGCGGAGCCATATTCATGCCCCAGCCAGCTTGACCTCGCAGCATAATGCCGGTCACACCATTTGCGGGATCATTGAGTTGTTGCGCGAGTTGGGCGACCTGATCCCACGTAGGATGCAATGGCATGGTCAGGTGATGTTTCGCGAAAATTTGCTTGTTGTACATCAACATACTACTCTCGCCATAGAATGGTAGAGCGTAAGGATGCCCCTGGAAGGAGAGTGTTGACATGACCGGCTTGAGGAGATCGTCGTAATTGTAATTACTCTTGTCGGTCGCCGACATCTTAGTAAGGTATGGAGAGGGCGTTTCTTAACTCAGAATCCCTCCCAAGTATGAGCTAAAACCCGCTTGGGAGAGCGGATGAGATCAGGACGGCCTGCTTGTTGGGCAGCCAGAGCGACAATGATGATGGCGGTGTAGGTCAAGGCGACCTGTCGAGCGATGGTTGACCAGCCGGAGAGTGGCGGGCGCTGTAAGTGGAAGAAGAGCAAGACGCGGCCAAAGAAGCGTTCGATGGCACTGCGCTTGCCCAATTCCTCTTGGAGTCAGTTTACCCCAGTTTTTTGAGTTAGGAAATGCCCTCGCACATCTTCTGAATAGGCTTTCATGCCCTCATTTTACCACACCGCTCAATCTTTTTGCTCTCCGCTATAAACACCAACTAGGTTGGGTGGCTGATAATCGGCTTCAATGCCGGATATAACGCTCGATAGGTCTCGTAGGCCTTCACATAGGCCTGGACCGCCTGTGGGTTTGGCTCGGTACGTTCCACAATGCGCACTGTTTGCTCACAGGCTTGCTGCACTGATGGATACACCCCACCGGCGACACCAGCTAGCAGTGCTGCGCCAAAGGCTGGCCCTTCGGTGGCATTTGTCGTTACCAGTTCGACGCCAAGCACATCGGTAATGATCTGTCGCCAGAGTGGACTTTTTGCCCCACCGCCGGTCGCACGCATCTGCTCCACTTGTAATCCTTGCTCACGGAGAATGGCGAAACAGTCTTTGAGACTAAAGGCCACGCCCTCCAGGACAGAACGGATCAGGTGACGTCGGTCATGACGGGCAGTGAGACCGATCCAACCACCACGCGCATAGGCATCCAGGTGTGGTGTGCGCTCACCCTGGAGATAGGGTAGAAATATCAGGCCATCACTTCCTGGTGTAACGCTTTCCGCCTCCTTGGCTAGCAACTCGTAGACATCCATGGCTGTCCAACGTTCGAGCGCTCGTTCCAGCAGGCCGATATTGTCGCGCACCCAGCGCAGGGAGAGGCCAGCGCCTTGCGTCACTCCCATGAGGTACCAGGCATGCGGAACAGCGTGATTGAAGGTATGCACACGCGGAACGGGGCCAGAGGTATCGACTTGCGGCGTCTCGGCATAGGCCAGAACGACGCCACTGGTCCCAATCGAGACGAGACCTAGCCCGGGCACCACGACGCCATTGCCAACAGCACCGCAGGCATTGTCGGCCCCACCACCAGCTACAGGCGTACCTGCACGTAATCCCGAAAGCTCGGCCACCTCCTCGGTAATCGTGCCACAGGCAGCATCAGCAGCGACAACAGGCGGCAAGAGAGAAGGAGCCAGCTCGAGCGCTTTGAGGACTTCCTCTGACCACTTGCCGTGCTTCACATCGAGCAGGCAAGTCCCAGCCGCATCCGAAATCTCCATGGCCATTACTCCGGTGAGGCGATAGCGGATGTAGTCCTTGGGCAGCAGGAGGGTACTGGCTTTGGCAAAGATTTCTGGTTCGTTCTCCCGGATCCAGAGCAATTTCGGGGCCGTGAAGCCGGTCAGGGCAGGATTACTCACATACTCGATGAGGCGGCTTGCCCCCACCCTTTCCGTCATCCAGCGACATTGCGCCTCGCTCCGCTGGTCGGCCCAGATAATACACGGACGCAGCACACGTTGCTCAGCGTCGAGCAAGACGACACCATGCATCTGTCCGGAGAGTCCTACCCCACGGACATCAGAAACTTGAGCACCCTGTGTGGCCCCTTGTACGAGACAGGTGCGCACGGCGCTGAGAGTCGCCTGCCACCACTCAGCAGGATTCTGCTCTGCCCAACCAGGATGAGGATGGTACAAAGGGTAATCAACAAAAGCATCCGCGAGCACATCTCCGTTGTCTGCCGCAAAGAGCGCGGCTTTGACGCCCGAGGTCCCCAGATCAATGCCAAGTAGTGTTTGCATATTCTCCTCCTTTTGCCCATGCCAGTGTGGTTGACGGCTTCCTCCCGAGACAATTCATGATCCGCCCTATATACGGTTCTTGTCTGCACGCTGCAGAAATGCTTTCGCTTCTGCCATCGTGGGCAGTGAGGGGATAGCTCCCATCTGAGTGGTTGCTAGAGCCCCGACTGCGTTGCCCAGACGAAGGGCCTTTTCTATCACCTCTCGGTCCCAGGTGAGGTCTTCTTGGAGGATGCCTGCGAGGATGCCTGCGACAAAACCATCACCTGCACCTGTCGTGTCGACTGGATGGACAGCAAAACCTGGTACGTAACCACTAGCTTCCGTTGTGAAATAGGTACAACCAGCCTTGCCTTGTGTCACGACCAGGAGCCGCAGTCGATCATGCCACAGTGCTCGAGCGGCACGTTCAAGGGTGTTCTCCTCACTGAGAAAGCCGAGTTCTTCCTCGCTGACCTTGATCACCTGTGCGTGTTGCCAGCCCTCGAGGATGCCTGCTCGTGCTGCATCAGCAGAGAGCCACAAGGAGAGACGCAGGTTCGGATCGTATGAGAGCACTGCTCCGTTGTCTTTGGCAGCATGGAGTGCGGTCAAGGTGGCACTACGGCTCGGCTCACCAATGAGGGTGATGGAGCCGTAGTGAAAGATACGGGTGCGAGCGACGTACGCCTGATCGACATCCTCTGGACGCCAGAGCATATCGGCGCTTGGATGCCGATAAAACATGAACTCCCGTTCCCCGTCAGCCAGCAAGGAAACAAAAGCGAGAGCCGTCCGCGCCTGGGTGGTGAACCGTAAGCCAGTACTATCCACCCCATGGCTGTGTAGCGTGTCAGCCAGGAAGTGACCGAACTCATCCTCGCCCACTTGCCCGATGAAGCCGGCACGATAGCCGAGTCGAGCCACGCCAACTGCGACGTTGGCCGGGGCACCACCAGGCGCTTTTTTGAAGGCAGGAGCCTGAGCCAAGCTCACTCCCGCTTGCGTCGAGACAAAGTCAATGAGCAACTCGCCGCAGGCGATGACATCCATTGTAGTCGTCTTCAATGGAGCTTACCTCCTTTTTGGGCAAAGAGTGTTCGTCTTCTCTGTTTAGGGTAGTGACCCCATCACGGACGTCAATTATTCTCATGTCCACTGCTGGCTGTAAAAATGCTCAATCTGAAGTTCCATCAGGACTGATCAGACTAGCCGTTGGGCAAGATCTGTGTCTTGACGCCCTCGCCCTTGCGAACCATGTTTAGTGCGTTGGGAAAGTCCTCCAGAGGTAGAGCTGTGGTAAGCAGTGCTTTCGTATCTATCACCCCACCGCTGATGAGATCGAGGGCTGGTCCATAGGAGAATAAGACGGCCATCGAGCCAAGCACAGTGATCTCATCATTGTAAATGCGGAACGGGGAGAGCGACATTCTGGCTTCTTGAGGTGCCACGCCAAAGACCATAAACTTACCACCGCGCTTGACCGCTGCGAAAGCGCCTTCCATGGCCCGTGCCACACCGGTGACGTCGATGACACAATCAAAGCCCAGCGGCTCCTCCTCAAGCAGCTTATTGATATCCGTTTGGACGTTGGAGGCACCGAGTTTGGCTGCGCGTTCCAGGCGCTGGGTATTGAGGTCCACCACGGCCACCCGCGAGGCTCCCCCACGTAGTGCTAACTGCATTAGGATCAGACCCATCGTGCCCGCTCCCACGATCAGGACGGTATCGCCAGACCTGAGACTGAGGCGGTGCATGCCATGAACCGCACAGGAGACCGGCTCGATCAGAGCTGCCTCTTGAAGTGAAATGTTATCAGGCAACACATATGCATTGGCGGCAGGAACCCTCACGTACTCAGCGAAGGCACCATCGACGGTGTCTCCGATGGCTCCCCAGTTGAGGCACAGGTTCCCATGACCCGCTCGACAGAAATCGCAATGGCCACAGAACAACGACGGGTCAATCGCAACTCTGGTACCGACAGTCAATTTGGTCGTTTTGGTGCCAATTCCTTGTGGGATGTTGCTGCCCATAGCAACTATCTCGCCAGCGAACTCATGACCGGGCACGATAGGATAAGGCGTCGGCGGAAATTCACCCTCCGCAATATGCAGGTCAGTTCCGCAAATACCACAGGCTCCCACTCGAATGATCAATTCGTCTGGCTCAGGCGCTGGATCGGGGACATTGCCGACCCGCACACTTCCAGGCTTATCGATGATAACAGCACGCATGGTTATACCTCCTTAAATAAATTAACTCTGCTTCGACTTGACAATGGACTCTCGTACTTTAATAATGCTCAACTTCGTTCTCCAACCATCCAGATCGGACTAGCCGTTGGGCAAGATCTGTGTCTTGACACCCTCGCCCTTGCGAACCATGTTCAGCGCGTCGGAAAAGTCCTCCAGAGGCAGAGCTGTGGTGAGCACTGCTTTGGTGTCTATCACCCCACCGCTGATGAGATCGAGAGCAGGCCCAAAGGAGAACAGGACCGCCATCGAGCCAAGCACAGTGATCTCATCATTGTAGATGCGGAACGGGGAGAGCGACATTCTGGCTTCTGGAGAAGCAACGCCAAAGACCATAAACTTGCCCCCACGCTTGACTGCCGCGAAAGCGCCTTCCATGGCCCGTGCCACACCCGTGACGTCGATGACGCAATCAAAGCCAAGCAGCTCCTCCTCAAGCAGCTTGTGGATATCCGTTTGGGTACGATGTGCTCCAAGTTGCTCGGCTCGTGTGAGGCGCTGCGTATTGAGGTCCAGCACAGCTACCCTGGAAGCTCCACCCCGTACTGCCAACTGCAATAGGATCAAGCCCATTGTACCCGCTCCCACAATCAGGAAGGTATCGCCAGACTTGGGATTGAGACTATGCATGCCATGCACGGCACAGGAGACCGGCTCGATCAGAGCTGCCTCTTGAAACGAGATGTTTTCGGGCAGAACATATGCTTTAGAGGCAGGCACAGTCACATACTCTGCGAACCCTCCATTTACTGTGACTCCAATTGCAGAATAGTTGAGGCATAAGTTCTCGTGACCGGTACGACAAAACTCGCAATAGCCGCAGTACAGATTCGGCTCGATTGCGACCCTGGCTCCGAGAGTCGGCTTCATATTCCTGCCGGTGCCAATGCTTTGCGGTACGTTACTTCCCACCGCAACGACCTCGCCCGCGAACTCATGACCTGGGACGACAGGATAGCGTACCAGTGGAGAGTCACCATCAGCAACATGCAAGTCCGTTCCACATATCCCACAGGCCCCCACCCGTATCACAAGCTCATCTGGTTTAGGGGTTGGATCGGAAATAGTCCCAACCCGAATCTTACCAGGTGTCTCGATAATCGCAGCACGCATACTTATACCTCCTTTGCAAGTATGTCAAACTTCCTCATGCCAAGTGTAAGGTTACTTCGGCACAACGACCGATTTGATATTAGCAGGATCATTCTTGGTTGCCTGGAGTGCCTGCTCGGTCTCCTCTAATGTGTAGTGACCGGTGATGATGGGTTTGAGATCAATGCGACCCGTGGCAACCAGGGCAATCGCATCCGCATACGTGTTCGCGTAGCGGAACGTTCCCGTCAGGGTGATCTCGCGGTTTTGGAGGAACGACATCGGCACGCTGACCTCTTCGCCCGGGCTCATCCCAACCGCAACGGCCTTTCCAGCCGGGCGCAGCGAGCGAATGCCATCCATCAGGGCCTTTTGGTTGCCCGAGCATTCGATGAGCACATCCGCCTCCACTCCCACATTGGTCAGAGGTGTCTCAGCTACGTTCACGGTTCGGGTTGCTCCCAGCTTTCGCCCCATCTCAAGTCGTTGTGGAGAGACATCCGTCATCGTGATCTGGGTCGCTCCAAGGGCAAGCGCAACCTTCAATGCCAGCACGCCAACTGGTCCTGCTCCCGTGATAAGCACATGGTCTGCCCCTCGGAGCATGGCCTTTCGGCACGCCCAGAGACCCACTGAGAGCGGCTCGATCAAAGCTCCTTCCTCATCTGACATCTGGTCGGGCAGCTTGTATGCGAAGTTTTCGGGAATGGTCACATAGTTGGTGAATGCCCCGTCAATGGGTGGAGTTCCGAAGAAGCGGACGTTGGGGCACAGATTATAGCGCCCGGAGCGGCACTGCTCACAGACTCCGTCCGGGATTCCTGGTTCAATCGCCACCCGTTCGCCGACTCTGCCCTTGTTCACTCCTTCTCCCACGTCCACGATGATGCCGGAAGCCTCGTGGCCGAGGATGAGCGGCTGACGGACAACATACGAACCGATTCTTCCATGCTCGTAGTAGTGGACATCGGAGCCGCATACTCCTACAGCCTTGATCTCAATCAGCACCTCTTTGGGTCCGGGCTTGGGAACCGGTCTTTCCTCTATGCGGACGTCGTGAGGCGCATACAGCACTGCTGCCTGATTCTTCATCTCCTTGCCTCCTTTGTGGTTACACTACTCCCAGACAATCGCTACCTTGCCTGTCTTGCCACTGTCGAACAGCTCATACGCTTCCTTCGCCTGCTCGAGGGCAAAGCGATGGGTCACCAGTGCCTCAAGGTGGAGTCGCCAGCGCACTAGATATTCGACAAGATCCTCCATCTGGGGCAAACTGCAGACCCATGAGCCAGAGAGCGTGAGTTGTTTGTGGATTAGCAGTGGACTTGGTGCAAAGGAGACAGTGCCCCCCTCACCAACAAACACCACGCGACCCCACTCACGTGCCAGGTCCAGGCACATATGACGCGCATTCGCATTTCCTGAGCAATCAATCGCTACCTCAAAACCATGACCGGCAGTCTTTTCCAGGAGGAGAGTGCGGGCATGCTCATCTGCTGGATTCACCACGTCCGTGAAACCCAGTTTTTGGGCCAGTTCCAGTCGGTCTGGGAGTGCCTCCACTCCCACCACATATGCTCCCATGGCACGGCACAAGAGTGCCGTGCCAAGTCCAACCGGACCCAGACCGGTGATGAGAACCACATCCCGCCCAGATACGTCCGCACGAAGACAGGCTGCATAGGAGGTGCCGCCCCCGCAGGCAACCATAGCTCCATCCAGATAGGTCAGTTCATCAGGAAGGGCAACGAGGTTGCGTTCTTCAGCCAACAGCCAATCGGCGTGTCCTCCGTTGCGCTGCCACCCATAGGCAGCACGCTCAGGGCTGGAGCAACTAATCATCCAACCACCACGGCAATCATGGCACAAGCCGCAGCCACTGATGTGATAGATGATCACGCGATCACCCTCTTGGAAACGCTGCACACCAGGGCCGACGCGCTCGATAATGCCACACGGCTCGTGGCCGACAATGACGCCACGGTATGCCTCATGGCCTGTCCCCTGGTCGTGTGGCCGGTAGATGGCGCGTAGATCACTTCCGCAGAGGGATGAGGCTTTCATGCGCACCAGCACCTGGCTAGGCCCCGGCTCCGGAACGGGAAATTCCCGCAGTTCAAGTCGCCGATCTCCCGGTAACACGACGCCAGTCATCGTTGCCATACCGTATAAGCTCCTTCCTCAGGGCCTTGTTATTTAATCGCACCACCTGTCAGTCCTCGAACCAGGTACTTCTGGGCATAGATGCCCAGAGCCACAGGCACGATGACGATCAACGTGGCCAGCGCGGACACCTTCGCCAGAAAGAGACTTTCGTTACTCGAAAAGACCGCGACCATGATCGGTAAGGTCGGCGAGTTGGTATAGGTGAACGAGACAGCGAAGAAGAAATCGTTCCACGCGAAAATGATGCACAGCAGGGCCGCTGCAACTAACCCCGGGGCAGCCATCGGCACGACGATGCCCACGATCTTCTGCAACGTCGTACAGCCATCGATCGAGGCGGCCTCCAAGGTCTCCTTGGGCAGGTCCATAAAGTACGAACGGGCCATCCAGATCATCAAGGGCAGGTTCATCGCGGTATAGACGATGATCAACGTGAAGAGATTATCAAGCAAGTTGAGCCGCGTGATGATCACGTATAAAGGGACCAGGATAGCCGCAAACGGCATAAAGCGGGTCGAGAGCACAAAGAAGAGCATGTCATCCGAGCCCTTCTTGCTCATCTGGAAGACCATGCTGTAGGCGGCGGGGATCCCCAGAAGCAGGGCAATGGCGGTCGAGACCAGCGAAGCGATGGCGCTGTTGGTCAGGTAGGCCCCGAAGCCCGAATTGAGAGCCAGCGCAAACTGATCCAGGGTCGGCTGGAAGATGAGCGTCGGGGTTGGCGAATAGGCCGCCGATTCGGTCTTGAACCCGGTGATCACCATCCACAGCACCGGAAAGACCAGCAAAAAAACCAGCAGATATGTCAGGCCCGTCCACAAAGACTGAGCCCATTTGTGAGTGGCTTGTTTGTGAGTGGCTTGTTTGTAAGTGGCTTGCATGACCATTAGCTCCTTTCAGTCATGAGTCGCAACATCCCTCTGGCGGCCAGGATCGCTACGATCACCCCGATGACCCCAAGGGTGGCAGCCATCCCGATCTGAAACGAAAGCAACGCGGTTCGGTACGTATAGTAGGGTAAGGTGTTGGTCGCGATGCCAGGACCCCCGCCAGTCGTCAGGTAAATCTCGCCAAACGTCTGGAACACGAAAATGGTTCCGAAAAGGAGGGCGATCTCGTAGGGTTTGCGCAGCAAGGGCACGACGACGCGCCAAAACGTCGTCAAGGCTGTCGCCCCGTCGACTTTGGCGGCCTCCAGGACCTCGTCGGGGATGGCCTGCAGGCCCGCCAGAAGAACCAGCATCACAAAGGGGGTCCATTCCCAGGCGACGATGATGGTCACGCTCTCAAGGGGATACGAGGAAAACCAGGCCACCGCAGGCAAGCCGACCAGGTGCAGGGCCCAATCGAAGATGCCTGTGGATGGACTGAGAAAGAGATTTTTCCACAACAAGGCCATGACGGATGGGGTCACCAAAAAAGGCACCGTTGCTAGGGCACGCACGGCGTTGCTGCCCGGCAAGGGGCGGTTTAACAGCACTGCCAGGATCGTTCCTCCGATCACTGCCAGCACCATCGCCCCGACCACCAGTTCCAAGGTGTGGCCCATGATGGGCCAGAAGTTGGGGTCTTGAAAGAACACGGTGATGTAATTGGAGAGGCCCACAAAGGGAAAGCCCTCAGACGGGACCAACAGATTCCAGGCGTGAAGGCTAAACCAGAAGGCCAGCACAAACGGAATCTGGGTCAACACGATCATATACGCGAGCGCAGGCAGGTACAGCCACCTGTCGGGCTCTCGTCGCACGGCAGGCTTTTGCATTTTAGGCTGCGTGGCAACCTGAACAGCCTGATCTCCCGGCATGACGGGGTGATTTACTTGACTCATAGCACAACCTTTCTTCTTTCTAATCGAGCCGCATCTGATGCCATTAGAGTGATCGATGAGAGACCGCCTCCTCTCGACTCTATTGACGGTCCCTCATGCGGAGGCTCAAGCTAGTACCCGGAAGCGTTGTCCTTATTCACCTGAGTGGCCAGGATTTGATCGGACTGCTGGAGAGCCTGGCTGATCGTTATTTTTTTGGCAACGATGGCCGACATAAGGTCACTCACCTGCTGCCCAGCCGATTCAAATTGGGGAATGCCCACATATTGAATGCCGTGATAGGGGACCGGGTTGAGCGTGGGATGATCTGGAGTCGCGGTATTAATCGAGTCGAGCGTGACCTGGGCAAATGGCGCGGCCTTTTGATAGTCCGGGTTCTGGTAAATCGAGGTACGCGTCCCCGGCGGCACGCTGGCCCAGCCAAAGGTATTGCCTGCCAACGTCAGGTACTGCGAACTGGTGGCCCATGTCAGGAATTGGAAGGCGGCATCCTTGTTGCGGCTGCTCTTAATGATGTCCAGGGACCATGCCCACAGCCAACGGCTGCCATTGGGGGTCACGACTGTGGGAGCATAGGCATAGCCGATCTGGCCTGCGACCTTGGATTGCGAAGGCGTTTCCAGCACGCCTGCCAAGGAGGTGGCGTCATAGAACATGGCGCCCTTGCCCTGCGACATCA
>Ga0066683_10000555_pt1 | contig 12300 bp, 13 predicted proteins | sample GraSoiAngelo_132_FD_62296 | JGI IMG/M metagenome (GOLD analysis project Ga0066683, IMG submission 62296) | Grasslands soil microbial communities from the Angelo Coastal Reserve, California, USA - 14_0929_02_40cm | ecosystem: Environmental > Terrestrial > Soil > Grasslands | place: USA... | reverse complement strand
GGAGTTGTTGAAGTTGGCTCCGGTCGACGACTCGTACGTGCCGATCCCCAGATAGTTGGGGAAGCCGTTCAGCAGCCAGTCCGCGAGCGTCTTGGCACCGGGGTTCGGGTCACTCTGGTCGAGGTTGATGAGGCCGAAGGAGCCGGCCGCGTCCTTGCCGCCGGACGTGTGGATGTCCTCGAGCGTCAAGGTCGTGTTGGTCCCGAACGTGGGGTTGCACGTCGGCTGCTGGCCGCGGGTGCAGTTCAGCAGCGGGTGTTTGTAGTTGACGGTGATCGGCGCGACGCCGCGCACCTGCGAGACGTTCCAGGCGCGCGCGGTGGCGTGTCCGGTCACGCTCACGGTCGCGAATCCCGGGAAGATCTTTGCGAAGAAACCCGGCGAGGGACGAGTGACCTTGACCGAGATCGTGTCAGTCTCGTAGTCCTGCTGGATGAGCTTGACCTGCCTGGAATACGAGCCACCGGAGCCCGTGTTCTTGGTCGCGTACTCGTATGCAAGGGATGTGGCCGTGGTCCCGTCCGGCAGCTCCTGGGCCCCGGCGAGCGCAGAGGCGTCGGCCGCGGACTGTGCAGCACGATGGGCCCGGTACCAGGAGCCGACGTCGAGGACGAGGGCGGCAAAACCGAGCAGGACGACCATGAAGAGGACCGTGATCACCATCGACTGGCCGTGTTCGTTGTTGGTTTTCATCTCGCGTACTCCATTTCTCGGTGTTAGTCGGTCGCTTATTGCTTCTTCTTGAATTCGACTAGTCGACGATCGGCCGCACATGGCGCTGAATCCCGTACGCGGCGCCGGCGTCGATGACGGCGGCTGCCATGCCCACGGTCGGATTCAGCGCTCGGAAGCGCGAGCTCTCGACTCTCACTCCACACGCTCCGTAGTCTTGCTCGAAAGCAGCCCGGACTTGCTGACGATCCCGAACAGGCTGATCGAATAGGGGTACGTCGCAGTGACGGTGACGTCGTCTCCCGGCTGCCACGGGTTGTTCGTCACGTCCGTGCAGGTGGCGGTGAGGCCGTTGGATGGCTTGAGATTCGTTGCGGATGCGCGGACAGCGTCTTCACACGCGGTCTTGGGATTCGGCAGGCGGCGCGCCACGGCGGCCTTGCGCGCGCCGGCGCGGGTCGCGTCGGTTAGCTGCACCCAGTTGTTGAAGACGATTCCGAACTGGATGACCGCGAACAGCAGGAAGGCCAGGATCGGAAGCACGAGAGCGAACTCGGTAGCCGACTGGCCGTCCTGATTCTTGAATGAAATCCGCTTCATTGAAATCTTTCGCTTTGGGGTCATGCCGCTGGAGATGCCTCCGCTTTAAGGATGGGGTGGGCGCTTCGTGGGAAGGGCCCACCCCTCAATGCCTTGCCGTTCGGGTCTTACTGGATGTACTGGGCGACCCGCGTCAGGGCGGTGACGATGTTGCCGGAGAGGAGCGCGAGAGCGCCGAAAACGGCGATCGTAATGACGGCCAGGACGACGCCGTACTCCGCCATCGTCTGCCCCTCTTCACGCTTGAACGCGTCAAAAAGCTTCAGCACCTGATTCACCTCCCTCCGTCGGATCAGGCGAGCCTTTCGGCGCGCCAGCGCACCACGACTTGTGAAAGAAGCGAGTGGGTAGTGGGATTGGTTGGCCGAGCCGTACGCAGCAATCGGGGTGAGCTGTTCTGGCAAGTGGTTGAACCTCCGAGGAAACGTCGCCGGCGAGGACTGTTGCCGCGCCGGCAGTTGGCTCAGTCCCTCCCGTAATCGCCCTGCGCGGGCGACCGCTAATCCCTCGGTTTGGGGATCCGCCCGGCCGATCCCCCTTTTTGGTGAGTGCTGCCGTTCCCAGAGGCCGATAGCAGTCTCGATTCCGTAGCGGCCGCGGATGTCAACTCAGAGATCCGCGCCGATGTGGCGGCCCTCGGCGCTCAAATGGAACGGAGCAGGCAAATGCCACAAGCGACAAGACGAAACGGGAAGAGCCTCGCGCACGTGCTCTTCCTGTCGGCTGCGCTCTCGCTCCTGAGCGCCCTGGCGCGAAGGGAGCGCAGGCAGCTGGTGCTGACGGCCCGCGACCGGCGGAAGAAGGTCCGCGTCGCCCCGAGAAGGATCGCCGCGAGCCTCGCGTTCGCGACGCTGTTCTTCGCGGGCGCCGCGCTGTCCGCGGGCGCGGGTAACGGAGTCGTCCAGATGATCGACCCGGCGAGCGATTCCGCCCCCGCGGCGGATGCGACGACCGACACGACGACGACGACCTCGACCGACCCGTCCGCAGACACCGAGGCGGCCGCGGGGGATCTGACTCCAGGCGACGCGCAGCCGGCCGCCGAGCCGCCGACCTCGGCGCTCGCGGACGGCCCTTCAGGTCAGGCCAGTCAGCCGGAGACGCCGTCCGCCGGCGAGACTACGCCGAACACGTCGTCGAACACCAACGTCGCCGGCGTCCGCGCGGCGTTCAGGGCTCGGGTCCACTCCCAGCTCAACAAGCCGGGCGTCGCCGCGTCCGCGAAAAGCCAGCCCGGCGCGGCCAAGGTCGTGCCGGCCCGCTTGCTCCGCCCGAAGGTCCCGCCACTGGTTCTGCCGGTGAAGACCGCTCCGCTGAAGAAGGCGATCGAGCGCGAGCCCGAGGCGGACGAGCCGAACGTGGCCGCCACCGTCTGGCTGTACCGCGACCTGCCCGATCCGACGCCGCCGTCGCGTCGCCTGAAGCCGGCGTTCGCCAGCCAGCTCAAGCGCATCTCCGGGCGGAACCATGTCGACTGGGCGCTCGCACTCGCTGTCCTTCGCGCGCGCGGGGAACGTGGTGCCGTGCCCGCCTCCGGGGCGCAACTGCGGACGCTGACCAAGCGTCTCGCCCACCAGGGCGCGAAGCACAACGCCTGGACCTCGGTGCTGTCACTCGAGGGCAGGACGTCGTTCGCCGACCGCACGATCGCGCTCAGGAACCTCTACCGCGCGGTCGGGCTCAAGGCGCTCGTCAAGGGCTTCGACTGGGCCAAGCCCCACCTGGAGAAGCAAATCCTGAACGACAAGCGGATCACGATCTATCCGGGCGGCCGCTCGGACATCGAGAACCACCGCGTGAACGTGCGCGTGCTCGCCCTGATCGCGTACCTCGCCCAGGCGCACGGTCAGGTGACCGTGTCGTGCCTGATCAGCGGGCATCGGCTCTACGCGCGCCCGGGCGTCATCTCGGCGCACATCTACGGGCTCGCAGCGGACATCTCGGAAGTGGGCGGTATCCCGATCCTCGGGCACCAGCAGCCGAACGGCTCGATCACCGAGAAGTCGGTGCGGGACATTCTGCTCCTCCCGACCGAGATGCAGCCGCGACAGGTGATCTCCCTGCTCGGCCTGGGAGGCCCGTCGTTCCCGCTGGCGAACCACTACAACCACATTCACGTTGGCTACTAACGACCTGCGCATCAACTGGTCATTGCAGACGGGGACTAGAGAAACTGGATGAAGAAAACGACTCTCATGCGGGCCGACGGGACGGTTGTCTGTGAGCGGTGCTCGCTCGCGGACTCCCCGGTGGCCCGCATGCGCGGTCTGCTCGGACGGGACGGGCTGGAGCAGGGCGAAGGCCTCTTGCTCCGGCCCGCCTCGTCGATTCACACGTTCTTCATGCGCTTCCCGATCGACGCCGTGTTCCTCGACCGGGACTTCGCTGTCCTCGGGATCGAGGACGGCATTGCCCCGTGGCGAGCGGCTTCCCAGCGTGGCGCGAAGGCCGTGCTCGAGTTGCCGGCGGGAGAAAGCTCGCGCCGCGGGCTCGCCGTCGGCGACCGGCTGACCCTCGCCGCCTAGGGGCCCTCCCGCGCTCCTGCGGCTTGCGCCGCACCAACGATTGCTCTAGCTTCGACGGAGATCCGCGAAGCGAGGAGGGCAATGGAAGTCCAGCAGGACGGACACGCGTCTGCAGACGCGGGGTCTGCGAACGGCGCAGTCGTCACCGCGAACGAGGTCACGCGCCGCTACGGCGAAGGCGACACCGCCGTCGATGCGCTGCGCGGGGTCACCCTCGACGTGGCGCCCGCCCGGCTGACCGCGATCATGGGCCAGTCCGGCTCCGGCAAGTCGACGCTGATGCACATCCTCGCCGCGCTCGACATCCCGACCTCGGGCTACGTGACGATCGCCGGGACGCGCCTCGGCGCACTGAGCGACACCGAGATCACGAAGCTGCGGCGCAAGCACATCGGCTTCATCTTCCAGTTCTTCAACCTGCTTCCGATGCTGACCGCGGAGGAGAACATCCTCCTGCCGCTCTCGATCGCCGGCGAGAAGCCGGACAAGGACGAGTTCGAGGAGCTGCTCGCGCGTGTGGGCCTGAAGGACCGGCGCTCCCATCGGCCGTCGGAGCTGTCCGGCGGCCAGCAGCAGCGCGTCGCCGTGGCCCGTGCGCTCGTCTCGAAGCCGACCGTCGTCTTCGCCGACGAGCCGACCGGGAACCTCGACTCGAAGACGAGCGACGAGATCCTCCAGCTGCTGCACGAGGCGGTCGAGAGCTACGACCAGACGATGGTCATGGTCACGCACGACGCGAAGGCGGCGACGATCGCCGACCGTGTCCTCTTCCTTGCCGACGGGCGCATCGTCCGTGATCTCGGGCGCGCCGACGAGGCGCAGATCCTCGAGACGGTCAAGGAAGTCACGCTGACGTGATCCGGGTCGCGCTCCGCGGTCTCGCGGGGCGGAAGCTCCGCGCGTTCCTGACCGCGCTGGCGATCGTGCTCGGCGTGGCCATGGTGAGCGGCACGTTCGTCCTCACGGACATGATCGACCGCGCATTCAACGACATCTTCACCGAGTCGTACGCGAACACGGACGCGTACATCAGCGGCAAGTCGCCCGGGTTCACGTTCGAGGGCGACCAGGTCGCGCCTCCGTCCGTGCCGGACGACCTACTTCCGAAGGTGCGCACGCTCCCCGACGTCCAGGCGGCCGCGGGTACGGTCGCCGACGAATCGGCGACGAAGATCATCGACCGCAAAGGGAAGCCGATCACGACCGGCGGCGCGCCGACGTTCGGGTTCGGAATCGACTACTCGGCGCCCAAGTTCAACCCGCTCAAGCTGACCGCAGGGCGCTGGCCGACGGCTTCGAACGAGGTCGTGATCGACAGCGGAACCGCGGGCGACCAGAAGTACAAGGTCGGCGAGACGGTCAAGGTCGCGACGCTGAAGCCGGTGCGGCCGTTCAAGCTCGTCGGGATCGCCCAGTACGGGAGCGTCGGCTCGATCGGGAGCGCGACGTTCGCCACGTTCACGATTCCCGCCGCCCAGGAGCTCCTCGACCGCAAGGGCCAGCTCGACGCGATCTCGGTCTCGGCCAAGCCGGGTGTCTCTCAGGAGCAGCTCGTCTCGCAGATCAAGCAGGTCGTCCCCCTGAACAAGGTCGACGTCCGCACGCGGGCACAGCAGGTGAAGGAGGCGAAGAAGTCGGCCTCGTTCACGAAGATCATCAAGTACTTCCTGCTCTCGTTCGCGACGATCGCACTCTTCGTCGGAGCGTTCGTCATCTTCAACACGCTCTCGATCACGGTGTCGCAGCGGATTCGCGAGTTCGCGACGCTGCGGACGATCGGCGCGTCGAGGCGGCAGCTCCTGACCTCGGTCACGATCGAGGCGCTCATCATCGGGCTGCTCGGGGCGATCCTCGGGCTCCTCGCCGGAATCGGGCTCGCGGTCGGGCTCAATGCGCTCTTCAAGGCGTTCAACAGCGACCTGCCGACGACCGGGCTCATCGTCGCGCCGAGGACTGTGATCATCTCGCTGCTGATCGGGACCGTCGTCACGCTCGTCGCCGGGCTCGCACCGGCGGTGAAGGCGACGAAGGTGCCGCCGATCGCCGCGGTGCGCGAGGGAGCCACGCTGCCGAGCGGGAGGCTCGCTCCATTTTTGCCGTACATAGCGCTCGTGCTCGTCGCTCTGGCCGTCGCGCTCCTCGCCTACGGCATGTTCGTGGACACGCTCGCGATCGCCATCAGGCTGCTCGCGCTGGCGCTTGGGTGCCTGGTGCTCTTCATCGGCGTCGCGCTGCTGTCGCCTCGGCTCGTGCCGACGTTGTCGCGCATCGTGCGGCCGCTCGCGAAGTGGGTCATGCTGCTGGTCAGCCTTCTCGTCTATCCCACGCGTCTCGGCGCCTGGCTCTTCCGGCGGGGCCTCAATGCCCGAGGGATTCCCGCGCTACAGCGCGTCGTAGCGCTGCTCGGCGGTCTCGTGATGCTGCTCGTGGTCGGACCTGGGGTGCTATTCGCCGCGGCCTGGCTGATGCGCTATCTGAGCACCGCGATCGGGTGGGGCTTCATCCTGGCCGTGATCGTGCTCGAGGCCGTCCTCGTCGTATGGGCGTTCCTCTCCGTCTTGCACAGGCTGCGTGGCCGCGGCTTCCCGAGCGACGTCCCCTCGGTTCGCTTCGACCCCGCGACGGATCGCCTCTCCGGCGAGAACACCCGTCGGAACCCGGGGCGAACCGCGGCTACAGCGGCTGCGCTCATGATCGGGCTCGCGCTCGTGACCTTCATCGCGGTGCTGGCCAACGGCATGAAGCAGTCCAACCGCCGCGCGATCGAGCGGCAGGTCAAGTCGACGTACATGGTCGTCTCGGCGAACGGCTTCGACTCGATCTCGCCGGCGGCCGGCAATGCGATCGGCAATGCGCCCGAGGTCTCGGTCGCGTCCAACGTCCGCTCGGGCGTCGGAAAGGCCGCCGGATCCGTCCAGCAGATCACCGGCCTCGATCCGAAGACGATCTCGCAGGTCTACAACTTCGAGTGGAAAGACGGCTCTGCTGCGTCCATCGACGGGCTAGGCCCGTACCAGGCGATCGTCGACAAGGCGTTCGCCGACAAGAAGAACCTCAGCGTCGGCTCCCGCTTCAGCCTGCGGACGCCGAAGGGCGAGACCACGCCGCTGGAGGTCACGGGGGTCTACAAGGCGCCGCCCTTCTACCCGCTGCTCGGAGAGGTGAGCATCTCGCTGCCCTTCTTCGACAAGCTCTACGAGCGTCCGCAGAACCTCTACACGTTCGTGGACGTGAAAGGAGGACCGAGCGCCTCGGCCCAGGCCGCGCTCGAGCATGATCTGGCGAACATCCCGGATGCGCAGATCCAGACGCGGGGCGAATGGATCCACGCCCAGGACCAGGACTTCGACAACTTCCTGATCCTGCTCTACGTTCTCCTCGCGCTGGCGGTCGTGGTCAGCCTCGTCGGCATGATCAACACGCTCGTTCTGAGCGTCTTCGAGCGCACCCGGGAGCTGGGGATGCTGCGCGCCGTGGGGATGACGCGGCACCAGGTCTCGCGGATGGTCCGCCAGGAGAGCGTGATCACGGCGTTGATCGGGGCGGCGCTGGGGTTGCCGCTCGGTGTGTTCCTGGCGGTGCTCGTGACCCGGGCGCTCTCACAGTTCAACGTCGACTTCGTGCCGCCCTGGAAGAACCTGATCGGGTTCGCGATCGTCGCGATGATCGCGGGCGTGCTCGCAGCCGTCGCTCCGGCGAGGCGCGCCAGCAGGCTGAACGTGCTCCGCGCTCTTCAGTACGAATAAACCTCCACGCCGCTGGAAACGCGCATACTTCGTCGCATGTCGGAGCGCGAGGAGCTCGATGCGCACGTCGCGGCGCGCCGCGAGCTCGGCCCCGAGTACGAGCCGGAGCTCGTCGACTCGTTCCTCGAGCGGATCGAGGGCAAGCTCGACCAGCGGCACCGCGGCAAGGCCGCGCGGCGCGACAAGGAGCACCACGCGATCACGCCGCTCGTGCTCGGATCGCTCGGGTTGGCGATCCCGCTGATGGCGATCGCAGGCTCCACCGCCGGCCCGTTCGGGGTCGCGATGGTCTGCATCGCGATCGTGCTCGTCAACCTGTTCGTCGCGCGGCGCTAGCCCGGTGGAGCTCAGGGACTACCGCGAGCGGTTTCCGATCCTCGCGGAGACGACATACCTGATCAGCCACTCGCTGGGCCCGATGCCCGCCGAGGCCGCGCGTCGCCTGGCTGCATACGCGAACGCGTGGAGCACCCGCGGTGTCCGAGCCTGGGGCGAGGGCTGGTGGGATCTGCCCATCACGGTCGGCGACCAGATCGCTCGTCTGATCGGCGCGCCGCCGGGCTCGACCGCGATGCACCAGAACGTGACGATCGCCGAAGCGGTCGTGCTCTCGTGCTTCGACCTGCACGGAGAGCGGCGGCGGATCGTGTACGAGGAGGAGAACTTCCCGTCCGTGCGCTACCTCCAGCAGGCGCAGCGGGGACGCGGCGCGGAGATCGTCGTCTGCCGGAACGAGGAGGAGATCGTGGCGGCGATCGACGAGCGGACGCTGCTCGTCCCGATCAGCCACGTCATCTTCAAGACCGGGCGCATCCAGGACGTGGAGCCGATCGTCGAGCGCGCGCACGAGGTCGGCGCGCACGTCGTGCTCGACGCCTACCAGTCCGTGGGCTCGGTGCCGCTCGACGTGACCGCTCTCGACGTCGACTTCGCCGTCGGCGGCAGCGTCAAGTGGCTCTGCGGCGGCCCCGGGGCGGGGTGGCTCTACGTCCGACCGGATCTGGCGGCCACGCTCGAGCCGACGCTCGTCGGCTGGCAGGCGCACGCGCGGCCTTTCGGCTTCGAGCCCGAGCTCGAGTACGCGCAAGGATCGTGGCGCTTCCTGACCGGCACGCCGAACGTGCCCGCCCTGTACGCGGCGACCGCGGGCTACGACATCGTCGAGGAGATCGGCGTCGACCGGATCCGGGAACACTCCGTGCGCCAGACCGGGCTCCTCGTCGGCCTGCTCGACGAGGCCGGGCTCGAGGTCGTCAGCCCGCGCGAGACCGAACGGCGCGGAGGATCGGTCGTCGTCCGGACGCCCGACTTCCCGGCCGTCCACGCCGAGCTCGAGGAGCGCGGGATCATCTGCGACTTCCGCCCGGACGTGGGCCTGCGGCTCGGGCCGCACTTCTTCAACACGGACGAGGAGCTCGAGCTCGCGGTCTCCGCGATTCGCGAGATCGTCGGCCGGGGCGCCGCGATGCCCGCCCCGGCCGGATCCGGCTAGTCCTCAGTCCGTAGTTCGATTGCGGTTACAGGGTCCCCCGACCACCGCAGGTTGGCGGCAAACGCGCTCGACCCGTTTCGCGCGCGACGGCTCGGGAACATCTATGAGGTGAGCGCAAAGCCGTCGATCGCCGTTCTCGGAACGGGAACTATCGGTTTTCCCGTCGCGCGGAATCTGGCGGAGGCGGGGTATGACGTGCGCGCCTGGAATCGGACGCGCGAGAAGGCGGAGCGGCTCGCGGACGACGGCGTGAGCGTGGCGGGCTCGGCCTCCGCCGCAGTGAAAGACGCTGACGTCCTGATCACGCTCCTCGCCGACGGTCCGGCCGTCGAGGAGGTCATGGAGGAGGCCGCCCCTGCGGCCCCGAGTGGCGCCATGTGGATCCAGTCGAGCACGATCGGGATCGCCGCGACGGAACGGCTGTCCGAGATCGCATCCGAGCACGGCCTCGTCCTGGTCGACGCCCCCATTCTGGGGACGAAAGAGCCCGCCGAGAAGGGCGAGCTCGTCGTCTTCGCATCCGGGCCGCAAGAGGCCAGGGAACGGTGCGAGCCGATCTTCGGCACGATCGGCAAGGCGACGCGCTGGGTCGGGGAGGCCGGCGCGGGGCAGCGGTTCAAGCTGGTCATCAACACGTGGCTGCTCGCCGCCGTCGAGGGAGTGGCGGAGGCGATCTCACTCGCCCGGGGGCTCGGCCTCGACCCGAACGACGTGCTCGACGCGCTTTCGGGCGGACCGCTCGACATGCCGTACCTCCAGCTCAAGGGCAAGGTGATGATCGAGCGCAGCTTCGAGCCGAGCTTCAAGGCGTCGCTCGCGGAGAAGGATGCGGGCCTGGTGCTGGAAGCCGCCGAGCGCGTCGAGCTCGAGCTCCCGCTCGTCGAGGCCGTGCAGGAAGCGTTCGAGCAGGCCGTCGAGCTCGGGCACGCAGACAAGGACATGGCGTCCGTGGTCGAGGTCGTCGGCCGTCGCAGCGCGGTGCGCTAGATCAGCTCGAGCAACCGTTCCGCGTACTGCGGCGCCGTGGGCTCGTCCTCGTGCCGGTAGTAGCAGTAGACCGCGATTCCGCTCGCGACCAGCGGCCGGATCAGATCTGCGTGCCCGCGAACGTGCTTGTCCGAATAGGGCGGGTCTCGGAAGCGCAGGTAGCGGAACGAGGCGCTCGCGTCGACGTCGTTGATCCGCACGGCGTTCGCCGGCAGCTCGACGCCGGCCCACGAGTCGTGCCGGAAGTCGAACGCGATCAGCAGTTCTGGGTCGAGTGACCCGAGCGCGAGCGCAAGGAAGCCCTCGTCGCGCGCCTGCGTGACGAGGATCCGGATCGGCCCGAGCCGCTTCCCGAGCAAGCGCACGCGCTCCTCGAACGTCGCCGCCTGCCGCAGTTGGTACGCCTGCATTTTCACGGCGAAGCGGAACGTCTCGGGTGTCTGCTCGGCCCAGCGTCGGAACTGCTCCTCCGCCGGGATCCGGTACCCGGTCGAGTTCAACTCGACGCTCGGCAAGCGCTCGGCGTAGCTCCCGAGGAACTCGTTCGGCTTCGTCCCGGCCGGGTAGAAGCCGGGCCGCCACGTCGGGTAGGACCAGCCGGAGGTGCCGACATAGAGCCCCGGTACACTCGGTGTCGTGGCCGTCACGCCCGAAGTCCTACCCGACAGCCGGGTAAACGTCCTCGATCACGGCTTCGTGCGGCTCGACGACGCGATGGCCGACGATCTCTCGGTGGTCAACGGCGCGCGAGTCAGCTTCGCGCGCCGCAAGGAGGAGATGGACGAGTCCGACGAGGGCCTGATCCGCTTCCTCATGCGCGACAGGCACGGGACTCCTTTCGAGCACAACTCGTTTCGGTTCCACATTCGGTGCCCGATCTTCGTGGCGCGCGAATGGTTCCGGCACCGCGTGGGCTCGTTCAACGAGTTCAGCATGCGCTACGCGAAGGCGACCGACGAGTTCTACGTGCCCGAGCCCGAGGATGTCCGGACGCAGGTCGGGAAGCCGGGTTCGTACTCGTTCGAGCCTGTTTCGGCGGAGATCGCCGAGACCACCCGCACTGAGCTCGAAACGGTCTACGAGGCTGCCTATGCGACGTACCAGCGGCTCGTCGAGCTGGGCGTGGCCCGCGAGCTCGCGCGCTGCGTGCTCCCGGTGGGCGCCTACACGGAGTTCTACTGGACCGTGAATGCGCGGGCGCTGATGAACTTTCTCTCGCTGCGTGCTGCGGAGACGGCCCAGCGCGAGATCAGGCGGTACGCCGAGGCATGCGAGGTCTTCCTCGCCGAGCGGATGCCGGTCACATACGCGGCGTTCGTGGCGAACGACCGGACCGCGCCCTAGGAGATCTGAGCGCTGACGACCGGCACGGCCTTGCGGTCGTTGTGGTCCCAACGCTCGAGCTCGAGCCCGTCGAAGTTCGAGGGGTCGTACGCGACCGGGAAGCGGAGCGTCGTCGACTGCGGTCCGCGGACGTTGAAGCTCCCGCACACGACGACCGGCTTGCCGTCCTTCGTCATGTAGAGGACGTAGTAGTCGCGGGCGGGAAGCTTCTTCAGCCCCTCGACCTTGACCAGCATCGGCGTGTTGCCGTTCGCGTCGCGCGCTCCGAACCGGACGACAGCCTGCGCCTGGCTGTTCCTGAGCGCGACGGTGCGGACGGACTCGAAGGAGTTGCTCGTGTGCTTGTAGCCGACGAGGTACCCGCCCAGGAACGCGATCAGGGCGATCGCCGCCGCGAGCGCAAGCGCGGCGCCGACGCGGCGGCGCGGGAGCCCGGTCGGCTCGAGCTCGCGGACGGCTCCTCGGCCGTCCGGGGGCTCTTCGAGCTCGGGTGGGAGCTCGGGTGGAGGGCCGGCCTCGATCAGCATCTCGTGCACGCGCTCGAGACGCGCCCGCTCGTCAGGCGGCAGGTCCTCTCCGACCAGGTCGCGGAACTCGGGTGCGTCGCTCATGCCAGCTCTCCTTCCAGTACATCTGCGAGGCGAGACAGCGCACTCCTCGTTCGCGTTTTCACGGTGCCGAGCGGAATGCCGACGAAATCGGCGATCTCGCTCTGGGACAGGCCGCCCCAGTACGCGAGCTCGATCAGCTTGCGCTCCTGCTCGGGAAGCTCGGCAAGGGCGCGGTGCACGCGCCAGGCGGTCCAGCTCGTCTCGGCGCGCTCCTCGGGCCCTGGGTCGCTCGAGGGCTCGTCCACCGGCTCGGCGGGCATGGGCCCGAGCGCGCGGCGCCGGTCGACAATCGCGTTCCGCGCGACCGCGTAGAGCCAGGGCGC
>Ga0066683_10000551_pt1 | contig 12310 bp, 19 predicted proteins | sample GraSoiAngelo_132_FD_62296 | JGI IMG/M metagenome (GOLD analysis project Ga0066683, IMG submission 62296) | Grasslands soil microbial communities from the Angelo Coastal Reserve, California, USA - 14_0929_02_40cm | ecosystem: Environmental > Terrestrial > Soil > Grasslands | place: USA... | reverse complement strand
TTAGGATCGCTTCCTCCTCTTCTTCGCAGCAGGATGAAGCGAGTCGGAAAGGTTGTAGGCCTCTTTGAGCCAGTCGGTGATCGGTGACTCGACCTCGTCACGATGTGTGACACGGATTTGATGCCCGAATTTGACGGTGGATGTGGGAACGATCTTGCGTACGCGTGAATCTTTGATCTTCCTCCCAAGAAAGAACCAGATCTCCAGAAACTTCTTTTGCGGACGGACAAAGAAATAACAGGCCTTGCGCGAGAACATGATCGATCGATGCGAGGCGTAGATCCTTTGATCGCCAAACTCAGCCGCTGTTTCCCGCAAGCGCTCCCACGCGTCGATCAGGTCTTCGGGAAGATCACGCGTGAGGTTGTCTTCCGTCGTGGTCCAGCAATCGTGCGCCGTTCCTTCTTCAATCTCTTGCTTGCAGTGGTAGCACTCTCTGGTTGCCATCGGCTCTCCGAATCGGATTGAGTAGCGTGGCGCGCCAATATTCCAATTGAGATGATAAGGTTGAATTCGTCGAAAAGTGCGCGGCGATAGCTCAGGCATCCAACTCTGAGCCCAGGATCACGAGGGCTTGGGTCATGGGCAGCAAACCAGTCACGTTCCAGAAATTGAACATAAATAATGCGATCAGGTCCGCATGCCGGGCATTGTCCGGATCGTTTTCGGTGTAGCGCCTCTTGACGATCTCATGGCAGACCTTAAAGAGAGCTTTCTGGAGCTTCGCGATGCTTTTGCCCGGTTTGGCCTTCATATCCACAACCCGCTCGCTGAATTCTTTCCAGAATTCGGGATTGGTCTTTAGGCGGCGCGGCTCTTTGTGCGCAAGTCCCGCCCGTTCGGCGACACGGCAGAAGGTGTAATACATCGTCCGATTCAAACCGGTGAAGAACGGGACGATCTCCTCGCGCCGGCCCTGCTGTTGAGTTCCGAGGGCATTTTGCGCGGCCCGGACCGTGATATCCACCAGAAAATTGCCCTGAATCGGAGGCCTGCCGAGCCGGAGGTGTATTTGCGCCTCGACCGAGATCCTCTCCAAAAGTTCATCGGAAAGAAGAACTTCCTCGCCGCGAAGCTGGAGCAATCCCCGCGATAATCCGAATTGAACTCCCGATGGGTGCATGTCTTCAGCTCCCTATCCGGTTGTGCAGAAGATGACTTCTTCTCGACGGCGAACCCGTGCTCCGGCGAGACGATTTCGGTTTCTCGTCGGAGAAGGCACGCTCCGGCGAGAAGGTTCCGTTTTCTCGTCGGACGATGCACGCCTTGACAAGACGATTTCGTCTTCTCGTCGGACACTGCGTGCTCCGACGACAAGATTCCGTTTTCTCGTCGGAGGACCCGTGCTCCGGCGAGACGACTCCAGTTTCTCGTCGGAGAGGGCGCATTCCCGCGAGAAGATTTCGCTTTCTCGCCGGAGAGGACGCGTTCCGACCAGAAAATTCCGCTTTCTGGCAGGAGAATGCGAGCTCCGACGAAAAGACTGCATTTTCTCGTCGATGGCCGCGTGCTCCGACGAGACGATTGCGTTTTCTCGTAGTTCATGGCATCCAGCCCGATTCTTGCGACCGGTTGTCGGACATATCGTCATCCAAGTTGTGCATTTTGACCAGCCGGTAGGGCTGTGAACGGCTCAACCCCAACAGACTTGCGGCCCTGGCCCGGTCACCATCGCAATGCGTCAAGGCGCCGACGATAAGCTCGCGCGAATGCTTCTGCATCATTTCGTGATAATTTCCGAGCTTCACGCGCGGCGCGGCCGTTCTTTGAGCAAAATCGAACGGCAAATCTTCTACACGGATCGCATCGGTCCGGCCTCTGTAGACAGCGCGCCTGATCGTGTTCTGCAGTTCGCGGACATTCCCCGGCCACAAGTACTGCTGGCATTCAATACTGCCGACGCGGTCTCCGCGGTATTCCCGCACAGATAGATCCCGACGTCTCCGCGGTGAGTGCCGGCGTTGATGGCATCGAACGAAGCTTTAAGAGTGCTGTAGTCCGTCGGCCCCAGTGTTCCTGCGGTCGCTACTACGCGGACAGCACTCGCGCCGCAAACCGGCGGTGCCAGATCAAATTGGACCAGCTTCTCAAGCTGCGGCGAACGTTTGCCTACTGCTGTGAGTGCGACGTTCAGAGTTGTCCTGTTGGCGTTGGTGATGACGATGCCGTTAATCGTTTGGCTGTTGTAGCCAGACTTTGAGAACGTGACGCTGTACGCGCCTGGAGCTAGAGCGCGAGAGTAGACGCCTCCGGAACTGCTCACCAACGTACTGCCGTTCGAGATCTGGATCAATGAGCCGCTAATATCCGCGGTTGTGGCCGAATCCGTGACGATGCCCTGAAGCGTGCCAGTCGCCGCCGGGATGCAGTTGTCAAACTTGAATGTCCCGATGCGCGTGTTCCACGAGGCATTCGAGGTCACGGAGTAGTACTCGTTGGTATGCCAAAACGTACAGCCGTCACTCGGATCGACGAACGTGGCGCTGTAGTCATCCGAAAGCCCGGTCGTGCTCGTCTGGTGGCCGGTGCCTACAATCAGGACGGATTCACCCTGTGCGAGGTCGTTCGCCGGATCCGAAGCCAGGTGTCCCGCATACCGGATTCCCGGATCGATAGTGGTGCTCGAGGCCTTGTACCCAATCAAGAGATTGCCTTGGGAGTCGATGTTGAGAGAGGGTTCCACCGAAACAGGCCGTCTGTGCCGTTATCGAACGATTCCTGCTGCACCGGCGTCGCCGGGATCGTGTTTCCCGTCACGTTGAACTGGTACCACCGGATCGCGGTCGGTCCGGTATTGTTGATCGTATGGGTGGCATATATCGATTTCTGTTCCACCGAGATTTTGATACACGAGCGGGTACATCAGCCTGTCACCCAGCGTGTCCAGCCATTGTGTGGCGTCAGTTGTGCCATTGGGGACGAGGTTGGGGGTCGCAGATGTGAATGCGTCCACAAACCCGTTGACCGTGACGATCCCATCCGGCGTGTGTCCAGCGCCGACGCCGAAAGTGGAATTAGCCGGTGTGGTGAAGTCTACGTGGAAGCGCCGCACAAAGACCTGGTTCTCCACGGCGCCGGCGGTGGTGGAGCTGTTGATGTTCATGAACCACTCCGGCTGGCCTGCGGGAGGCGCGCTGCCGGCGCCCCACGTTGCCGGCAGAAGGCCGTACTGATCGCCAAGAGCGGCAGGGGCGATTGTGAATCCAATCGCGTTGGCCGGTTGTCCGTTGATCATCGCGTTGCGATCAAGCCCGTAGACGCGCACGCCGTCGAACGTGGCGCTGCTTGCGTACAGGTTAATCGACAGGTAGTAAGCATCCCGCCATAAGCCGAACTTCGGGTCCTTGCCGAGGTAGGACGGATTCGCGGGATCGGCCTGGACAGCGTACAGATACCAGCCGCCCGCGACCGGATCGCCCGTCTTGCTGACGCCGATGCACTGATAAAACGATGTTTCCAGGAAATGCCGGAAAGGCGAAATCGCTGACCACCCAGCGGTCGGCCATGTGGTCGTAGAACACGATGCCGTCACCCTGGTTCTGGTTCATCCCGCACGGCGTGCTCGTTCCCATCGCCGCGAAGAATGCGTTATAGGTGACCGGCCCGGCCAGGACGTTGCCCGATTTGTCATGGATGCGGATCGACGAGTTCACCGACTGGATGTAGTGGTTCGGCCCAACATCCCCAACCGTGTTCGGCGGTAGACAGTTTCCGCACCCCTCGTTCTGTGTCATGCCGTCAAACGACAGACCGGTCGCAGGCAGCGATAGACCCGGCACTACCGCCGGCGCGGTGGTTGTGCCGGACTGCGCCGTCTCTGCAGGCCCTACAGGCAGTGGATGCCGCCTTAACGCCGGAAGCCTGCGCTCGGCCCCGGCAATGAATGGCAGATGGTCCAGATTCTCGTCCTGGGAGACGGGACCCAACATCCACACGATGTCAGGCGCCCCCGCCGCGCTTCCGGACTGCGTCTGCGGTTGTTCCTGTTTTTGGGGCGCAGCTCCCATTGCGCGCGTGAGCATGTAGCCGGCCCTCAGCGTAAGGGCGGTGAAGGATGATGTGGCGATGCAAACCAACACCGTCAGAATGAGCCACCGGACCAAACCACGAGTTGCGCGATGACGAAGTAGTGGGATGCGAGCACGCAGGGGGATCCTCCTCAGAAAAATCCTTCCTGTCCGCCTGAAATGCGAAAGGGGGAATCGGAATGGAATAAAACCTCGACGAAATCGGCGTCGTTGCCGCGAATCCTGACAGTGACCTTTTCGCCTTGCACTCCGGCGCTGGGCGTCAGGCTCACGATTTGATGCGCAAATAGATTTTTCGCGGCGATGACTGTGAACGTGTTGCCCAATCTCATGGGCGGATGTCCTCCTGTTATCGACAAACGCTCCTTCGGCCGGTGGTCTTCACTCGGCCGAAATCCCTGAAAAGAACCTCAACTCCCAATGGCGTTATCCGGGCGAAAATCGGCTCAAAAGAAAAGGAATTCTGAACTTCGTGTGGTTACTTCGATGTCATCTCGCAGCATTCGCCATAGTTGAAGGGATTCATTTCAGGAAGTTTGCGTTCGTCGTTTATTCCTTCGTTTGCATTCGTCGTGGCACGCTACACATCAATAACGAAGGTCTGGCGCCGTCGCTTGCGTCATTGCTGCGCTTATTTGTTTTGGAGTGTCAGACTATTTGGTCGAAGCATTTCGTCTACACCGGTTTGGTATTGAGGAAGCGTGCGCGGTTGGTTCCAGTGTGTTCCTGAGTGTTGCTGCCTGGCTCAGCACGTCTATCGAGGCGCTTGCTGTTTCCGTTGCTGCCCTGGCCGCTTTCGGAGTGTTTATTCGGTTTGGATACCTGTATGCCGCTCTAGGAGCCATTGCACGCGCGGCGGTGCCGTTCCAATCCGTCTTGCGAGTGAAGCCGAACGTGCAAGCGGATAGGCCCCACACTGTATATCGGCCTGGATTGGGGCGATCGGCAGCACGCTGTCCATTTGCGAATAACCGGGCAGCGAAGCTCCGAATCGTTTCAGTTGGAGCAAAAGCCGGAGGCCCTGCATGAATGGATTGCACAACTTCGAGACCGCTTCCAGAAAGGCCGCGTCGCCGTTGCCATCGAACAACGTAAAGGTGCCGTCATTCATGCGCTCATGATGTACGATTTTTTGATTCTCTACCCGATCAATCCCAAAGCTCTGGCTCGTTACCGTGAAGCGTTTCAAACCAGCGGCGCCAAGGATATCCCACCGATGCCGAACTGCTGCTGGACTTCCTGAGCAAACATTCCGACAAGCTCCGGCCCTGGGTTCCCGATTCCGAACTGACTCGCAAGCTGCAGGCACTATGTGAGCAACGCCGGAAAATCGTCAACCGGCGCGTGGCTCTGGCCAACCGCATCACCAGTCTCCTGAAGCAATATTTCCCTCAGGCATTGGACTGGATCGGAGACGTGGCCTCCATTCAAGCCTGCGATTTTCTGGAGTGCTGGCCGACTCTGGCTGCCGTTCAACGCATCCACGGAACGAAACTGCAGGCCTTTTATCGCCGCCATAACTGCCGCAAAGCCTCCGTGATCTCGGAACGTCTCCAACAGATTGCTCTCGCGCGGCCGCTCACCACCGACTCGGCCATTATCGAACCTTACAGCCTGGTTGTTGAAGCTTCCGCCGTTCAACTCCGAAACATCATCCGCGCCATCCAAAAACTCGACAAGCGCGTCGCCGAACTGTTTCGTCAACACCCCGAACACGATCTGTTCGACAGCTTCCCCGGCGCCGGCGCTGTTTGCGGCCCTCGTCTGCTCACCGTCTTCGGCACCGACCGTGCTCGCTGGGCTTCACCCGTGGACTTGCTGTGCCATTCCGGCATTGCTCCAGGTCACTGAACGCAGCGGCAATAGCTGTTGGGTCCATCGCCGGCTGGCCTGCCCCAAATTTGTCAAACAAACCTTCCATGAGTTCGCCGATCAATCGATCCGATACTCCAAGTGGGCGCGCGCCTATTACGATTTGTTACGCGGAAGGGGCAAGAGCCACCATGCGAGCCTACGCGCTCTGGCCTACAAATGGATTCGGATTATCTTTCGCTGCTGGAAAGATCGTAAACCGTACAACGAAGAAATCTACATCCGGTCTCTTCGTCGACGCGGATCACCGGTTGCGGAAAAATTAATTTGACGGCGGTACTCAGATGTCCATACCACCTGCACCCAGCAGTTCGATCACTTCGCAACTACCGAGCTTTGTTCCGGCACTCAGTCGGCTCATGGGAAAAGCGCGCGCGATAATAGCGGGTTGTTCCAAAAAGCCTTTATCATCGGCTTGCGCCTCGTATCGAAGGAGTTCCTCCACCTCACGGCGCAGAGCCTCGTCGTCGCCGCAGGCCTCGCGAAGGTATGCGGCCCGCGACTCCGCATCGCGACCACGCGCCTCCTGGTGTATCTCCTTGACCCGCCGGTAACCCTCACTCACATCGGAGATCCTCCCTCCGTGATTACGGCAATTCTATATTTCACCCAGGCTTTTGACCACACATCTGACGAGTGACCGGCCATAAGCTGGACGTCCACCCGACACAGCGACGTGCGATTGTGAAGCCTGCAGGTTGCACTTTTGGCGAGAATTGTCGCGGAATACGCGACATGTGGCCCACGTACAACTGGTCCTCAAAACTTAGAGGCGGAATATAGATTGCATAGCAGAATCGCATGACAAACCCTTCTGCGGCTTTGTTTCAGCGCTATGATATAAGGCAGCCCGCTTCACACTGGAGACGATTGTATGAGCGCCCATGTCACAAGCTACCTCGACGCGATTGCGCACTTACCCTCCGGCGCGACGCTGACTTTGACGAATGTTTCCTGGGAAGAGTACGAACAGCTCCTGCAGGATCTCGGTGAGGGCTCTGCCGTCCGCGTCTTTTACGATCACGGCTGGTTGGAAATTGTGAGTCCAACGGGAAGACATGAGAGAAGCAAAGACTTGATTGCCTATCTGGTGCGTGCAATAGCCGACGAATTGGAACAGGATCTGGAAAGCTTCGGATCCACCACATTCAAGGAGAAGGAATTGGAAAGTGGCGGAGAACCGGATACATGCTTTTACCTTCAGACCGCCGCCAGAGTAAAAGGGAATAACGATCTTGATCTAAAGACCGACCCGCCGCCCGACGTCGTCGTGGAAGTCGATGTCTCTCACAGCTCCGAGAAAAAGCCGGCATTTTATAGAAAACTTCGCGTTCCCGAGATCTGGCGATACGACGGCCGCCGTGTCGTTTTTTATCACCTCACCGAGTCCGGTTATGTGGAGGCTTCCGCAAGTCGCGCACTTCCGTTATTGACCCCGGATGTCCTGCTTCAATTCTTACAACAGGGAGAAAAAGAGGGACAGACTCCTGCTTTACGAGCCTTCCGCAAATGGGTTCGGCAACAATTGACGGGTTGAGCCGGACGAGCGGGAGGCCGCGCTTCCGGAGTCATCAGTTGTCCCCAGTCGTTCAGGGACAGTCGGGTAGCATGAATGTCAGCGGCACGATCTTGGTCCACGGTCCCCGCGCTATCGAAGTAAGCCGAAGAGATGGCATTCCAAGAACTTATTTCGATGTCAGCTTACGATAGAGCCATGCTCGTGCAGTAGCCCAATCGCGTTTTACCGTGGCGGGAGAAATATTCACAGCTTCGGCGGTTTCTTCAATGGAGAGTCCGGAAAAAAATCGCAATTCAATGATCCGCTCTTGCTGCGCATCTAATTTTCGAAGTTCGCTGAGCGCTTGATCGAGCGCGACGACGTCGAACTGTCCCCCCTCAGCCTCGCCAATCCCGTCAACCAAAGTCACCCGCACAGCGCTTCCGCCGCGCTTGAGCCGGTGGCGGGCGCGCGCATGGTCGACCAGGACTCTCCGGATGATCTGTGCGGCCGCCCCAAAGAAATGCGCACGATTTTGCCAATTGACGCGATTCAAATCGACCAGACGAATGTAAGCCTCATTGACGAGAACTGTCGCCTGAAGCGTGTGCTCCGGCGCCTCGGACCTCAATTGCTTTCGTGCCAAACGCCGAAGTTCGTCGTACACGATTGGCATCAACTTATCGAGTGCCGCCCGATCACCCTGGTTCCAGGCCAACAAAAGCTGTGTGACATCCGCCGGCGAATTCATGTTATCGGTCCGTCGGGCATTTTCTAATGATCGAAGCAGTTCAGCAAATCTTTTGATTGGTGAGCCTCTGCCGGAATGTTTCTTAGGAGCTTATGAGACCCGACAACGTTCGGGGCGGATAAGGGCTTGGTCAGAAAAGTTGGTTATCCGCTGTTTCGGAGTCGCTCAGCAATTTCTTCATTGGCATGAGCCGATTCACAGGGAAATGTCGCCACTACAAATTGACAGACAAAGCAAGGAGGTAAACACAAATGTCCCGTTCAATCCTGATTTCACTTAGACAAGACCAATGTCCATAGCTTACAGGTCTTTTTTTTCCGCGTTAGACAATAGCGGGCAGATGATCCAGCTATAACAAACCTGTGAAATGAAACCGCACACTCTGACATTCATTGATGATAACGAGATCCCTGCTTGAGGAACCAAACAAACCATAAACCAGACCAGGCGCAAGTCGCCTCGATAGAAAGGACAAAAACATCATGAATAGTTCAATGAAACAAAACCGAAAACCTCTGCGGCGCCTGGCCCTTGCTGCTGTGGTGGCCTTATCCATGATTACCAACGCCGCGCTGGCGCAGTCGGGCTACCCGCCTGCTTCGCCCCTGGCTGCTCAATGGTGGCAGTGGGCCCTTGGAACGCCAGCTTCGGAGAATCCGCTGACTGACACCACGGGGCAATTTGCGGCGGTCAACCAAAGCCCAAGCGGAAGGATTTGGTTTCTGGCGGGCAACTTCGGTGGCACGACCGTGCGCACAATCACTGTGCCCAAGGGAGCAGCATTATTCTTCCCGATTGTAAACGTCTTCGACGTTGAGGACGGGATTGGCATACCGGGGGGCACCCGCTTTTTCCTTGTTCCCCAGCCTGTCCAGGTTGCACAAACCTTCGTCGCATCTGCCATCGCCACAGCCCATGACCTCTCTTGTCAGGTAGATGGAAGCCCGGTCACCGCGAACCTGGAGCAGTCCACACCATTTAGCGTTCTCCTGCCCCAGGATAATATCCTTGGAGTCCCTAAGGGCGTGTATTACCCTGCCGTTGATTCCGGCTACTACGTTTTGCTCCGACCGCTGGCGTCCGGCCAGCACACGATTCACTTTTCGGGGGGCACCACATTCTTTAACTCCTCACTGGATGTGACCTACCACATCACAGTCCAGTAAAGGCCGGTCTAAACATAAGCGAAATAAGCGTGTGCCCGTTGCGGCGCATCGTGGGACCGAACGAGCGGTCATGGGAGTGTCGTATAACGGGCGTTATGTAACCCGCCGGGCAGGTTCACAGGCGGTTTTCCAAGGTCTGGCCATATTTTCCTGGGTGGGCGGACAACAGTACTTCCGCGCCAGTTCCAGGCAGCGGCCCAGCGTAAGCGTCTCGTACAACCGCTGCGGTGCAGTGTGGTCCGTCGGGTCGTGTTCTTCGATTGGTTCATGGACTAATTTCCCGCGGTGATGCGCCTTAGCGGTAAGGTGGACCGTTCGGAACAAAAAACTGAGAACCGGACGAGCTGCCGGTGAATTCATTTCCGGCGGCTGCTGCCACGTCCGCCATCGGCGATAAAAGGCAGTCCAAACGTCCTGCACCAGGTCCTCTACCATGTTCGATTCCACACGAACGACCAACCAGGCGACGACCACAGGCGTGTAGATCTTGTACAGGCTTTCGAAGGAATGATCGACAGACAATGCTCCGCTCATCCGCCCCGAGACAATCCCGTGTTCTGGTGGCAGCTCTCGCTCGTCACTCATCGAGGTCCTGGATCCGGTACCTACCTACACTATGTCATCCCGATCGTATTTTCGCCGCCCGCGTCATCGCCCAAAAGGACGGCCCACCGCCCGGAATCTTCCCGGCTCCCGCGATGCGGAAGCCGTGATTTTTGTAAAACCCCAGTCTTTTCTCGTTGAAGGTTTCGAGGTAGCAGGGCATGCCCGTCGAATCCGCTCGCGACAAGACGGGTTCGATGAGCGCTCCACCAACCGCTTCTTCGTGCTCTGATTCGACGCCAAGAATCATCAGATACCAGTGCGAGAGTGGTGCGAGCTGCCTTCGCGCCTTCGCAAGACTGGTACACAGTTTCAGGAAGCGCCGCGAGATCTGGATCTGCGACTGCAAGTCGAACGGTATCCCAATTATTCCGGTGCGCACTATTCGCCCAATGGTCCAGTTGTGTTCCGGGCTCATCCAGAGAGCAACGCCATCAGCCGTGTCGGTGGTATAGATTTCGCCCCAAATTCGGCTGACTTGAATAGCGGTCTGGAAAAACCAAGGCGACACGGCGCGCCGCGTTTGCTCGTCCGGGATCAGGTATAGAAGCTGCGGTTCGTTGTGGAGCGCTCGGCTCAAGACGCTCGACAGGGAATTAACTTCGCGGGCCTCCGATTTATGAACGGAATTTGGCTGCCGTATACCGGGAACTATTTGAAGGTTCATGATTGATGCCTAAACAATGTCAGGATGTCGGTTTTTTCGCCCAACCTTTATTCATAGGTAAGACGAATGGCAGATGCAGAAAACGACATCCGTGATGAACTTTTTTCTATCGAGGTGTCGATTCGGTGGATCGCTTTTCAATAATAGTTAGACCAACGGGTTGACACGCGGTCCTGGGTTCAAAGCGCGCTGAAGATGCGGATATGAATGACCGCGCGTCATGACCGTTGGATTCTCAGCCAGCTCTGCGTCCTTTGGTGGCCATAGCGACCTGAGCCATGTCCATAAGGAGAAAAAGCGGGGCGTGTGCCTCTCCGCAGGCAGAGGCGGCGGTCTACTGTCCGAGGGCGCGGCTCCGGCGAAAGAGGCTGCCCCTCACTGTTTTTCCTTCGTTGGTGCACCGGCCTGCTCCTGTACACGCCACTAGCGCTCCAGAACCGGAAGGTCCCGGTTGTTTTCGCAGAGATGATCGAGAGCCGAAGGTTGGCCGACAGTTGCAGGCCGCGACTCGAGTCCCATAAGCGTGCTTTGGGGAAGCATGGCCGATGTCATCACTAACAATGGACTCCAACATGAAAAGTCGCGGAAAACACAACCGCGTTTGTCGCTGAAAATCCGGATTTTAAGAGAGTACTGCCCTACGTTTCCGGAGAATGCTTGAATCTGGATGGGCTTGGGCATGGTGTTTGGATTGCAATTGCCCGGCCGGAGTTGAATGGGGATGCTGCTGGATGAGCTGAGGAATGGGATTCGCGTCCGGCATTACAGCCGGCGAACCGAAGAAGCCTACGTCGGGTGGGTCAAACGATTCATCCTATTTAATAAGAAGCGGCATCCACGAGAGACAGGCATGTCTGAAGTGCAAACTTTTCTGACGCATCTTGCGGTCGAAAGGCATGTTAGCGCTTCGACTCAAAATCAGGCGTTGTCGGCAATTCTTTTCCTCTACCGGGATGTCTTGAAAGTTAATGATTTCAATTTCGAGATGGCGGTGCATGCGCGAAGGCCGGAAAGACTGCCTGTTGTATTGACCCGGGAAGAGGTAGGTGTGATTTTGGGCGAGATGAGCGGGACGCCGCGGATCGTCGCAGGATTGCTTTACGGCGCCGGTCTACGGCTACTGGAATGTTTAACGCTGCGAGTGAAGGATCTGGAGTTCGCAAGAAACGAAATTGTGGTTCGGGATGGGAAAGGCCAGAAGGACCGCGTGACGATGCTTCCGGAAACCGTCAAGGAGCCGCTGCTGCGCTCCGCAACCGGCTGGGCGAGGAAGTGATCCGGATGCTACGCGCGCTCGCTCTGTACGTGGAGATCAACTGTAAGGACGACATCAACACATTCCTGACCAGTGGGTTCCACCCGCGGACGAGCACTCGCATGGCGGCACAACCGCTCGATCAGCCGACGGTCCCCGGTATCGATCAAGGCATTACGGGAGAGCTGCTGGTGTGGATCAAATCCGTGGGCAGGTCGGCGAAGAGCTACGACGTGCGCTACGGAGCAGTCGGCTCCGGCGGCACTATGCCGGCCGAATGGTTGACCGAGACAATTCCGAACGCCAAGACCGCTGCTCGACTCAACGGCCTGATTCCTGGTACGACGTACGCGATTCAGGTACGTGCGTACGGTCCGCAAGGACACACGCCCTGGAGTGACTCCGCTGTCCGTATGTGCATTTAGTAGGGACCGCCGCCAATTCCGCGATGGATTTGCGGAATTGGCGGC
>Ga0066683_10000549_pt1 | contig 12316 bp, 12 predicted proteins | sample GraSoiAngelo_132_FD_62296 | JGI IMG/M metagenome (GOLD analysis project Ga0066683, IMG submission 62296) | Grasslands soil microbial communities from the Angelo Coastal Reserve, California, USA - 14_0929_02_40cm | ecosystem: Environmental > Terrestrial > Soil > Grasslands | place: USA... | reverse complement strand
CGACCTCGCCCAGTCGATGGCGAGTGAGGCCGGTGTCATGCTCGAGAACGCCCGGCTCTACGCCGAGGTTCGCCACCAGGCGTTCCACGATCACCTGACCGGGCTCCCCAACCGGGCCCTGCTCGGCGACCGCATGGAGCACGCCCTCGCCCGCGGCCGGGCCCCGAAGCTGCCGCTCGTCGGGCTCGTCTTCGTCGACGTCGACGACTTCAAGGTCATCAACGATTCGCACGGCCACGAGGTCGGCGACCGGGCCCTGATCGCGATCTCACAGCGCCTCCAGCAGCTCGTCCGGTCCGGCGATACGGTCGCGCGGTTCAGCGGCGACGAGTTCGCGATCCTCATCGAGGACCTCGAGTCACCCGAGGACGCCCACCTGGCCGCCCGGCGGGTCGTCCGGGCGTTCCAGAAGCCCCTCACTGTGGCGGGTCGCGAGATCACCATGTCGGTCAGCGTCGGCGTCGACGTGGGAAACGCCCTGTCGACCACGCCCGAGGACCTGGTGCGGAACGCCGACTTCGCGATGTACATCGCCAAGGCCTCGGGCAAGAGCCAGCACGAGGTCTACCAGGCGTCGGCGCGGGCGGCGGCCGACGACGGAGCCAAGATGCGGTCCGACCTCCGCGGCGCGGTCCGCCGGGGCGAGCTGCGGCTCCATTATCAGCCGATCATCGAGCTCCGGTCCGGCCGGATCCGCTCGTTCGAGGCGCTGATCCGCTGGCAGCACCCCGAGCGCGGCCTGCTCTCGCCGGCGGCCTTCATCCCGACGGCCGAGGCGACCGGCGCGATCATCGGCATCGGCGACTGGGTCCTCGAGACCGCCTGCAAGCAGCTCCGGGCGTGGCAGGAGCTCGAGCCGGAGCTGGCGGTGTCGGTCAATCTGTCCGGGTCGCAGCTGCACGACGGGCACGTCATCGAGCACGTCGCCTCGATCCTGGACCGGACGGGCCTCGATCCGCGGACGCTGATCCTCGAGATGACCGAGACGATCCTCGTCGCCGATCCCGGAGCCGAACGGGTCCTGCGGGAGCTCCAGAACCTCGGCGTCCGCCTGGCGATCGATGACTTCGGGACCGGCTACGCCTCGATCAGCTATCTGCGCCGGTTCGCGGTGGACATCCTCAAGATCGACCGCGAGTTCACCGACGCGGTCGACACCGCCGAGGGCACGGCGCTGCTCGGCGGGATCACCCAGCTCGGCCGATCGCTCGGCCTCGAACTCGTCGCGGAGGGAATCGAGCGGCCGCGCCAGGCCGAGCTCGTCCGGAACGCCGGCTGCGACCTGGGCCAGGGCTTCCTGTTCGCCCGCCCAGCCCCGCCCGAGGACGCCGCCGCGCTGCTCCGCCCGGGCGGACTGCCGATTCAGGCCTCGTCGATCACGTCGTAGCTGGCGAACGGGGCGGCGCTGCCGTCGAGATCGGCCGGCGCGAGGTACTCGGCGAGGCCGTCCTTGCGGCGCCAGATCTCGACGATCGACTCGTCGCCATGCGCGTCGTCAACGGCGGTCGGCGAGGCCCATTCGGAGACGACGAGGTAGGCGCCATCCGGCGCGCGGCAGATCACGGCGGGCCGGGCGGTGATGTGGCCGCGTGCGCGAAGGGCAGCGATCTCCTCGTGGAGGTGAGGCAGCAGCTCGCCCTCGCGCCCGGGCCGCGGCCGGTAGACGGACAGCGTTAGACGCGTGACCGACATCCGGTCCGGAGAGGGGAGATGGAGCGGGAGACGGGGTTCGAACCCGCGACATTCAGCTTGGGAAGCTGACACTCTGCCAACTGAGTTACTCCCGCTCGGGAGGCCAGGATTCTAACCGGGGACCCGATCGCGGGCAACGACGAGAGCCCGCGTCGTGACGCGCGTTCCCGGATCCGCTCGGCCCACCGCCGGCGATCCGGTAGCCTCGCGGTCCATGGAGCCGCCGCGCATCGACGCCGTCGCCTTCGACCTTGGCGGCGTCCTCATCGACTGGGATCCGCGCTACCTGTACCGGACGCTGTTCGACGACGAGGCCGCGATGGAGGAGTTCCTCGCGACGATCACGACGCCGGAGTGGAACCTCGCCCAGGACGCCGGCCGCCCGTGGGCCGAGGCGATCGACGAGCTCGCCGCACGCCATCCCGAGCACCGCGACCTCATCGAGGCCTTCTGGCGGCGCTGGCCCGAGACGCTCGGCGAGGCGATCGAGCCGACCGTCGCCGTCCTCGACGAGCTCCGCTCGACGCCTGTCGGGCTCTATGCCCTGAGCAACTGGTCGGGCGAGACGTTTCCGCTCGCCCGCCCGCGCTACACGTTCCTCGAGTGGTTCGACGGGATCGTGATCTCGGGCGACGAGAACGTCATCAAGCCGGACCCGCGGATTTTCCGCGTCCTCGTTGACCGCTACGGGCTCGAGCCGGGCTCGACCGTCTTCGTCGACGACCACGAGCCGAACATCCGGGCGGCCGCGGAGCTGGGCTTCCGCGGGATCCAGTTCGTCGATGCCGACGCGCTCCGCGTGGAGCTGCGAGCGCTCGGCCTGCCGATCGCTGCCGCTGCCGGGACCGTCGCCCCGCGCTAACCGGGCTGAGAGTCCGGCCGGCTACGTGTATTGGCTCCGGCGGCGGTCCAGGGCAATCGGCTCGTCGCCCTCCGAGGTCTCGCTGAGGCGGTCGGCGTCGAGGAGCCGGAGTCCCGTGCGTCCGACGCGCGCCACGGCGCCCTCGCGCTCCAGGTCACGCAGAACCCGGCCGGTCATCTCACGGCTCGTGCCGACGAGCCCCGGCAGGTGCGCGCGGGACAGGATCGGCGGGTCGGCGAAGAAGAGCGCGCGATGGCGTGCGAGGACCCGGATCACCCGCCGTCGAGCGTCCTGGTGGAGGTAGCCATCGAGCTTCTCGGTCATGAGGACCAGGAAGAGCGCCAGCCCGTCGATCACGTCGAGGCCAAGATCGGCGTCCGCGGCGACGAGATCCCGTAGCTCCGCGCCATCCCACATTGCGACGACGGCATCGGTCAGCGCGACCATCTCGCCCATGCCCTTGACGCCGGACATGCTCGTCAGGCCGATCAGGGCGCCTGGGTTCGCCACACCGACGATTAGGAGCCTCCCTTCCACGGTCGTCCGTTGGAAGGCGGCATGACCGTCGACGATCAGGACCAAGGGCATCCGGTCGCCCTGCTTGAAGATCAGCCCTTGACGGCCGATGCGAGCGATCCTGGCCCGATTGACGAGTGTGCGCCGAGAGTCGTCCCGACTGTGCGGGAGGGCCCGCTCGAGCAGCGGCAGGAGTCGCGCCAACTCCAGCGGCGTCGGCGAGCTGGGTCGACCGTTGGTCGGCGCAACGAAATCACCCGCCCTGATGGAACGCGCGCCCCGGTGCACGCAGGCAATTCTAGGCAGAGATGGAGGATCTGTCTCACCTGGACAGGGCCGTGACGGGGACGACGTCCGTCGCGTCCCTCTGAACTGACCCGACCGCCCGGTCGTCTGCCTTCGCTACGGGAGGCGCCGACCCGGGCCGGGGATCAGGCGGCGGTCCAGCCACCGCCGGACGACCGGCAGCCAGGCCGCTCCCCCGGCGACCTGCGCGAGCACCGCCAGGGCAACCACCGCGAGCGGGATCCCGGCGATCAATCCAGGGATAACGATGTTCAGCGGGGCGACCTCGGGACCTGACGACGGCGGCTCCGTCGCGAGGGGCCCGGCCGAGCCACCGGCGAACCCCGGTGCGGCCGCGCTGACGGCCGGGCTCGACGACGAGGTCGACCCGGGATCGCTCGACCCCGTCGCCGGGATCGACTCGCCGGGGCCGATCGTCGGCGTCGCGCCCAGGCTGGGCCGCGGTGAACCGCTCGGCAGTGGCAGCGTCGGCGTTGGCAGTGGCAGGATCGGTGTCGGCAGCGGCAACGTGGGCGTCGGCAGCGGCAGGCTCGGCAGCGGCAGGGTCGGCGTCGGCAGCGGAAGGGTCGGCGTCGGCAGCGGCAGAGATGGGAGCGAGACCGGCAGCGACGGGAGCGAGACAGGCAAGGACGGCAGGGCGACCGGCAAGGAGGGCACGAGCTCCGCGCCGTGAACCGGGTCTCCGCTCGCAGTCCGCAGGCCCATGAACAGGGCGAGGACCAGGCTCACGCCGGCGACGAGCCCGGCCTGGCCCAGGGCGCCTCTCCTGCCGGGACGGCGTGCGGCGGGACCGCCCATCCGGAGCCTCACGCGGCCCGGGTGGTCGGGGTCCAGAGGAGCTTGCTGTTCCGGGCGACGCCGGGCAGCGGGGCGTCCGCGTCGAGCTCCAGGCCGCTGACGAACGCCTCCACGAGGGAGGCATCCAGCTGCGTGCCTGCGACCGCCCGCAGCTCGTCGAGGGCGCGCTCGGTCGCGACCGCCTTCCGGTACGGGCGGCTCGTCGTCATCGCGGAGAAGGCGTCGGCGACGGCGAGGATCCTGGCGATGAGCGGGATGTTCTCGCCGGCCAGGCCGAGCATGTAGCCGTTGCCGTCCCAGCGCTCGTGGTGGTAGCGGACTCCCTCCCGGATATGGGCCACGTCGGGAACATCGCGCACGATCAGGTCGCCCAACGCGACGTGCTGCTTGACGATCTCGAATTCGTACGGTGTCAGGCGTCCCGGTTTCCGCAGGACGTCATCGGGGATGCCGATCTTTCCGACGTCGTGGAGGAGGGCTGCGATCCGCAGGCTGGCCCGCTCGTCGTCCGCCAACCCGAGGCGGTCGGCGAGGAAGAGGGCGTACGCAGCGACGTCCTCGGAATGGAGCTTCGTGTAGCGGTCCTTTCGGTCGATCGCGACGACGAGACCCTGGAGGACGTCGAACGTCGTGTGCGGCGCGCGGGGCTCGCTGGTCCAGGCGTCGGCGATCGCGACGCCGTTGCCGCCGCTCGCCTTGGCCTCGGCGAGGGCGGTCGTCGCGGCGGACAGGAGCTCGATCACGCTGCCCGCGTGGAACGGGAAATAGGCGATCCCGATGCTGACCGTGACCGGGAGTCGCTCCGATCCCGGCAGATCCAGATGCTCTGCCCCAAGCCGATCCCGAACGCGCTGGGCGGCCGCGGGGAGGTCGCGCGCGACCGAGGCCGGCGCGATGGCCAGGAATTCGTCGGGCCCGAATCGAGAAAGCACGAGCCAGTGCTCCTCGTCCTTGCGGAAAGCGGCCGCGACGACCAGCAGGGCCTGGTCGCCGGCGGTCGAGCCGTGGACGTCGTTCAGCAGCCGGAAGTTGTCGATGTCGACCAGGGCGACGCCGATCGAGCTCGCATCGGCCCGCGCCTTCTCGACGAGTCCGGTCAACGCGGTGACCGCGGCGCCGTGGTTCAGGAGGCCCGTGAGCGGATCCCGCCGGCGCGTCTCGAGGAGCTCGGCGTCCTGCTTCCGCAGCCGGATGTTCGCCGCCCTGAAGATCGCGGAGAGGAGCACGCCGAGCACGACCGCGGCCGACACGGTGACGACCACGAGGTCGCGCCACGCGTCGCCGGCCCCGGCGATGATCGGCGCCGCGTCGCGTCGGATCTGGAACGCCAGCACCACGTCACCGCCCTGGAGGACGGGGATCGCCTCGATCAACGTAGACGTCCCCGAAGCCGCGTCGCTCGCGATCCACGCGCTCGGACGACCGTCGAAGATCGCGCGGGTCGTCTGCCCTGGGATGGGCGCAGCGGCGGCGGAACCCGACGCCGCGAGGACCGCGGCCCCGCGGGCCGAGATCACCTCGACGCCGACGTAGCCGTGACGGCGCACGAGATCGGCGAGCGACGCTTCCAGCGCGACGCGCCGGTCGGGGGTCGCGATCCCACCCTGGACGTCGGCAGCGGTCAAGTTGGACTCGACGAAGCCGCGGACGACCGCCTGGTCGTCGCGCATAGAAACCTGGATTCCGGTGTCGATGACGTGGTCGTGGCCCAGCGTCGCGAGGGCGAACGAGCTCACGGCGACCAGCGTGAGCGTCGCCGCGTACACGAGCGGGTAGAGGATCGTTCCCCGGCCCCGCAACTCGCCGTCGGTCATGTGATTCCCCCGAGATGGCCGTTGGCCGTCTGGATATCCCGGACTTGACCGGTCGGTCAATGAGGCGTGCGGGGGGTCCCCCAGTCGCCGTTCGGGGGATGCCGCCCTACACGCTCCTCCGGACTTGCGCGCTCAGACGGCGGATCCCGTCGCGGGCGTCAGCGGCGCGTTGCCGGATTCCTCGGTCCGGAGAAGGGACGCGGCCTGCTCGATGGAATGCAGCTCGAGCTTCCGCAGGATGTTCTGGACGTGGGTCCGGAGCGTCGCCCGACTGATCCCGAGCAGCGCCGAGATCTCGGTTCGCGGGAGCCCGCGGGCAAAGCACTCGAGCACCTGCCGCTCTCGGCCGGTCAGGCGCCGCCCGGGGTCGGCTTGATCGGCTGACAGCTGGCCGAGCGATGACGCGATGGACGCCAGTGCCGCCGGTGGGAGCAGGATCCGCTCTCCGGCCGCGATCCGGGCAACCATCGATCGCAGGACGTCGAGCCCCTCGTTTCGGGGCAGCCAGGCGTCCGCTCCGAGGCGAACGAGCGCGACCCCGTCGTCGACCTGGTCGGTCTCGGCGAGGGCGATCACGACCGACTGGCGCCAGCGCCGTCGAGCCATAGCCACGGCGGCGCTCATCGAGCCATCGATCCGGCTGCCGACCACGACGACCACATGCGGCGGCCGCACTGCCCGGTGGACCTGCCTCGGGTCCGTGGTGTCGGCGACGACGGGGAGTCCCGCGACGTCCTCGATCGCGGCTGCGATCGCCTCTCCGAGGACCAGCCGGTTGGCCTGGACCCGAACGCGAAGTTTCATCGCCTCCCCCGAAGAGGTGCGATTGACCCAGCGGCGCCCGAAGGCCTGGCGACGCAACTCCACCGACCCGATCGTTGGTCACCGGCGCCCGGTGCGTCGAGGAACATGTTCCACACCCCCGGATGGCTTCCAGTTGACCGGATCATGGGGCCCGGGCGTATCGGCGGCGTCCGGCTGTTGGGCGCCGTTCCGGTCGCGCGGGCGGCGTCTGCCGCAAGGGCGTTTGCCGGCTCGCCCGCGTCGGGCCATCCTGTTGCCGTGCCCGCAGCAATCCGATGGCTCGCCGTCGCGCTCCTGGCGTTGACGGTCGGCTGTGGCCAGAGCGCGGCGTCCTCGCCGCCCGCCCCGGCCGAATCCGTGACCGCCGGGCCGTCAGCCAGCGCCGTGACGCCGGGCGCCTCGGGCCCGGCCGAAGCATCGCCCGCATCCAGCCCGGAGGTGTCGACCATGCCCAGCCAGGGACCCCTCACGCTGACCTCACCCGCGTTCGCCGACAACGCCCCGATCCCCGCCGAGTACACCTGCCGCGGTGCTGACGTGTCGCCGGCGCTCGAGTGGACCGGCGTCCCGGCGGGAGCGAAGGCGCTCGTCCTGTTCGTCGACGATCCTGACGGCCGGGACTGGGTTCATTGGTCGGTCCTCGACATCGACCCGGCGACGAGCGGGCTGCCCCGGAACGTCTCTCCGTCCGCCGCCAAGCCGCAGCAGGGCCGGAACGACTTCGGGAAGGTCGGCTACGGCGGTCCCTGCCCGCCGTCAGGCACCCATCATTACCGGTTCACGCTGACCGCCCTGGCCGCGCCACTCAACCTGGCCGACCATCCCGACGGAACGGCGGTCCGAGCGGCGCTGCGCGGCGCGACGCGGCTCGGGTCCGTCACGCTGGTCGGCACCTTCCGGGCCTGACTCTGCGCCCGCCCGGCGGGCCTCTCATCGCCAGCCGGGCGACTGGTCGTCCATCTCCGCAGCCGCCCCGCTGCTATCCTCCCGCCGTCCGCGCTCGCCCGAGGTTCGCCGGTTGGGTCGTCCGTCGCTTCGCGCCGCCAGACCCATGAGGCTCGCCCTGCCCGGCGTCCTGGCCGTCACGCTCGCCGGCTGCGGGCTGCTCGAGCCTCCGGTCGCGCCGCACCCGAGCCGGATCAGTCGAACCCCGGAGCCCATCGCCGCGCCTCCGAGCGAACCGCCCGACGAGGTCCCGACGCTGCGACCGGATTCGTCCGGCTCCGGCCCGGACTTCCAGGATGCTGCCGACGCGCTCGCCGATCTCGACTCCTACCGCGTGTCCGTCGTCAGCACCGGGCTCGTTCCATCGTCCGCGGCGGACGGCTCCGTCTCGCTGACGTCCACGCTCCTCCAGGGCGACCACCCCGCGGCCGAGTTCACGATGGTCGGCGTCGACGGCCTCGAGGGCGGGCGCCTGCAAGCGATCGTGATCGGCGACGAGGCCTGGCTCAAGGCCGGCACCGGACGCTGGATGAAGACCCCGGGCGGCGCGGCCGATTTCGACGCCGCCTTCACGGCCCTCTCCCCGATCGACCTGGCGAGCGGCTTCGAGGGCCTCGCGCCCGCGATCCGGAAGGTCGCCCCCGAGAAGAAGAACTCGATTGCATCCACCCATTACCGCGTCGTGTCGAGCGACGCGGCCGCTGCTGCCGCCGGGCTCACGACCGGTTCGGCCGACCTGTGGCTTGCCGTCGACGGCGGCTATCTCGTCGCACTCGACGTCGCGGGGACCTGGGATGTCGACGGGACGCCGACGCCGGTGACCCTGCGGATCGACGTCTCCCACGTGAACGATCGCGCGAACGTCGTCAGACCGCCGGCCTGATTGACCGACGACCGATAGACCCTCGGCGGTTGACAGGGCTCGCCAGAACCGGCGATGGGGTCATCGTGAGCTCGTGGCAACGATCGTCGTTCCGGCCGGCCATCCGGCGGCGCTCGTCCGATCGGCGGCCGGGCTCGAGCCGGCTCGCGCCGTCGCGGCCGGCTGCACGGCCTGCGACCTCTATGCCCGCGCGACGCAGACCGTGTTCGGGGAGGGTCGACACGACGCACCGCTGATGCTCGTCGGCGAGCAGCCGGGCGATCGCGAGGACCTGGCCGGGAGGCCGTTCGTGGGGCCCGCGGGTGCCATGCTCGACACGGCGCTCGACGAAGCGGGCATCGACCGGGAGAAGGTCTTCGTCACCAACGTCGTCAAGCACTTCAAGTGGCGCCCGAGCGGCAAGCGACGTCTCCACGAGCGACCGACTGCTGCCGAGATCCGGGCGTGCCGGCCGTGGCTCGACATCGAGCGCGAGATTGTCCGACCGGACCTCCTCGTCGCCCTCGGCGCGACCGCGGCCCAGGCGATCATCGGCCGCGACTTCCGGATCACCGAGCGACGGGGTGAGGTCCTCCCACCGGTGGATGGTGGGCCGAAGCTCCTGGCGACCTTCCACCCGTCGGCCATCCTCCGGGCCCGCACGCCGGAGGATCGCGAGCGGATGCTGGCGGCGTTGATCGCCGACCTGACCACGGCGGCGGACGTCATCGCTCGCTAGCCGCGAGACAGGGTGGGGCCAGCCCGAACGGGCGCGACATCGGTCAACTGATATCGTGCCGTCGTGGACGCTCCGCACCTGATCGACCAGCCGGCCCAGGCCTGGAAGCGGGCCCCGATAGAGGGCCCGGAGACCGGACCGCTCGTGGCGACCTGGCTCGGCCGGCGGCCGTATCGCGAGGCGTGGGCGCTGCAGAAGCGTCTGGCGGCCGAGCGTGCCGACGGTCGGATCCCCGACCAGCTGCTCCTCCTCGAGCACGACCGGGTCCTCACCCTGGGCCGCCAGGCGGACCCGAGTCACGTCCTCGCGTCGGCATCAGATCTGGCTGCTCGCGGGATCGAGCTGATCCGCGTCGAACGGGGCGGCGAGGTGACGTACCACGGCCCCGGTCAACTGGTCGCATACCCGATCGTCGCCCTGTCGCGACGACGCCTGATGGTCCGGCCCCTCGTTCGCGCCCTCGAGGCGGCGATGATCGAGACCTGCGCCGCGTTCGGGGTGGCAGCGGCGCCGCGCGACGGTCAGCCGGGCTGCTGGGTCGATGTCGACGGAGCGGCGCCACGGAAGATCGGTGCGCTCGGGATCCGCATCGAGCGCGGCGTCAGCTACCACGGAATCGCGCTGAACGTGGATCCTGACCTGTCCGACTTCGACCTCATCGACGCATGCGGCATGCCCGGCGTCCTCTCCACCTCGATCGCGGTCGAGGCCGGCCGGGCCGCGGAGCGGCCGTCGACCGACGCCGTGCGTCGCGCCGCGGACGCCTTCGCCACGGCGTTCGCGACCAGGATCGGCGTCGAGCTGGCCGGGATCACGCTCGGGACTGACTGAGGTGGCGGCGGGTCTGTTCGAGCTGCGCAAGGACGCGACGACCGGCTGGTGGGTCGCGACCATCGTCGATCGGGCATTCCACCGCGACCGCTTTGCCCGGGCGGCCGAGCCCGTTGACGACGGCGGCGACTGCCAGAACTGTCGCCTGCCCGCGGGCGATGGTGTCCGAACGCGCACGCTCAAGGACTACGCGTTCCACGTTGTCGGGACCGGCGAGGAGGCGCGCGAGCTCGAGTCGAGCGTGGCCCAGATTTCCCTCGGAGACGCGCGAGCCAGCGGCAGCTGGCGCACGGTCGTGGCGCCGCCGGGCGAGCATCGGCCGCTCCACGCGGTCGGGACCGAGACGATCGTGGCGCTCCTGTCGGGCGTCCGCGCAGCGCTCCGCGATGCCCGACGAACGGCTCACACGGATCATCTCCAGGTGGTCCAGAACTGGGGCGCCCAGGCCGGTGCCCGCACGAACCATCTCTGTCTCGACCTCTATGACCTGCCGCAGGTCCCGCACCGGATCGCCGAGGAGCTCGGCGGTGCGGCCCGGTACGTGATCCGGGAGGGGGAGTGCCCGTGGTGCCGTCTCGTCCGAGATGAGCCGGCGCGGCCGGAGCGGATGGTCTGGCAGGACGGAGACACCGTGGCGTTCGCCCCGTTCGCCTCGCGCTCACCGTTCGAGGTGTGGATCGTTCCGCGCCGTCACGAGGCGGACTTCGGTCGGGCCGGCGAGCCCGATGTCGCGGCAACCGCCGAGGCGCTCCGGCAGGTCCTCTCGGCGCTCGCGGTGACCCTCGACGGGCCGCCGTACAACCTCGTCCTCCATACGGCTCCGCTCCGCGAGCAGGTCGATGCGACCTACCACTGGCACTGGGAGGTGCACCCGCGCCTGCGAGAGATCGCCGGTCTCGAGCTCGGGACGGGGCTACCGGTCAACCCGGTGTCGCCAGAGGACGCGGTCGAGGAGCTGATCGCCCGCACGCGTGAGCTGCGAGAGAGCGTCGCGGGGGCGTCGGGCTGATGTCGATCACGCCGGGCGGGGGGCGGCGTCACACGGTGCGACGATCTCGCGTCTCTTGGGCCAGGAGCGACCGCCCAACGTGTCTCGCTCTCCGCCCATCCCTGTCTCAGCGGGAGATTTCATGGTCGCCGCGCTCGACAACCGAATCCGCCTTCGGGGGTTCGGTGGGAGGGCGACCGTGAGCGGCGCGTGGGAGCGGGACGCCGCCGCAGGCTTCGTCGAGGAGCTGTTCGCCGCCCATCACGGCGAGATCTACGCCTACCTGATCCGGATGCTGCGCGATCCGGAGCTCGCCGCGGACCTGACTCAGGACGCGTTTGTGAAGGCCTACCGCAACTACGACACGCTCGAGAAGCCGGAGAACGCGCGGGCCTGGCTGTACCAGATCGCCCACCGCGTCGCCCTCGACCACATTCGCCGCCAGAAGATCGTCCGGTTCCTGCCCTGGACCGGCGAGAGCCGCGGCGCCGTCCCGTCGGCCGAGCGGCTCGTGATGGATGCTCACCTCTCCGCCGACATGCAGCGGGCGCTCGCCCGGATCCCCGAACGACAGCGCGCCGCTCTCCTCCTCGCTGAGCTCCACGACCTGACCGGTCTCGAGCTGGCCGCTGCCCTCGGTGTCAGCCACGTTGCCGCTCGCGCCCTCCTCACTCGCGCACGGGAGAGCCTCCGCCAGGCCCTCGCCGCGGAACGCGACGCCGAGGCCCTCGCCGATTCCGAGGCCGACGCCCGCGCCGCCGCGAACCGGCCCTCGCGAGGCGCGCCATGACGTTCGGCCGCCGTCGTCGCCCGGATGACTGGTCCACGAGCCATGCGCGGGCGCGCGCGGCTCTGTCGGACCGGCTCGACGGCGTCCTCGAGCCGGGCGAGGCGAGCTGGCTCGACGAGCATCTGGCCGAGTGCGTCGACTGCCGCCGGGCTGCCGAGGCGTACGAGGCACAGCGCCTCCAGCTTCGCGCCGGTCGGGACCATGCGCCGCTGCCACCGCGCGATCTGTGGGCGCGAACCGCCGCCGCGATCGAACACGAGTCGCGGTTCCGCGACCATCGGGCGCGGTCCGGTGGCGGGATCGGTCGACGGCCGCTCGCCATCTCATCTGCACTTGTCGCGGCGCTCGTCGTGACCGTCGTCGTCGGGA